>Ga0256832_1000079_pt1 | contig 57613 bp, 59 predicted proteins | sample 134614metaG_FD_190534 | JGI IMG/M metagenome (GOLD analysis project Ga0256832, IMG submission 190534) | Hydrothermal vent microbial communities from Lau Basin, Pacific Ocean - 134-614 | ecosystem: Environmental > Aquatic > Marine > Hydrothermal vents | place: Pacific Ocean: Lau Basin | collected...
CCGGCGTCGTCCAGGGCCGCGGCCATCATATGGGCTACGCGGTCGACGGCCAGGTGGACGTCACGCTCCACGAGCTCGAGGTCAACGATCGCGTCGCGCAGCTGGGCGCGCGTGGGGCGGGGGACCGGCGAAGTTTCCCAGGTACCTAACGAAGAATGAACGCTCTTGTTAATAGGCAAACCCCTGTCTTTTAAGAAGTTGGGTTTGAACCTTCTGTCCTCGTTAGAGGTGTGGGAAACTTCGCGCGCGCGAAGCCAGGCCCGCGTCGTCCGCCCCGTGGCCAGGTCCGCGGCCAGGTCGCGCCAGGGGTGGGCGAAGTCCTCGGGGAGGAAACCCCCTACCCTTCCGGGGCGCAGTCTCACCCGCACCACGGTGCCGTCGTAGAGGATCCGTCCCTCCCGCGAGCGAAGGTTGGCGACGTGCCCCTTGCGGCGCACCAGCCCCAGGGCCGCCAGGCGGCGCAGGGCCACCCCGAAGCGCTTGCGCGCGGTCTCGGGCTTGACCTCCGGCCACAGCCGTACCGCGGCCAGGCTCTGGACCACGTGCACGGCCACCTCGGACGCCCGCCGCTGGCGGGTGCGCTGGGCCTGCTGCAAGCCCAGGTAGACGAGGTAGTGGAGGACCCGCTCGCCGTGCTCGCGCGCGGCGCGGGTGCGCCCCAGCGGCCTGCCGGCGAGGAGACCCCGGGCCACCTCGAGGGCGAAGGCCTTGCGGTCCCGGGGCAGGACCCGGTCCCAGGCCCGGACCGTCTCGCCCGCGGCCCAGAAGTCCGCCGGCGACGCGTGGCCGTGAAGGAACGAAGGTGCCGATTTTACCGTCATGTTCTGCGCAAATGGCATACGACCTCCCGAGCGGACGACCGGGATTCGAGACAACACGCTCCCCCTTGCGCAGAGGCCCTTTTTCTTGTACAGTGGGCTTTAGAGAGCTTTTGCCCACTTACGTTTGGCTTCTGCGCCGCCCGGACCCCCCAGTCCGGGTGGTTCGCATATGGTAGTCGACTCGTCGTCTATCCGCTCATAGATTCAATGCTACAACATTGGATCCCCGAAGTGGGGGAGAAAAGTGTTCCTTTGAGTTCGGGTCCGCTATAGTGCAACGGAATCCCGTCTGTGACGGCGATCATTGGTATTCGGCATGTGCGGGCAAGAGGGGTGGCAAGGGAACATAGGTACCGGATATGCACACGACACATTGAATCTTGTTGTACTGATGAGACGCTCATTGGCGGACGACCGGGATTCGAGACAACACGCTCCCCCTTGCGCAGAGGCCCTTTTTCTTGTAAAGTGGGTTTAAGGATTCGCCCACTAAACGATGGCTTCTGCGCTACCCGGACCCCCCAGTCCGGGTGGTTCGCATATGGTGGCTCGCGTCTATCCGCTCATGCCTCCAATGATAACCGAGCGCGCTTCCAGGGATGGAGGTAAAAAGTGTTCGGCCCGCCGGCAGCCTGCCGGCGGGTTCTTTTTTGCGCCCAACCCCGGGCCTCGCTGGGGTAGCCTCGAACCAGCCCCCGACGGCGCCCGTGCGTGCCGGAGGGGGCAGGAAGCCCACCCCGGCCGTGCTGGCAAGCCACCCGTCGGGGTGGGAGGAAGACGATGAGGAGAGCAACGATGACCAGTATCGAGAACCTCCAGCGCTGGGCGGCGAACCCGCCCAGCCGCGGGGAGGTGTACGCGGCCGCGGCCGCGTACGTGAACGGGGCCCGCGGCGAGGCCGTGGAGGCCCTGTACCGGGGCCTCGCCCCGGTGGTCCACATGGTGGCGTTCGCGCTGAGCTACGGCTCGCGCGATCGCTACGAGGACCTGGCCCAGGACGGTTTCGCCTTCCTGGCAGGCTGGGTCGGCCGCCTGCCGAAGCGCGCGGTCGCCCGCCGGGTGAGCCTCGCTCGGCTCTTCCTGGCCGACCTCCAGGTCCACCTGGAGGACCAGATGGCCATGGAGCGGGGAGGGGTCACGGTTTCCGCCGCCATGGCGCGCTTCATGCGCCAGGTGGCGGCGATCCAGCGTCGCCTCGAGGGCGAGGGCCGTAAGGCCACCCCCGAGGCGATCGCGGCGGAGATCGCCCGGCCCAAAGACGGCCGCCGGGGTCGCGAGGCCGACACCGAACGGGTCTCGTGGGCCCTCCAGCTCCTGCACGTGCTGGAGCTGGACCGGCCGGTGGGCGAGGAGGGGTCGACGACCATCGGCGAGCTGATCGCCGACGAGCGCTACGACCCCGCCGCCGCCTTCGAGGCGGCCCTCGAGGAGGACGAGGCCAGGAAGACCCTGGCCGAGCTCGAGGCGGCCGCCCGTCTGGATGCGGAGGAAGAGGAGGCCATCGAGGCCTTCAAGCGCCTGGGCTTCGTGCCCAAGGCCCTCCGTGCCGCCTACGACCGCGCCCAGGCCAAGCTGCGCTGGGCCGCGGGTCTCGGTGGGGCGGCCGCGGCGGCCTAGCCGTCCGGCGTGCTCCGTAAGGGGAGGGGCTTCGGCCCCTCCCTTCCCTCGTTCCCGTACGGGCGCGCCTAGAATCGAAGCATGTACAGGAAGATCTTCGACAAACCCCTCGACACGCTCACCGAGGCCGACCTCCTGGCCCTTGTGGAGCGCGGCGTACCCGAAGGCCCCCACCTCGACTACAAGAGGGAGCTCGGCACCAAGGGCGAGTACAGGGATCTCGCCAAGGACGTGGTCGCCTTCGCGAACGCCTACGGCGGTTACCTCGTCTTCGGCGTGGAGGAGAAGAAGGGGGGCGACGAAGGGGAGGCGGAGATCGAGATCGTGGGCCTGCCGATCGAGGATCGCGACCGGCTCCTCACCGCCATCGAGCACGCCGTGCGCGACCTCACGACGCCCTCGGTCGAGGTGCGCACCAAGGCGATCGAGCTTTCCACCAGGGACGAGCAGGGGAGACCCCTCTACGTCGTCGTCGTCGAGGTGCCGCCGAGCCTCAACGCGCCGCACATGGCCAGCCACGTGTTTTATCGTAGGGGGGACAGAACCTCTTCGAAGATGGACTACATGGAGATCCGGCGCGCCTTTTCCCAGCGGGGGGACCTCGTTCGCGGGATGCGCGAGCGTTTGCGGCGACGGATCGAGGACCTCAAGAAGGGCTACGGCCCCACCGCATGGATACACCATGCCGGGTTCGTCCTCTACGCCGCCTCGCTGCCGACCTACGAGGCCGCCCGCACGCAGGTGCTCGCCCCCGACGCGTTGGACCGCGTACCGCGCCTGATGTTGTTTCCTCCACAGACATGGCGAACGAGCTTCTTCGCCGACGGAATCGTGGCCAGCCCAGGCCCTGGCGAGGCCACCTCGCGCTTCACCGCGATCTCGCACGAAGGTGAGCTCTTCCTCGCGTCCAGTCCGCTGTACGAGTTCCTCCACTGCCACGCGCCGGGAGAGGAGCCGCGTTGCTTGCGCGTCAAGGACATCCAAGACGGCATGCTTACCGCACTTGCCTACGACCTGCCGAAGCTCGTCGAGCTCGGCTTCGCGCCGCCCTTCTACCTGGGCCTGGCCCTGGTCAGAGCGCGGGGCTTCGTCCTCCAGGCGACGCAGGAGATTGACGGGCTCATCGATCCGTTTTCCGAACGGAGGGTGTCCTCGCCCTTCCTCCTCTTCGACCAACTCCTAACCGCGGACGACGTGCGCGTCGTCCGGTACGTCCACCCCAGGCACAAAAAAGAGTGGCGTGAGAGCAGGGGGCAAATGGCCCGCGTCCTCCAGCCCGTCCTTGACCGCCTCTGGCAGGCTGCGGGGGCCACGGGCAGCCCCCTGGTACACCCGGACGGTTAGGGCGAACCCCCAACGGACCCCCAGCCGAGCACTTTTCTCGCCCAACCCCCGGCCCCGCTTTGGCAGACTGGGGGCATGCGGGAACCGTTCCTCTTCACCGACAACGACCCCGACCCCCCAGGCGCGCACGACTCCCAGGGGAGGCGTCCGTGAGAGCGGCGTGGTCCACGAACCACCGCCGCGGGCGGGACGCCGGTCACGTCAGCAACTACTTGCTCGAGAACGCCGGCGGTTACACCTTCAACCTGGGTCGGACGATCGAATACCGCGGCCAGCGGCGCCGCTTCGGTCTCGGCATCGAACGCGGTCCCTGGAGCTTCTACCTCACGTTACTGCCCGACGTCATGGACGACCTCCGCGAGCTCACCGGAGGTCGTTACCGGGGAATCGCCGACGAGCGCGAGATGCTCGAGGCCCTCCGGAAGAAGCGCATCACCGAGGTCCCTCCGCTGATCGCGGTTGCGAACGCGAAGGGGCTCGAGCCCAAGGGCTACGAGCTCGAAAGCGCCGACGGTTGCTGGTTCCTGCGCGCGGACCAGGCCGGCTGGCCCTGGCGGGCCCACCAGAGCCTGAGGCTGCTCCGCGACGTACTCGAACGCCTGCAAGGACGCGAACGATGAGCAAGAAACGAAACGAACGCCTCTACAGCGAACGCCCCCCCGAAGACCTGCTCGCCGAGGGCACCGAGCCCGTCCTGCTGGTGCGCCCGCAGGAGGGCGACGCCCCCTACCGGGTGCCGCTCTACCAGGGCGAGGACCTCGAGGCCGCCCTCGCCCGGGCGCGCCGCCTCGCCGGCGACCCCGCGGCGATCGAGCTCCAGGTCTACCACAGCGGGCGCTTCCACTACACCAAGCTCCCCTAGACGACACCGGACCTCCCATCTTCCCCCCAAGAGACCCCCCGCCCCCAAGCGGGGGGTTTCCCCTTTCGGGTCCGGACACCAACGAAAGGAGACACGGATGAAGGTAAGACCACCCCCGCACCTGACCGTTCGCTCGGTGGGCGGCGAGCCCCTTGCGCTGGCCTTCAAGGTCGCCTTCGACCGGCGGCGGGACGAGGTCGCCCGGGGCCGCTCCTTCGGGCGTCTGCGCACCACCCCGCTGGAGCTGACCCTTGACGACGTGCCCGCCCTGCGGAAGCGCGTCGAAGCGCTGGGGTTCGAACCCCTACGCCTCTACGCCGTGCCCTACGTCCCCCTGGGAACGGGCGGCCGCCACCTGGCGCTCGTCGCCTGCCAGCCCGACACCCCCGAACGCGGGGCCTTCATGATGCGCCGCGGCGGGCGCTGGTGCTCGCGCCCCTACCTGCGGCGGCTGCTGGCGCAGCTCGACCCCGAGGGCGTCCACCTCCGCATCGAAGAACCCTCCTAGTCCTTCCGGCACAACTCGGGCGGGCAGGGGCCGTCGCCGACGAAGCGCACCAGGGTGACGTAGCGGTCCTGGCCGGAACCCTCCACCAGGTGGGCGGGGTCGCCCTCGCGGGCGCCGCGGGAATACTTGATCAGCCGCGGCAGCCCCCGCCGCTCGGCCAGGTCGCGCCGCTTGTACTCGGTGCCGCCCACGACGACGGCCTCGACGAAGCCGTCGCGCTCGACCACGCTCGCCCCCAGCAGCCGCCAGTCGAAGCAGCGCTCGCAGGCCAGCGGCAGCACGATCCCCTGGTAGCGCAGCCGCACCGCGGTCCAGCCGGCCGCGCCGCGCTCGCGCAGCACCTCGTAGAGGTCCTCCCCGGGTTCGAGCTCGGCCTCGACGGGGACGCCGATCGGGGTCTCGAAACGAATCCTCAGCTTCACGGGCTTCCTCCTAGAGGGTCCAGGCCGGCGCCTCGGGGTGCTCGACCCCGAGGAACTCGGCCACCAACTCGCGCTTGCCGAGCCGCTGCCAGGCGAGCTCGCGCGCCCGCGAGCGCAACCGCTGCGAGGCGATCCGCCGCCCCTTGCCCACCGCGGCCTCCTCGAAGAGCCGCGCGAAGCGACGGGCGAAGGCGTCCTGCCGGAGGGGCACCCGCCGCTTGGGGCTCACGAAGAGGGCTTCCTCCGCGGGGTCCACCCCCAGCCGGGCGCGCGCGGCCAGCCAGGCCTCCAGCGCCTCGCGGGCGGCGGGGGAGAGGTCGATGCGCCGCTGCACGAAGTAGGGGGTCTTGCGCACGGCCAGCCGCCCGTCCGCGTAGTCCCCCAGGCGCAGGTGCTCCATCTCCCGCTGGCGCAGCCCGGCGTCGCCGGCGAGGTAGAGGATGGCCCGCAACAGCGAGCCCTCCGGCTCGTCGTAGGCCTCCGCGGCCCGGAGCAGCGCGGCGAACTCGGCGTGGGTCACCGGCGGCTGCTGCGCGGCGCGGTCCTTGTGGAGCGCCGGCCAGCGCAGCTCGCCGGGCCAGGGGTGGCCGGCCCAGGCGAAGAACTCGGCCCCCCGCCGGAGGCCGTGGAGCCAGGTGCGCAGGCTGCCGGCCGAGAGCGGCCGCCGCGGGGCGTTCCCCTCCAGACGGTGACGGCCGGCGGTGGCCAGGGACCGGTACCAGGCCTCGACGTCGCCCGCCTCCAGTACGAGCCCCACCCGCCCCTGCCACATCCACAGCCAGGTGAGGAAGTCCCCCAGGGCCTGTCCCCAGACGCCGCGGCTCGACTCCGGGTGGCCGAAGCCTCGCAGGTAGGCGTCGAAGCCCGCGAGCAGCGCCCCGACGTCGCCGGCGGCGACGGCGTCGGCGACCCGGCGCCGGCGCTCGTCCGGGTCGAGCCAACCACGGTCTTCGAAGAGGCCCAGCTGTTCCACCTTCCACCTCCCCGGGGGCATACCCGCCCCCATACCTAACCCAAGGCTACCGCGTACGCGCCCGTCCGTGGGTGCGTTCCGTGCACGACCCCCACGGCCGCCGTGGGAGCGAAAGGAGAGACCATGGAAGCCGTACTCGAAAAACCGCAAGAAGGGACCCCCCTCGTGGTGAAGCTCGGAACGAAGTCGCTCAAGCAGGCCCTCGACAAGCTGACGCGCGTGGTTCCCGGCCGCCCCAGCAACCCCACGCTCGCCCACGTCGCCCTCACGCCCACCTACGGCACGCTGGTGCTGGCGGCCTCGGACGGCGAGCGCGACCTGGAACTCCAGATCCCCGCCGACGCGACGCCGGGCCCGACCCGGCTGGTGCCGGCCGCGCTCTTCCACCGGGTGGCGGGCTCCATCGCCGCCTCCGAGGTCACGCTGACCGTGACCGAAGACCGGCTCGCGGTCGAGGGGGGCGGCTTCCAGACCGAGCTCTACCTGATGGAGGCGGGCGAGGAGCTGCCCCTCGACTTCGAGGGCGAGCCCCTGCTCACCGCGCCGGCGAACGCGATCGCCGGTATCTTCGAGCAGGTCCTCTACGCCGTCAGCAACGAGGAGTACCGCGCCATCTTCCGCGGGGCCCAGCTCGAAGTCCACCCGGACCGGCTGCGCGCGGTCGCCTCGGACGGCTTCCGGCTCGCGCTCGCGGAACGCGAGCTGCCGGAGGGGATCGTGGTGACCCTCCCCAAGGAGGCCGAGGAGGCGGCGGATACCGAGGACGCCGAGGACACCGAGGGCGCGGAGGAGACGCAGGCCGCGCCGGAGGAGCCGTTCGCCTTCGTCACGCCCAAGCGCTCGCTGATCGAGCTGCTGCGCCTCCTGCCCCCCGGCGGCGCCCCGGTCGAGCTGCGCCACCGGCGCGGGCGGCTGGTCGTCGTCACCGAGGACGTGCGCTACGCGACCGCCCTGCTCGAAGGGGTCTACCCCGACTACCGGCGGCCGATCCCGGACGAGTTCGTCGCGGTCGCCGAGGTCGAGGCGAAGCCCCTGCGGGAGGCGCTGCGCCGCGTGCTGGTGCTGGCCGACGCGGCCAACGCGCGCGTCGACCTCACCTTCGAGGAAGGCCGGCTGCGCCTCGTCAGCGAAGCGGACTACGGCCGCGGCGAGGAGGTCGTGGAGCTCGCCTCCTACCAGGGCGAGCCCCTCACCGTGGTCCTCAACGGCCGCTACCTCGACGACGCCCTCCAGCCGGTGGACGCGACGGCCCGGCTCGAGCTCTCGGGTCCCGTGAGCTCCATGGTGGTTCGCGACACCGGCGACGCGGGCTACCTGGCCGTCGTCGTGCCGATGCGCGTCTAGGCCGGGGGAGGGGAGACGCCGTGCTCCACCCTTACCCCAAGACCCCCGCGGGCCGCGCCGGGCGCGCGGCCCTCTTCCTGCTCATGGCCGCGGCCGACGCCGCGCTCCTCGAGAGCCGCTACTTCGACGAGCTGCTCGCCGAGCCCCGGGTCCGCGAGCTGCTGGCGCGGCGGGTGCGCGCCCATCCCGTGCTCGCGGAGACGGCGCTGCGCCACGCCGGCCGCCTGCCCGAGGAGGTCGTCGCCGCCGCCCGGGCCGCGCTGGCCGCGGGCCCGAAGCGGATCCCGCTCTTTCCCGAGATCGAAGGCGAACCCCCCGAGGCCGTGGAGCGGGAGGCCGCCTGAGCCCGAAAGGAGGTCCCGTGCACCCCGACCCCAGCGAATTCCGCGCCGTCGTCCTCGTCCCCGCGCCCGCCGCCGCCGCCCTGCGGCGGCCGACCTTCGCCTTCCAGCACCAGGTCGACTGGCTGCTCTTCCCCCGCCGCAACCGGCTGGTGACCCGCGGCCGCGGGGCGCGCTACCTCTCCGTCCCCGCCCACGTCCACGCCCCCGGCGCCGGCGAGGGCCCCTGGCCGCTGCGCTTCCACCTGGAAGGGGAGACCCTCCCGGGTGAGGGGGCCCTCCGCTTCGAGATCGCCGGCGGGTTCGTCCGCTTCGAGCGCGAGGACGGCCCCGCCCTGGCCCTGCCCCTCGAGCGCCTCGCTCCCGAAGGGCTCGCCGAGGCCTGGCCCGGCTTCGTCCTAGGTCACCCCGCCCGGGCCGCCTGACGGGGAACCCGGGAAGACGCTGCGACCTGGACGCTACCCGCCCTCGGCGGGATCCAGGGCCCGGGCCACCCAGCGCGTGCAGGGGCGCTCCGTAAGCACGGTGCCGTATTTGACGAACTCGTGCACGTCGGGCTTGGGCTGAATGCCCTCCTCCCCCTCGAAGCCCTCGTAGTCGTGAGGGGAGACGTCAAAGTCGAAGACGATTCGGAACACGTCTTCGACGACCTTCGCCACGTCGTAACAGCGCCAGAGAGACTCCCCTCCGTGGAGCAGGGAAAGGGCGAAGCAGCCCAGTTCTTTGGCGCTCTCTTCTTGAAAGAGTCGCTTCAGGGGGTCAAGTTCGAAGGCCTTCACGGTCGCGCCGCTGGGTATCGCCACGGGAAAATCGCTCTTCTTGCCAAGCCACTCGGGGGTCTTTGGTTCCGGAGGACCCTCGGCGCAGGACTCCAGCCAGTAGGCGCCCAGCAAGAGGACGCCGTACTTGCCCAGGTTGGAGACCTCGAGCCACGTGCGCTCGCTCCTTGCTTCCTCGTCGAACTCCTTCACGACCCGGACGCCCAGAAGCGGTTCAAGGTCCGCCGCGGCCATGCGCGCCTGGAGCTCCTGCATCGCCCGGGTGGCCTCCACCTGGGCCTGGGTGGAGCGCCAGAGGGCGACGGTGAAGAGGGCGATGACGAAGCCGGGCCAGGTGGGGGCCGCGATGCTGACCGCCCGGGCCGGATCGCGGGTGTAGAGTATGAGCACCACGAAGAGGAACAGGGAGAAGAGACCGGGAAGGACCAGGGCCCCGACCAAGCCGAGGACCCGCAAGACCAGCCGCAAGACCAGAGCCATGAGCCGGACCATCCCATCCATGCTAGCACCCGGCCCCGCCCCCACCTCTACCCATACTCACCCCTCCCTCTACCCCCTACACCCCCCACCCACCGACCACCGCCCTCCTCCCCCTCGCCGCTTTGGCGTAGGCTTGCGCGTGCGCAAGCGCGTGCGCAAAGGCGGGTGGGGAGGGGAGAGGGGGTGTCTTGGGGTTTGGGGGTGGTAGGGGGTAGTGCTGGGGGGAGGTATGGGTGAGTGGGGTGTGCGGGAAATGCACCCGGGGGAGGTGGGGCGTTGGGTAGGGTGGGGGATAGGCTCATAAATGAGCGTTTTCGATTGGGGGTTCTGAGGGGATGACAGAGATTCTGGGGGGGCTGCTTAAGTCCCTTGACCGCACGCACTCACTGGTCCTTGCCAACATCTTTGCTCTGGGATTCTCAGCGCTCGCGCTGATCGTGGCCGGAAGCGGGACCTTCCTGGCCGTTCTTGGGCAAGGCCGGATCGTTGACGATGCCTTGCTCATCTACCTCGGGCTGCCCCTGGTTGCGGCTCCGCTGGTGCAGGGATCGGCCATCGCCTTCGGTTATCTGACGAAGTGGGTCAGCGCCGACCCGCAGGACCTAGGGGAACTGGTTCCCGGAGCGCCCGCGATTCGGAGGACCTTCTCCCTGGTCCTGCTACTGGTGGTGGCGCTGCTCTATCTGGCGTTCCTCGACATCGTGCGGATGGCCTTCTTGGGGAACTCTCCCTGGTACGCGCCGGCGTCCCTGGTCGTCCTGGCCGTCGTGGCGACGTGCGTGAGCGGACCGCAGACCTTCCTTGGTGCTTTACCTCGTGCTGCGGGCCGGTCCCGACAACTCCCGCGACTCAACGTCCTATACTGGGGTCTGTCCATCTCCCTCTTCGCAGTCTTCACGCTGTTGGCGCAGCCCCTTTTTCAGATGGCGGAACGGTGGCCTTGCTACTCGTTGGCCATATGGATCGGGCTGGCGCACCTGGCCTTTCAGGCGGCTTTCTTGCTCATCGCCGACTGGTGGGGCTGGATGTTCGGCCAGACCAAAGGGGGGTCAGAAGCAGAGTAGAAACGAGCTCCCTACCCCGAACGAAGCGGGGGAGACGGAGCGGGAAGTAATCGAGGGGATTCGCGCCCTATAATTATCGCAAGCCCCACGGGGTGCCACGCCATAGGGCAGCGAGCGGCATAACGGTCACTTTCCCTCCCACTCCGTCGCTTTTTGCCGTATGTTCGAGTTAGTGGCTACGAATACGGGCGTTACGATTCGCATCGGAAGGCTGATCTTGATGCTGATCCAGGCGCTAGGCATGGAGGCGCACTCCACACGGCCCCACCTCTCCCCTTGGGGCGCGCGCCCCGGCGGGGGGCCTCCCCGCAATAGGTGAGCCCGGCACACTCACCTTCGTGGCCCAGAAAAGGAGTCAGGCGGGATGCCATCGAGCGTTGATCTTATAGCCACGAGGTATGACCGAGATGCCCTTCTGGCATACTTCGAGCAGTTTGGGAGCTTCGACCCCGAGGTTCCAACCTACGTTGACGATCTCGAGGACAGCGAGGGTCTTGGGGTGTTGGTTCTCGAGGACGGCCTTGAGGTCCCGCTCCTCGCAATTCCCGTAGGCGATGCCTCCAAAAAGCAAAAAGCGCCATTCGAACAGGTTACTCGCTTCCTAGCCGAGCGCGTTCTCGATGCGGCGCTCGTCGTGTTCTACGACCCCGGCGGGGTCTACCGGATGGCCCTGATTCATGCGACCGCGTGGAGAGGCCGCAGGAAACCGCTCTACTCCGACTACCGCCGGGCCAGCCTGTTGGTAGAACCCGGGCAGTACAACAAGACCTTCCGCCAGCAGATGGCACGGCTTTTGGACCTCGAGGCCACGGGCCGGCCCCTTACCCTCGACGTCCTCAAGGAAACCTTCAACCTCGAGGCGATCAGCAAGGCGTTCTACAAGGACTTCGCCAAGATCTTCGAGGACAGGCTCGTCCCCGGCATCGTCGGCTACACCCCTCGCGAGCGGGTGCGCGACTTCGCTTTGGCCTTCGTGGCCCGGGTACTCTTTCTCGGCTTTCTGGCGAGGCGGAGATGGTTGGGGGGCGACGAGCGATTCCTGCCCCACCTCCTTGAACGGTACCGGGCGACCGGGGGCAAGGACCGCTTCTACCGCGACTGGCTCGAACCCTTCTTCTTCGCCGCCCTCAAAGCGCCCCCGGGGAGTAAGCCTGAGTCCTTCGCGCACCTCCCCGAGGACGTCCGTCGCGCCTACCTTGAGGCCCCCTTCCTCAACGGCGAGCTCTTCAACCGCAAGCCAGGGGTGGATGACCAGGGGGCCCACATCACTGACCAGGCGATAGCGGACTTCTTCGATTTCGTCTTTTCCTATAACTTCACGGTCGAAGAAAACACCGCCAGCGACGCCGACCTCGAGCTCAACCCCGAGTTCTTGGGTACGATCTTGGAAAAGCTCGTCAACACCGTGGGGGTCGAAGGGAAGGCTACCGAACTAGGGGCCCACTACACTCCCCGGGTCGAGGTAGACCTGATGGCCCGGCTGGCGCTGGCCGAGTACCTCGTACGACAGGGAATTCCTCTAGAGGGGGCCTACCGGCTCATGCAAGGCGAGGTGGAGGGGCTCGGTTCCGAGCTCCAGGACCGAATACGCGGCCTGCTGAAGGAAATCAAGATCGTCGACCCGGCAGTGGGTTCGGGTGCGTTCTTGCTCGGTATGCTTCAGGTTCTCGAGGAGACCCTCGGGCGTCTCGGCGAGCCGCGAACACTCAGCCTGAGGCGCTCGCTAATGCAAAACCTCTACGGGGTTGACGTCCTCGGCTGGGCTGTGTGGATGGCCGAGCTTCGTCTTTGGCTCGCCTACTTCGTCGAACTCGACGAGGACGCTCGCCTCTCCAAGTCCCCCCTCCTCCCTTCGTTGGGCCTCAAGGTGCGCCAGGGGGACAGCGTGCTACAGACGATCGGCAAGACCCCGCTCCCCGTTCATCTTCCGCCCGACGACGCGGCGCTGAAAAAGCCCGAGGTCAAGGCGGCCTACGACGAGCTGGTCCGCGCCAAGGACGACTACTTCAACAACCGCGGCGTGAGTCTCGAGGCGGTGGAGGAGAAAGAGCGGACCTTTTTGGGGCTCTATATCAAGGCTTTACTTATGGGCAGTGGGGTGCAAGGATCCCTTGATTTTGAGGGCGCCCCGAACCCGGTGCAAGACCTCGAAGAGGTGCTCGAGCACACCCAAGACATCCTTGACCGCGACGAGCGCCCGTTTATATGGTTCCTCGATTTCGCCGAGGTGCTACTAGGCCCCAAGGGGGGTTTCGACATCGTCATCGGCAATCCGCCCTACCTGCGCCAGGAAAGCATTCGGGATCTTCTTGGGCGGTTCGACCCAGGGGCGTACAAGACCAAGCTTCAGGAGGTGGTGCAGGAGGACTTGAAGCGCTTCGGGCCCTACGACACAAGCTGGCCACCTCCCAAACCAGCGGGGCGCTCTGACTTATACACGTACTTTTACGCGCGCTCTTTGGCCCTGTTGCACAAGAAGGGGGTGCACGCCTTCGTGGTCAGCAACTCCTGGCTCGACGTACAGTACGGGGCCTGGTTGCAGCGGGTCTTTTTAGAGGCGGCCCCCCTCCGCTACGTGATCGAGAACCGGGTCAAGCGTTCGTTTGAGGCCGACGTAAACACGGTGATCACCGTGGCCCACGCCCTGAGAAAGCAGATGCTTCCCGAAGGCTGGCCGGTGCTCTTTATCGCGGTGAAAAAGCCCTTCGAGGAAGCTGGCGTGCTAGAAGAAGCCCTGATGGCCTCGGTTGAGGCTGGCTTCGCATCCGAGGAGGAGTTAGCATGAAAGTCCCCGAGGTCGTTCGCCATAACGACAACGTGCGGGTGGTGGTCCGCACGGCTGCCGAGCTTTTCGGAGAGGGCACGGACGACAAGGGCAACTACGCTGGTGGCAAGTGGGGCGGGCTTTACCTCCGGGCCCCGGACATCTTCTTCCGCATCCTAGAGAAAGCCGGAGACAAGCTGGTACGGCTGGGGGACGTGGCGGACGTGCGCTTTGGGATCAAGACCGGGGCCAACGACTTCTTCTACTTAGAGGTCATCTCCCATCGCCCGGTCTGCCCCCTGTGCGGGGAAGCGCACGAGGGGGCCATCACTAAGGAGGAAGAGGTCGCCTACTGGAAAGGGGGGAAGCACCCACCGGAAGAAGCATTGGTCGCCGTTAGAAACGGGCTGGGATGGGAGGGGTACCTCGAGGCCTCCACCCTTCGGCCCCTCTTCAAGAGCCCGAGAGAGGCCCCCGCATTAAAGGTGGACGTGGCGAATCTAGGCCGTGTTTTTCTTCCTAAGTCCGATGAGCGCGAACGCCTTCCCCCCCACGCCCAGGGCTACGTGAGCTACGGTGAGAAGGTTCCCATTAGGATAAGGCGGGGAAGGAACAGGGGCCGGGTAGTCAGGGGGGTTCCCTCACTCTCCACGGTCCAGGCGCGAGACCCCTGGTGGTGGATTGGGGCGCAACCCGAAGCCGAAGTTATCCTGCCAATGTTTGAGCGGGCACGTAAGTATGCTTTCTGGAACCCGAGCCATGCCGCTGTTGATAACGCACTGTACCTCGTTTTGCCGTTACCAGAAGTAGACCCTGTTGGCCTCCTCTCGGCCTTGAACAGCACGGCGTTCGGCCTCTTTAAAGAAGTCTTGGCTCGTCCCCCAGAGGGCGGCGGAGGAGGGCCCTTGCAGATAAAGGTCTATCAATACGAAGCAATACCCTTGCCTAGCCCCGACTTGTTTTCTGAAATGGACAAGGCGCGCTTGGACGTCTTCCTCAGACGCCCCATTCGCGACTTCTGGGAAGAGGTGGGGCTAACCCCACCGCACCTTGCTAGTCCCGCCTCCCCCCTACCCGATCGCAGGTCTCTAGACGAACTGGTTTTCGATCACTTCGGCCTAACCGAAAAAGAGCGCCAAGAGGTTTATAGGGAAGCCGCCCGATTGGTCTGGAGCCGAATAGCCATGGCTGGGAATGGGAACAGCCTCGGGGAAGAATAGTGGGCCGCTTCATAACCAACCATCCCACCAAAGACCTCGCGGCCCGTCTCGCCGACCTTATCGAGGCCTCCAAAGAACTCAAGTTCCTGGTGGGTTTCTTCTACTTCTCCGGTTGGCGAGAGCTGTACGAGCCGCTGAAGCACGCCGCGCAGGAAGACGGGTTCAAACTCAAGGTCCTGGTGGGCATGAGCGTGGACCGCCGTGCCGGTGGGCTCCTCGAGGTCGCCCGAAAAGCTGAAGGCAGCAATAACGCAATCGCCTCGGCCTTTGCGGAAGAGTTCACCCTAGCCCTCTCCGACCCGAGTTTGGATCTCCCTGATTTTCCCGAACAAGCCCGCTTTTTCCTCAAGCTCCTTGAGGAGGGACGGCTCGAGATCCGCAAGACCCGCGATCCCAATCATGCCAAGCTCTACCTGTTCAAGGTCGACGGGCCACAACAAAAGCTGCTTGGAAGCCAGGGCAAGTTCATCACCGGCTCTTCCAATTTTACCCACGCCGGGCTCAGGGGCCAGCACGAGTTCAACGTGGAGATCAGCGACTATGGTTTCGAGGATGCCGAAAAGTACTTCGACGAGCTCTGGCGGCGGGCCGTGCCCCTCCGCCCCGAGGACATTGCCCGGGTGCGCGAGATCATCGAGCGAGGCTCGCTAGCGGCCCAGCCCACGCCGTTTGAGGTCTACGCCCTTCTGATCAAGCGCTACCTCGAGCTCTTGGACAAAACAGACGGACACCCCAATCCCGAAGGCATAATCAAGCACGCCGGTTACGAACCCTTTCCCTACCAGATAGACGCCGCCAAAGCTGCGCTCGCAATCCTCGAGGTCTACAACGGCGTAATCCTCGCCGACGTGGTGGGCCTTGGCAAAAGCGTGGTCGCCTCCCTCGTAGGGCGCATACTCAACAAGCGCGGCATCGTCATAGCCCCGCCGGGGCTGATCGGGGAGCGGGGCGCGGCAGCCACCTACGGCTGGCGCAAGTACCTGGACGACTTCGGGCTCTTCGACTGGGAGGTTTTTTCAATCGGCAAGCTCGAGGATGCCCTTACCTATGCCCAAAACCCCAGAAACGGCATAGAAGTCGTGGTCGTCGACGAGGCCCATCGCTTCCGCAACCCGGACACCGAGGCCTACGCCATGCTCCGAGCCCTAACCGCAAACAAACAGGTCATACTCCTCACCGCCACCCCCTACAACAACACCCCCACGGACATCTACGCCCTGCTCTCGCTGTTCGACGCGCCCGGAGCTTCGAAGCTAGCGCCAGGCACCGACCTACAGGCCTACTTCAAGCGCCTCACGCAAAGGTTCAGGGACTTCGGCCACATCCTGCGATTTTTCGCATCCAACGACCCGCGGCGTCGCAAGAAGGCCCGGGCGCTATTCGAGCGGTACTTTGAAGGCCACCCCGAAGACCTCGAACTCGCCAAGCACCTGGCCAGGGAGGGGCTCGCTGAGGTGGCGCGGGAGGTCAAGCGCTTTATCGCTCCGGTCACCGTGCGGCGAAACCGGCTGGACCTCAAGCTCGATCCCCGCTACCGGGACACCGCGCCCCCCTTCCCACGGGTGCGTCCACCTGAGCCGGTACTCTACGAGCTCTCCGAGGAGCAGTCCGCGTTCTACGACAGAGTGATCCGAGACTGGTTCGGCCCCGAGGGGGCCTACCGTGGCGCCGCCTATCAGCCCGAACTCTACAAGGAGGGCCGCGTGGCAGCCGACGACCTTGGAGAAGACGAAAACCCAGCGCTCGTCTTCGCCGTAGAGTCTCAGCGCAACTTGGCCAATTTCATGCGCCGCTTGCTGGTGCGGCGTTTCGAGAGCTCGTTCGGTGCCTTCGCTCAAACCCTGAGTCGCATACAAGAGGCGCACCGCAAGTCGCTTCGGCTGGCAGAGGAGACGAACCACTTCATACTAGACCGCAAGCTGCTAGACATGCTCGATGGCGGGGGGCTCCTGGACCCTGAAGAGTACCTCGAACAGATCGCCAACGAGGATGAAGAGGCGATTCGTCGGGGCGAACGCACACGGAGCCGAAATTACGACCTCGGCTCGTGGCAGCCCGAGGACCGCGTTCGCTTCCTCGAGGACCTGCGAAGGGATCTGGCCCTTCTTGAGGCGGTCCAGCGCGAGGTCGAGCAGCTGGGCCTGGCCGATCCCAATAATGACCCCAAGGCCCGGCAGCTGGCGGCATTCCTCAAAGAACGACTAGGCCAGGATGCCGGTCGCAAGCTGATCATCTTCTCCGAGTTCACCGACACCGTGGAACACGTGGCCAAAAGCCTAGAGGCCGCAGGTATCCGGGCGCTCACGGTCAGCCACTCGATCAACGATACGCTCATGCGCCGGGTGCTGGCCAACTTCGACGCTTCCCAACCGAAGGAAGGCTGGCGCGACGATTACGACGTGCTTTTGACTTCGGACAAGCTCTCGGAAGGGGTAAACCTCGGCCGAGCGGGGGCGGTCATCAACTACGACATCCCCTGGAATCCCACACGCGTCATCCAACGGGTCGGGCGCGTCAACCGTATCGGCACCAAGTTGTTCGACGAGCTCTACATCTACCACTTCTTTCCCACAGAGCAGGGCCGGGAAGTCACCGACCCCAAGGCGGTAGCAGCGCAAAAACTCTTTTTGATTCACCGGGCCCTCGGCGAGGACGCCAAGATCCTGGATCCCGACGAGGAGCCTCGCCCGGCACGGGTCTACGAAAAGCTCACCGCCGACCCCGAGGAAGCGGACGAGGTTAGCTTCGAGGTCAAGATACGTCAGGAGTGGGAGGCGCTGCTAAAAGCCCACCCGGAAATCGAGCGGCGGATCGAGGCCCTGCCAAATCGGGTAAAGGTGGCTAGGCCTGGAAAGTCTAAGGTTCTGATCTTCCTGCGCAAGGCCCGGGGCTTTTTCGCTGCCGAGGTCGATCCCGCCGGGCCCTCGGAGAATAGGGAAGGGATTCGCTATCTGAGCTTTCCGGAAGCCCTTCCCTTGACCGAGGCCGAACCGGAGACGCCCCGGCTAGAGCCCAGCGAAACATTCTGGGAGACCTACTCGGAGGTGCTTAACCGGCTCACGCGAGTGAGGCCCGAGCCCCTACCTTCGAACTCGCTGGAGCGGCTGGCCCTGCAAAACCTCCAGACCCTTTTAAGGCAATACACGGATACGCTCACTGAAGAGGAAGTGAGGGTGGCGAGGCAGGCCTTCGACGATCTGCAATACGGGGCCCGCCGGCTTCCCCGGTACGTTCTGCGCAAGCTCCAGGCCCTCGATCTGGGCGCCGCGCAACCCAACGAAGAGGCTCTTCACCGCCTGCGGGAACTATTGGCTGAGATCTCCCGGACCTACGGGGCGCTCATCGATGCGCCACCAGAAGCGGAACTCCCCGAGGTGGTGGTGGGGATCGAGTTCCGTCCCCCGGAGCCCGGCTGATACTGCCCGGATCCCTTTCTTGCCGTGGGTGTTTTGTGCAGCCCCACTACGAGAGCCTTGAGCGGGCGCCTATCGCGGTCTTCCTGGCACTCTACGAGCTAGCTGGCGTTCGGGTGCGCTGGGGCAAGGCCGCGCCCTACCGGGAGGGAGTGCGCGCGGCTGCCAAAAGTCTACGATCGTGTCTTCCCCGGTAAGGGCGAGGGGGCCGGCCAGGCCACCTGACCCGGTACGCGCCTCCAACCTCGTCCCTGCCGTGTCCGGGGGTTCCCCATGGCAAGCGGCAACCCCTGCCCCGAATGCGGCGCTCCCATGGTGATCGAGGAAGGTTGCAGCAAGCGCCCGAGTTGCGGGTACTCGAAGTGCGGATGAGGGCGCCCGCGAACCGTAGCCGGTGTAGCGTGCTATCCTGATACATAGGAGGTATCTCGGTGGCACTCCCGACCACGGCACGAGCCACGAACCCCCTGCCGCGCTTCGCAGAGATCGCGGGCGCACTGGGGATGGACCGCGACGAACAGGCGGCGTTCTTGAACCTGTCGCGGAGTACCTACTTTCGCTACCTCAAGGCGGCCAGCGTCGACGCCGGCACGGCGGCGCTCGCCGAGTTCCTGCCCTTCGCCTACGGACACCTGCTCGAACTCTTCGGCGACGAAGAAGACGTTCGCAACTGGCTCCTGCGGCCCAACCTCGCCCTGGGCCGCGCGCGGCCGCTGGATCTCCTGCGTAGCCTGGAGGGCTACGAGAGGGTCCTGGAAACCGCCAAACGGGGTGTCTATGGGGTCTACTGAGCTCCACCTGTGGCGCGCCTACGACCCCGACCGCCCCTACACCCGCCGGGCCGACTTCGACCCCCTCTCCGGAGAGGGGGCTTCGCTCGTGAGCGGGCGCTGGCACACCGCACGACCGGACAAGAGCATCGTCTACGCCTCCGAGCACCCGGCCCTCGCCCTGCTCGAGCTCTACGTCAACCTCGAGCACGCCCTCAAGCGCTACGCCCTGGTCGAGTTCACGGTCGGGACGCCGGGGGTGGACGATCCGCCCGAGGAGGTCGCGAACTCCGTCCTGGACGAAACGGTGACGCGTGCCTACGGCGACGCCTGGTACGCCGGCGGCGAGCATCCCGTCCTCCGGGTCCCCTCGGCTTTGGTCCCGTCCGGGTTCAACTACCTGGTGCGTCCGGGCGACGTCGGGGCAATAGAGGTCATCGGAACGACCGTCCATCCCCTGGACGTACGGCTGGCCGAACGCCTCTGAGCGAGAAAGGGCGCCGAACGCCCACGACCGCCCGATAAGATGCCCCCTAGGAGGTCTTCGATTGAACCACGAGCTCATACGCCCTGCCGCGAGCATCGCGGGCCTGAGTGAAGCCGAGGCCCGGCGGCTCGCCCAGAAGATCCCGCCCTGTTTCGACCCCCAAGGGCCCTACGCGGCCCGCACCCTCGCCGGCGCCCTGGGCGCCCTCGATTTCTTGGATAGGCGAGCGTTCGACGTCTACGTAACGGAAGACGCCCGCGAGCTGATCGAGCGCTCGGCCGATCCCCGGCTGGCCACCACCTGCTTCGCGGGCCCGGCGCTGGTGGCCCACCATCCCGAGGCCCCGGCCACGCTGTTGTACTCGGCCCTACCCGGTGGGAAGGTCAACCTCACCGGCGTGCTGTCCCACGAGCTCCCGGAGGGCCTGGAGTACCTAGGGAGGGCGCGCAACCTGAAGGACCTCAAGCGATTCGCCAAGGACGAACGGCTCCACGGCGAGCTCGAAAGGATTTCCGGGGTGCCCAGCGAAGAAGCCCGAGCTCGGGCGGCCGCGCTGGCCGCGGCGTGGGTGACCGAGGCCATCCCCGAGGAGATCCAGGCCCTGTTCGACGACTTCGAGGCCGACGTGGTGGACGAGGTCCGCTTCGTGGCCGGCCTCCCCCACGACCACCCGCTTCCGGCGGCTCCCGAACGGATCGACCACGAGCTCGAAGCTCTGGCAGGGCAGATCGCGAGCGAGGTCTTCCTGGTCGAGCTGCTGCGGGTCTACATGGACCGCGGGGAGGCGAAGTTCTACCTGCTCGAGCGCCTGGGGCACCTGGTCCCCGACCACGCGGACCGACCGGGCGTGCTCGTCGTCGCCCCCCTCGTGAACGTGGGCTGGCCGCGCTTCCTGAAGAGGAAGGGACCGGGGCGCGAGGTGAACTACGCCGTGCCCTTCCGCCTCACCGAGCTGGAGGGTGGGGGAGACGCCCTCGTCACCGATCCCCCGTACGTCTTCGAAAACGCCCGCGAGCTCGAACGAACGCTTCGGGAGCTCGGAGGGCAACACCTCGGCAACGACTTCAAACCCAAAGAGCTGGTTGACGCCCTCAAAAAGAGGGAGCCCCGGCCGTAGCCGGGGAAGCACGGGAACGCACGGCCTACCGTTTCTTGGGGTAGGCCGTGACGCCATCCAGGCGCACGACTTTGCCGCGCACCATGAACTTGGCCGTGCGACCCTCGCGAAACGCGCAGCCAACGGCGAAACTCAAGCGCTTGCCCCCCGAAGAGACGCCTCTTCGGGGGGCAAGCGAAACACTAGGGCAAGATGGAGAAATCTTGCGTATTCGTGCAGTCGGTCAAAACGCCGTAGCTGTCAACAGCACAAATCAGGTAGTAGTAGTCCCCTGCAGGAATCCCACTTAGACCAAGCGCATATCTAGCCACACCCGAACTATCCCAGTCGAATAGACGCTGCATGTCCTTACCGCTTGCAAAGGGGTTTGGCGTTCCATTCCTACCTCGAACGATTACGGTGACGTATTTGGGGTATTGGTAGTCTTGATCCTTTACGTGGGCAGCCCACGACACGTTGTCACCTTCGTGTACCTCAACCGTTTCGGGCCCTGCAAAATCCACAATTTCTGGGGTGTAGGAGAGCCTGAACGAGCACGTGGCAGTAGAGGACACGCCACCATTGGCGTCCTCTACGTACATGTCGATGGTGTGAGTCGAGTGGTCAGAACTATCGATATACATGTAAGTGGAATTGGAAGAGCCCCTGTCGATCCAGCTCCCACCGTCCTTTCTTGCCCAATAGGTCAGTTGATCGCCATCCGGGTCGGAAGCGTACGCCCGCACGTAGACGTCGGTATCGCCCGCAACGATAAGGCCTTGGTCACAAGAAACACCCGATTCCTGCCCGTCTCCATTCGTTTCGAGCATGAGGCGTGAAAGCTCGGGTGGATTGTTTTGGGGGGCCTCACAAGTAAGGGTAACAGCAACCGTGTAGGTGGGGTGGTTGGGATCGTTAGAGGTGATGGACATTTCTCCACTGCGGGTATTGCTGTTGTCACACGTCAAATCAATATCAATGAAGTGTTGGTTACCGGCTGGTACGGTAAAAGGCCCCGTATCCAGTGGGGATATCCAAGACTGGCTGGGCTGAATGGCGTTCACGACGAGATCTTCGCCACCGGTGTTTGTAATGGTCAGCTGTTCTCTGGTCGTACCCCCGACCTCCGCGGTCGCTCGTATGGGAGAAGGGGATACGGCGATTTGGGGACCATTGCCCATCTGGAACGTGGCGGAAACGCCCTCTGAGAACACCTTGCCTTCGGGCGTGATTCGGATCGTGGGTGAGCTGAGGGTCGAAGAGCCTCGCTGCCACCCTGCGAACTCCCATCCGGAACCGGGCGTGGCCGTCAGTTCGATAGTGTCGCCGGCATGCGCCTTGATCACACGAGATTCGGTATATTGCTGGATCTCCCCGGTAGTTACGTTGTTTACCTGAACAGAACCTTCGCCGTTGATGAGGAGCTCGATTTCGACCCACGGAAAGTCGTTCACAACGTAGTAACTTTCCACGGGGGGCACGTTGGCCATCGCGATGGCCCAAGACGCAGTCGACCCAAGCGTCACCCCTAGGTCGAACTGATTAATAAGCTTGCTGGCAATCACCTTGGCCGCATCGGTAAGGCTAGCATCGATGAGGGCCTGTTTTGAGCACTCTATCCCCTTTTGGACCACACCGTCGAAGATGCTCTTCACGGTTTCCTTGAAGAAGTCGGGGGCTTCCGAGGACCACGTAGCTGCGTTTTTGTACATGTTTATGGCGCCGCTTTTTGCCCCGTCGAAAACCACTTCGATTTCCGAAAGGTCATCAAGGGCACATTCTCCACTAGGCAATACTAGGTCAGCCAAGTCCAGCGACACCATTAGCGCATTTGACAAGAACGCTTTGGCGCTTTGAATGGCTGATATGTCCACAGTAGAGTTAATAAAATCTACATCCTCGGTGCGCTCAGCCTGCCATTGGTTGAAGTGCGGGACCAAGGGAAAATCGATTGAGCTGGTATAAGCAAGCACCCAGTACGCCGCTGGGCGATCCGTCGGGAGCTGGAAGCCCGTGTTGGGAACATAGTTGTCTGCGTCTAGGAAGGGGTTGGGTATCTTTGCCAGCCAAGCAAGTACGTCATTTGTAGACTTGATGGCCCAGTCCGAATTAATGTATCCGCGCGCTACAGGGGTTGTACTGACGAGGGAAACGTTGGCGGAGTGTGGGTCATTTCGCAACGGAAGCGCGTCCTCGGACTGGTAGGCCCCGGCATCGATTTCGTATACCGCCACAATCCAATTGAGGTTCTTGGCAAAGAACCACACGTCGCTGTTCCAATCAGGAAGAACACCTCCAGATGTCTTGATCAATCGCGTAAACATGCTGTCTAGAGGTACGACCTGGCCTAGCCCCTGTGTTCCAGCGCTGGTCACCGCGACAGCGGCTCCCGCTGCTCCGGCCGCTCGATCCGTGACGATTTCAGATGCGGCCCTAACGGCTCGCGCAAACGCGTCTCTGGTGTCTTGATAATCGAGCGGGTCCAGCCCCTGTGAAACGTATTTTTCAACGAACGAAGCCAGCTCCGCGACGTCGGCCAGCTGGCTCGCATTAGACAGGTTGGTCATGAAGACCTCTGGATTGGGGTCTAGGAGCGCAGGAACCGCAACCATCATGGTGGCCGTCGTGAGCGCGTTCGCCGTAATCGTTGCCGCACCCGAAACATCCAAGCTTTCGAGCTGCTGGCCGTTCGCTTGCTCGGGGGCGTAGACGGCCGTATACCAACCCACGCCCGTAGTAGGATCGATCTTCCCGACAATTGCGGGTCGACCAACGGGTATTGGTAGCGAGCCCTCGGTTGTATCCGCCCCCACCCTCCGGACTCCTTCGGGGCTGTAAAGGACTGCGGAATTCGTTCCGCGCAGAGGTTCCGTACGCACCGTAACGAAGAGGTTCCCGTTGTCACCCCCTGTTCCCGTGTTCGACTCGTTGCCTCCGCATGCCTGCAGCAAAAACGCAGTGACCAGTAGTGTTACGAGGCCAACTAACGTGCTCCACTTTTTCATAGCTCACCTCATTGTTATCTTATTGTTGAATTCTACTTCGGTAAGTGATATTTGACCAAACCCACCCCGGAAAGAGCAGCTCGGCTCTACGGTGGTACTAAAAACGGATCTCTGCGCATTGGTATCTCCAAAACCAAGCCTGCTTCAGCTTGTGGTAGAAAGGCGGGTGCACTCTTCTTATTGAAGTACACAGTGGCGAAAACGGTTTGCTTGTGCACCCTAGACCCATGGCATGGCCGATACGGATGGGGTAAATTCAACCGCAGTTGGATGCTGGCGAGCAACCGACATCGCGGCGAGGCTCAAGAGGGCACTCGAGACTACTCCGAGACCACCATGTGTCGCGGCGGGTAGCAGGCCTTCGCCAGCCTCGTCTGCTCGGGCGTCTCGGCTAGCCTGAAGGGAAGACGGGGCTCACGCTGGTGGAGTCAACCCCACGGCTGCATTGTCAGCTTCTACACGAACATGGGCACACACCTGCTGGCCGCATCGTTCCGGGGTAACGACACGGCCCCTCGTCGCCCGCGGGGTTGGCGGCCCCGAAAAAGAATCTCCACGAAACCCCTAAACGGGTCGGTGGCCCCAACGACCTGGGGTTGGATGTAGCCACTTGGCCCACGCTCCGCCAAGCTCTCACCCTAACGCCCGTGAAGGTGTGGCTACCAGCACGAGAGGAGAAGCCCCCGCGCGAGGGGATCCGGTGCATCACCACAAGAACGTGTGGGCGCATCCTTTTGGCCCGCATAACCCACTAGGGCTCCCTGATAGAGGAAGTGGCCAAGGCCAGAGGCACTAACCAAAGAATCGCCAACAAAGTGCTTCCGGAGCTATCTGAATAAGGGCGAACCTGTCCTCTTGGATCAGAGCGCTTAGCCAAAACGAAGACCCAGGATGATTTCTAAGGTCGCCCGTGAAGCGCGGCCGAACCGTGCAGCCGTCGCAGATCCTGCCATTCATCACCCCCAAACCGGGCCCCCAAGAGCACGCGCTTAGGGGTATCCCGAAAGTCGAACCAGCTTTCCCGCCTTTGGGCCCAATGCCTCCCGCGCTTGGGCATTGCGACATCAAGGGCGCGGGCCACCTTTCACCTCAACGATAAGAATCTCGCCCGGCTTCAAAGGCCAAAGCACCGGGTGACCCAAAACCGCCAGTAGCGCGATCATCCCTCAGGTTGGCCCAGCGTCTTTGTGGTGGTCAACGACTACGGCCGCTAGGGCCAGGTGGGGGAGGGACGTGAAGGGGAAATAGCCAAAAGAAAGCCCGGTGGCAGGTGCGATCAGCAACCAGGGCCCGTGCGCCCGGCGCGCCGAGTCGCGAACCGCTTGGGGTTGGGGGAGCAAGAACGAACACCTCCTCGTTGACCTGGATGAAGCCTACCGCGGTGGTATAACGAACCATGCCTTTTCGCTTGTATAGAAAGACTGGTGAAGAAGACGCCCTCGACGTCGTCGAACTAGCGAAACCATGGATCACCTTCGGCGGTTACGAGAACGGGATCCTGCTCAAGCACCTGGAGCGCAGGGGGATCCTCGACGCCGCGAGGAGCCAGGCCCCCGACAACGGCGGCGCCCACTTCGCGAGCTTCCCCGTGGAGGACCTGCTCGAGGGTGGCGGTTACGATCCCGCAACCCACCGGCTCGTGATCGACCTCAAACCCAATACCAAGAGCAATGTTTCCCTCCTCGAGGTCCGAGAGCTGTGGGTTGCGATCAACGAAATATGGACCCCGATCATGCTCAGAACCCACCCCCTCTTCATCGACCAACGAGTAAAGGGGGGAAGGGAGTGGGAGTGTAAGCAGCGCCTCCTCCTTGACCCCGACCGTGATGCGGGCTATCCGGTCCACGACATCATCTACCTCAGGGGCGGGTACGGCGAGCCGGACGAGGACAAGCGCGGCTGGTGGGCCCCGAGCCGCCTCGGTCAGTACAGCGCGGTCCTTCTCTTTGCCGATGTCGCGGAGCGCTTCTCGAAGACCATGCTCGAGAACCTACGCAAGTACGCAAGCGCGCCCGAGCCCCCGCGGCACCGATGGATCTGCGGATAGAATAGGGGACGGGAACGAAGATGCTGGCCGACTGGGTCGTAGCCTTCGCCACCGCGGTCCTCGCGCTCTTCGCCGGGGCGCAGATCTGGCTGTCCCGCAAGCAGGGAGAGAACCACAACCGCAAGCTCGAGTTGCTGCGCGACCAAACTGATCTGCTCCGCCGGCAGACCGAGCTCCTCGTGGAGAGCCGCCTGCCCAAGCTGGACGTCCAGCTCGAATCGACGACCGAACACCCGTTCGTGCGCGCGTGCGTGCGCAACGAGGGGCTTTCCCCGCTCGAACTCCGCGGTCTTTACGTCGTTCCCTGGCCGGAGGGCCTGGACGATCCCATCGACCACCCGGGGCCCCGGCCCTTCGGCGCGCCAAGCATCGACCTCTCGGAACGGAACGATGAAGACCCCGACGGACCGCCGGAGATCGCCCCCGGAAAGAAGCGCTGCTTCGACGTGACCGGTGGCGACAACATCGCCGACTACTACAGGAAGAGCCTTTCGGAAACCCCGGCCCGCCTGGCCGCCGTGGCCATCGTGGGGTATCCTCTCAGCCCGAGCAGAACGTTGTACGTCGCTTTTCCCGTCCGCGTCGACGTGGCGCCCGACACCGGTCGTCTTATCGTCTACACCCTACCCGGCAAACCCCTGTACAAGGACGGGGACCGAGAGAGCATCACCTAGGCCCAGGGGTGGAGACACGCCTGGGCTTAGGCTGGCCGCCCCGCCCGCTCAGCGGTGCGGTTAACAAACCCCGCCACGGTTCGCTAAATAGCTCGCCAACCGAAGCACCCAAAGCAAGAGGTCCAACAACTTCTTTGCCCGGGCCCGGGGGTTCGCCGGATCCTCGCGCCCGGGCGCTCGGGCACCCCCGTAGCGCTCGCTGCAAGGGACGTCGGTGCTGGCGGTGTTCTCGGCGTGAACCGTCCTTGGCCGTGGTCGCGAGCCGGGCGAAGGCGCGCCCGCCTCGTCCAGCTTGCGCAGCGAGGCTGCCAGGGTGAGGGTCCAGGTGGAAAGCCCGCGTTTCAGGATGAGGTGGGTTTCGACTTTCATGGCCAGACCCTAGGGGCCGTAGCCGTCAGAGAACACAAAGCCGGTTTCCGGCAAGCGCTCCGGGGTACGCCCCGGCTCCTTGACGGCACCCGCGTGCTCCTGGTGCAGGGTTCCCTAGCTGGTTTATCCATATGGGAACGATCCGCAACAACCCTCTCTTGTATTGTCCGCTAATATTGGTTAGCGAACATATCGTGCTACCCTGGACCCATGCTCGTGCCCACACCAGCCTGGGACGATCCGGCGAAGCGCCGGGTCTGGGCCGTGCGGGCGGCCAGCGAGCGGGACGTCGAGGACCTGCTGGGGCTGCTGGCCTACCACCTGACGACGAAGGGGAGGCAGCGCAGCCGCACCTCGGCCTCGACCTACCGGCTCTACGGCCTGGCCGTGCGCGACTGGATCGCCTGGGCCTGGCTGCCCGGGGCCGAGGGCCCGCGTGTCCCGCTCCTGAAGGCCACGGAGGACGACGTCGACCGCTGGCTCGCGGAGCTGCTCGACCAAGGCGGCCACCTGAGTGAGGAACCCAGGCCCTTGAGCCCCTCGAGCGCGGCCACCTACCTGGCGGGCCTGCGGGCCTTCTACCGGGCGCTCGTGTGGGCCGGAGCGGTGGACCGCAACCCCGCCCTCGAGGTGCGCGCCCCCCGGGACCCGACCCCCCGCAACGAGCGGAGACCCGCGCTTGCCTATCATCTATATATGAGGCTGCTCGAACACCTCTCCGGGGAAGGGGCCCAGGACGTCCGCGACCGGGCCGTGATCCGGCTGATGGGCGACGCCGGGCTGCGTGTCGCCGAGGTGGAAGGCCTCGACGTGGGGGACGTGGACCTCGGCGAGCAGCTGGTGATCGTCCGCGCCGGCAAGGGGGGCAAGCGGCGCAGCGTTCCGATGACCCGGGCGCTCACCGCCGCGCTGGTCGCGTGGCTGGGGGTGCGTCGCGCCCATGCGGCACCAGGCGAGGAGGCCCTCTTCGTCAACCTCGGCGGGCGCAAGGCCAAGGGGAGGCGACTCAGGGCCTACTCGATCCGCAGGTTCCTCGACCACTACTACCGCGAGCTGGGCTTCCCGGAGCGCTACCGCGGGGCCCACACCCTCAGGCACCTGGCCGGCACCCGGTTCTACCGGGCCTCGGGAGACATCCACGCGGTGGCGGCGCTGCTCGGACACGCGGACGTGAGCACCTCCGCCATCTACGCCAAGATGGACCGGTCGCGGCTGAGGGAGCTGGTGGGGCGGTTGGACGGCTAAGGGCACAGGAGGGCCACGGGCCACCCGGGACCTGGGAGAACGGGACATGGCAGCACGCAACCTGACGCACGCCGTGCCCGCGCCGGCTGGTGCCGGGTGTGGCCCGAGCGGACCGCGGCCCTCGACTTCGACTACGGCCTCAAGGACGTGAGCGTCGAGCGAACGAAACTGCGGCGGTAGGCAACCGCGCCCCGATACCAACATCGAGCCTTATCGGATACAGGAGAACCTCGCTTGACAACCAAGAAAATGCCGCCGAGCATCGGCATTCTTAGGGCATCAACCCCCCATGACTTCCCCCTGATAGAGTACATACGCGCCGCTGAAAGGGTACATACACGTCACCACAGGAGCCCTAAGGCATCCTAGAATCAAGTCGTGAACGCGCACGTACTTACCCGCGAAGAGGTCAGGGAGCTCGCCCTGCGGCTCCTCAGGGGCGGCAACGAGAAACCCAAGCTCGAGTTCAAGCGCTACCTCGACGACCTGGGGCTGGCCATCACCATCTCGGCCATCGCGAACACCGATGGTGACTCTTCCAACAACCCCTTGCTCAAGGTCGAGGGCCTGCTGGACGACTACGGGATGCTGATCCTTGGCGTCGATGATGAGACGGGGGAGCTGGTAGGGCTTCCCGAGGAAAGCCCGGAATGGATACGCACGGGTAAGACCGATCAGGTTGCGACACAGCTTGAGCAAAAGCTGGAAAAGTGGATACGCCCCGTCCCACACACGGACGTCTACGTCTTCGACGAGGACGATGGGCGGCGCTGGGTTGTGGTACTCATCGCCCCGAGCCTGAACCAGCCCCACGTATTCGCCAAGAACAACAGCAAGTACCAGCGGGGACAATGGGTCGTACGCCGTGGCAGGCGCATCGAGCTACCGGACGACAGCGAGCACGCTCGTGTTCATAGAAAGCCGGTGAGTCGGTTGGAGTCGAAAATCCGGATTATCGAGGCGCGTCTGACGCGTCGACTCAAGCGCTTGGAGGATCGGCTGAGTGCCGTGGCAATTCCCGAGGAGGGGAGGGGGGACGCCCTAGCGCTGGATGGGGCCGGAACGGCCAACGGAGAAATCATCGTCGAGAGCGGTTCGGATGCGGTACAAGCGACCGCGGCCCCGCCGCCCGAAGCGCGCCTCGAGATCGCGGTCTCGCCCTCGGAAGCCCTGCGCCACTATCTGGCACCACCCCCGGATCCGATCGCGGAACAGATCGACCGCGCCTTCGATGAATTCACGGACAGCTTGACCGAGCTCGATCTCTCTTGGGCCTACGTTCCTGCGAACAAGGAGGACCTCGCTAACACCGTTCGCGCCCTCGAGGAGGCCGCCTTCGAGCTCGTACGGGCCCTCGCGGTCTTGGTGGCCAACGATACCGAGGGAACGTACGCCGATCAAGTGCGCGAGCGACTTGTGGAGTACGCGCTCGAACATGCCCGGGCCCCAGTAGGAGTGAGCTATAACTACGGAGCCATGGCCCTCCACGCCTACCCGGGTGTTTTGCTCGAAAACGCCCTGGCGGTGACCGCCCACGCTCACCGCAACGCCCACTATCTGAGCCTTCTCGCGAAGGCGCGCGTTCGCGACCACAACGACCGGCCGCTGCCCTGGGTTCCGGAGGTGCGGGACCGCGCCGTTCACGCCTCCGACTGGTTGAACGCCATGCTGCCTCGGCGCATGTGTGACCCCCTGTCCGAGCGCGCCATGGTCCTCCTGCTCGATGACCCGGGCCTTCTTCGCGAGCACCTCCCCCGACACGTACGCGACGCCAGGCGGCTCTTCACCGAGGCCGAGCTCGTTCTGTCTATGATCGCTCTCGAGAATACTAGGGGCGAGCGCGCCTACTTCGGCCGGTACGTTTACACGAGCGACTCGCAAAAGGCCGCGTGCAACCTGCTCACGCAAGAACATGGCCACCTCACCGGTTTCCTGCACACTCCGCTCAAAGAAGCCTTGCAAGGGTTATGGGGCTACTTCGGCTCGCTGACGGGGCATCTCCCTTGCCCCAAGATGATCGTCTTTGGCTGGCCCGAGTGCCTTGAACCCCCAGAACAGGAGTAGGCCGCCAATTCCGAAGTCGGCCAACCCCCCCCCCCCCCCCGCGCCATCCCACGACTCCCGAATTTAGTAAGGGGCTGGCATAGCTAAGACCTATGGGAGGTTAAGCTATTGCCGGTGTACACGAGAAAGAGCCGCCTCAGTAGAGCCAAGCGTTTACGCCTGATAGAACACTTCGTTGCAGGAACCACCGCACGAGCAGCGGCGGAGCTGGTCGGGGTGAACCGCAACACGGTGAACCGCTTCTACCTCGCTTTGCGGGTCATCATCGCTGGAGAGATGGAGAAGGCCGCTCCCTTGCACGGCGAAGTGGAAGTGGACGAAAGCTACTTCGGTGGCCGGCGCAAGGGAAAGAGGGGACGGGGTGCCGCCGGGAAGGTGCCGGTCTTCGCGCGGTGGTCGCGTTTACACGCTCCCGATTCCCAACGCCAAGGCGAAGACGCTGATGCCGATCCTCGAGTCCCGGGTGGTGCCTGACAGCATCGTCTATACGGACAGCTTCGCCAGCTACGACGTGATCGATGTTTCTACGTTCCACCACAGGCGCATCGACCACGCAAAAGCGTTTGCCAAAGGAAAGGGAAATGAGCGTCACATCAACGGTATCGAGAACTTCTGGAACCAGGCGAAGCGACACCTGAGGAGGTACAACGGCATTCCGCGCAAACACTTCTACTACTTCCTCAAGGAATGCGAGTGGCGCTTCAACGGCGGGAACCACAAGGAGCTTCATCGTCAACTGCTAGGATGGGCCAGGAGGGAGGGGTTGCTTAAGTAGGCCAGCCCCTTTAGTAAACGGTGACAGTAGAAGACCCAGCGCGCGCTGGGTCTTCTGGTGCACCATGCCCTTGGCCCACTCAGCCCGGTAATAGAACCCTCAACACAAACAGCAGTCGCAGTAATTGCGACAAAGACGCCCGGACGCGCCAGCCCGCCGGCTCATGGCTCATGCCATCTGGCGTGCTACGATATGCATATGGCATCTACATCGACCAAAGAGGCGATCCGTAGGGTAAAGCAGGGTCTTCCCTACAGCGAATTCGAGGAGCTCCGGGCTCGACTCGGGGTTTCTTCGTCCAGGTTGAGTGCGGTAATCGGGGTGAGCGAACGGACCCTGGCCCGGCGCAAGAAGGAGGGGCGCTTCAAACCCGACGAGTCGGACCGCTTGCTCCGCATCGTTCGCCTCTACCAGCGCGCGGTCGAGGTCCTCGGCGAAGACGCCGCGGCGGCGTGGCTCACCACGCCCAAGCGGTTCTTGGGCGGCAAGACCCCGCTCGAGTTCGCCGATACGGAGATCGGGGCATACGAAGTCGACCAGGCCCTGGGCCGGCTGGAGCACGGGGTCTTCGCTTGAAGGTCCGCGCCTGGCGGCTGGTCCACGAACGCTGGGCGGAGAGCGCCCTTTCGGGCGAAGGGGCGCGCCGTTACCCGGGCCGCTGGAACCGAGAAGGAGAGCCGGTGGTCTACCTGGCCAGCTCTCTGGCGTTGGCGGTCCTCGAAACCCGGGTCCACCTCGAGGCGGTTGCGATTCAGCAGCCCTACGTGGCCCTCGAGTACGAGCTCCCGGAAGGAATCGAGGACCTGGGGGACGAGCTGCCCGAAGGCTGGTATCGGGACGTGGAGCGCACCCGCGAACTGGGCAGCCGCTGGTTGAAGGAGGGTTCGTCCCCCGTACTCCGCGTCCCGAGCGCGATCGTACCCGTGGAGTACGTCTACCTGCTCAACCCCCGCCACCCCGACGCACGCCGAATCGAGCTCCTGCGGAGCCTGCCCTTCGTTTGGGACGAGCGGCTATTCTGAGCGGCGCCCCTCGAGGGCGCCCCGTCTGGACACCCGGTCTTGGCCTTGTCCCGCCCCCTCGGCGCCTTACCCGTCCGGGTGAGGCGCCCGTTGTGAGAGGTCGATGCGTAACCCCGGGGGGCCTGTGTCCGGGTGGTTTTCCCGGGGCGTGCGAACCCGTAGCGGCTCGCCGGCGCCCCGGGGCATAGAGTAAGGGTGATGATCCGCGTCGGCACCGCCTCCTGGACCGACCCGACCCTCCTCGAGGCCGGGTGGTACCCGCCAGGCGTGAAGAGCCACGCCGAGAAGCGGCTGCGCTACTACGCCGAGCGCTTCAACACCGTGGAGGTGGACAGCACCTACTACGCCATCCCGCGCCGCCGGGTGGCCGAGCTGTGGGCCGAACGGACCGCGGACCTCGATTTCGACTTCAACGTCAAGGCCTACAGCGCCCTGACCCGTCACGGCGTCGAGGCCCGGGCGCTGCCCAAGGACTTGCGGCAGCTGCTTCCCGATCCCGAGGCCACCGGGAAGGTGTCGCAGTCGAAGCTGCCCCCGGAGCTGGTAGAGGAGGCCTGGGTGCGCTTCTTCGAGGCCCTCGAGCCCCTGCGGGACGCAGGCAAGCTGGGCTACACCCTCTTCCAGTTCCCGCCGTGGTTCAAGCCCTCGGAGGAGACCTACGGCTACCTGAAGGAGGTGGCCACCCGCGCCCAGGCTGCGGGGCACCTGCCCGCGGTCGAGTTCCGGCACGCGAGCTGGTACCGCGAGGACGTCTGGCCGCGGGTGCGGGAGCTTTTGCGCGAGTGGAGCCTCGTACACGTGGTGGTGGACGCGCCGCGGGCGAAGGGGGCGCCGCCCTTGGTCCCTGAGGTGACGAACGAGGAGGCCGCGGTGCTGCGTTGCCACGGCCGCAACGCCGAGACCTGGTGGGCGAAAACGAGCATCGCCGCGGAGCGCTTCGACTACTGGTACACGGAGGAGGAGATCGACGAGCTCGTCCAGGTGGCCAAGGGAGAGCTCGCGCCCAAGGCGAAGCGCCTCTACGTGATCTTCAACAACAACTACGGCCTCGAGGGCGTGACGGCGGCGCGGATGTTCATGGAGCGGGCGGGAGTACGGCGGTAGATCGAGATTCTTCGCGTAGAATCCGAACAGTAAGTCCAATAGTGGGGCCACAGGGATTGCGGAGAGTGGGCGCTCCGGGGGTCCTCCTCATCATGCCAGCCCGATGCGCTTTTGCACCTCGCGGGCTATGGCACGTGACCGCGCGGCCACGAACGCTTCGTAGTCGTCGCGGCGCATGGCCTCCCTGGCCTCCTCGTCTATGAAATGGGCCCCTAGTAGACGCGGGAGGTTGTTTCCATGTTTGTGCTCAAGGTCCCTGAGGTAAGCGCTGGGTGCCTTGTTGCTGATCGCCCGGTTGGTCTCCGAGGCGATTAGGGTCTGGTTGGCAAGGCTATTGATCGTCTTCGCATCCCGAACGCCCAGGTGGTTTTTCAGGAAGCTGGCGGGGAAGATGTGGTGCACGTCGAGATCGTGAAATGCGATGGTGTCGCCCAAGAAGAAGTCTTTTGCGCTTCCGAGGGCCAACAAACAAAGTGTGCCGCGGAAGATCGAGTTCCCTGTCGTTGTCGTTTCCAGGATACGCCGACTGCCCAAACCTATGTCGCGGTATTGGTTGTGTGCTTCGCGGATGGCGTCGGGGAGCACCGTCTCGCCATGCATCCAGCCGGCCACCTCTTTAAAATCCTGCATCATCTTGGTTTCGACCGATCCGGCGTAGCGCTCCGTGAACACCGAGGCCCAGTACCACTGTCTCACCTTCTCGTAGGCGTTGGGCGAGCCGATCTTCTTCGCGCGCCATAAAAGCATGGCCAGCGGAGAGATCATGGTGGTGTAGGGTATCCACGACTTCTTAAACGCTCCGAAGCCCGCGTCGCTTGCACTCTCCATCCGCTTGGCCGCTTCGTTCATCTGCGCGACGACTACCTGCCAATCATCCTCGAAGCCGTCGGCGCTCAAGTTGATCAAGCGCTTGGCTCGAGCGTCCTGGCCACGGTAGAGGGCTAGCGCGCGTAGGGCGTAGACGGCATAACTTTCCTTTTTATCGTCCCCCACGAAGCGGCCAAGGTGTTCGTGCTCCTCGAGTGCACGCTCCCAGAGCTGCCTGAGGTTGATGTTCTGCGGATACAGGCGGGCAGTCAGCAGGTCGAAGACGCTCAGTCTTTGGCCGGTGCTGTTGATCTTCTCGAAAATCGTTGCCACCTGCTCGAGCCCCTTGGTGTCGGCAACCGCAGGGAGCTGAACAACCGGCACCCTGTGGTCTAGGAAGTGGCGCAAGCGCTGAAGCCATCGAGTCCCCTGCTCGAGCACGGATCCCAATGGCTCTTTAACACCCCCCTCTTGCGTGGCCCATAGCTGATAACCCTGGATCCACTGCGGTAATTCACTTTCCCTCAACTTCGTAATGGGAATGATGTGTTGTGCGTACTGGTCCTCAAGGCGGGAGTATTTCTTCGCATCCGCGCGTTCGCTAAAAACGGCCTCCTCCGAAACCGGAATGTCGTCCTCGTCAGGCAACGCATCTAGCGATAAGTAAAAGCGGTAAGGCTGCCGGGTACCCTTCAGCGAAACGCTCGACGGGGCGTGCAATGCGTAGTACAGCGAGGTAAGCCGCTGCTGGCCATCCAGAATCAGGAACTGCGTCGACTCCCTGGCCGTGGCGGGGTTGACGCCCTCGAACAACCTGTCTCCGAACGGAAGCGCTTTGTCTTGTACAGGAAGCCAAAGGAGCGTACCCACGTAATAGCCGTTCAGCAGCGACACGAGCAGTTCGGCGACTTCCTGCCGTGTCCATACGAAGCTCCGTTGAAACTGGGGGAGGCGCACAGAACCGCTGTGGACCATATCGACGATTTCGAGGAGCTTCTTTGGCACGGTTTCCATAGACCAAGTATAGCTGCGTGAACAGCTTCAATGGCCTCACCCCCGCCGTGGGAGGTTGATCCGATGAGGCATACAGGCGTCCTCCTGCGCACGATCGAACGGCCCAAAACCCTGTAGTCCTTCGCGACCCCCTGCCCCCAGCTGTGTTTGGCCGCTGAGTTGCTGGCTGGATGAACCAACTTCGATGACTTATGTATCACGTATTTTCTCGCGATTACATTCGCGACAACTGACATTAACAGGAATATTACCCATTACGCCGTACTATGCCAATCTTGGTGCGTATTGCTATAGCTTTCTTCGCTTGCTTGTCGTTACATATGCAAGTAAGGCCCGGCGCCACTCCCTCCAAGGACCCCTTGGCTCCGAAGGGGTGAGCGGAGCTTGCTCGTTCGCTTTTTCACTTGTACCTAGGCGGTGAGCCGCTGCACCAGCCGCACCAAGAGTCCCCCACTCAAGGCCGCGGCTCCTTATCGTGAGGAGCAACGGCGGGGAGAACGACATGGAATCGCAAGCTGCTACCTACCCCTACACCAACGCCCCGAAGGACTGGCCGCCCATCCCCTTCGACGAGGACGCGAGGACTCTGACCAAACTTCACCTGCTGACCGCACTCGAAGCAGGACTTCGCAGCCACGGGGGGGTTCCGGGTCGTGGCGCAGGAGCACCACGAATTCTTCGACCGTGGCATGCTGACGGTCGACGCCATCGTCGAAGGGCCCTCTGGCCGCTGGCCGGTCTTCCTCTACCCGGAGGCGAACGAAGCGGCCGCGCGCCACTTCTTGGCCACGAACCGCTACCGCCCCATCGGTCACCGGATCGGTCCCCCGGTCTACCTCGCCCCGTCTCCCCTACCCGAAGCCGCCCAGGCGCTACCCTTGAACGAACTCCTGCGCATGGACCGTCTTCCCGTTTCCATGTCCCCCTTTCCGCGGCCTGGCCGGTACGCCATGTGGTTCGCCTCGCCCGACGACCCCGTCTTCAGCACCAGTCCGGTCGCGGGCCTGATCGACGACTACTACCGGAGGGCCCGGGGGTTGGAAACCCGTCTCTTCGCCGAATTCCTGGTGGACACCGAGATCGCCAGCGACCAGGACGAGGGGCTGGCCACAGCGCGTGAGCTCGAGGAGCGCGGTCAGCGTTTCGTGGCCGCAGCCATCGGTCCTGCGGGGGGCGCCATAGCGATCTCGTACGCCCGCGACCGGGGCCTCCGCGTGCGCGTTCACGAGCGCTTTGCGACGCACGAGTACCTGATGACGGTCTGGCGGATGATGCTGCTCTTCGCGCGCACGCGCTTGCCGAAGGCCCTTCCCGAAGCCGCGGCGAGAAGCAGGCCGTACCGTTGGTGGCGCCAGACGCGGCACCGCGCCGCCGATGGCGCAAACCGACTCGAGCGCCTGGAGGCCGTGGGCAGCCTTCAGATCCACGGGGGTTAGCGTGCCCCGTGGGCCGGTGCACGAAAGCGTGAACCTCACGGCCCTCGTCCTGGGGGTGATCGCCTTCCACCGGCTGGTGCCGGATGGGGGCGCAGCCCTTCCCGAAGGCTCGCTCGAGGCCTTCGTGGCGGGCTACCTGCTGGGTTCGGTGTGGGTCAACCCCGATCTGGACCTCGCCGAACGGCGAAACAAGCCGCACCCGGCGAGGCTCTGGGGGTGGTTTCGGCTCCTCTGGGTACCCTTACGGCCAGCTCTTTCGCCACCGAGGTTTGTCGCACACCTGGGTGATTGGCCCTATCACGCGTATCCTTTATATAGTGCTGATCCTCGAGGGGGTTCGCTACGGTCTCTCTCTCCTTCCCGGGATGGGGTCGGCCCTCGAGCCGCTGGCCATGACGAAATGGCTCCTCTCCCCCGTCGGGATCGCAGGGCTTGCGGGATACTTCGTTTCGCAGTGGCTCCATCTGGCCCTGGATCGGGCGTTCGAACCTCGCCAGCGCAAGTGGGCGCCGGGAGCGCGCGGACGCCGGGGCAAGGCGACGTGACCCCGGTGCTAGCATGACGGGTACGGAGGCGCCATCGTGAGCACAGAGCCCGTACGCACCCGCGAGTCCGAGGCCATGGCGCGCTTCCTCAAGGCGGCGGAGGTCTTGGGGCTGACCCGCGAGGAGCAAGCGCGACTCCTGGGCCTGGCGCTCAGCACCTACTGGCGCCGGGTGAGGAGCGGTCGGCTGGAGCCCGCCGAGGTCGCGGCCGCGCAGTTCCTCCCCGACCTGCTGCACCGTGCGGAGGCGGCCTTTGGGGATCCGAAACGGGCCCGCCGTTGGCTGACCACGCGGCAGCGGGTCCTGGGCGCGCGCCCCGTCGAGCTGCTGGGCGACTTGAAAGGTTACCGCCGGGTGGAGGTGGCTCTGGGGGGCGCCGTGTATGGACACTATTGAGCTCGTTCTCTAGCGAGTGTACGACCCCAGCCTGCCGCACACCCGGAAACCCGGATTCGACCCCCTCGGCGTCGTTTCCTCCCGCGACGAACTACCCGATCCGGCCCGACGCCCCCGAGGAGCGAGCTCGAGGTGCCGCGGACCGAAGAGGCGCGTGTGGGTGAACGATCGCGGTGTGGGCAGGTTCGGCGGAGGGCGCCTCTACCGTAGCCCCCATCCCCGAGTCGGTGCCCTCCCCTTACAGGAGTGGCAACAGTATCTGGCTCCAACCGCCAAGGGCACGGGCCGTCTTTCTCGGCCGCGGTCGACCGGGCCTGCGGACCACGAGAGCGCATCGGAAGGGAATAGGCTATGGTAAGGTAATGGTAAGGGGGTGACTAGGCCATGCTGGCCCCGGTCGAGGAACTACGGAGCGAACGCGGGCATTACGACACCCGCCGCATCGCGGCCTACTTGGGGGTCCCCCTCAAGCAGGTGGCCGAGGCGACGAGGGTGAGCCGGCAGCTCCTCTACCAGCACCCGGACGCGCCGAAGGCGCAGCCCCGGGCGGCGGCCATCGAGCGCATCATCGCGGACCTCCAGGCCCTCTACGGCTCTCCCGAGGCCGTCCGCGCCTGGATGAAGACGCCGGCGCCGGTCTTCGGCGGCCGAACCGCCTGGGAGGTGATCCGCACCGAGCCCCAGGGCCTCGAAGCCGTCGAGGCTTACGTCGAAAACCTCAAGAAAGGGAACCCGTGAACCCGAGGGCGCTCGCGAAGGCCCTGGCCAGCGCCAGGCCGTTCCTTTTTCGGGCACCGCCTTTCGAATGGTGCCCGCGGCCTTCGCGGACCCCGCGCAGGCGCTCTCCGGTGTAGGCGCGGCCCGCCGTGGCGGGCGCTGGAACCCCCGGGGCGTGCGCGCCGTCTACCTCAGCGAGGACGCCGAGCTGCTCGCGCGCGAGGTCGGCTACGCGCAAAGCCTCGGCGGCGCCTTCGAGGCAAGACCCGAGCCCCCGATGGTGCTCTACTCGGTGGAGTTCGAGCTGGCTCGAGTGCTCCGCGTCGACGACGCCTTCGTGGCCCGGATCGAAGCCGAGTGGGACGACCTCTTGCGCGATGACTGGGCTGCTGCGATTGCCAGCGGCAAGCTCACTACGGCCATGCAGCTTGGGCGAGCGGCCTACAACGCGCGTTTCGAGGCGCTGGTCGTACCCAGCGCCCAGGACCCGAAGCTCAGGCGGTGGAACCTGGTGGTCTTTCCCGACAACTTGATCGCGGGTCATCGCCTCAAGATCGTCGGGGTGTAGATCCGCACCTTTACGACCCACGAACCGGTGTATCTTCGAACGAACGGGGGCCCAATGCGCGAGGCGAGCAACGAGCACATCGACATGGAGGCCGTCGCCGCGCGGCTGCACCACGAGGTGCGCTACTTCGAACCGTTGCGGCTCTTGCGAGAGGCCTTCGAGGTCAGCGAGGAGGAGGTGCTCGAACGCCTCGCCGAGATCTTCGGCTACGACAGCCCCGAGGCCCTTCCCCGCCCCAAGTCCCGCTACGACCTCGGGGTCGACGAGCGCATCGTGGCCTGGTTCGGCCTGGAGCTGGTGGTCTTTGCGTTTGCCCACCAGGCCGCGCGGCTTGGGTTCGGCCACGCCTACTACGTGCCCGACGTGAACCCCTTCCTAATGGACGTCGATCGCTTCGCGGAGCCTCGGGCTGGCTTCGTGCTTCCCTTCCCCGTTGGGACGGTCGCGCGCTGGGAGAAGAAGATCGAGGTACCCTTTGCGCGCCTGGTCATCAGCGTCGACGACGCCGCGGTCGCGCTCGGCGTGTGGTACATCGACTGCGATGGCGAGGTCGACTGGATCTTTCATGGGATGAGCGGTGACAAGGTCCACTCCTTCGAGCGCAAGGTTCGAACCCACCATGGCCTGCGGATACCCTTTGCTGACGAGGGCGAGATGGCGAGCGTTGCCGAGTGGGATTGTGCAAAGGCACTGGGGTAATCTCCTACTTTCCAGTCCGTGGCCTCCGTTGCGAGACCGGAGCGGCTCACCATCTTGGAAATCGACGGTGGGTGTTGCCCATAAAAGACCGTAGGCGCCGGGAGCGGGGCCGACGTGGCGGCTCCCGACGCCCCTCTGCATTGGTGCTCGGATCCGTTGCGCCTAGAGGCGATTTGCTAGCCAGCGATGAGTGGGGTGGGCGCCAAACGGCATAGCCAGTACGCCAGGATGTCCTGGGTTTCAGGTACGTGGCTTGGGAAAGCGACTCCTGCGTGGTGCGTGTCAGGCTCCCACGAGTATGGGCCTTATGCAAATTGCCGGCCGCATAAACCCAATGGCGCCACGATACCCGCTCATTGAATCCTGGCGGGGATCAACCAACGCACACGTCAACCTCGCCACGGGAACCAACCCGCTCGCCTACAAGGATGACCCGAAGGGATGCAGCTACTGAGGTAGCTTGGGATTGGAGGTCACGAACCATGTCGAACCACCTAGAGGCTCTCGGGCAGATTGCACATCTCATGGCGGAGGCCGAGGACACGGAATCGCTATCCTGGATGCTCAATGAGACCGACGAGGTGGGCATGAGGGCGGCAATCTTGCTTGCCTTGGCCATCAAGGAAGAGCCCCTGGCGGCCCTCGAGCTCATCAAGTATGACGGTCGCGAGGAGGACCCCGACGTCCCCATGGTGTTCGCAAGGGCACTCGGCATGGCCGCGCAAAAGCACCCCTATCTCGCCAGGGAGATATCGGACAGACTCCTAGTGCTCCTTCGACATAGGGAGCCGTCGGTACGACACGGAGCGATCGTCGGGCTCACCACCCTTCTCAAGAGCGGAGGGAACGACGACCTCCCGGCGATACTTGGTCTGACCGTAGCAGCGAGAACCGACAAGCACCCCCTCAATCGCGCAGCAGCCGCGGAGGGTCTCATGGACTGGGGCGCTCCACACCTTCAGTCCATGAACAAGGCGTCGAGGCACGCGCTGGATGCGGTGGTGTTGTCCTTCCTCAAGTCCATGCTAGAAGACTGCGCCAAACATGGGGAGGCGGAAGTCCAGATGGCGTGCGAACAAGCCCTATCCGCGCTGAGCGGTGATTGATCGTACCCCAGCTGGCCGGCGCGTTTCGACACCGACGACTCACGCTTCGGCGAAGATCCTGTCTGCCAGGAGGCGATCGAAGCGTTCGCGTATCCTCTTGGGTGCCGAACCGCCACTGATCAAGACCCCGAGTTTCCATGTTCCTATATTGATGGCGGCTCCCGTCAGGTTGGCGCTGGTAACCAAGGCTGCGACGTCGTCGGCAACCACGGCCTTCACGTGTACGCGACCATCGGGATCCGACCAGGTTAGCAAGCGAACCCCGGGCAAGGCTTCCCTGACTGCCTTGGCTGCATCGAAGCTCAATGAACCGCCATACCAACTACCCCGCTCGAAGAGGATGGAGACCCCCCTCGCGTGAGGGCCTCGTCGAGCTTGCAAACGAGGTCGGGCATGGTGTGAACGACGCAGCTTACGAGCAGCAGGTCCTTGCGGGCCCCTTTGATGAACTCGCCAAGTACGCGACGCGTTCGTCGCAGGGAAACGTGGGTCTTGGGACCCGTCCAGACGACGTCTACTCGGGGCGCTTTGCGTGTGGCCCGCTTGGTGGCGCTCGCCACCGAGCAGACGAAGCAGACGAGCATTCTTGGGGTCGCTTCCGGCCACTCGGCCCGCCACGCCCCCAACGCGTCCTACCACGCCCTCGCTGACTCCCGGGCCGGCATCGCGATGACGTCTTCCGTCAGGTCCAAGGCATCCCCCAACTTCGCCGGTAGGGCACGTAGCGGGGCCGAGTCTAGCCTCTCGACGAGCCCGACAACGGCATTTTCCAGCATCATCGCCCGCTTCCGAAGAAGGTCGCCTCCTCGTGCCCCCACAAAGGAGCCACCAGCGCTCGATCGAGGTAGCGGTTCCCACTCTCGCACGATGTCTCGGACACGAAGGCGCAGGAGTGGCACGCTGCCCCGTGCAGACTGCCGCCCATGCCCGGATCGTGTTCGAGTCAAAGTGGGTCGACCGCGCAGACCCCGGCTCGCTCGAGCGCGCGCCCCATCATGGGACCCAGGATCTCGGGTTGGCCCAGGAGCGAGGCCGCCGAGCGCGCCGTCGGAATCGGTGGCCGCCGTATACAAGAGGGCTCCGGCCATGGCTTCCCCACCACCCTCTTCTTGGACGTAGATCCTCTCCTTGGTGCTGGCCGCCGAGTAACCCTCTCTCTCGCGAGATCGCAGAGTAGTGGGTGGGAGAACGTGTGGAGTAGAGCGTACCTTATCCCCGGGTATTCAGCAACCCCTCCCTGCCCCTCCTCTAGCTCCGCGCTCCTTGGGTCATCCCTGCGTTGTTCTCCGTCTAAGAGTCGGTTGACCCAACTCCTTCGGTGCCAGGGTCTATCTTGGAGAGGATGGTGCGGTTTCTCTCGTCGCTCCTCGTTCTCTCCCTTCCGTACATCGCCCTGGGGCAGGCCCCCTCGCCCAGCCCAGTGATCGGGGGCCCCCTCTGGGGCCCCTATGTGGTCAATTTCGTCTACGACGGTGACACCATCGAGGTCACGGGTGGGGAGAAGGTGCGCCTCGTGATGATCGATACCCCCGAGAGCAGCGCCAACCAGAGGGCCGCCGATCCGAGGGAGATCGAGCTCGGGAAGCGGGCGAAACGGGTCCTCGAGGACCTGCTCGACCGTGCGGGGTACGAGGTCTACCTCGAGCGCGTCGGGACCGACCGCTACGGACGCACCCTCGCCTACGTCTACGTCGCCTACCAGCCGGAGACCGCCGCCTGGATCGGCCCGAACGGCCAGGCCTACACCTCGCTCAACTACGAGCTGGTGGCGCGCGGGTGGGCCGAGGTCTTCGTCCTCGACCACGACCGCTACCTCCCCCACTACGACGCCGCCCAGCGTCGGGCTCGCGAGCGCCTGCTCGGGCTGTGGGCCGTCTATGCCGCGACCGAACGCGTGGCGCAGGGGTTGCCGGTGCGCATCAAGTGCGCCGTCTACAATCCGCGCGGGACCGACGCCGGGCGCGAGGAGATCTGGCTCGAGGTACGCGAGTCGATCGATCTCGGAGGCTGGGCCGTCGGGGACGACGACGGATTGCGCATCCCCTTGAGCGGTAGGGCGACGCCGGGGACCCTGGCCGTTCGCATCGACGGCCGCCCCGAGCTAAGCAACAAGGGCGACACCGTCCTGCTCTGGCGTGACGGGGAGGTGGTCGACCGCTTCACCTACGAGGGTCGCAAGGGCCAGGAAAGGGCCTGTCGATGAAAGGAGCCGGGATGAAACGATACACGTTCACGTCACTCTTGGTCTTCTCGCTTCTGGTCTCCGCGCTTGTCGGATGCAACAACCCCGCCGCCACGGGCGACGGGGGCGCCAGCGGAAACGGTGCGCTCGACCCCTACGCCGCCGTGCGTCCCTACGCCGAACAGGCGCTCGCGCTGGCCACCATGGAATACGGCCTCGCCCTCATGGCGGCCCCCGTGTCCTCGATGTCCGTGGACTTCGGCAACTTCGAGCTGGACCGCCACACCGTCACCTGGCTGGGGCTCCTGGGGGTCGAGCTCTCCCCTTCCCTGCCGCCGCACGGGACGGTCACCACCCTGCGCAGCGGCGACGACGACGGCGACAGCGTGCCCTGGGCGGTGCGCTCGTACGCCGTCTCCGGTTCCTTGCTGGGGGGTGGCTCGTTCGAGCTAGCCGGGGCCGCCGGCCTGGGGGAACTCACTGGAGACGACGACGCCCGCCTCATGAGTTATGCCTTCGACCCGGCTGCGGAAGGCGGGCCGCTCACCCTCGAGGTGACCGACCCGGGCTTGGGGACCGTCGCCAAGTGGAGCATCGCCGACTTCACCGCGAGCGCTTGGACGCAGTCGCCCGATGCCGTGGAGTACCGCCCAGACCTGCATGTCGAGCTGGAGCGAGAGGGCGCGACCTTGGGCCACGTCGCGATCAACCGTCCGAGCGACGCGCCCCCGCTCCTAGCGACGTTGGAATTTGACGAGTCGTCGTTCGCAGACAACCGTTTCTGGGTGAACCTTCCGGGAACCCTCACCTTCGAGGTCTCCGGTCCGGGGGTGTCGTACGGCCCCGTAGAGCTCACCCCCGTCGTTCCAGCGGGCATACCGCTCCTCCTAAGCGCCGACTGTTTTTTGAGCGGTACTGCGACCGCGGGCTTCGTGTCGGGGAAGGCCTACTACGTCGACGCGAACGAGAACGCCGTGGCGGCCGTGACCATCACGGGCTGCGGGCAGTACGAGGTCGAGACGTTCTTCTAGGTGAACCCGGCAGGCCCACGACAACGCCCAGCTGAGAACTCGAGTATGAACACGAGGCCGGCCCTGAGGCCGGCCTCTTCTTGGAGGTGCGCATGGACTGGAACGAGGTAACGAAGCGGCTTCGAGCACCCTTCCCGGACGAGGACATCGCCTGGGTTCCCGTGCAGGGGAACAAGGAGAAGACCCGCGCCCTGATCGCCCCCTACGTCGAGCGCTGGAGGATCGAGGAGCGCCTCGACGAAGTGGTCGGGGTCGAGAACTGGCGCGCCGAGTACGAGCACGTCCAGCTCGCGCCCGGCGACTTCAAGGTGCGCTGCCGCCTCACCGTGATGGGCGTGACCAAAGAGAACGTAGGCGAGTGGTCTTCCCTATCGGGCGCCTACACGAAGGCCTTCCGCAGGGTTGCGGAGAACTTCGGCATCGGCCGGCACGTGCGCGCCATCGAGCCGGTGTGGGTCAAGAAGGGCCCGGGCGGTAAGTACCGGCCGCCCAAGAAGCTCAGGGGCCGGATCGTGGCCAACCCCACCGAGGAAGACCTGGCCGCGAGCGAAGGAACTCCGAGTCCGGGGAACCGCAAACCCGCCGCGGTACGCCCCCCCGAGGCGGGTCGCGCCGAGCACGACTCGCAGCCCGCCCAGGAGGGCGCACCCCGGGCGACCCCCGTGAACAAGAAGGACCCCATCGAGTTGATCGACCAGCTCGTCGAAGCCCTGAAACAGCGGGGCAATGGGGCCGAGGCGGCGCGGATCATCGTCGCGCACGGGGGTTACGGAAAGACGCCGGAACAACAGCGGGCCCTCTACGGGGAGCTGCGGCGCCTGCTGATGGAAGGCGAGGCGGCCTGAGCCGCCTCGTCATCTATTTGACACCCATAGGTCACCCGCACTAAGCTGGAAGGGAGGAGGTAGGCGATGGCGGTAAAGCCCGTAGAACATGCCGGGGCCTGGTTGCTGCCCGAGGTCCACGACCCCGCGACCGGCCGCATCGACGCGAAGAAGCTGGCGGCGGTGCTGGGCGTCAAGCAGGCCGAGCTCGCCCGGGCGCTGAAGGTGGACCGACGGGTCCTCGGCAGCAAGCCCACCCTGCCCAAGCTCCAGGAGCGTGCGGCGATGCTCGAGCGCGCGCTGGCCATCCTGATCGACTATCTGGGCAGCGTGGAAACTGCACGGGCCTGGTTCCAGACCCCGAACCCCAACCTCGAGGACCGCACGCCCTGGGAGGTCTGCGAGAACGTCGAGGAGTTCCCCAAGGGTCTCGAGGCGGTGGTCCGCATGGTCGCGCGGGTGCCGGAAGGGATCCCGGCGTGAAGAGCGAACGCGCTTTGAAAACGGCCCTGGCCAAGAGCTAAAACGATCGAATGCGCACGGTGCACCACTCAAGGGTGGCTTCAACGCGCTGACCAACTCGCCCGAGAAAAGGGGGCGACAAAGGGCATACGCTAGCAAGGAAAGAGCATCAAGCTTGATGACAACGAAGACTACAAACTGTGGGGCCTGCGCGAACGTTGCTGGCCGCAAGCTCCCAACAGCCTGTTCACCGAAACCGCCCGTCCTGGTGCTCGTGGAAGAGCGGCTATGGACAAGAAAGGCTGGGCGCTGCTTTAGCGAGGACGAAGTCCTGTGAATTATCACAAGAACGCACGGCTCGCGATTGAGAGAGGCCTTGCACTTGTGTCCCGCACCTTCTCCGTGACGACCTGCCGGTTGGGGAACCAGACATACGCAGTACGCGCCGATATGTCGTCTCCCAGAAGTCGGGTCATGCAGCTCGAACGCAGCTTGAAGGAAGCGGCCTCTAACTAGAAAGAGACGCAGGGTTGGAGCGATCCGCAGACCAGCCGGGAGCTCTAGACGATAAGGGGCGAGCGTGGGGGCCCTTGAGAGCGAGCAGCTGGAGCTTCGGCAGAAGATCGAAGACATCGAAGCATGGCTCGAGACCCTTGAATCTGTGCTCGCATCGCTCACGAACCAGGTCGCAAACCTAGAGTAGGCCGTCGGGAAATCGAACCCCACGCCTGCTCCGCCCAAGAAGTAAATTGACTTACTCGCGCGCAGATTGTCTTAGCGCTATATTCACACATCTACGCTTGAGGGGGCTGGTGCCGCCCTCCCCTTTCTTCAGATCACCTACCGGCGGCGGTGGGTGTCGCATAGCGCAGCACTCCGCGCTTCGCGGCCATCCTTGACGGTGTGACACCGCCCTTTCCCGCGGGCACGGTCCCTACGGTGTTACACCGTCATTTTCAGCATCCGCCTACCCTACACTACATATAATTCCACGATCGACCGACGGTCCTGGACCGTCCCCTTCGGGCCCGGTCCAGGACCGCAACTTCGGCTTGGCCTCTTTTACGGTGCGGCACCGTGCCATCATCCATCGGTGTGCGACGCGCCCCCACCGGCCTGTCGGCCGGCGGGGCGAAGCCTAGGCGTGTGCTCGAGGCCGGTAGGTGGGCGCCCCACGGCCCTTGGGGCGTGCTCGAGCCCCCCAAAGAACCGCACCGAGCCACCAGAAGGTTGCGCGGCACAGCCTGCATCCTCATTGCCGTTCGGGTTCAGCGAGACGATGTGCTAACAAAAGGCCCCGCAGTTGGACTCGAGCGGCGGGGCTTCTGGTGCCTGAGCGAGTGGGAGGCTGGTGCGCTCGGGCCCCTACCGCTCCTATGGCCCACGCATTGGCTCGAGGCCAGGTCTGCCGAGGGGTATCCCACCTTCCTGGCTTGAGCCCCTTGGCAGGCCTCTGGTGAGGCGTAGGGCCCTTTCTCGACCAAGGAGGTCTAACCAAGCACCCCAAGGCCCCGCCCCGCGGCCGCGGGCGGGGCGAGCAACGCGCAGGAGGTGGCTGGCATTAAGCGAAAGACACCGGTCGTGGGCATCGGGGGCAAGAACGCCCACCGCTTCTACAAGCGGAAGGCGGGCCCCCATCGCGACAAGCGCCACCGGCGCGAGGGCAAGCGTGAGCGTGGACGCGTGCGTGACGCCCTGCATCGGGGCGAGTGGGAGTGAACGAGAAGGACGGCCTCGAGGGGTTCGGTTCGCCTGGCTTCCCCAGGGTTAGGAGGCCCACCATGTCCGCTCTACTCTTCGGCGTGCTCGAGGTCCCGGCGTCCTGCCCCTGCTGTGGGACCGACACGCCGCCCGAGGTGGCCCTGGGCCCTCGAGCGACGGACGGCGCCGAGGTTGTCGTCCTCTCTTGCCAGCGGTGCGGGTTCGAGACCAGGCCGGTCTTACGCGACGTCGTCCTGGTCGGCGCCGCAGCGCTCCCGGAGCCTTCGCTCGACACCGTTCGGGCGGCGCTTTGGTCCGAATGGTACGCAGCAACGAGTTTCGAGTGTGGGAGCGAGGCGAAGACCCAATGGACGGAGTGATCTTGAAGCTCCTCGACTACCTGATCGCGGCCATCGACCGCGCCTGCGTGCGCGGCTGGGAAGCCGAGGCGGGCGCCTTGGCGTGGTTGTACCAGGCCACGGGCGGGGCCCTGCTGTTGGAAACCGGTGACCCCGCGCCCTGGCGAATCCGGGAGGCCCTCGAGGGGGTCGCGTGCATCAACCCTCGCCTGGGGCGGGCGATCCGGCCCGCGTTCGAGGGATTGATCTCCGGGCTCGAGTTCGAGCTCCGCAGAAAGGAGGCGGCATGAAACAGCTCCTGTACCTGGTGGTGCTCTTCGGGAGCGCGTTCTTCCTCCCCGTCGTCCTGGTCTACGGCGGCCTGAGCCTCTGGCGGGTCGCCTCGTGGGCCACGCGGCTCTTCCGCCCGCCCTTCGGGCGCCCGAGCCGCTACGACTACCCCTACATGGGGAACCGGTACTGAGCCCACGGGCTCCCACCCCTCCCCTGCCGCCCTCCCGCTGTCGCGGGAGGGCGCGTTCAAGGGGCGAAGGAGGTCGAGATGAACCAAGCACAGAAGCAGGCGATCGAACGGGTCCGCGAACTCGCCGCGATGGTCGACTCCGGGAACTACGACGACGTCGTGACCCACCCGGACGGGCACAGCGAGGGCTTCGTCGTGGTGGGCGGCGAGCGGCGGCCGGTCTTCTCCACCACCCCCGGGTCGGCGTTCTTCGACCCCGCCCCGGTGCTCGAGGTGCACGACCGGGCCGAAGGCCCCGAGGCGCGGCCCGGGCAACTGGCCCAGCTCCGGCGTCTTCGCTACCCGGGCCCCATGCCCCGCACCGAGGAGGGGGCGACGCGGCTGCTCGACTTCTGGCAGACCTACTACGCCGTGGTCGTGCGGCACAGCCTCTCCCCTACCCAGGGCCAGCTCCAGGCCCTGAAGAACTTCGGCTACGACGGGCCCGCGCCCGCGACGCGGGACGAGGCCAAGCGGCTCCTGGCCGCGATCCAGGCCGAGCGCCGCAAGGCCAAGGCCGCGTAGCCGCCGCGGGGCTGCCGCCCCGCGGCGCGAATCCAAGGCAGAGGAGGTGCAGATGAAGCGAAGCAGGTGGAACGGATGAGGCGCGTCAGGTTCGAGACCCAGGACTTCACCCTCGAAGCGAAGCCCGACGCCGACCCGAAGGTCGTCGCGGAGGCGCTTCGCGGCGAGGAGGACGTACCGCCCCTGGTGACGGTGAGCTACGACGGGTTCGAGCTCTACCGCGGTCTCGCGGACGAGGGTGGGGTGCGGTTCGCCCTGGCGCTGGCCATGTACCGCGACGGGGTGCGGTACCGCCAGACCGAAGCCAAACGTGCCCAGCGCATGCGGCAACGGCGGGTACCGGTCGTCCGGGCCGCCTGAGGCTCCAGGCCCTCTCCCCCACCCGTCACCACGGGTGGGGCATCACCAGCGGAGGTGATAGCGTGCAAAACCCGACAGAAGTGAGCGTGCCCATGGACCGGGGCGTCCTCGTAAGGCGCTACCGGGAGGACGGCCACGCGGTGGCGTTCATCCGGGACGGCAACGTCATCCGCCCGGTCTTCGACACCAAGGCCGGCAAGTTCTATCCCCGGGCGCTGCTGGAGGTGATCGTCCCCGACCAGCAGCCGGCCACGCCCGAGCAGATGGCCGCCCTGGAGGCGCTGGAGTGGCCCTGGCAGGAGCCGCTTTCCCAGAAGGAGGCGACCCTGGCGCTGACGGTCTGGAAGGACTTCGTCAGCCACAGCGCCCCCAAGCGCACGGACGAGGTCGCGGCGAGCGCCGCGGCCTGAGGCCCCTAGACCCAAGCCCCCGTCTCCCCCGCCCCGCTGCCGCGGGGCGGGGCGAGCAGGAAGTGTCAGGACGAAGAGCCTGACCGAAAGGAGAAGCGTATGAACAAGAGCGAACTGACCCAGAAGCAGATCGAGGCCCTCAAGAAGCTGGCGAAGAGCCGTGGCGAGAAGCTGGCCCCCAACGGCGCCTACTTCCGCAAGGTGGAGGCATTCAAGGCCAAGTACAAGGCCCTGCTCGCCCTCCCGCCCGTCAAGAAGGCCTGGAGCGACAAGGCCGTCGCGTCCCTGAAGGCCTACGGCGAGCGCGTGGGCTTCCCCGGCGTGGACGAGATCACCCCGGAGAACGCCCGCGAGAAGCAGGCCGAGATCAAGGCCTTCGCCAAGACCGCGCCGGCCAAGCCCGGGCAGATCAAGCAGATCAAGCACCTCGGGCTGCACGACGACCCCGAGTCGCTGACCTACGCCGAGGCGCACGAGCTCCTCTCGGAGCACGGGCGCATGGTGTGGGAACGCCAGCGCAAGGCGGCCTGACGACCCTAGACCCCATCTCCCCCGCCCCGCTGCCGCGGGGCGGGGTTCCTTCCTCCCGGTGGAGGTGAGTGAATGAAGAAGCACCAGAAGAGCTGGCGGGAACGGCAGGAAGAAGCGCGGAGGCGGTTCCTCTTCGCCCACCGGGCGACGGAGGAAGAATACGCCCGTACTCTGGTGGTGCGGCTGGAACGTACGCCTACGGGAACACTGATCGTCGTAGTGACCGGCGCCATCCCGGTCCGTGAGCGCTTGAAGGCCCTGGGGTTCGGGTGGGATGCCAAGCGCGAGGAGTGGCGACGGCACACCAGGAAGCCCAAGTCGTTCCTGGAGGCCCTGAGGTTCAGCCTCCCCGAGGGGTGGAAGCTGAGGACGTACGAAGCGATGAGGCGGGCGGCGTGAGTCGCCCGCCGAACTCGAGCTCGTTTTAGGGACCCAGGTCCCTAACTTTTGGAAGCCAGAAAACAGCGGTCTGGGTTTAGGGACCCAGGTCCCTAACTTCGGGTCGGGTGATCTAGGGACCCAGGTCCCTAACTTTTGGAAGCCAGAAAACAGCGGTCTGGGTTTAGGGACCCAGGTCCCTAACTTCGGCTCGGGTGATCTAGGGACCCAGGTCCCTAAGTTTTGAAACGCAGAAGAGCGGTTGGGGCTTAGGGACCCAGGTCCCTAACTTTTGGAAGCCAGAAAACAGCGGTCTGGGTTTAGGGACCCAGGTCCCTAACTTCGGGTCGGGTGATCTAGGGACCCAGGTCCCTAGAACCATTGCTCGCCCCTTTGCTCTGCTTTACTGAAGGGTTTGATAGTTATTATCCCTCGAGGACCTTCTCCAGCTCTGCCAGCAAGGCCTTGAGGCGCTCGAGGACTGCGGGATCCGGCTCATGCGAGATGCGTTGCTTAAGGAGCTTGGGGAGGCGCCGTAGCTGCCCCAGGACCTGCTGAACCTCAGGCTCGGCTTGAGGCTGCTGGCTCTCGACCCCGAGCTCTGCGATCAGCTGCTTGGGTTCGAGTAGGGGCGCCTTTTCCAGCAGGGCCTCGACCTGCTCCATGTCAGCCCCGGTATCGAGTGCCTGCTTGAGCGCGAAGAGTCGCGATGCCCCGATTCCGTGTTGCGCCGCGTGCTCGAGAAAAGGCGTCGGCAGGGCCAGCAGACGCAGCCTCCCGGAGAGGTAGTCGAGCCAGTGGGGGAGACCTGCGGCTTCGAAGCGCTCGTGTAGTCCCTGAAGGTCTTCGGAGGCAAGGTGTTCCAGGGCCTTGCGGAGGCTTTCCGGGTTTTGCGCCGTCGCCTTTTCCGGCAAGGCGTCTTCGGTGATCGCCCTGGCTTGCTCGAGGGCTTCAGCGAGATTCCCCTGGGGGAGGATCCCCCTCGTGCGTCTCTTCGCGTGAACGGCCTCGAGCAGAAACTCCCGTTGCTCGTTGGCTTCACAAGCTCGTGAAAACAGCACGACTCGCCTGCACCCTGGAGCTCATGGAAACGCCGCGAGGGAGCCCCAATCGATGTGGGCCGAGGAGGCATTTCTCCTCCAAAACGGCCCCTGGCGCCGCATTCATGTCAGAGGCACCTCCCCTGCGCCAGTGGGGGACAGCTGTCCCCCACTGGCAGACATCTCGCGTATTCGATGCTAAGACCCTCTCACTGCTCGAACCCCTAGCGCCTTTCTCACCCCCTTCAGCACTTCGGGTCCCCGGGGGACAGCTGTCCCCCGGAGTGCGGGTACGCACGGAGCGGCCCTAGATCAAACGCTTTATTGTTGGTTTGGCCTTCGTGGCTGCTGATAGCGGCACCGTGCAGTGTGCACTGATCAGATTCGAGCGTGAGCGCAGTACCAGGGCGACCCCACTTGCCGTTGTTGCGGCTTGTCTTTTCATATTGTTTTGTTGAATTCTACTTCTCTAACACGTATGATTAATCCGACGTGCAGAACTCTACCACCATTGATTATGAGGCTTTAGCCGCGGAGGTGGCTGCAATCTCTTGGGAATCACGTCGGTTCCCTAGCCAAACCGACCTTGCGGAGCGCTGGGGCGTTCGCGCAACTACGGTTTCGGCAAGACTGAAGCGGGCTATCAGTCGCGGTTTCATCGCCTATTACCGCACCGGCAAAGAGCTTGGGGACTACGTGCCTACACTCAAGGCATACGTTCTGGCTGCCAAGGAGGGGTTGATCCGCCCGCAAGTGGGTCGCCCGAAGCCCGTTCTATCTGTTTTCAACGAAGCTGGTGGGGTAGGGAAGAGCACGATCGCGCGGGAGGTGGCCGCAGCCGGTACGCGTGCGGGGCTACGGGTGCTCGCCATCGACACCGATCCCCAAGCGACGCTTACGCAGTGGATTTGGCCAGAAGGTATTGGACGCGTACCACCCGAGCGCACGCTCATGCACCTCTATGAAACATACCGCCTACCCGAGCCCGTCAAGACCCCGTACGGAATCGATCTCATCCCTGCAGGCGATGCCCTTTACGACCTGAAAGACGTCATTCCTAGGGCTCCCGGCGGCACGGCGGCGCTCGAAAAGGCCCTGCGCCGCCTACGCGATTACGACCTCGTCGTAATGGACACCAAGGGTACCGACGACCCGGTGCTCAACATGGCCATCACGGCCAGCAACCTCGTTCTCATCCCAATGCAAACCTCGATCAAGGGGCTTCAAGGGCTGCTCAAGGCCATGGAAAAGGCCGAGTACCAGGCCGCGTATTCCGAACTGGAAGACGCCTTCCTGGGTGTAGTGCCCACGATGTACGACCCTCGTACCAGCGGGGACAAGGTCGCGCTTAAAACGCTCAAGACCCTCATCAGCGAAACTGCGGGAGTCGCGTTTTCGCCCGTTCACTTGAGGCCAGGACAGTTTCGTCGTTCCGAGGCCGAGGGGCCCGTCGGGCTCCGAGGCCCCACCGAGGGAGACATCCATTTCACCGTAGCCCAGGTCCTTGAGGAGATTGCGCGCAGGCGGGACCTGCTAGGGGGTGTGCGTGAGCGCAAGGAAACGTGACGCGGCCGCCGCCATCGAAGAGCGGATGGCGGCCATGGTCGAACAGAGCAAGGAGCGCAAGCGGGGATCCCGGCCCGTACACAAACGGACTTGGCGTGACGTTCGTAGGCTTCCGCTCGAGCTGATCAAGCCGAATCCAGGGCAGCCTCGCGTGGAGTTCACCGAGGGGGAAATCGACAAGCTCGCCGCCTCGATGGCCGAGCTGGGCTTGATTCAGCCCATCGTGGTCATAGAGGCGATTCCCGAGGAGGAGTACCACCTCGTTTCGGGCGAGCGGCGCTTGCGCGCTGCTCAAAAGCTTGGTTGGGACTCCATAGAGGCCGTCGTCTACCCCCCAGACATCGCCCCGAAGGACCAAGAGCTCGTGGCAGTCGTTGAAAACCTCAACCGCGTCGATCTCAACCCCGTTGAGGTTGCGCACTCGATCTTGGGCCTCTTTCAGCGCCGCGGCCTGGTTGGAACGAAGGAAGACCTGCGGTTCCGAATCAACCGAATACGGAAGGGCCGTATCGAAGATCACGAGGAACGAGAAGCTGCTCGTTTGCTGGAAACGCTGGGGGTTTCTGCCGACCACTTCCGCAAACGAGCGCTGAAGACCCTTTTTTGGCCGCAGGAGCTCGTTCTTGCGATCCGCGAAGGGAAAATGAGCTTCGAGGCGGCAAGCGTCGTTGCCAGCGCCGAGGGAGAAGGGGCGCTCTACGAAGAGCTCTTTGGTGCGGCCTTTTCGGGCGCCAGCGCCGAACAGCTGCGGCGACTGCGGCGGGAGCGTCGGCGAGAGCGGCTCGCCCGCGAGATTCCAGAAAGCCGACAAGCTGGCTATTTTCGGATGGTTGCAGCCTCGAAGGCGCTCGAGCGTACCCTAGACAGCAAGCGTAGGGCGCGGCTCGAGGAGCTAATGAACGAGGTGGCAGAGCTACTCAAGGACTAACCTCACCCCCTGCGCTCGACCAAATCCTCGTCTCAACCAAGTGTGTCTAGCGCCCTCTGCATAACGCAGCCCACACCTTACTACCGCATGCCTGGCCGGATACGCCGACGCTCGCTCGCTAGCGCGCCGTGACCCGTCCCTGTGGCGCCTCCGTAGCGCCTTCTCCTCGTGGCGGGCCGCGTAGAGGAGGGGCACCTGCGTGCCAGCCATGCCTCACCGGGATTCAGTGGGTCCCGTGGAGGCGGGGAGGCTTCTCGGGCCCACCCGCCATGCAAGGTCCGGCGGCTGGTACAACTACGAGGCTCGGTCGACCACTCTCCAGGTGCTCTTTCGTGTGGGCGGCTGGGGCCGCGTATGCAACACCCCGATCGCGATCAGAGCCAACGCGGCTGGTCGGGGTCCGTTTTCGGCCCCAGGTGTGTCCTTGAGCGGTCCTGGGTCATCACCGAGCATGCCCTGCGACACGGTCCGCGGGTGCTCCTCTAGGCATGGACGGATCTTTCTTGAGGCTAGCTCTCCACTGGGACAGTGGAGCTCAGAAATAACGAGGGCCCTGGCCTCACGGGGCGTACCTATTGGCTGGGACTGGCCAGCGCAAGTGCGAACCTTTCCACCCCAGAGTGGGGGTCGTCGACGATCGCCGCGTTGTCCCAACCCACGCCATCGAGATGCGCAAGTGTCTATTGGCACCCGGTAAAGCGCCCGCACGGTCAGGGGGCTTTGCAAGATTCCTGCGTATGTTTTACACGCCATTCTCCTGCGGCAACAAGTTTAGGTACGATCGTCGAGTCCTTGGTAGCTTTGTCTAAGGGGAGGTGCAATACCGTGCCCAACGAACACCCAAGCCCGGCTCGCCCAGGGTCCATCCCGGGATTCAGAAACCGCGCCCATGACTACGATGGGAACGCTATCGCCCAGACCCTGGGGCTGAAGCCTTCCAGTGTGGCGCGGATCCTCGGACTCAGCCCCTCCACCCTCAGCCGCAACCCTGCCTCGCCGAAGATCCGAGCCCGGGCCGCCAAGCTCGAGCGGGTGCTCGGCCTGCTCTCGGAACTCTATGGAGACCTCGACTACGCCGTCGCCTGGCTCAAGGCCCGTAGCGCGCTCTGGAGCGACGCTGGCGATTTGACTGCATTCGATCTCATGGTGCGTGAGGACTGGGGGCTCGACTTCGTTCTACAGGCCGTGGAGGCCATGCGGCGGGGGGATCCGTTGACGTGACTGACGTCCGGGGCTTCGGGCGTGCCCCGGCGAAGAGCTCGTATTCGTTCATGCCTCTAACGACCGCATGATCTACCGCGGTGCGCTCGCTTTTCCGAAGGCCTGGGGCGCCCACTTGGTGCGCCGACCAAATGCCCCTCCCCGGCGGCTTAGTTCCCGGGTTCTGGATAGGCCTACGCGGTCGTTGGCGGCACACAAAACTCGCCCTTCTCCACCCGCTGCGGTGATAGCCTGAACGCCATGGAGGTGTCCGCATCGTGACCATTCGTCCTGCGCGTTTTAACGCGGGTGACCTTGACCGCATGTACGCCGCCTCGTTCGCCAGGAACGCCATCGAAGCGGTGCGGAGGGGCGACCGCTCCCGGGCCCTGGGTCTCTTCGAGATCTGGCTCGACTACCCCTGGGACTTCCACGGAGGCATGGGGAACGAGGTCATGGCCGCCCTGTCGGATTTCCACGCCGCCGTCGAGGACTGGGCCCCTTTGAGTGAGGTCGAGGAGAACGGAAAGAGGTTCCTCAAGGCCTGGAGGGACCTGCTCGAAGAGTTCGTGCTCTTCCTCGAGGAGGCCGAGCTTCGTAACGGGGACTCCAACCTCGCCGAGCGCCTCTACGATCTGGAGCAGACCTACGCCGAGGCGGGGTTTTCCGCGTTTGAAAAAGAGGAGATCGAGCGCTTGCTGGCGAACCACCCCGACCCGAAGGACTATCTCGAGGTGCGCAGGGGTCTGCTGGCGCTCGTCTAAGCGCCCGGATGCCCGCCGTGATTTGCATGTTTTGTGCTGATTGTTTGCGTACCGTTTCCCCGTGAAGGTATACTGGGGTAAGCATATCGAGGTCGCATGTTTTTTGCTCAAAGGAGGTGTCGGCCATGCACGTTGCGCACGCAGAGGCGTTCGTACCCAAGCCCATCACCAGTTTTAGGAACGAAAAGAAGGACTACGATGCGAATTCCATCGCGAAGACCCTGGGGCTAAAGCCTTCCCAGGTGGCGCGGGTCCTTGGGGTCAGCCCCTCCACCATTAGCCGCAATGCGGCCTCACCAAGGATTCGCGGCCGCGCGGCTAGGCTCGAGCAGCTGCTCAACGTGCTCACGGAACTCTACGACGACCGCGATTACGCCATCGCCTGGCTGAAGACCCCTTCGCCTCTTTGGGATCCACAAGGAGAGCGCAGCGCGCTTGATCTCATCGGTCAAGAAGAGTGGGGCATGGAACACGTAGAGAGCGTCGTGCAGCGCATGCGCAGGGGGGAGCCCTTTACGTGAGCCGCAAACGAAACTTCAAACACGCCCTGGTGAAAGCCAGGGCGTACGTTCGTGAGCTTCCCAATCACGTAGGGTACCGGGCGGCCAGGCCCCCGTACCACTACCCAGAGAACGTCCTGCTCAACGGGAGGGGGGCCTTAACAGACATTGGGCGTTTTGATGGAACCATGGAGCTGCCCACCCTCTATCTATCGGCCTCACCTACCGCCGTGGTTCGGGAAGTGGGCTACGCCGAAGAACAGCATGGGCGCTTCGTCAAGCACAACAAAGCCCGGGATGGCAAGGTGGTCCATGCCACGTACCCGCTATGCATCATCCCCGTGCGCGTTCGCCTCGAGCGCGTGCTCCACGTCAACGAGGCCCTCGGGTGCCTACCCATCGACGAGGAGGAGCTCTACGACCCCTACCACGACCTGAAGGCGCGCGCCAAGGAATACGTTCCCGTTCACGAGCTGGCTCGAGCCGTACGAGAAAACGGGATCGAGGGCATCCTCTACTTTTCCCGCCACGAGCACGAGAGCCAAAACCTCGCTGTTTTTCTGGAGAACGTGGCTTCCTCGCGCCTTTCAGCGCTGTACGGGAAGAGCGGCCTTTGTGGTGATTCTGCCAATCCTGGGGTGAGCCCCTGAGAGGCACCCCACGAAACCCCGGCCAAGGGGCGGCGCCGTGTTCGACGAGAATCGAGAATGTCTCGTACGTTCGGTGGAGGCTCACCAGGCGCAGGTCCTCGATCTGATACGCCCCCTCTTCCGACTCGCTGCGCCGGCCCTCGCGGTCCCCTGGCCGAGGACACCTTTCGCCTGATAGCGGGCTTGAGCGCGGCGCTCACGTGCTGCACCGGTACTGCGCTGCCTACGGACCCCTGCTCGGGCAGGCTCACTGGGCCGCACATCGGCCAAATCCGGTGAGGGTACCCCTGGAGCGAGCCTGGACGCCAGCACCCACGTGGGTGCCGCCCGCGAAAGCCCCTGACAACCCGAACGAAAGAGTGTGCAACCATGGCCAGTTCGAAGCCGTGGCCCGGGCAGTCTGCTCTGCGCAACCCTCGCCACGGGCGAGGAAGCCGCCCGACCGAGGGAATGGAACGAGTTTCCCGAAAAGTTCTTGGGCGAGGATGAGCGCCCCGGGAAAGGAGAGAGTCCTATGTTCAAGCCCGAGCTCAGGATCCGCGTCTACCTGCAGAGATCGGCGGATGCCGTCTGGTCCGACTACGCCCCCAAAGCGTTTGGCGCGTTTGAGCTAACCGCCCCGACCACGACCACCGGGCAGGAAGGCAGTAGCCGCCCCTACGCGCCTGAGGAGGACCTCCCCGACGCCCTCTTCGACCTGCGACGCGGCGCCCGCGAGGAGCACGTCAACCTGGTGGGTTTCCGCGAGCACTGTGCTGCGCTGACGAGCTCCCCGGTTACGAAGCTCCCTTCGTAGGCCGCGACGACCCCGGCCGCCTTCGGGGTGCGACGGGTTCACCGCGGACTTCGAGTTCCGGCCTCACCTCCGTCGTCGAAATCGGGGCTGGCGCCGAGACGAATCTGGACCCCCTCGGAGGGTACTACGAAGAGGCGGCGGTCGCCTTCGAAGACGACGGTGACGCTGGGATCGTTTCCCTAGGCCGCCAGCCTCCCTATCCGCGACGCCAGGAGGGCGCCGGGCTTCTTGACGCCACCCTCCTCGACCTCGGCCAGGAGGCGCTCCAGCTGCTGGGCGAGGGCGTAAAGGCGCCCCGCCCGCAGCGCACGCCAGGTCAGGCCGGCGAAGTAGCGCAGGGAGCCGGCGTCGTCCAGGGCCGCGGCCATCATATGGGCTACGCGGTCGACGGCCAGGTGGACGTCACGCTCCACGAGCTCGAGGTCAACGATCGCGTCGCGCAGCTGGGCGCGCGTGGGGCGGGGGACCGAAGTTTCCCAGGTACCTAACGAAGAACGAACGCTCTGACTCGAAGGCAAACTCCTGTCTTTCAAGAAGTTGGGGTAGAACCTTCTGTCCTCGTTAGAGGTGTGGGAAACTTCGCGGGCGCGGAGCAACGCCCGCGTCGTCCGCCCCGCGGCCATGTCCGCGGCCAGGTCGCGCCAGGGGTGGGCGAAGTCCTCGGGGAGGAAACCCCCCACCCTTCCGGGGCGCAGTCGCACCCGCACCACGGTGCCGTCGTAAAGGATCCGCCCCTCCCGCGAGCGCAGGTTGGCGACGTGGCCCTTGCGGCGCACCAGCCCCAGGGCCGCCAGGCGGCGCAGCGCCACCCCGAAGCGCTTGCGGGCGGTCTCGGGCCTGGCCCCGGGCCACAGCCGCACCGCGGCCAGGCTCTGGACCACGTGCACGGCCACCTCGGCCGCCCGCCGCTGGCGGGTGCGCTGGGCCTGCTGCAAGCCCAGGTAGACGAGGTAGTGGAGGACCCGCTCGCCGTGCTCGCGCGCGGCGCGGGTACGCCCCAGCGGCC
>Ga0256832_1000080_pt1 | contig 57075 bp, 64 predicted proteins | sample 134614metaG_FD_190534 | JGI IMG/M metagenome (GOLD analysis project Ga0256832, IMG submission 190534) | Hydrothermal vent microbial communities from Lau Basin, Pacific Ocean - 134-614 | ecosystem: Environmental > Aquatic > Marine > Hydrothermal vents | place: Pacific Ocean: Lau Basin | collected...
AGACAATCTCTATATTTCAAGAATATAAAATCAGAAGGAATATATCTGTGAAAAAAGAGATTGTAAATCATTGGATAGAAAAAGCATATAGAACTTTAGATAGTGCAAAATATAACTTTCAAGGTGAATATCTTGAAACAACTTTAGACAGATTATATTATTCTGCTTGTGGCAAGTTGTTAAGGCAGCCCTTATTATCCCTGTTCTGGGTAAGTCTTTATCAAGGAACTTATCTCCCTTGAAGAGTATAATGATTTCAGGGGATTGGGACAGGGTAGTGAAGAGGTTAGCTCCTGTTTCTTGGGACAGGGGCTATGGTGTGGATAAATACCGCCAGCTGGGGACATATCCACACCTGAAAAAGGCGGAATACAAATACTCCAGCCCAAAGTGTAATTAGTTCTTTACACTTTGGTTTACCAGGAAGATGGAGGAAATCACAGTTATAATTCACGGGTGGAGCGACTGCTCCGAGTCATTTGTCAGAATGAAGCAGTTTCTAATCGACAACGGAATGGGAACTGTAGAAACTATCTACTACGCAGATTACGAGTCAAGAGAAGACAACATTACCTATGAAGATGTTATTGACGGTCTTTACGACAGATTTAAAGAAAAAGGGTTTATTGACAGAGACGGAAATCCTCTGAAAAACCTGAATGTGATAGTTCACTCAACAGGAGGACTCGTTATAAGACATTTCATAGCAGAATACTACAGCCACAGGATAGACAAATGCCCAGTTAAAAAAATCATAATGCTTGCTCCGGCAAACTTCGGATCACCCCTTGCACATTACGGAAAATCCCTTCTCGGTATGCTTTTCAAAGGAAGGTACAAATTCGGTGATATGTTTGAGGTTGGAAGAAAACTGCTGAACGGTCTTGAACTTGCAAGCCCTTACCAGTGGAAGTTAGCCCACAGGGACATACTTATAAAAGAGCCTTACTACAACCCTGAGCAGATACAGACATTTATCTTTGTTGGGGCAAAAGGTTATGGAGGTCTTAGAAAGTTTGTGAATAAAAAAGGAACAGACGGAACTGTGGTTGTTTCAGGAACAAATCTTAACTCTGTTAAGTTTTCTGTAAACTTTGCAGGAGAAGAAGAAAAAATCTCCTTTGTTTATCCAAAAACAGATACAGCCTTCTGTGTTTTAAAAAACTACGATCACGGCTCAATAGTTGAGGATGTTAGACCTGATAAAACAAGCAGGATAGGACAGCTTCTTCTTGAGGCATTAAGGGTAAAAACACCTCAGGACTTTAAAGATCTTAAAGAAAAACTGAAGACCATAACACAGGAAACCTACAGAGATAAGGAGATATACCAGCAGTTTTTTATCCGCACAGTTGACGACCACAGAATGCCTGTTAAGGACTACACCCTTGAGTTTTTTGTTTATAGATACAAAGACAGGTATGTAACAAAAGGGGAAGTAATTAAAAAAAGAATGTCAAACAAAGAGATAGAATGGAGTCAGAAAGTTCACAGCTACATAACAGATGAGTTCCACAACAACCTTACAGACCCAAGCTACAGAAGATTTTTAGTGGGGCTAAAAGGTTTAAGAAAGCTGCTGAAAGAATGCTATCAGGATATTGGAGATGTTATACTGAGTGTGAAGATACATATTCCAAAGGTTGATGAAGGGATATATTACGACACAAAAAAGCTGAAAAATATTTTCCTTCTGAGGACGGAAAATGGAGAGATAATTGAGGGTAAACCTTCTTTATTCTATCCTAATACAACCACCCTTATGGAACTAATGGTGAACAGATCAACAAAATATGTGTCTGTAAGCCTGACTCCGAAAAAGCATTGACAGGCTAATTAATAACTATTACTATTTAATAAAAACAGGAGGAAGATAATGAACAGAGAAAGATCTGTAGAACTGCTGAACAAAGCAATATCAGAGGAGCTTACAGCGATACACCAGTATATGTATTTCCATTTTGTTCTTGATGATCTTGGTTATGATCTTTTAGCTTCCATATTCAAAAAAACAGCCATAGACGAGATGCTTCACACAGAAAGGTTTGCAGAGAGGATACTGTTTTTAGGCGGTGAGATTGAGATGAAACCTGCAAAAGATATAGAGCATATCAGGGATCCGGAAAAAATGCTTGAATGGGCTATGAAAGCAGAAGAAGAGGCTGTTGATATGTACAATGAGTTTGCTGTTGAGGCTACTAACAACAGAGATGCAGGAACCAAGCAGATATTTGAGGCTGTGATAATGGATGAAGAAAGACATTACGACATGTTTAACATAGAGTATGAAAACCTCAAAAAATTCGGAACAGAGTATCTTTCACAGCAGGCTATGGAAAGAAGTAAAAGAATGGGCTCAACGGGAGGTCAGTCACAGCAGTGATCAAAACTTAGATATGCCGTCTTTTATGAGAACAAAACCAAAAACAATAAACAAAACCCCGATAAAACGGAGCAGGTAGATGTAATACCTGCTCTCTATAAACCTTTTTAGCCTCTGGGTAAAAACAGCTATCAAGATCATACTTCCTGTAATCCCGATAAAAAAGAAAATTGTAAATAAAGTCCCTCCCACAACGCCTGCATTACTGACGTAAGGAGCTCCTATAAAAAACCAGAACAGATAGGTGTACGGGTTCAGAATGTTAAGGATAACACCTTTTTTCAACGATCCAGTTAGATCAGTTTCTATATGCAGCTTTTTTAGTTTTATATTTTTATAACCCAGATAAAACAGAACAAAAGCACCAATAAAATAAACCACAGAAAGCAGGTGCTGAACCTCTTTTATCCTGTCAAGTATAAGCAGGGAAACAATCAGGATAGGAATGTCCGTTATAATCGGGGAGATAGAAACCAGAATGCCGTTTTTTTTGTGTCCTTTCAGTGTTTCTGATATAAGCAGTGCCATTAAAGGACCTGGGGATAATCCGGCAGCAACACCAAAAACAAACCCTGTAAAAATATCCTGAATAATCATCACCCAGTATTGAATGCCCTGTCTCCGGCATCTCCTATTCCAGGAATTATGTATCCTTTGTCGTTTAACTTCTCGTCTATCTGTGCTATATAAACCTGAACATCAGGATGTTTCTCGGATATCCTTTTTAGACCTTCAGGAGCTCCTATAACATTGAGGGAAATTATCCTTTCAGGATTTTTCTCTTTAACCACATTTATAGCATAATCAAGAGATCCGCCTGTGGCAACCATAGGATCAAGGATAACAGCTGTTTTGCCTTTAAGAGGAGGAACCCTGTCGTAATACAGAACGCTCTCAAGTGTTTCTTCATTTCTCTTTATTGCAAGAAATCCTGATTTTGCCAGAGGTATCATCTCAAGAACACCGTCAAGCATTGGAAGACCAGCCCTTAATATCGGGATAAAAACATATTTTTCCTCTTCTAAGACGGGAAAACTTCTTTTTCCTATCCATATCTCTAACTCTTTTTCCTTCATTTTTTCGTTTTTTAAAGCCTCAACAAGCAAAATCCTCCCAACTTCAGACAGATACTTTCTAAAGTCATAGGAATTAGTATAAATGCTCCTCAGTTTTGAAACGAGATTTGTTAGTAGAGGGTGTTTGACATTTATAATATTTTCCATTTTTGTATCCTTTTGCATATATTATATTGACCTGTATATTTTAACATTAAGGGGGTCTGCATGGAAAAAAAGGTCTGCAAAAAAGAAGGGGAAAATTTTCAGAAACTTGTTGATATTGTGGCGAAGCTCAGAAAGGAGTGTCCATGGGATAGGGAGCAGACAAGCCAGTCAATAAAAAATAATCTTATAGAGGAAGCATACGAGCTTTTTGAGGCTATAGAAAAAAATGACGAAAAAGCGATGTTAGAGGAGTTAGGTGATCTTCTTCTACAGGTTGTTTTCCATTCCCAGATAAAAAAAGATGAAGGCAGATTTGATATAAATGATGTTATTCAAAGCCTTATAAAAAAACTGATCAGAAGACACCCACATGTTTTTGGTGATGCCCAGTATGAACAGCTTGAAGGGGAAGACCACCTTAAGAAGTGGGAAGCTATAAAACAAAAAGAGAAAAAAAGGGAATCTATACTTGAAGGAATACCGGAAAGAATGCCGGCTTTGATGAGAGCCGTAAAAGTTCAGAAGAGAATGGCAAAGGTCGGTTTTGACTGGGAAAATCCTGATCAGGTAATGGAGAAAGTAGAAGAAGAGATTGAAGAACTAAAGCAGGCGAAAACTAAAGAGGAGATAAAGCATGAGATAGGTGATGTTTTGATCGCTGTTACAAATCTTGCGAGGGCTTACGGGATAGACCCTGAAGAAGCTCTCCACAGATCTATAGACAGGAGTATAAAGAGGTTTCAGTATATAGAAAAAAAGGCAAAGGAAAAAAATGAAGATATCAAGGAGATGGACTTAAATGATATGGAATACTACTGGCAGGAAGCCAAAAGCAAAGGATTATAAACTGCACTCAAAGTTTATACTTGATGAGCATTCTCTTATATACAGGGAGATAAGATTTGCCCTGAGCCACGGTTATGATTTTATAGCAAATTTAGGGCACTCAACATTTCTGGTTTCATATCAGGGGATAAGATTTTTGACAGACCCGTTTTTGAGCCCTCACATATTCGGCATAAGAAGACAAAAACCAGCTTTAAGACCTGATCTTATTCCTGAAGTGGATTTTATTCTTATATCCCACGCCCATTACGACCATCTTGATATGAGAACACTTAGAAGGCTAAAGAGAAACACAACAATAATAATTCCGGAGAATACAAAACCTGTTTTGGGGAGGATACATTTTAAGAAAATTGTGGAGCTTAAGCATTATGAGAGTTTTTCTCAAAAAAACTTTGAGGTTGTATCACTTCCTGTAAAACACAACAAAGGAAGGTCCCTGTTATTCCCGAACACAGAAACCTCAAGCTACATAATTAAAATAAAAGACAGAACATACTATTTTGCAGGGGATACGGCTTATTTTGATGGGTTTAAAAAATACGGAGAAATGTTCAATGTACATACAGCATTTCTCCCTATAGGAGGGTATGAGCCAACACTTCTTCTGCACAAGGTTCATATGAACCCGTTTGAGGCTGTTCAGGCTTTTATTGATCTGAACGCAGACTTTGTTGTTCCTATCCATTACGGGACATTTCATACAATACCCAAATTTGTAAAGGTAGAAGCTCCCCTGAAACATTTTAAAGAGGCTGTAAAATCAAAAAAACTTCAGGAAAAAGCCCTTATAGTAGAACCAAACTCAATAGATATCTGCAATTTTTGAATATTCACGTAAAATTCATCTTGGTGTGCTATATTAATAATCAATTATTAATAAGAAGGTTTTAAATTACAATACAAGGGGGAGAATATGAAAGTAGCCATTGTTTTTGGAACCCGCCCCGAATCTATAAAATTAGCTCCAGTTATTGAGGAATTAAAGTATAGATTTGAAACTATAGTTATAAATTCTGGTCAGCATCACAACCTTGTTCAGCAGATAATTGATTTTTTTCATATTGATGTGGACTATGATTTAAGAACTTACATAAATAAAGATAGGACTTTACCCCAATTGTCCTCAATGCTTATTGAAAATTTAGACAGGGTGTATGCAATGTCAAATCCTGATGTAATCATAGTCCAAGGGGATACAATGACAACTTTTACAGCGGCTTTTGTTGGATTTCTTCATAAAAAACCTGTTGTCCATATAGAAGCAGGTTTACGAAGTTTTGATAAATTTGCACCATTTCCTGAAGAAATTATGAGAGAAATGGTGGGAAGACTTGCTGATCTACATTTTCCACCCACTTATGTGGATAAAATAAATTTACTCAGGGAAAACATAAAACCTGATAGGATATTCTTGGTAGGTAATACAGTTGTTGATGCACTTAAGCTTGGTAAGTCTCTTTTAGATGAAAAAGAGGTTTTCAGGGAATTAAAACCTTATGGAATATTACCAGAAACATTAAAAAGTAATAATTTAGTTCTTATTACATCCCATAGACGAGAAAATATAGGAGAACCTCTTATAAGAATATGTCAATGTATAAAAGATTTAGCACAGGAATTTAAAGATTTTATATTTGTGTGGTCAATACATCCTAATCCTGAGGTTAAAAAGTTAGTAACTAATCATATGGAGAACAAACCAAATAATATATTTATAATCAATCCGGTTTCTTACCAGTCTATGATCTATTTACTTGATCATGCGTTTTTGGTGTTAACAGATAGTGGCGGATTACAAGAAGAAAGTGCAAGTATAGGTGTACCGGTACTGGTATTAAGGGATGTTACTGAAAGATCTGTAGTTATTGATGCGGAAGCCGGATTTTTGGTTGGTAGTGATAAACAAAAAATAAAGGATTACTTTAATAAACTTGTAAGAGATAAGGATTTTTATAAAGAAGTTTCTGAAAAAGGTAAACACCTGTTTGGTGATGGAACTGCTTCAAAAAGAATAAGAGAACTGTTAGAAAAAGAATCTGTACAGGAATTTATAAAAAAATATCCATTAACAGAAAAAATGAATTTAGAGCATTTTAGGGAGGGTATTGAAATAATATGAAAAAAACATTATTAACAATAGCCTCATTAGGAATTACAGTGTCAACTTCCTATGCATTATCACCAAAAAGATTAGATGTCAAATATAATTACGAAAGACTTGATCCATATTCTACATACGGAGAATGGAATAGTATTGACTTAATGCTTTATGGAAACGGAGGTAGATACTGGACACCGTTTATAGGTGGAAGTATTATGGACAGGAAGGTTGAAGGTAGTGCAACTTTAGGAGTAATAGGTTCTTATAAAGACTGGACACAGTGGCTTTATACATATTCAGCATTATCTTTTGGAACAAATTCAGAGTACTTACCAAAGTACCGACTTGATCATGAATTTAATTTCAAATTAGGGGCTGAAAAACAGTACGTCGTTTCAGTTTCAGGAACATATATGAAATATTGGAATGTACATAAGGATATAGTTTTATCCCTTGGTGGTAGTATTTATCGGGGTAAGTTTGTGGGAATATTCAGGTACTTTCATAATATAAGTAAACCGGGAAATATTCATTCTACGTCATATCTGATAAGTTTAGAGTATGGTGCAGAAAAAGATCATTGGACATATATAAATTTTTCATGGGGAAAGCAGGCATATCTCGCTACCTATTTGAGTAATCCTGAAGAAATAAGACAAAATGCTACAATAATTGGGATAGGGCATAGACACTGGTTGAACAATAATTTTGGGCTGATAGGTGAACTTGAATATATGAGGCTTGAAGATTCTTATAACAAATACAAGATATCTGGAGGTTTTTTTGTAGATTTTTAGGCTATGAGAAGAGAAGATGATATTAAAGAAAAGATCATACCCCACAGGGCATATAGGATAATAAAGCTTGATAAATTTGAACTGATTGGTAGTTTTACAGTTATATTCTTAATTTTTATGGTTGTGATCTCTTTTTTTCCGTACATATTAGAAAACGGTATAGGGTACTGTAAGCAATTTTTAGATACGATTTATGTTGATGCTGTATTTGATATCAGTCGTAAAGATCTTTTTGTGTTTAGTATTCCTTATATAGAAACGTATGGAAAGTATCCAACAATAGATTTTGCAATTCTAACATTAATTGTCTCCCTTGTGTTATCTATTATTTTCTTTAAAACTAAATATTTGAAGAATATATTTTTGACCTTATCTGTACTTACTTTTATTAATGCTTTATCTGCGCTTTACTTTATTCTTTTTGCTGAATATTTCCCCTATAGTCTGCCAACATTCTCTTATCTATTTATAAGCACAGCTGTAATTAACTGGATAGTTCTTATGTTTGTATTTGGTCTCCTTGTTTCGCCTCTTCCAACTAATATCCTTTTAAAAATTTTTGTTTATCTTCTTATAAGTCTTTCTGTTATAGTTCTGGGATTTTTAAAGTATCTACTGGTTATTATTGTGGTAAAAGAGTACTCTTTTATTTTTATGCCTGTGTTGTTTTTAGGATTTGGCATAATTGTAGATTACATATATGCTGTAATGTTTTATGGATACTTTATGAGCTTTATTACTAAAAGTTTGTTAAAGAAAAGGGAAGAATGGCGATGGGTGGAATAATGATTTTGGTTCTAAAAGGATACATAATTTCTGTTTCTTTGTTATGCATATTATATGCTTTAAGGCATTTAATCTTTGCCTATGACCGATTTATGGGGAAACAAAAAATATTCTATGGGGATATAATAGACGATCAGCTTCCTACAGTGTCCGTATTAGTTCCGATGCACAATGAAGAAAAAGTGGCTTCAAATATACTCTCTCTCCTGTCAAAAACTGATTATCCAAAAAATAAATACGAGGTGATACCGATAAATGATCATTCTGAAGATAAAACAAAAGAAATAATTGATGAATTTGCAAAAAGATATGATTTTATCAAACCATTGCATAGATATGGTGGTAAAAGAGGTAAACCTGCAGGTTTGAATGATGCATTAAAAATTGCACAGGGAGAGATAGTTCTGATATTTGATGCTGATTATTTACCTCCTAAGGGTATAGTTAGGGAACTTGCTGTAAATTTCAAAGATCCTTTAGTTGGAGCGGTTATGGGTAGGGTTATACCTGTAAATGCAGATAAAAACTTGTTGACAAAACTTCTCGATCTGGAGAGATGTGGAGGTTATCAGGTAAACCAGCAGTCAAGGTACAATCTTAACCTTATTCCACAGTATGGTGGAACTGTAGGTGGTTTTAGAAGGGATATTGTGCTTGAAACAGGTGGTTTTAATGAGAATGTTCTTGCAGAGGATACTGAACTTACTTACAGAATGTATGTTTCAGGATACAAAGTAGTTTATGCGAACAGAGCAGAATGTTGGGAGGAAGCACCAGAAAATTGGAATGTCAGGGCAAGACAGGTAAAAAGGTGGTCCCGTGGACATAACCAAGTAATGTTTAAGTACTTTTTCAAAGTGTTAAAATCACCCCATCTTACATTTTTCCAAAAGTTTGATGGATTATTACTTCTTATGGTTTATCTAATTCCGTTTTTACTATTATTAGGATTGTTTGATTTTCTTATCTTATTTTTTTTAGGAGATATTAACTTTATTGCTCCTGTATATGTGATGTTAATTCCTCTCCTTTTTTCAGGATTTGGTAATTTTGCTCCATTTTATGAAATAGCAGTGGGAGCGGTTATAGATGGACTGGAAAAAAGAGTAAGATTATTACCATTTTTAATATTTAATTTTGTCTTTTACAGTATCTACATATCTTTGGGATTTTGGCAGGCGATTTTAGACTCTATAAAAGGAAAAAAAGAGATCCATTGGGATAAAACAGAAAGATTTAGAGATAAAGGGGCTGCAGATTGATAGAGGTTGTCTTTTTTCTTGTATTTTTCCTGTTCATATTCCCATTTGCCATTAGTTATGTTCTTGCATCTGGGAAAGAGCGTCTTAATATTGATCTGAACTATACGAGAAATCCACGTTATTTTTCTGTTTCTTTTAGGGAAAAACTATTTAAAGCTATTATAAAAGATTCTTTACTGAAAGGAGATTCACGGATTGAAGTACAAATGTCAAAAAAAGAGCTGGTGAAGTATGGAAAATTTAATGATCTAACCTTTAATCTATATCCAAATCATATTTATGTGATTACTAACAGAGCTTTTAGAATAAAAAAAGGTACGGCTGTTAAAAAGGAAATATATGCCCTTTATGATCTTGTAATAGAAGATGATTGTTTTATAAGGGCTGTTGCTTGTGATGGGGTATGTAAAATTGGAAATGATGTGATTATTGTCAGATGGATTGATGCTATAAAAAGTCTTTATATTGGTTCAGGATGTTCGTTAGGAATAGCTTGCTCAACAGAAGGGATATTAAAATTAGGAAAAAATAATATTTTTACCAGATTATATGGACATCCTATTATAACCTATGGCTTTAATGAAAAAGAGTATAAAGAATTTTCCACCATTATAGAAAAGACAATAAGGGAAAATCCAGTTCAGCTTGAAGGGTTTGAGGATAAACCTGTGTATGTAAAAGGTGATATTTTTTCTGACGATGACATCCGATTAAAAAATGTAATTGTAGAAGGAACTGTGTTTTCCTTTAAGAATATATATCTTGAGAATGTTATTGTAGGTTCTCCTGAAAGGCGAGTATCTGTAATAGGTGAAAGAATTACCTTTGGAAGAGGTGTGAAAATATATGGATATATTCAAGCAAATACAAAATGTGGAAAAGTATCTTAAAAGATTAAGCCTGTTATGGGTGTTTTTTCTTTTTAGCTTTTCCCTAAGTTTTGCGTCTGAATTCAAAGTTTTGATTGTTTATAGTCCGAAACAGATGCCACAAAAAGAGTATACAATAAAAGCTTTAGAAAGTGTTCTTCAAGAAGAAGGAATACTTTTCTCAAGAATGGATGCTGTTTCCTTGCTATCTCATGTGCCGGAAAATATTTGGAAAACCTATCCTGTAATAATATTCCCCGATGGAGTTGCTCAACAGCTACCGGAAGACATTAAGTATTGGAGTGAAGAATACATAAAAAGTGGTGGCAACATTTTTGTTATCTTTGATGCAGGTACAAAAGATATTTATGGTCATTACAGAAATAGACCGATTTTTGAAGACATTTTAGGCGTTAATTACTGTCTTTATCCAAAAAAAAAGGAAGAGACCTACACATTAGGATATTTTAAACTGAATAAAAATTATGTGAAAAAGATAGATATTCCACCGGGAAAAATGATTGATAATACAATAAGCGGTTATAAATACGGAAAACTGAAATATCCTGTAGCTCTTACTGAGCAAACAGATAATAATATTGAGATTATAGCATCTATTTATAAATCTCAATTTGAAGGTATTGGTGCTTCTTTAAAAAGGCACAGTCTTGGAAGTGCATTTTTCGTTAATCTACCGTTATGCCACTTAAAATCCGAAAGTGATGATATATTGTTAAGGGCTTTCATAAGATTTTATCTATTTAAAGTAGTGCATATACCCCATATAGTTAATACACCGTATGCAAAAGGTGGACTTATTATAAACTGGCATATTGATTCACACCTCGATTGGAAATCTATTCCGATGATGATAGAAAAAGGATATTTAAGAAAAACTATAATTTATTCAAACCATATTACAGCCGGATCATTTTTGAAAAAACCTGGTGATGGAAAAGGGTTTGATGCTTGCGGGAAAGGTAAAAAGATTGCTTCTATGCTTACCAAATACGGTATTACCGGGTCCCACGGAGGATGGGCACATAACTGGTTTTCGGAAAATATACTTTCTGGAAAATTTGGGTATGAAGATATAAAAAGGTATATACATATAAATAATAGATGTCTAAGAAAAGTATCTAATCAGATCATAAAGGAGTATTCTGCTCCCAATGGAGTCCATCCTCAACCAATAACCACAAAAATATTAGAAGAATTAGGGATGAAGTGCTACTATTACACTGGTGATTCAGGTTCTGCTCCAAATAGGACTTTTTACAGAAAAAAGATGGTTTCAGATAAAGTATGGGCATTTCCTGTAACACCACTTGGAGATGTAGCATCATTTTATGAAATGTCAGTTAAAGGTTATACACCAAAAAAAGTAGAAAAATGGCTTAAAGGAATGGTGGATTTTGTTATAGAAAGAAAAACAATAAGGCTTATCTATTCACATCCTTATGATATTCCTCATTACCCTGAGGCGATACTTAGGTTTATTAATTATGCAGAGAAAAAATACAAGCAGGGAGAATTATTAGTCAGACCGATGTTGTATTTTGTAAATTACCTTGAGAGGTTTGTAAAAACAAAATTTTCATTTAAGATAAAAAAAGATAAATTTGTAATAACCTTATATAATCCGGATGGATTAAAAGGAATACCTGTAGCGATCCCAAAAAGAATGTGTAAAGAAAAACTATCAGATATACAGGATGAATTTTATTACTATAAAGTAATAACCGCAAATATAAAGAAGTTTCGCTATGAATGTGAATTACGATGAGTATAATTCCCCTTTAAATATATGGAAGTATTATTCAACTATCAGGAAAAAAAATTATGTGAATTCTTATATTACTACATTGACTGCGGTATATTTAATTCTTGAAAATAAAATTCCTATCGGGGAGATAAGAAAATATATATACTGGTATTTAGACAGGATTAACACCTCAGATCATAATAGAATTACAGGGACTATATACGACTTTGAAATAACACTTGATGGAAAAGAAAAACCCTTAAGAATATACGACTCTGCTGATGGATATGCAGGTTTATTTTTAACATTAAGTACTTTATACTGTATAAGGAAACAGGATTATTCATTAATTAAGAATTACATAGATAAATATCTTGATATAGCTTATCTGATAGTACATCTGAAAAATTCAAAAGGATTAACTATATCAGATCCCCAAAATCATCAAAATTACCTGATGAATAACCTGGAGGCGTATGGAGGATTATTGTCTATAATATACGCTTTAAAAAAAATAAATCATAATGATTTTAACTATTATTACGCCCATGTAATCTCTTTTAATAGGGATATATGGCAAAACTTTTATGACTTTAAAACAGGTTATTTTTATTGGGCAATTACAGATAAAACGTATCATCAAATAAACCCTGATAATATATATCCCGATGTATATTCCCAAATCTTCCCTGTTGCTTACGGACTGGTTTATAACAAGTCGGAAATACGCAACAGGTTGATCAATTTTATATCTGAAAAATTAGATCCATTAAAGCTACCTAAAGAACAGTACTTTATGTACAGATCTATGTATTTACTGGAGAAGAATTTTGCTTATATTTCTCAAAAGTTTCTCCCTGAGTTATAAGTTTCCTGCCTAACCTTTTCACCATCTCCTCATCTTTTCCGGGAGGTCTTCCTGCTCTTGTTAGATAACCCCCTGCCATTAGACAGTTAGCTATTTCCATAGCCCTGTCGTGGTACTCTCTAAGATTTTGTTCTCTTCCACCGCAAAGCCTGAGTTCTGCCTGAGGGTTAAACAGTTTGAACAGGGAAATTATTTTGAGACATTTTTGTGGAGTAAGCTGTTTGTTGTTTGCAAGAGGTGTGCCAGGGATAGGAATAAGAAAGTTCATAGGTATAGAATCAACCCCAAGCTCCCTGTACGTATCAGCAAGATCAACTATATCCTCATCTGTTTCTCCTATGCCGAATATTCCCCCGCAGCATGTAGAAAGACCGGCATTCTGTATTCTTTTAATTGTTTCGTATCTCTCCCTCCATAAATGTGTAGTGACTATTTTAGGAAAATGTTTTTCTGATGTTTCAAGGTTATGGTTAACCCTTTCAACACCGGATTCCTTTAATACTTTCAGATCCTCTTCATCAATACTTCCTATTGATACGCATACCTTAACAGGTAGAGTATCTGTTATCTCTTTCACAGCTTCAGCTATATGCTGGATCTCTTCCTTGGTTGCCTTTTTTCCACTGGTTACAATACAGTATCTGTTTGCTTTTATTGAAACAGCTTTTACAGCTCCCTCTAAAAGCTCTTTTTTTGGAACAAGGGAGTATGCGTTAATAGGTGTTGGGTATTTTGAAGACTGGGCGCAGAATGAACAGTCTTCTGTACAGGCACCGTTTTTTGCATTAATCAGTGAGCAGAACTCAACCTCATTCTTAAAAACAAATTCTCTAACTTTTGATGCCTGTTCTATAAGATCTTCAAGGAGCTCATCTGGTATACTCAGTATTTTTAACCCTTCCTCTTTTGATAACTCTTCTCCTGAGAGAACCCTGTCTGCAAGATTATTTATAAAATCCCTCATATCAACCTCGTTAACCTAAAGTTTTTGATTAGTTTACCATACAAAAGATACAATTTTCTGTTTACTATTCCCAGTTATTACCTACTAACCAAATAGTGGTAAAAACTTATAGTATGAAAAAATTAAGAAAAATTCTCTAAAAGAATAGGGGCATTTAGCCCCTATTAAAATTTAAAATACCAGATGTTCATCTTCATTTGGAGTGTTTGTTATGTTTTGTAGGCTATTTGGAGTAGTTAAATCTGCGTAAAATATATCGTTTTTATAGTTGCTATTAGTTCCAGCTAAAAGGATTTTATTTCCTATACCAAATCCTCCTACCAATGAAAAGTCTGGTGAAATAGTTCCTAAATTAACAGTAGATGTAGTGTTTGCAGGATCAACCGAATAAAGAGTTCCGCCTACTGGTTGATTGTTAGTATAACTCACATCTTCCACTTTTAATATTCTATAAATAGGTAAGAAGTAACCGCCAGAGATATTAAGGGTTCCATTAACAGCTAAACTAAAACCTACCCAATAGCTATTAGAAATACAGTTAGATCCGCTTGAACCTTCGTCCCATATACATGCAGAGACACTATTAGTAGCATATTTATTGAAGAAAACCTTGTTTTTTGTTATAAATCCGTACCGATTATTAGGATCAATAGTTATTATTGTGGAACCATCTTTTTTAACAGCTTTTAAACCATTAGGAGTGTTAATAATAACGTAGTTTTGAGTTTTTCCTATAATGTCATTTGCATCTCCGCCATTATAGATGACAACCCAAGAGTTACCTCCATGGTTGAGTTTTGAAACATTACCATTATTGTCTATAGCATAAATAGCGCTGTTGTCGGATTCAGAAGAGGTATATCCACTGCAGCTAACGTTTAAAAAGTTCATACTATTTCCATCAAACAAATAAAGATCACCATCTATACAGATGTAGTCATAAAAATTGTTAGGATTGCTCTCGAACCAATTAGCAGTACTTACACCATTTTTGAGATTTGTACAATTGCTTAAATTGGTATCGCATTTTTTCAAGATAGAATTTTGAGTATCTAATATTAGAAATCCTGTAATACCATTACCGTGATCAACCCCTGTAACCAAGTCTAAATTACTCATATCTATTGGTATATCTGAATTTGTCATTCCACTGTGGATAAACTTTCTTCCATCGTCATTGGTAAAACACTCTCCATCAGCACTTGCCGTTTGAACAACTATGTACGTGTTGCCAGTCACGGCATCATCCTCTGTTTTAATAAACTCACAAGCATCTGTTATATTGCTAATCTGTTTAGCTGTTGGGGGGGTTGAACCTTTCACCATAAATGCCATTTTTATAGGACCGCCATTTGTAACGTTCGTATCACCATCAGATTCTTCTATCCAGTATATGGAATGTCTATGTAAGTTGGAGTATTCTTTTGTAGAGGTATTAAAACTGTTGACAGCAAATAAAGCTTCTGTTTCATTTATAGGTTTATTAGACAAGGTAATTGGAGAAGAAGGATTATCAGGATCTACAAGATGGATACTTGATTGATATGCAAGATAAGTTGATACTGCAGTTCCGCCACCACCACCGGAACCACCACCACCGGTTCCGCCACCACCACCGGAACCGCCGCCACCACCGGAACCACCACCACCGGTTCCGCCACCACCACCGGAACCGCCGCCACCAGTTTCAGCGGTTTCACCACCACCTCCGCCTCCACAGGAAAAGCTCAGGGCAGAGGCAATTACGATCATCAATCCTGCTAATAGTTTTTTCCTTTTCATAATGGATAACCTCCCCACAAAATTTCTTCTTACATTACTAATTATAAAAGTTTTACTTTAAAAAAGGAAGATGGGATATAAAAAGATAGTTGGTTTATAAATCCATAAGTGGAAAATTCCAATAAATAAAAAGCAAAGCCAAAGCTCTTTTCATTGAACTAACAGTCTTAGCATAGGCTTTAGTCTTCCTTCTAAACATAGCAAGTTTATCTCTAATAACTGAATGCAGTCATTCATTCTAATTAGTTAACCCAAATTTTTTCTTCTTCCTTCTCCTAAAATTCTAATAAATATACAACCCGTCAGTATGAACTTACTTGTATTTAGGTAGTTTCTCTTCTAACCTAATAAAATGTATTCTCAGTTCTTTTACTTAATTTCGAAAAACTTTATATTCTTATCAACTACTACAGTCCGAACCCAATTCGCCTTCTCTTTTTATCTATGTTCTAATTATTTGATATGGAACTTTTAAAACTATGGCGATGGCTCTCGTTGTTATTCCTTCGCGAAATAATTAAACTACTAATTCTTTGTAATTATGTAGGGATAGTAATTTCTTTTTGCATTTTCTCCAAAACCTCAATTGCAAGCTCTACATAAATATATTTATCTTTTGTTTGAGTTAAATCCTTTCCTTACTACCCTTTCCAGTATTTGCACTTCTTATTATTATCTTACACCTTTACCCCGTTGAACCAAATACCCCTATTTGTAAAATCTTAAAATGAATTATATTATATAATATAATTAATAGTAAAGGCGCTATGTATAGGAGGGGAATTGCTATGAAAAGCAAAAAATTTATATCAATTTTTTTAATGATAATTTTGTCCACCTTAATTTTAAGCTCGTGTGGAGGAGGTGGTGGCAGCAGTAATGAAGAGGGAGGTTTTGCTGGTTCTGTTGATGTAACAGGAAAATTGTTAGCTCCAGATGGTCAAACTCCAATTGCAGGTGCAGTAGTTTATGTTCCAAAAGATTATTCTCAACAAATATCTATTTCATCTTTCATACAAGGTCAAAATTCCGTTCAATGTGAGACACCTCCAGAACAGTATATGGCAGCTACATGTACAGCAGCAGATGGTTCTTTTTCCTTGAAAGTCAATATAACCGGAAATAAATTAACGTTGAAATTTAAGAAAGGAGCTTTTAAGAAAACAATTTCTGTGGATTTAACATCCTCAAAATTAGATTTGGGTAATGTAAACCTCCCTTCCGATCCAGATCAGGGAGCCCCTAAAATGGCTGTAGTTACTGGATACTACGATGCTATAGAAAATGTTCTTGCAAAGCTTGGATTTGGTTCTATAAATTCAGGACGGCTTGAACCTGGAACAGAAAAATTTGATTTTTATGATGGGGATTATTCCCTTGATGATACAAAATATCCAAATTTTGATGATCTCTTTGTAGATAAAGATATGGATGGAAAACCAGATATTTATAAATATGACATTGTTTTTATAAACTGTGGAACAGGTTATGAAAATGATATACTGACAGATAGCTCAAAAATTTCTATAATCAGAGATTATGTTGAGCAGGGAGGAAGGTTATATGTAACAGATTTATCTTATGATTTTGTAGAACAGGTTTTCCCAGAATTTATTGACTTTTATGGAAGCGATTCTACTCCTGAAATAGATCCTGAAAATATGGATGCAGCTCAGGTGGGGAATGCAGGAATAACTACAGAGGCAGATGTTCTTGATAATACGCTTGCAGATTGGCTTGCAACAGTAACTTGTGTTGATAGCAGTAACAACCCGGTGGATTGTATAAATACCTCTACCAATAAAGTTCAGATAGAAGGATTTCTTGGTGGTTGGGCAGTAATAAATGGACCTCATCCTTCTCACTCTTCAGATGTGAAAATATGGGTAAAAGGATATGTTTCATGGTCTTCAGGAAGTGGAGAAAAACCTTTGACAGTAAGCTTCCCCGTCGGAAAAGGTAAAATTCTATATACTTCATACCATACAGAACCAACATATTATATTAATGGACTACTTCCACAAGAAAGAATTCTTCAATATCTTGTATTCTTCTAATGATACATTTGAGGGCGTGTAGCCCTCTTTTTTAAAAAGTATAAAAAGTATATTATTAGGATTATATTCCTATCTAAAAGTTTCCAAACCGCAAATATAATTCGTAAAACTGAAAACAATAATGAATGCATACTTTAAAATAATTTTAATATTATTGCTTTACTCTTTGATAGATAATTTATCTCTCAACTTTAAATACATTTCCTATTCCTAATAGATTTTCTCAAACTCATCAGCTTAATATTATTTAACTTGAACCAATAAATTTAAAAAGTTTTTCGTTCTTCTTTACATGTGTTGTCTATATCCATATAGATATAGTCTTCACCATTTTTTCAAATTTTTACACAAATTTAAACTAACGTGAGTTCGAAAATAAAAAAGCCTCCAGTTAAGCTAAAATAAAATCAAAAACTGAAAAAATGCTTGTAATAAATATACTGCTGGTTAGATGACTTTTACAAATTTTTTTGAAGAACATATTAAATCAAAAACATTTCCAAAGTTCACTTATCCAATTATGAAGGAAGATCATAGTTTTGGTTAACATTTGGCTGTATAATTTGCAAATTACAAAGATTAAATATAAGGTAAAGATGAAAAAATACAGGGTTCTTCTTGTTAATGACGATGGTTATCAGTCTAAGGGGCTGACAGCAATAAGAAACAGGCTTGTAGATGAGGAGTTTGAGGTAATAACTGTTGCTCCAGATAGAAATATGTCAGGGTCAAGCCATTCCCTCACATTCACAAAACCTTTAAAGATAGAAAAGTTAGAGGAAAACTTTTATTACGTAGTTGATGGAACGCCAGCAGATTGTGTTCATTTAGGGTATCATGTAATATTGAAAGGGCAAAAACCAGACATTTTGGTTGCAGGAATTAACACAGGCCCAAATCTTGGGAACGATATTTTTTACTCTGGTACTGTTGGAGCTGCAAGGGAAGGAACAATGCTTGGGATTATGTCTGTTGCTTTTTCTCCATCTTCAGCAAAAAACCCTGATTTTGAAGGAATGTCCCATCTTGCAGTAAAAATAATAAAACAGGTTCTGCATAAGGGTCTGCCTGATAAGGTTTTTCTCAATGTTACATTTCCTAATTTACCTGTTGATCAGATTAAAGGTTATCTTTTGACAAGACAGGGAAGGAGTGCTTATAAAGAAGAAATAAAGAGGTATATATCTCCCTCTAAGGAAGTATACTGGTGGATCGGCGGTGAGGAGGCTCTTGAGGAGGAGTGTGAAAAAGGTACAGACTATACAGCTGTTAAAGAAGGTTTTGTTTCTATTACCCCTATAAGGCTTGACCTTACAGATTACAGGGGAATTGAGATAATGGAGAGATTTGACTTTTTAAGTATAGAATAAATTTATATTATGCCCATAACTTCTTTGTACCTGTCAACAACCGCTCTTCTAACCTTTTCAGTAAATTCATTATCAAGGGACTGGACAATATCAACATAGGTTCCTTTTGAGCTTGCTTTTTTTGGAAAAGATATAAAAAGCCCACCATGTTTAGACTCCACTACCTTTATACCTTTTATAACAAGAATATTATCAAGGGTTATATCAGCTACAGCCCTTACTCTACCGCCTATTCTGCTTGTATCAAATGGGTATATCTTAACTTCTGTTATTTCCATTTTCATAGCGTTAAAATGTTATTAAGCTCAAAGTCAGAGAGATCAGGTTTTTTCACTTTCCCAAAAGAGATTTCAAGAGGCTTAGACACAACTTTTCCATTTTCAAGTGCAACCATAATATTCTTTTTACCGTTAATATACTCCTCAACAGCAAAAACACCAAATCTTGAGGCGATTATTCTGTCGTAAATACTGGGATTCCCTCCTCTCTGAATATAACCTAAAACAGAGTACCTCACCCCACCAAAATCGTAAGGTTTCAGTTTTTGTGAAAGAATTTCCGCGATCTCCTTTCCGGAGGCAACCCCTTCGGCTACAACAACGATAGAGAACCTTTTTCCTCTTTTTCTTGCCTGAAGAATTGAGTCAATAATAACATGCATTGGAAAAGGATACTCGGGTATAAGTGTAACATCAGCTCCTGATGCTATTCCTGCAGCAAGGGCTATAAATCCGCTTTTTCTTCCCATTACCTCAACAACAAAAACCCTTTCATGTGAAACGGATGTATCTCTGATTTTGTCTATCGCATCAACGGCATTATTTACTGCCGTATCAAAGCCTATAGTGTACTCTGTTCCATAAGTGTCGTTATCTATAGTTTTTGGAATTCCTATCACAGGAAAGTCAAACTCTTTAACAAGAAGGTTGGCTCCCTGAAAACTTCCATTTCCACCTATAACAAAAAGTGCGTCAATCCCTTCTTTCCTCAGATTTTCTACAGCCTTTTTTCTGTATTCGTACTGACGGAACCTATCTTCTCTTGCTGAAAGCAGAATAGTTCCTCCCCTGTTTATTATCTGGCTGACGTCCCTTGGTTTTAGAGTGATAAACTCTTTCTCAATCAGACCTTTAAAGCCCCTTTTCACTCCTACAACCTGAAGGTTGTAGTAATGTCCTGCTCTGACAACAGCCCTTATACAGGCATTAAGTCCTGGGGCATCACCCCCGCTTGTTAAAACAGCTACTTTTCTCATTTTTTGACCATGTAGCAGTAATCAAATGTTTCTGCCATTGTTGGGTAAAGATCTCCTGTAATTTTATCAACATATATTTTTCTGATCACATCAAAGTTCTCATAACCTTCAGTATAAACCTCACCTATGTAATATCTGTTGCCCTCACACACATTTATTCTTTGTGAAACATATTTTGAGCCTTTTATATAATTTTCAATCTTTTTTTTTGCCTCTTCGAGAGATACAGCCGGATTTGCATACTGTCCTTTTTGTATAAAATTTACAGATTTTTTTATTTCTTGAGAGAAAGCAACTCCACCAAATCCTGTAATGAAAATAACCCCTGCTACCGCTACTAATCTTTTCATCTTTTTTCCTCCTTCTTTTAGTAAATCAATGCTGTTAAAAAATAATCTAATATCAAGATGAGAACAGATGCAACTACAACGGCGGTCGTTGTAGACCTTCCAACTCCTTCAGCTCCTCCTTTTGTTATATAACCGAAATAACAGGCAACTATTGTTATAACAATAGAAAATGCTGCAGATTTGTACATTCCTCCAAATATATCGTGAAGTTCTGTAAGATCTTTCATTTTTTCAACAAACAGATATGGGTTTATGGAATAAAGGTATGTTCCCACAAAATATCCACCTACAAGACCTGAAGCATAGGAGAGGATGGTTAGGGCAGGAACCATTATGAGTGCTGCAATAAGCCTTGGTGCGATCAGGTATCTCAATGGGTTTACAGCCATAACCTCAAGGGCATCTATCTGTTCCGTTATTCTCATTGTACCTATATTTGCACCCATAGCTGATCCGCTTCTTGCTGTTACGAGAAGTGCAACTAACACCGGTGATAGTTCTCTTGAAAGAGAGAGAGAAACGAGTGCTCCAATAAGAAACTCGGCATTAAATTTATGGAATGTTGGGTATGTTTCAACAACAAGGACACCCCCAGTAAAAAAACCTGTAATAGCAATAAGTGGAGATGCTGTAACTCCAATTTCTTCCATATATTTAAGGATATGTTTTACTTTAGGTGGATTTTTCAAGGAAATTAAAACCGTTTGCAAAAACAGTATCGTTGCAGCTCCTAAATGTTCAATAAATCTTTTTAGTCCTTCCATTTACAGCTCTGCTATATCTTCTTCATTTAATAGATCAAGATTTTCGGCAAACTCATCTTCTATTGTAGCATGAGGTTCTTCAGATTTTTCTTCAATATGGGGTGCGGTGCTTTTTGCAAGGTTTTCAAACCTTGTTATCTCTTTTATAAATGCAAGGTTTATAACCCCTGTAGGACCGTTTCTCTGCTTTGCTATAATGATCTCCGCCAGACCCTCTTCTTCAGGTGTTGGGTTCTTTTTGTAGTATTCTGGTCTGTGTATGAACATAACAAGGTCAGCATCTTGTTCTATACTGTTGTGAACGATTATATCATTTGCCACAAAGTTGTGGGTATGTTCAACGGTCATATCATAAACATCTTTAACATCAAGTTCTTGTATGCTTACTATTTCATCCCAAAGAATGTCAGAGGTAGCAAGTCTGTACAGCTCAACGGCATTTAATATCTGTGCAATTTTTAGCAGTCTGCTCCTTGATACACTGTTTTTAAACAGACTGGAACCGCAGTAAGACATCTCAAGTTTTTTAGCGAAGGTCCTCCATGAGGTATCTACAGTTTCCTTCAGTTTACGGATTTTTTGGTGCCATATCTCTTTGGGTACTGTATCTATGTTAGGGTTTCCCTTTTTATTTTTTAGAATATCAATAATATAAGGAATTTCTTTGCCTCTAATTCCGTAACATCCGATATCTTCCAGAAATTTTAACTGATTTTCTTTTCCGTATATGTATACATTGTAGTTTATACGGTACTTGCCTTTTCTGTTTTGTTTGATGAATGATATTATCCCCAGTTTAAGCAGTAAATGCTGAATTTGTAAAGAAAGTTTTTTACTGGTGGTGGAATAGTATATGGAAACATTTTTTGTTTTCCTGTTTAAGTATATTGATCCGTCTGTAGCCCAGAGATGTCTCAGAAACAAAGCGATTTTTTCTTTGCTTGTAGAAAATACGGCAGGTGAGATTTCTTTTTCGTAGGATCTTACCCTATTTATTCCTAGTCTTTCAAACCATTTAGTTATAGGATGTTTTTTGTGTCTTGAAAGTTTGTAAGGCGACGGCAGGTAAAGATGATACCAGTTTTTCTGTTTCACAGTTCGTGGATTTATACCAAATAATTTTTTTGCGGTTTCAGATACTATTTTTATGTTCTCCATGTCTGATGATGTGTAATGGTACGGTTGTTTAGGCAGAATACATCCATCTCCAATTAGATGGGCAAGAAGAATTATTTCCTCATCGGTAAGTTTGTTTACATATCCTGTATTTATTAATCTTGGGACGGCAATTTTATCTCCAGTTTTTAACTGATCAAGTCTGTACCAGCCGTCTATTTTAAGAAATGGGTGGTTTGCTGAAGCCTTAATCTCTCTTCCTGTTTTTGTTTTTAGCAGGAATACCTTTTTCTTTCCGGAGTAAAACACTTTTGAAACAAATGATTTTTTTATTTTGTAATCTTTATCCAGAGATAGTGTGTAAAACTGTTTCCCTACCATATCTTTTATAGGTTTGAGCTCCCCTGAATCTGCATCTATTACCAGTGTATCTCCTGTTAGACACCCGCTCTCTCTCAGGTCTGCAAGCTGGGGTCTTTTGTCTGCCCTCATTTCTGCCTGTCTTGACAGCTGTGCAAGGGATATGACAGGGATATTCAGCTCTTTTGCGAGGGCTTTTAATCCCCTTGATATTTCTGCCACTTCCTGCTGTCTGTTTTCTGTTCGTCTGTGGGATCTCATAAGCTGAAGGTAATCAACAACAATAAGCTGTATATCTTTTTCCCTTTTTAGCCTTCTTGCTTTTGCCCTCAGATCAAGTATTGATATTGAGGCTGTGTCATCAACAAAAAGTGGAGATTTTGATATTTCTGCTGCTTTCTCTGTCAGTTTTGCCAGTTTATCTTCACCTAAAAAACCTGATCTTATGTCTTTCAGCCTTATTCTTGTTTCTAAAGAAAGCAGTCTCATTGCTATCTGTTCCTTTGACATCTCAAGTGAGAAAAATGCGGCAGGCCTTTTTTCTATAACTGAGATATTGTGGAGAATAGAAAGTGCGAATGATGTTTTCCCCATTGCAGGTCTTGCTGCTATTATCACAAGATCTCCAGGGTGAAATCCTGTTGTAAGCCTGTCTATATCGTAAAAACCTGAAGGAATTCCCGTTATAAGTGTCTCTTTTTTAGAAAGCTCATTTATTATTCTTAATGTTTCCTTTATTACATCCTTAATCTCATAATAATGGGTTATTGTTCTGTCTTCATTTAATTTGAAAATCTGGGTTTCTGCTTCCTCTATAAGCTGATTTATATCTCTTGATTTTTTCGATTTTTCAATGATATTCTTTGCGACTAATATGAGATTTCTGGCTATAGCTTTTTCCTTAAGTTGATGGGCTATAGTTTCTATTATGTTTGGTGGTGCAGCATCATTTCCTATCAGTGCTATGTATGATTTACCCCCTACTTTATCAAGTTTACCTTTTAGATCAAGATAGTTAACAAGAACAAGAGGGTCTAACTCCTTACCTTCTTCAATTATCTGAAGAATTGCCTCATAAATTATTCTGTGTTTTTGGTTGTAGAAATCTTCAGGTTTAAGTATATTAAGAACAACATCAGCAGCAGAAGGATCTAAGAAAATGCCACCTAAAACAGCCCTTTCTGTCTGATCATCATGGGGAAGAACCACATCAAATTCTTCTGCCATAAAATCACCGTTTTAATTTTATTGAAAATGTATTAAATTTCTCAAAATTTTCATTTTGCTCAGATATATTTTTCGGAAGGTGATACATTAAAATAACACAGAAAACTAAATCCTGCTTCAATTATAAGAACCCGCCAGGGCGGGTCTTTGTTTACTCAACATTTTCAGGGATAACATGAACCTTTATAACTTCACTTATTTCAGGATGAAGCCTGATGGTTATATTGTAAGCTCCAATGTTTCTGATAGGGCTTCTGAGCATGATCTTTTTTCTTTCTACCTCTATTCCTTTTTCTTTGAGGGCTTCTGCTATGTCTGCTGTTGTTACAGATCCATAAAGCTTACCTGTAGTTCCAACGGGTCTTTTAATTTCTATCTCAAGGCCCTTTAGTTTTTGTGCCAGTTCAACGGCTTTTTGTTTCTCTCTCTCAAGCTTTCTTGCTTTTTGTCTCAATATTTCCTGTACCATCTTTATGTTACTCTCCGTTGCTTCGTATGCAAACCCTTTAGGGATGAGGTAATTTCTTGCAAAACCTCTTTTGACTTCTATTATATCCCCTATTGTTCCCCAGCCTTCAACATCTTTTGCCAGAATAACCTTCATTTTGCCTCGACCTCCTACATTATTACATATGGTAAAAGTGCTAACTGTCTTGCTTTTTTGATCTCAACTGTAAGTTTCCTCTGGTGCTTTCCGCATGTTCCTGAAATTCTTCTTGGTATGATTTTTCCTCTTTCTGATATAAATTGTCTGAGATAGTCAGTATCTTTGTATGATGGTTCTCTACCTTCTGCACAAAATTTGCAGTATTTTTTTCTTTTCTGGAAAAATGGTTTATTCTGAACTGCTGGATTTTTATTAGCCAATTTTTTTACCTCCTAATTTTTTTAAAATGGTACATCTTCATCTGAAGAAAAATCTTCAGGTTCATTTGTTATATCAAGGTCAGGTTCTTCTTCTTTTTCTGTAGATCTTTCCTGTGTTTTTGCTGAAATTATATTTACTTTGTCTGCAACAACTTTTATTTTTGTCCTTTTTTCGCCTGAAGCTGTTTCCCATCTGTCCTGTCTTAGTTGTCCCTCTATAAGTATTTGTGTTCCTTTATTGAGCTGCTTCCCCAGTCTTTCTGCAAGCATTCCAAAGCTTTCAATATCAAAGAAGTACGTTTCCTCTTTCCATTCGTTGTTTACCCTGTAGGGTCTATTAACAGCTATTGTGAAACTTGTTATCTGAGAACCGCTTGGAAGAAATCTTATCTCTGGATCCCTCGTAAGTCTTCCTATAAGAAAAACTTTGTTAAGCATAGTTATTCTCCTTGTTTTTCAGCAGTCTCAGAAACTTCTTTCTTTTCTTCCTCTTTTTTTGGTGGCTTGATTTTAAAGTTTAAAAATCTTATTACATCTTCATCAAGCCTAAGATTGTACTCAAGATTCCGTGGAAGTTCTGAGTTTTCTGTTTTAAAGTTTAGAATGAAGTAGTAGCCGTTATTGAAGTTCTGAATAGGGTAGGCAAGTTCTTTTCTTCCCCATTTGTCAATGTTGTAGATCTCACCGCCGTTGGAACTGATGATTTTCTGGATTGTTTCCAATTTTGAAGCCATTTCTTCTTCAGTCATTGTTGGCTTCAGAACAAAGACGAGCTCGTAATGACGCATCTCTTACCTCCTTCTGGTTGATTTATAATCAGCCTCCGGTCATTTGTGCCGGAAGCAAGGATATTTCATATTATTTTCTGGTTGCATAAATTCATAGATTTATCAATACCATATTTTAACACATTTACGACACACTGGGCAGCTGATTGTATAACCTTTTCAACTATCAGTTGCTGATCCCTGCTGAAAGGAGATAGAACATAATTAACAACCTGTTCTTTTCTTTCAGGTCTTCCAATTCCTATTTTTAATCTTGGAAAATCCTCTGTTCTTATATTTTCTATTATTGATGCCATGCCTCTATGTCCACCGCTTGACCCTTTTTTCCTTAGTCTTAATGTACCAAGGGGAAGATCAAGATCATCATAAATTACCAGTATCTCTTCAGGTTTCAGCCTGTAGTCTTCTAATATATTTTTTACAGCGACTCCACTGTTGTTCATATATGTTTGGGGTTTGGCTATTATCAAGTCATGATCTGGACACTCATATATATGTGAGAAACATTTTTCAATGTATTTTTTATTACATTGAAGAAGAGACGCCACAGCATCAGCAACCATAAAACCGATGTTGTGGCGTGTTTTTTCGTACTGTTTTCCTGGATTGCCCAGTCCGATTACAGCTTTAATCATCTATTATGCTGTTTCTGTTGTCTCTTCGGCGGTTTCTTCCTCTATAACTTCTTCAACCTCAGGTTCAAGAACAACAGCAACAACCTCATCTCCAGGGGTCATTATTTTAACCCCTTCAGGTGGTGTAATATCTCTGACGTAAAGAACATCACCTACATCAAGAGCTGATACATCAACAACGATCTTTTCAGGTATTTTTCTTGGAACTGTTCTAACCATTATAGTGTGAAGTGGTTTTTCAAGTATTCCACCAACCTCAAGTCCTTTAGGTTTTCCTACTACTTCTACAGGTACTTCAACATCAAGCTCAACCCCAAATGTTACCTCATAAAGATCAACATGGATAGGCTGATCTCCAAGGTAGTTATACTGCACATCTTTCAAGATGCATACCTTAGGTTCTTCCTCACCTTCTATTTTAAGGTCTATCAGGAACATTCCTGACGGTCTATCTGCAAGATCTTTCCAGTATATGTAAGCGTGAGCATTTTCATGACCTTTTCCGTAAACCTCAACAGGAATGTATCCCTTTCTTCTGTATTCCTTTACTTCGCTTTTCTTTCCTGGAGTTCTCGGGATAGCTTTCCATTCAATTCTCTGGATCATTTTTTTTCTTACCTCCTTATACAAACAGTGAGCTTACTGAGCTTTCTATATTTATTCTTTTTATTGCTTCCCCTACAAGTTCTGACAATGAAAGAACTGTAAGTTTGTCGAACTCTTTTCCTATTGTTGGTATTGTGTCTGTAACTATTACCTCTTCAATTTCTGAATTTACAAGCCTGTCAACGGCAGGTCCTGAAAATACAGGGTGGGTACATGCTGCTATAACAGACTGGGCACCTTTTTCTTTAAGCATATTAGCTGCAGCAACAATCGTACCTGCAGTATCTATAATGTCGTCAATGATAATCGCATTTTTCCCATCAATCTCACCTATAACATCAAGGGTTTCAACAACATTCGGGGCTGGTCTTTTTTTGTATATGATAGCAAGGCTTGCTCCAAGCCTGTTTGCAAGCATTCTTGCCCTTTCAACCCCTCCTGCATCTGGAGAAACAACCACCATGTTAGGAAGATTTTTCTTCCTCAGGTATTCAAGTATCACAGGAAGTGCATACAGGTTGTCCACAGGACAGTCAAAAAATCCCTGTATCTGTGCTGAGTGCAGGTCTACGGTAAGAACCCTGTCAGCTCCTGCCTTCTGTATCAGATCTGCAAGAAGTTTTGCTGATATGGGAACTCTTGGTCTGTCCTTTCTATCCTGTCTTGCATAGGCAAAATAAGGTATTACAGCTGTTATTCTGTGGGTAGATGATCTTTTTAGGGCATCAAGTATAAGAAGTAGCTCCATTATGTGATCATTAACAGGGGATGTTAACGACTGTATAACAAATACATCAGCTCCTCTAACATTCTCTTTTATCTGAACCCTTATCTCTCCATCAGAAAATCTTGTGACAAGTGTATCAACAAGGGAGGTGTGAAGGTACTCTGCTACCTTCTGTGCAAACTCAATATTAGCGTTTCCGCTAATAAGCTTAAGATGTTTACTCAAAAAATTACCTCCAGCTTTTGTACCTGATTTTAAAATGGCTGGGGAGGCAGGACTCGAACCTGCGACACCCGGTTCCAAAGACCGGTGTTCTGCCAGCTGAACTACTCCCCAACTTTATTCAAGGACAGTTTCAATCAGTTTCCAACCTTTGATCTTACAGATCTTTCTCAATTCCTCTTTAGGAGCACCTACCGCAAAAACACTGCTTCCGCTACCACTTACCAGAGGTCTGTAATTTAGGTGTCTCAGAGTGTTTAAAACCTCCTTAACCTCTGGAAAATTTTCTTCAACAATCATTCCCAGCGTATTCTCTATTTTTTCAAAAAAGGTATCAGTTTCACCTAACAGACTATCTATTATATGAATATCTTCCCTTTTTGTCAACATCTGGGGGGTTATTTTACTGTATATTTCAGAGGTTTTAATCTGAATGTTAGGGTAGATTATGAAGATCTTTTTTTTAAGTTTTTTATCAAGATATGTTAGCTTTTCTCCTATTCCCTCTCCAATCGCTATACCTCCTTTCAGAAAAAAGGGAACATCTGCTCCAAGGGATAAGGCCAGTTTTTTCAGCTCTTCATCAGACAGTGGAAAGCTGTAGTAGCTGTTGAGAAATTGTAAGACAGTTGCAGCATTTGAGCTTCCCCCACCAAGACCTGCCCCGATAGGAATGTTTTTCTCAATAAATATCTCAAACTCAGGGTGTATCCCGGTCCATTCCTCAAACCTTTTTAATGCTTTTGTTACTATATTTTCCTCTGGTTTTATAAATGGTGATGTTGTTTCCACCTTTTGACTGACAGACGGTTTTATAACTATCCTGTCGTGAAATGAAACAGTATGAAATACGGTGTAAATCTCATGATACCCATCCGGTCTTTTTCCTGTAATCCACAGACCTAAATTTACCTTCGCAGGAGACTTTAAGATATAAACCTTTTCTTTTTTCATAACTTTTATTATAACCTTTAACCGTCTGTTATCAATATCTGTTAAAATATTTAAAATATCTTTCAGGGAGAAGGAATGGAAAAAGCCATATTAGCCCTTGAAGACGGACATTTTTTTTATGGTTATGCATTTTCCGGTTTTGATAAAAAAGAGACAGGTGGTGAGGTAATATTCAACACCTCAATGACAGGTTATCAGGAGATACTTACCGATCCATCTTACAAAGGACAGATCGTTGTAATGACCCCTTCTGAAATTGGGAATTACGGAACAAATCCTGAGGATATAGAATCTGAAAAGGTTCATGTCAATGGTTTTGTTATTAAGGATCTATCATCTATCTCTTCAAACTGGAGGTCAACAAAAACCCTTCAGCAGTATCTTAATGAAATCGGTGTTATAGGAGTTTGCGGTATTGATACGAGGGCTCTTGTCAGGATTATAAGAAATTACGGTGTGATGAAAGGTTACATAGGTATAGGGGAGATTTCCCCGGTAGAAGCTGTAAGGAAGGCAAGATCCATTCCTGACATATCAGAGCTTGATCTTGTTTCACAGGTAAGCCATAAGAGTGCTTACAAATGGAATGAAGGAACATGGAAATGGCCTTATGGATACACAAAACCGTCAGAAAAAAGGTTTAAAATAGCCGTCTTAGATTACGGGGTGAAGAGAAATATTCTCAGGCTGATGGCTGACAGAGGAATGGATATAACCTGTTTTCCCCATAGCACCACAGCTGAGGAAATTATAGATTTTAATCCTGATGGGATTTTTCTTTCAAATGGACCTGGAGACCCGTCAATCCTTCACCACCAGATTAAGCAGATAAAAAGACTTATAACAACAGATATACCTGTTTTTGGTATATGTCTTGGTCATCAGCTTTTGTCGTGGGCTGTGGGAGGAAGAACTTATAAGCTTGAGTTTGGTCATCATGGTGGAAACCACCCTGTGAAAAATCTAAAAACAGGTAGAGTTGAGATAACAGCCCAAAACCATAATTATGCAACCGATCCAGATTCTCTTCCTTCACATGTTGAGGTAACTCATATAAATCTGAATGATGATACTATAGAGGGTATCAGGCTAACAGACAGACCTGTGTTTTCAATCCAGTATCATCCAGAAGCATCACCAGGCCCCCACGATTCACATTACATTTTTGATGAATTTTTGAAGCTTATTGAGGAAGTAAAAGGTTAATATGGTAGAAAAACCTACAGATCAGACACTAAAGGAAAGATGGGCTTTAGGCTCTCTTATACTTAATACAACCCTTACAGTATTAAAATTTGTATTTGCCCTTATAACAGGTTCTCTGGCACTTATGGCAGAAGCTATCCACTCATTTTCCGATCTTATCGCATCTGTTATATCCCTTATCTCTGTAAGGCTTTCTGCTAAAAAAACTAAGGAATATCCTTACGGTCTTTACAAAGTAGAAAATATAGCATCTGTTGTGATCTCATTTTTCCTGTTTTTTGCAGCTTATGAGATACTGAGAGAGGCATTTTTCTCTGAAGAGGAAAGGGTTGTTAAAAACACAGAACTTGCTATAGGGGTTATGCTTTTTGCAATGATAGCAACCTTTATATACTCAAGGCTTGAGCTAAAAGCAGCAAAAAGGCTAAACTCACCGGCTCTTCTGGCAGATGCCCAGCATATATGGGCTGATTTTCTGTCCTCAGCTATTGTTATTGTTGGTCTTGTGGGAACGCATTTTGGCTATAATCTTGATAAATATGCTGCGTCTATTGTCGCACTTTTTGTTTTTTACAGCGGGTGGGAGATATTCAGCTCAGGGCTGAAAGTCTTGCTTGATGTTTCCCTTGAAAAGGAAGAGATAGAGAAAATAAAAAAGATTATATACTCGAACCCTGCAGTTGTTGATATAAAACATATAAGAGGAAGGGTTGCAGGTAGTTTTAAGTTTCTTGATATTGAGCTTCTTCTTCACAATTATTCTTTAAGGGAAACCCACAGGATAGTGGACGAGATAGAAAGAAAGATAAAAGAGGAAATACCTAATATAGATTCTGTCTTTATTCATTACGAACCTGTAAGGCAGAAAGGTCTGAGGATAGCTTTTCTTACAGATGAAGAAAAAAGTATTAAAGACTTTAAAACAGCGAACAAAGTTATAACTGTTGATATATCAGACAGCGGAGAAATGCAGATAAACAATCCTCTGGAGGTAGAACCTGACGAAAAGGAAATTGGGGATATTTTATCAAAGATAAATATAGATATAGTTGTTGCTTCCCATCATCCTGAGGAGTTTGAGGTGAGGTGGAATCTGGCGAGGGCTGGAGTTATGGTGTGGGAGACAGACAAAAAAAGTTTTGACGAGGCGGTCAAAGAAATAATAAACTCATATAAAGAGTTCAACAAAAAAGAAAAAGGGGAACAGCTATGATTAGTAGAATTCTGGTAGGGATAGACGGTTCAAAAAGTTCGTGGGTTGCGTCTGATTACGGCATATATCTGTCAAAAAAATTAAAAAGACCTGTAATAGGAGTTCATATAGTTGACATAAGACTTCTTGAAACTCCGTTTGTTGAAGATCTTGCAGGTGCTCTTGGTTTTACAACATACGCTGATCTGACCCCAAAACTTAAGGAGATTTTAGATGAAAGAGGAAGAGTTCTACTTGATCAGTTTGCAAAAAAATGTAGAGAATCAGGTGCAGACTGTTCAATAGCTCAAGCTTTTGGAATAGTGGCAAATGAGCTTGTTGATATGGCTGATCCTGATGATCTTATTATCGTTGGAAAAACAGGCATTCACAACAAATTTGCTCCCCTCTTTCTCGGGTCAACATCAGAGGCTGTAGCAAGAAAGTCAAAATGTCCTGTTTTTATATCAACAGACAGATTTATGGAAATAAAAAAAGTTATCCTTGCCTTCGATGGAAGGGAAAAATCAGTTCATGCCGCTGTGTATATTAACGATCTTTATAATGATCTTGGAATAGAAGAGCTTACAGTTATTACGGTTCTTGAAGAAAAATCTGAAAAGGAGAAACATATAAAAGAACTTCTTGACAGCAATCTTAAAGTTCCTTACAAGCTAAATTTCCTGTATGGCTATCCTGACGAGGAACTGGAAAAATTTATTATTGATAATAAGGACAAATACCAGCTTGTTGCGATGGGAGCTTACGGTGAGAGTAGAATCAAAGAACTAATTCTGGGAAGTACAACATCATTTATTATTAATAAATCACCCATTCCTGTACTCCTTGTTAAGTAAAAATGAGGTGAGGTGATTGGAAAAAGAGTTCGGAAAATTTAAAGGTATCCTTATTATAGGTCTGGGACTAATAGGTGGTTCTATAACTATTTCCTTGAAAAATTCCGGATATAGAGGAAAGATTTACGGTTTTGATCTGTCAGCTGAAAGGGTAAAAAAAGCTATTCAACTTCAGGCTATAGATGAAGGATTTACATCCCTTAAGGAAGTTCCTTGGGAGAATGTTGATCTTGTTATTATTGCAACGCCTGTAAAAAGATTTGAGGAAGTTGCAAAAAAAATAAAACCCTATCTAAAGAAAGGGTCTGTAGTAACAGATGTTGGAAGTGTAAAAGGGGATCTTGTTGAAAAGCTTCAAAAGATACTCAGTCCTATAAAGTTTGTGGGGGCTCATCCGATAGCAGGAACAGAAAAAGAGGGTGTAGAGAATGCTGTGGTAGGTCTTTTTAAAGGAAAAAAATTAATACTTACAGTTGATAAAGAAGATAAAGACACAAAAAGGGTTGAACAGTTCTGGAGAGATTTAGGTTCAAAAGTTGAGGTTATGGATCCTTATACCCATGATTTTGTTTTTGCCAGCGTATCACATCTTCCCCATGCTGTTGCTTTTGCACTTGTTGACGCATTAATTGAACTGTCAGAGGAGGTAGGAATTGATCTTTTCCTCTATTCTGGAGCTGGTTTTAAGGATTTTACAAGAATAGCGGCAAGTTCACCTGTAGTATGGAAGGATATATTCCTTGAAAATAAGGAAAATGTTTTGTACACAATAGATAGATTTATAAAATCAATGGAAAAGCTGAAAGAGTTTATTGAGAAGGAAGATGAAAAAAATCTTTTAAAACTGCTTTCAGAAAGCAGGGAAAAAAGACTTTCCCTTGATAAATAGGAGGATTAGAAAATGAAAAAAACTGTTTTGGTTATTACAACAGCTGTAATCTTTATCGGTTGTCAAGAAAAAAAGGAAGACACTACAATTCCTCAAAAGGAGGAAAAAAAGCAAACGGTTCAGGTTGAGAAAAAAGAAGAAAAAACTGAAATTACAGAAAAGAAGGTTGTTGATCTCAATGGAGAGACTATTTTTAAAGCGAAGGGATGTGCAGCCTGCCATCATACTAAAAACGAAGGTGTTGGACCTTCTCTTTCTAAAATATCACAGGTTTACAGCCAAGATAAATCAAAGTTGATAAACTTCTTAAAAGGAAAGGAAAAACCAATCGTTGATCCTCAGAAGTTTGGTATTATGTCTCCCCAGTTAAACGCAACAAAGGCTATGTCTGATGATGAGCTTTCTGCCCTTGCAGATTTTATACTGAAACATTAATTATCAATAACTTGAAGACCTATGCTGTAAGCATATTCCACAGCTTCCCTGTATTCTTTCTCTGTTATTCTTCTTGAAAGTTCAGGGAAGTTAAACGCCTTATAGAAAGGATGGTACTGTGCCATTATGTTAACATGCATGTTTGGAGAAAGAGATCTTAAAAAATCAAGAACCTTTTTTGTTGTGGATATACCCTCTGGTAAAACAAGATGCCTAACCAGAACTCCTCTGTAGGCTATTCCCCTTTCGTCAGTTTTAAGATCCCCAACCTGTTTATGCATCAACCTGATTACTTCCTTTGCTGTATCAGGATAGTTTTTTACCTTTGAGTATTTTTTTCCGTGCTGATCATTCAGGTATTTTAAATCAGGCAGATATATATCAATTATTCCATCAAGAAGTTTTATAATTTCTGGACTGTCGTAAGATGATGTGTTGTAAACAATTGGTAGTTTTAAGCCTCTTTTAGTGGCTATGTATAAAGCTTTTAAAAGCTGTGGAACTACATGTGAGGGTGTCACCCAGTTAATGTTATGGCATCCTTCCTTCTGAAGATAAAGCATTATCCCTGCTATCTCCTCAGGAGTGTACTCTCTTCCTTCTCCCAGATGGCTTATCTCATAGTTCTGACAGTAAACACATCTCATATTGCAGTAAGAGATAAAGATCGTACCGCTTCCGCCGTATCCCCTGATAGGAAATTCCTCTCCATGATGGGGAAAAAATGATGAAATCTTTACATGTAAACCTGTTTTACAAAAGCCTTTTTCGTTCTTTAGTCTGTTTATGCCGCAGTTGTGGGGACAGACACTGCATTTCTCAAGAAAAGAGTATGCCTTTTCTACTTTTTTCCCAAGCAAACCTTCTTCATAAAGTCTGATGTAAGAAGGTGCCGTATCCATAAGGGATTAATTTATGAAAAAAAAGAAAAAATCAAGTGTTTACTCTTTCAGGCTGTCAATACAGGCTTTTTGTATCCCGTCCCTTATACTTGGGTACTTTCCTGCCGGTAGATTGCATATTTTTACACACTGCTGGTGGAAATGTTTTGCTGTTTTTGGATCAACATCCCTTTTTAAAAGGGAGTTTTCCAATGCCTGTCCTAAAGTTTCACAGTCATAATCATCCACATCGCAGGTATCTAATATAGATACATAAGCTTTGCAGGCATCCTCTATTTCTCCTGAGAAAGAAGAACTAAAAATAAAAATTGGGAATAAAAGAACAAGGAATTTTTTCATTAAATCCTCCACAGATTTTTATCAGGGAAATTATAATCTATGAGAGCAACAAAAACCAGATCAGGCGATCTTACGGAGTTTTTGATCATTTTTCTGAATGTATATCTCTCCAAACTCCTCATCCTGATATATATTAATCACACCTTCGTAGTTAAGGAAAAGCAGAGCCACAAATGCCTGTGCTTTGTTCTGGTGGTTAAGTTCAGAAAGGGTTATAAAGCCCTCAAGGTTTTGAAACTCCTTTTCAAGGACTTCTATAGTTTCTTCAAGGGTTGCGTGAAAAAGGGGTATTTCAAGGGTTTTAGGTTTTCTTCTGTAAGGTTTTCTTCTTGTGTATTTTCTTTTGGGCTTGAACTCAATAACAGGAGCGATATATTTTTTCAAAACATGTGCTATCTCATCAATTGTGTAGAACCTTTTTATACCAAAGATCCTTTTTCTTCCTGATTTTTGATTGCTGTCCTCTTCTTCTCCAAGATCAAGTGCGTCTGCTTTCATTTTCAGAAGAAGTGCAGCAGCTGACAGAGCTTTTGATGCAAGTCTCAGATCCGGAATATGCATCTTTTTAATCTCTTGAAGGTACTTGTCCGCAAGTTCAACTATATCAACATTCCACGGATCTATCTCCCCATTTATCATAAGCTTCAGAACTATGTCAAAAGGGTGTTTTTCTTTTTTTTCATCAAACATTTTCCAGCTCCGATTTTTCGTTTTTTATCTTTTCGGAAAAAATCTTTTCTTCTAAATAGTTTACAAATTCTTCATCAAGCTCAAGAGAGTATTTAACAGCATATATCCTGTGCTTATCAATCAGGTTTTGTCTGATCTTTATTATATCCTTTTCTGTTGTAAGATAAATATCAGGTTTACTGCTTAAATGTAATCTTGTGTAATCATAATGATCAGGAAAAGACCTTTTTTCTACGATCTCAAATCCAATATCTTTAGAAAGTCTTTCTACTGTATCAAAAAACTGCTCATTATTACCAAGACCTGAAAATATCCCAATTTTTTTTCCTTTTAGAAACGACAGTTCTTTTTCATCTTTCAGGTTTGTTATATTTTTTAAATATTCCCTTGATATGAAAAATTTTTTTCCTGTTTTTTTTAAAAATTCTGTTATTTCATCAGGGTTTTTTGATTTGTTCAGCCTGTTAACAACTATTATGTCTGCAAATCTGTAAAAATATACAGGTTCTCTCAGTCTCCCTACAGGCAAAAGCCTATCTTCCCAGAAAGGTTTCATGGCATCAAAAACAAGAATGTCTAAATCCCTGTAAAGCTGAAAATGTTGAAAGCCATCATCAAGAATGAAAATATCAGGGTTTATCTCCTTGATCGCTTTTTTTCCTGCCTGGTATCTTGAGTTTGAAACAACTATAGGAATTCCGTTTAAGGCAATCAGGTATGGTTCATCCCCTGCATCTTCCCATCCTGTTAGTAATCTTTCTCTGTTCCTGACAACAACTGTTCCCTTACTTTTTCTTCTATATCCCCTTGAAAGTACCGCTACTGTATGACCTTTTTTTTGCAGGTTCTTTGCCAGAAATATTGTTAAAGGGGTTTTCCCAGTTCCTCCAACAGAAAGATTTCCTATAGATACTACAGGGACAGGAAGTTTTTTTCTGTTTATGATACCTTTATTGTATAAAAATCTTCTTACATAAGCAGAAAAACCGTATAACTGGCTTATAATTTTTAACATAAACTAATATATACGCTAAAGTTATGATTTTGCAAAATTTTTATCTTTTTATTATATTTTAATTTATCTTTTTGCTGGGGTAGGGAGGTTGAAAATAGGAAGAAATGATTTTTCGTCTTTAGATATTGATAAGATAAAACTTATATACCTTTTCACAACTATAGGTTCTGTTGTTCTTATATCTGTGGCTTTTCTGCATTTTATAAAAGGCGACATTAATATGTTTGCGTTTGAAATTCTTGTAGCAACAGGGGGAATTTTAAATGCTATTCTTCTTAAAATCACAAAAAATGTGAAGATAGCTGAAAATTTTATTCTTCTTGGCATGCTTATTCTAATCTGTGGGATATTAGTTCATGGAGGTTATCAAAGAACAGGTATTTACTGGATATACACATACCCTCTTCTAACGTTCTTTCTTAAGGGAAATAGAATAGGAATTTTATGGAATGTGATTTTTTTATTTCTTGTTTTGGTACTTATGTTTTTGGATTATAAAAATGCAGTTCCGATCGCCTTTTCGGCAGATGAGATCAGACAGGCTATCCTTGCTTATGTGATTGTTATGGTGCTTGCGTACATCTTTGAAGAAGCGCTTTTAAAATCTTATAGCGAGGTCTCAAGGCTTGCAGTTACGGATCAGCTAACAGGTTTATACAACAGGTATTATATTTTTAACAAACTTAATGATGAAATAAAAAGGGCAAAGAGATTTCAAAGGAGTTTCTGTGTAATTCTTATGGATATAGACAACTTTAAAAACATTAATGATAAGTTTGGTCATGATGTAGGGGATTTTGTTCTCTTTGAGGTTGCTGAGGTTTTAAGGGAAATAACAAGGTCTATCGATACTGTTGGCAGGCTTGGAGGAGAAGAATTTATCGTGATATGCCCTAATACAGATATTGTTGGGGGAAAGATAACCGCTGAAAAGATAAGATCTTCAATTGAGAAATTGCATATTCCTCATGTGGGAAAAATAACTGTTAGTGTGGGGGTTGCTGAGTTTACCGGTGATGAAACAGCCCACGAACTTATAAAATCTGCTGATCTTGCCCTTTATAAAGCAAAAAGATCAGGTAAAAATAAGGTTGAACTTTTTTCAAAAAGGGGAAACATAATAAGATTTGGTATTGATCTTTTGCAAATAAAAAAACCTGCCTCGGTGGGCAGGCAGTAAAACAACACACTAAGAGCAGCAAGATTACTGGCAGCAGGACTTAAAATCTATAATTAACATTCATATATACAAATCTACCTGGTTCTGGAACTTTTGTTCCTGTGCCGAAAGGATTTCTAAGGTAAGATAGGTGTGTATAGTAATTTTTGTCGAAAAGGTTATCTATCCCTAATCCTACGAAGGCTCTATTTCCCGCATTAAATCCTGTTTTTATGTTAACAACGTAGTAAGATTTTGTCTTTTGTTCATTTAGATCGGTATCAACATCTTCCTGAGGCGAAGCATAAATTCCCTCAATCTGTCCGAATACCGTTCCATTGTCGTATTTTACAGCTATTCTTGTTTTAAGTGGTGGTATCTCAGCAAGATCACCGTCCGTATAATTTCCGCTATCTTTTCTTCCCCTCTGGTAAGCTATACCTGTTTCAATGGAAATAGTGTCTGTCAGCATCCCGACAGCTGTCATATCTCCACCATAAATATGAGCATCAATGTTCTGGTAAGATGTTGCTTCTTTAGTTCCTGCTTGGTTTGATATGTTCGTCAGATATATATAATCTGTCAGATCGCTATAAAAAATATTTCCCTTTAGTCCGAACGTCCCCCAGTAATACTCAAAACCAGCATCAACCTCATTGTTTTTTGTAGGGTTAAGGTTTGGATTTCCTACCCAATCTTCTCTTATCGGTGGTTTTTTCAATGCGATGTATCTTTCTTCCGGGTCTGGAACTCTAACCGTATGTCCAAATCCGATATATGCACTTGATCTTTTATCAAACTTGTATCTTATAACCAGATTTCCTGATAAGTATGTATCTGTTTTGCTTAGGCTGTAGTTTGTTCCATAATATTCGTTGAAAATACCATTATTTGATGCTCCCAAAGCATTCCTATCAGCTTTTGATTTTGTTTTATCAACCCTCAATCCTGCATTTACTATAAGATTGTTTATTTTTTTCGTCCCCTCAATGTAAGCTCCTATATTTTTTATATCAACATCAGGTATCATTCCTCTATTATCCAGTGCCATAAGCTGGTTGTCAGCTTTCCAGTTTCTTAAGTATGCATCAATTCCAAATTTAAGATTCATATCTCCTAATCTTAGACCCTTTTCTACTTTTCCACCATAGGTTTTTGTTTTTGCAAGTGTTCTCATCATATAACCTCTGCTCCACCCTGTGGAACTTACTCTCCACCTGTCCTGCATATCATGTCTGACGAAATTCCAATAAGCTGAGATCTTAATGTCTAAAGGTTTTATCAGATATTCGCCGTTAATCCTGTGGGTTCTGTCGTAAATTGCGTCCATCATCAAATAAGGGTATAAAACATCCTTTGCTTCATCAAATCCGTAGTTTATTTTTAACTCGTTCTCTTGATTTGGGGTAATAACCATCTTTGCCCATGCATTATCTATATTAAAAGCAGTATGGTCTATTTCTGATGGTTTATAGGCTGACATACCTAAAGGGTATTCGGTTATCTTTTTTCCTTCCCCTGATTCGTATGGTTTAGAGTACTGTTTAGAGTAGCCTACAAGTACTTTAACCAGATCGTTTCCTACAAAACCGTCAAATCCTCCGTGAAGGTAATTAAAATATCCTCCTGTGAAAAATAAAGAACCACCTACTCCTTTTTCTGGATCTTTAGAGATCAGATTGACAACGCCCGCAAGTGATCCTTGATTGGACACATCAAATGGTCCTTCAAGTATTTGAACTTCTTTAACCTGCCTTGTTGACATATGGAAAATTGGAGGATCCATTCTGTTAGGACATGCTCCATAAATTCTCTGTCCGTCTATTAAAACATTTATGTTGTCTCTTCCAAAACCTCTAATGGTTATATCATTAGCTGTTCCCCCTTTTCTTATGTGATTGACTTCAGGAAATAGGTTTGAAAGAACTTCTCCTATATCTATCTGTCTTGTTATTTTAATTTCCTCTTCCGTAGCTTCTCTGGTTTCTCCAACTGTTTCTTCTGCCGTAATTTCTTCAGCGACTGTTATTTTTTTGACTTTTATAACTTCCTGCGCTTGAGATATAGAAAAAAACGCCGGCAATACCAGCCCTGCTGCTAAAAGCTTTCTCATTTCACCCTCCTTGTTATTTTTGATTTAATTTTAATATAATTTTAACATTAATTAATTCTAAAATTTAAATTAAAATTTGTTGTTTAAAGGAGCATTGATATAGATCAAAGTTTGACTATAATCAATGGATAAATAAGCTAAAATGTAATATTGTTATTACTGGAGGTAAAAATATGAAAAGAGTTGTAGGGATACTTGCAGTTTTTTTATTGTTAAGTTATCTATCCCACGGTTATCAATTTTACGGTTATCCATACATCCAAAAAATAAAGAATTTTACACTTATTAACCAAGATGGGAAAGAAGTAAGCTTTTCAGATTTTAGGGGGAAATATTTACTTGTTTTTTTTGGTTATACATTCTGTCCTGATGTTTGCCCAACATCTATGCTCAGGATAAAGGAAACCCTTGACTACCTCGGCAGTTATAAAAAGTATGTACATGTTCTTTTCATTTCTGTAGATCCTGAAAGGGATACACCTGAGCTTTTGAAAAGGTTTATATCTTTTTACGATCCTTCCGGCAAATATATTACAGGGCTTACAGGGAAACCTGAAGAGATAAAAAAGGTTGCCAAAATGTTCAAAGCATACTACGAGAAGGTTCCAATAAAAGATAATCCGGAGGTTGGTTATCTTGTGGATCATACAGCTTTTATATATTTAATAGATAAGAAAGGTATATTAAGAATTATATTTAGACCTGCGAATGATGATCCAAAAAGGATAGCTCAAGATATAATACAGGTAATAAAAATTTTTGGAGTTGAATGATGGGAAAAATATTTACAGTTTTACTTGTAATTGTAGGGTTTGTGTACGCAAAGCCAGAGATTGTTATTGAGGATCCGTGGGTCAGGGCAGTTCCTCCAACAGCAAAAAATACAGCTCTTTTCATGGTTATAAAAAATGTTGGCGATGATCCAGATACTTTAATTGGCGTAAAAACAGATATATCCAAAATGGTTTCTATTCACAAAACAGTAAACCAGAATGGAGTGATGAAAATGGTTCATGTTGATAAGCTTACTATTCCTCCAAACAGTAAAGTAGAGCTCAAGCCTGGCGGGTTTCATATAATGATTATGGGACTTAAAAGAGGGTTAAAGATAGGAGAAAATGTGAAATTCACGTTAATTTTTGAAAAATCTGGTAGGATTATTTTAGAAGCACCTGTAAAAATGAAATAGCTATTTTTTTAAGGTTAAAAGCCAGTTGATAATGAGTTTTATTTCTTCATCTGTGTAATAAGGTTTTTGGGGGGGCATATACATCACGTCTCCTCTCCCAAGTTTTGTTTGAACATGATTTTTTAGCCAATTATGCCACTTTCCTTTACTTCCGTTTTTTATAGCCTCAAAGAACTGCTTTTTTAATGTTTCTTCTGGAACATCTCTGTATCTTTCCAGTATTACTTTGAATGGGGGGGCTACTATAGTTTTTCTTATGTCATGGCACCAAGAACATCTTTTGGCAAGCATTTTCCCTTTAAGAATAGGATTTTTTTCTATCTCTTCCCTTGTTAGTGCGAAGCTGGAAAGAGTAAAAGCCAGTATCCCTGTTAAAATAGAAATTATGAATTTTTTCATCTTAACCTCCTAAAAATCCTTTTTTCTAAATTTGTATAAACCGACAATTAAAGGGAAAAATATCCATACAAAAAGTACCCCAAAAGATACAGAAATGCCTAATTTTGTATCGAAAAATTTCTGAAATACCGCTCCTGTATATCCCAATAGTGCAGCTATATCAAGCTTAAGAATAACAAAAATTCTTGCAATATCTATAGGATTTAATATAGACATTAGCAGAACAGGTTTTTCAAGTGGATAATCTTTAAAATATATGATGATAAATAAGATGATACCATCATAAATAAGGGTTGTGTAAAGCCACACCAAAATGGAAGACCCGAACCCTTTTACCCTATCCTCAAAAAAGGTGGCGATCAAAAATGCAAAGGCAACAAATATAAATGTTAAAAATATTCCTGCTATAACAAGTGAAAAGTACAAAAAGTATTCAGGTGGTTCTTCCAAAGATTTTATAAAAAAGAGATAAGGGATAATAACACCAAGAGCAAAGCTTATTGATAGTGAAATTGTTGTGCCTAAGTATTTTGATATGTATATGCTACTTCTTTTTATAGGCAATGAAAGTAGAAGTTCAATAAAATTTCTTGAATCATACATAAATATTGTTCCTAAAATTAAGCTTGTAAGGGGAATTACCAGAATGATCAGTTGGAGGAGTGTAGCTACGACTTTTGCAGGTGATTTTGCAAAATAAAAAAGTGCGGTTGTAAGTACGAGGAAAAATATAAAGTAGAATATTATCCATTTATTTCTATACATATTGAAGAACTCGTATTTTAATAGTTTAATAGACATATCCTCTCTCCATAAGTTTTGCGATAGCCCTTTCTAAGTTTTTTTCACCGGAATTTTCAATTATCTCTTTTACTGATCCCTGAACATAAATAACTCCCTCAAGTAAAAAGATGATGTAGTCGGCTATCTCTTCAACCTCACTCATGATATGGGATGTTAGCACAATTAGTCTGTTTCTTTCTACCTGCTCTCTTATCTTGTCCTTCAGAAAACTGCTTGATATAGGATCAAGACCAACTGTAGGTTCATCAAGGAAATAAAGTTCAGGATCAAACATAAAGGTTATTAGAGCACTTACCTTCTGTTTTGTCCCACCTGACAGGGTTTTAAGTTTTTTGTCCATATATTGCTGGAGTTTAAAACCTTTTATGAAACTTTCTTTAATATTTGGATTGTATCCTTCTCTCCTTATGTCAACAAGCATGTTTATAAGCTCTTTAAGGGTTAAATTTTCCGGAAAAACCGCTGTTTGTGGCATATAGCCTATATATTTTCTGTAATCCCAGCTGTGGGTAGCACTTTCTCCTTTTACATATATTTCTCCGGAAGTTGGTATAACCAGCCCTAAAATAGATTTGATCAGGGTGGTTTTTCCTGATCCGTTAGGTCCCAGTATGGCAACAACCTGTCCTTTCGTTAACTCTAAGTTAATTCCTTTAAGAACCTCAAGTTTTCCAAATTTTTTATGTAAGTTTTTTACCTTGACCATTCATATCTCCTCATTAATGGCCTTTTGTCCATTAACTTTGAAGGTATAATCATTGGAAAGTTTCTTTCTGTGTAGTCAAGCAGGTATATAAAAAAACTTCTGGTTAATACTAAGGAAAGGGGATAGTTTTCTGTAAAATAACCAAATAAAGAAACGGGTCTGTACGGAACATCTCCGATGCCATCACCGTTAAGATCGTATCCCTTGTAATCGCTCCAGTAGTTTTCTGTGTAAGTATTAGGATTTTCAAAGCTGTTTGTAGCCACATTAAATGTATTTGCTATGAAGTTGTTGTGTTTGAAGATATTGTTCTGGGAATTTCCCCATATTCTTAAAGCCCATCCGTTTTCTAAGAAATCATTCTCTTTTATCACAGTTCTGTTGGTGTTATCTGCGAATATACCTGTTGTGTTTTTATATATAACATTGTGGTATATATAGCTATCATAAATCTCTTTTAATAAAAGTCCGTAGGATGCCATTCCCCAGTTATATTCAAATCTATTGTTAGCCATGTATACAAACTTTGTGTACATAACAGCAACGCCGGCTCCATTATTTCTAAAGATGTTGTTAATGTAATTATCCTTATGTGAAAACATAAAGTGAAGCCCGTATCTAAGATTTTTTTCGCTTATGTTGTTTATTATTGTGCTATTTTTAACAAACTCAAAGTAAATACCATCTCTATGGTTTTTTACATGATTTGACTCTACGAGCATATTTTTACAATGCCACAGATGTATACCGTTCCCAAAATTTGTTTCTATCCTTGTTCCAAATGCTGATTTCAGATACTCTAACTTTGCTGGTCCAAAAACTTTATTATTTTTTATCACGCCATTTTTTGAAGCAGCAAAGTATATTCCCCAGAAATTATTTCTTAAAATGCAGTCTTCTATGCGACAGTTTTTTGTTTTGAAAAATTTTATTCCTGCCAGATCTTCAATATCGCTTTTTCCTGAGTTCTGGATGACAAGACCTTTGACAACTACATTGTTTGCTTTTACTGTGATGACTTCGTATTTTTTTTGTCCATCTATTACAGGGTATCCTTCGCCGATAAGCTTTACAGATTTTTTTACAACTATATTTCCTTCTTTGTAGATTCCCTTTTTGATTAAGATTGTGTCTCCGTTTTCAGCGATCTGGAGGGCTTTTTTTATTGAAGAGATTTTGCAGTCTGGACAAACTGTTATTGTTTTTGCATATGATAAAGTATATGTAATTAAAAATAATACCTTTATGCAGAGGAGTTTTTTCATTTTACATGTTCATATGGTTATGATTATGCATTTTCATTTTATGTTTTTTCTGTATCCACTCCTTTTTTACAAGATCAACAACCTGATTCCAGTTTAATACTTCCCCACCATATTTTTCTTTCATTTTTTCAAGTTCTTCTTTTTTTTCAAAGGCTGTAAGGTTCATACCCATTGGACTGGGAAGATTATCTGAATGCAAATATAAAGCTTTTTCTGCAGGTATAAATTTTTTGCTTATAAAATCAGGAACCCATAAAGAATTTATTTTCATCTTTTCTTTGTTTTCAATGTAAAATGCCGCAAGGCATTCTATACTATCAAACTTATAGGCTTTTCCGGTTTTTAATAAGATCTCAGATCCGTATCTTGGATCTGTTATTTTCATACGACAGTAAGCACATTCATCCTGTCCATAATTGATAGGTACAGGTTTTATTTCTTTTTCACATGATATAGATATAAAAAGGAATATTGCTGGAGCCATCCAAAGTAGAATTTTGGAGAGTTTCATGCTTTTTTTCTACCCCTTAAAATTTCTATAAATGCAGATATTACACCAATAGTACCAGAAATGGCAAGTAAGTATGTTCCTGTTGAAGGAAATGCACATGCTTTAAAGTTAAGTAGATTTTTACATCCAAACATTGGAGGTTGGTATGCCATTCCGGGGATTTTTATCGGTGCATGGGGATTAAGATCGTGTCCGTAATCATATTCCCACCACCAAAAGTCAGCTAATGATGCTATACCTATTATGATAATTAAGACAACCCATGTATACAGTAGCTTTTTGCTTCCGGTAAGGGCTGTTAATAATCCTAAAAATATCATAAAACCGAAAACTACAGGAAGAATTTTTAGCTCTGGGATGGAATCTGGATCTATCTTTTTCATGCCAACATAATGGTTTAGAAGGTTGATATTTCTTAGATCGTGTGGAGTTCCCCCTGTTATTTTGTTTACCCAGATTATCATCCTAAGTCCTTCTCTATACTGGGGAGCATAAAGGGTTATTTCCCATAAAGGCTTAAAATAAATCCCTATCATTATTAAAGAGGCGAGGGCGATAAGCCCCCGTGAAATCCAGCTCATATTTTATACCTCCTTATTTTACTACGTGCATTTCTTCACCGGTTCCATACTTTATAGGTACTTTAGACCCTTTTGGAGATACTCTTATATAACCTTGCATTTCCTGATGGAGTGCAGAACAGAAATCTGTGCAGTAGAATGGATAAACACCTGGTTTTTGTGGTTTCCATTTGAGTGTTAATGTTTCTCCAGGCATAATTAGGAGGTTTGATGTTCTTGCTCCGTATACGGCAAATCCGTGAGGTATATCCCAGTCTTGCTCAATATTTGTAACATGGAAGTAAACTGTGTCTCCTACTCTTACACCTTCTATGTTGTCAGGTGTAAAGTGGGATCTGATCGCTGTCATATAAATATGTACTTCATTTCCTTTTCTTACTACTTTCGCTTCTTCCTCAGATTTTGTAGCGTATGGATGGGTGTTTTTCTCAAGTTCAAAGATTTTCAGTGATTTAGGTGCAAGGATGCTTGCAGGTATAGCTTGTGCGTAGTGTGGTTCTCCAAGTTCTGTAAGATCAAGCAGGAATTGGGGCTTTGTATTTTTCACATCTGCAGAGATGTCATAAAGCTGTCCTGCATGTGGAAGTTCTGGTCCGGTTGGCAGGAACACATCTTTTGTAATTTTGTTCATAGGAAGAAGATATTTACCCCATGGTTTTGCAGAGTCTCCTCCTGGGATCAGCAAGTGTCCGACAGAGTAATATGTTGGAACATGTCCAAGTACTTTACACTTTTTGTAGTCGTAATAGACAACATCCGAGGATATAAAACATGATGTATATGCGTAGCCTTTATCATCAAATTCTGTGTGCAGAGGACCTAGACATGGGTTAGGGATTTCACAGTGATTAATAGCCTCATATTTCAGTATAGGTATTCCATCAACCTCTCCGGCAAACTGTTTGTTTTTAATAGCGTTGATCATTTTATCAAATGAGTGTATTGGTATTACTGTTGCAAGTTTACCACCACCGATGATGTATTTTCCGTCAGGTGTAACATCTACACCGTGTGGGGATTTTGGAGTTGGCAGGAAATAAATGACACCTGGGCATTCTTTAGGAATTATCCATTTTACGCTTGTTTTCCATTCTGTTCTTGCTATTCTATCCCCTTCATCAGGTCTGTAGTTATGGGCATATTTTGTTTTTACTTCTTTGTATTTACCCTGTGCTATACATTCCTCGGCTCTTTTAAAGTTTACCGCTGCTATGTAGTCTTTATCTTTCATTGAGGCGTTTATCTCAAGGAGTGTGTGAGCCTGCTCTGTGTTATATGATGTAAAGAAGCACCATCCGTAAGAAGGTCCTTTTCCACAGTGTGCAAGGTCGTAATCGTATCCTGGAACAAGTATCTGGAATGCTATATCCATTTTTCCAGGCTGGTCAGCTCTAACGAAAGTAAGTGTACCTTTGAAGTACTTTTTGTATTCTGCTATAGGAACATCTTTTTGTGGTATTGGCACTGAGAACCTGGTTGCTGCTGTTATATATTTTGTGTCGGGAGTGACAAATGCTGATGCGTGGTTTCCCCCTGAGAAAGGTATCTCAAGTATCTCTGTTGTTTCAAAAGTTTTTAGATCAATTCTTGCTACTCTTGGTGTGTTGTTTTCATTGATAAATATCCATCTTCCATCAGGTACACCGTTTGTCTGGGATAATTCTGGATGGTGAGTATCACCCCATGGTATAAAACCATGACTTGTCATAAGCATGGCTTTTGTTTCTTCGGAATATCCATACCCGTTCATTGGGAATACTGAGAAAACAGGTATAACTTTCAGCAGTCTTCCTGAAGGAAGTCCGTAAACACTGAGCTGACCGTTATAACCACCTGATAAAAATGCATAAAACTCATCATGTTTTCCATGTGGAACATAAACCTTTTCTGCCGGACTTTGTGCCATTGAAGGCAGAGACACAACACCGGCAGCCACCGCTGAAAACAGCGTTAGCTTTAGTTTGGATTTCATAACTCTTCCCTCCTTATTATTTAGTATCTAACTTTAAGATTAAATCTATAATTTTTTCTGTTTGTTCTTTGTTTACGCCATGTTGGGCAGGCATATACGCCATTTTCACCTTTATTTTGTATTTTTTTCCTATTTTCTGCCATTTCATCATGGACCCGCCTAAAACACTTTTTACCAGAGTTTCTTTTGCGTTAGGTTTCCCTTTATACTCTTTGGCTATTAATCTGTATGGTGGTCCTGCCTTCACCTTATCAACAGCATGACATCCACTACATCCGTACTGTTTGGCTAATTTTTCAACCCCTTTGGCAGTGTCTGCTGAAACTCCAGTTATTACTACTCCAACTGCCACCGCTGCTAAAAGGAATTTTTTCATAGTTATACCTCCATTATCATTTGTTCCATAATCAAGTTAGTATCTATAAACCATTCTTGCATTGACAGACATCAAGGATTGATCCAGATTAATTATGTTAATTTCTTCCCAAATTATTAATGAGTTTATAAATTTATTTAGCCCAACGGAGGGTTAAAACAGATGCTGGATAAAATATTCAGTTCAGCCACAGCTGATCAGCTTAAAGTTCTTGAGAAAATATCCCTGCTGGAAGAAAAAAAGAAAGGAGATATAATTTTCTTGGAGGGAGATAAACCTGATTTTGTTTATTACCTAATTAATGGTGTTGTGAAGATTTATAAAACAACAGCAAATAATGGTAAGGAAGTTACCCTAAATTACATTTTACCAAAGGCTTTTATTGGAGAGTTTGCCGTTTTTAAAAGGATAGATTTTCCCTTTTCTGCGGAGATGGAAACAGATGGAGAAATTATTAAGTTTAGATCAGATGAGTTTTTAAATCTTGTCAGAAAAAGTTCTGATTTATCTTTTGAGATAATCCAGTACATGGCAGATAAAATAAAGAAAAATTACGAGTACTGTGAAAATCTTGTTGAAAAAAATGTTAGAAAAAAGATAGCAAAATTTTTAAAAGAGCATGAGGATCTTTTTTTTAAATTGAACAAAAATAAGATAGCATCAATACTGAATGTTACACCTGAAACATTTTCAAGAACTCTTAAGGAAATGAAAAAGGAAGGTCTTATAATAGAAAGAACTGTTGTTAAAATAAATAGGGAAAAACTGGAAGATATACTGATTGAATGATGGGAATAAAAACCCCTTATTTGGCTGTTGACGGAATTATCCAGCTTTTTGGTCAGAATGATAATTTTAGAGGTATCGTTTTGATAGAGAGAAAAAATCCCCCTTTAGGTCTTGCCATTCCAGGTGGTTTTGTTGATGTGGGGGAAACAGTAGAACAGGCTGTTGTCAGAGAGATGAAAGAAGAAACAGATCTGGATGTGGAGATAATCAGGCTTTTGGGAGTATACTCAGATCCTCAAAGGGATCCACGGTTTCATACGGTTTCTATAGCTTTTGTTTGTAAAGCTTATGGAATTCCAAAAGCTAAAAGTGATGCCAAAAAAGTAAATATTTATAGACTTGAGGATATACCTTTTGACAGACTTGTTTTTGATCATAAAAAAATACTAATGGATTTTCTTCTAAGGTAATTTTTGTTATTCTTTGTGATATTTTTTAAGCAGATTTTCTATCGGTTCTGGTTTTCCAAAATAAAAGCCTTGCGAGTAATCAACTCCTAATTTTGATAAGATTTCATAAATATTCCTGTTCTCGACAAATTCTGCGATAGTTTTTAACCTTTGTCTTTTTGCAAAAAGAACTATAGTTTCAATAAGATTAAGGGAAAATCTGTTGTTTTGTATATTTTTGACCAAACTACCATCAATCTTGAGCATGTCAGGATAATAATTAAGAAGTCTTTCAAAGTTTGAGTATCCGCTTCCAAAATCGTCTATAGCTATTTTAACCCCTAATTTCTTTACATACTTTAAAAAATTTTCTACTACTTTGAAATCCTTAATGTTTTCGTCTTCTAAAATTTCAAATGTTATTTTATCTGTAAGGCTTTTGTTTTTTTCTATTAAGGAGATAATCTGTGATCTTATATTATCTTTTTCTATATCAATCATTGATAGATTTATGCTTATTTCTTTGTTCAATAGCTTGATGGCTTCTATAGCCTGCTCTACAACGGAGGATGTGATATGGGGATAATATTTTGTTTTTTTTGCAAGGTCTATAAAATAAGAGGGGGACACAACCTCTCCATTCTCTTTTATTAATCTTATTAAAGATTCATATTTGATTATTTTTCCAGATTTATTGCTTACTATAGGTTGAAAGTAAAGCATTATTCTATTTTTCTCAATGGAGGATTTTATTAGTTTTAAGATCCTTAAGTTTTTTTCTGCTTCTTCTTTTATTTTTGTTTCAAGTTCGTTTGCCATAATAAAATCTGTGTTAATTTTGTCCATCTGGGTCAGGGCATACTTTGCTATTTTATAAGCATTTTTACCATAAGCAATGCTAACGCTAATATCTAATTCGTAGTCAAGCATTTCTGAACTGGCTTTCTGAATTTTTTCCTGAAGATCTCTGAGATTATTAATAGTCATTTTGATTATCCTGTTGTTTATCTGTTTTATATCTTTTGCAAGAACAAACTCACCGTCTCCAAAATTAACTATCTCATTAAAGCTACATTTTTCAGGAATATTTTTTGTTATGAGGCTGAGAATTTTGTTTTCTATATCCTGTATGGTTTTAATATCGTAAATTTTTTCAATATATTTGAAATTGTCTATGTTTATTATCGCTACTATAGAGTTATTTTTAGATACAAGTATGTTTTCTAACTTTTTTCTGGGGTTCATAATCTGTGTAATATCCTTTCTGATAGAAATATATTCTTTTATTTCCCCATTCTTATCAAAAATAGGTGTTATTACTGTATCCACATAATAAGTGGATCTGTCTTTTGCTCTGTTTTTTACAATACCTTTCCATGTTCTTTTTTCCTCTTTTATAACCTTCCACATATTCTTAAAAAAAGTTTTTGGTACATCTGGATGTCTTACGATGTTGTGTGGTTTTCCAATAAGCTCCTGTTTTGAGTATTTTGATATATCACAGAACTTTTGGTTTACATATGTTATAATTCCTCTGGGATCTGTCTTTGTTACGATAAATAGCCTGTCTACCGCTTCCTGATACTGTTTCAAAAGGTTTATATTGTTTTCAAGCTCTCTTTTAAGTGATAGCCTTTCTGTTATTTTTTTTAATGTTTCTTCCAGTTGGTTGAGATTGATAGGTTTAAAGATATAGCCATCTATACCAATTTTTATGCTTTCTATTAAATATTCTGTATCGGTGTGAGCTGACAAAATTATGATAGGAATATCTTTGTCTTTTTTTCTTATTTCTTTTGTAAAGTCAATACCAGATAGGAGAGGTATACTTATGTCTGTTATTATAAGATCAGGGTTTTCTTTTTTGTACAGAAGCAAGGCTTCTTCGCCATCTCCAGCAACAATCACTTTGTTAAAAAATTTATTGAGGATGGGAATTGTTTCTTTTCTGGTCTGTTCTGAGTTTTCGACATATAGTAATTTTAGATCCTTTGTTTGATAATGCATAAATTTTTATAGCCCACCGTTATTAATATAAGCCTAATATAAATAATTATTAATAACTTTGCAACCTCTGACATCTGTCTTAAACTTTATGAACAAAAATTTATCTGGAGGTTTAATATGGATTTAAAGGTAAAATACAGAGGAAAAGAACAAGTTATAAGAATAGATAAAAAGAGAGTAAGGGCTATAGATATACTTAAGGCTCTTGGTTTGTCTTCAGAATATGCCTTTGTTATTAAAAATGGTGAACTTGTTCAGGAAGATGAACTGATCAATCCTGAGGATGATATAAAAGTAGTCAATGCGATTTCAGGTGGAAAAATCTAATTAAAACCAACAACTTAAAAACTGAACGAATTATAACGATAATAAACTCTAAAACTGTCTAAAGGTCTTAAAATGAAGATAGACGAACATAATATTGATCTGACTTTAGATAGCAGAAATATAAACTTTTCCTTTGAAAATGTATCTATAAAAGTTATAACACAAAATAATGATCAACTTAATGAAGTTAACATATCTGTACAAAGACTAAAACTTGACATATCAAAAATAGATCTTTCAAAAGGAAGTAAAACATCTGAAGAATTAGAATCTTTATTAATAAGCATCCTGATAGAAAAAATAACAGGTAAAAAAATAAAAGTAGTATCTCTTTCTAATCTAAGAAAAAGTATTTCCGAAATTGAGCCTGTAGATGTACCACAAACAGGTATGGAATTGGATTACAGAAAAGTCAGCTATCAGGAGGATTATGTCAAATTTCAGGCTGAAGGCTACATTAAAACAAAAGACGGCAGACAGGTTAAATTTGTCCTTTCTTTTGAAATCAGCAGATCGGAACTTCAGGTGGAGCACCTTAATGTTAAAGCTGGAAACCTTGCAGTTGTTGATCCTCTTATTATTAATTTTGACGGGGATATATCTGATCTTCTGTCTGACAAATACTTTGAGTTTGATATAAACAGCGACGGGAAAAATGAACATATACCTCTTTTAAGAGAGGGAAGAGGTTTTCTTGTTTTTGACAAAAATGGGAACGGCAGGATTGACAACGGCAGTGAGCTTTTTGGTACAAAAACAGGAGATGGTTTCAAGGAACTCTCAGGATACGACGAGGACAGAAACAGCTGGATAGACGAAAATGACAGTATATTCAGCAGACTTGGTGTATGGATCAAAACCCCATCACATGACAGAATTTACAGCCTGAAGGACTTAGGGGTGGGGGCAGTATATCTGAAAAACTTAAAAACATATTTCCCATATAAAAACGGTCAGCTTTCCCAGTCTGGGATATACCTTAAGGAAAATCTTGATGTTGGCTTTGTATCAAAGGTTGACTTTAAGGTGTAAAAAACCAATATTTGAAATCTCTTCACAAAATATATAATTATTTTTTCAAAAAGATTTACAGGAGTTCAAATGCAAAAACTGAAAAAAGGAACCAGATGCACCGTTTGTAAGGCGAAAGGGCAGAAGGATAAGGCTGTTGTTTTCCTTCCACACCACAGGCTTGCCCTGTGTAAAAAACATTTTGTTGACTGGTTTGAAAAAAGAGTTGAAAAAACAGTAAAAGAGTTCAGAATGTTCTCAAAAAAAGACAGAATACTTGTGGCTGTTTCCGGAGGTAAAGACAGCCTGTCTCTGTGGAACGCCCTTGTAAAGCTTGGGTATGAGGCAGATGGGTTTTATATAGACCTTGGGATTGATGAGTATTCACAGGACAGCAAGAGGCTTTCACTCCAGTTTGCACAAAAAGTGGGAAAAACCCTTCATATCGTTTCACTTAAAGATGAGATAGCACCTATACCACAGATAGACAGAGCAACAAACAGACCTGCCTGCTCAGCCTGCGGAACTGTAAAGAGATACTACATGAACAGGTATGCAAAAAAATTAGGCTATAACATAATAGCCACAGGACACAACCTTGATGACGAGGCTGCAGTTTTATTCGGGAATACCCTCCACTGGGATATTGATTATCTAAAAAGACAGTATCCTGTTTTGAAGGAGGAAGGAGGATTTATAAGAAAGGTAAAGCCTCTGTGCAAAATCACAGAAAAGGAGTCAGCCCTTTATGCGTTTTTTAATGGTATTGAGTATATTGAGTATGAATGCCCATTTTCTGAAGGAGCTTCATCAATTGAGTACAAAGAGATACTTTCACAGCTGGAGGAGAAACACCCGGGAACAAAACTACAGTTTTATACAAACTTTTTAAAAAAGATGTATCCTGTTCTAAAACAGCATGAACAAAAAGAACAGCTAAAAACCTGTGTTGTATGTGGAGAACCTTCATTTACAGATATATGCAGTGTCTGCAAGCTCAGAGAAAAGGTAAGATCTTAGCATCTTTCACGCATATTTTATTTGAAAATTGGACTAAAAACTTATATTATCTATATATACGAATACTGTAAAAGGAGGTAAAAAATGGGTCTGATATACGATGTTACAGATGAAAACTTTGAGGAGATAGTTGTTGAAAAATCTTATGAAAGACCTGTTGTTATAGATTTCTGGGCTCCCTGGTGTGGACCCTGCAGGGTTTTAAAACCGCTTTTAGAAAAGCTCTCAGGGGAGTACGGCTTTGTTCTTGCAAAAATAAACACAGATGAAAATCCACACATAGCACAGGAGTTTGGTGTAAGCGGAATACCTGATGTGAGGATATTCATGAACGGAAAAGAGGTTGAAAGGTTTGTAGGTGCGCTACCTGAACCTAAGCTGAGAGAGGTTCTGTCAAAATACATAAAATCTGAGGCAGATAAACTACTTGATCAGGCAAAAATGGAGTTTATGGCAGGAAATCTGTCTAAGGCAGAGGAGATTTATGAGAATCTTCTTAATGAATACCCTGAAAACAAAAAAATATCAATTGAAGCTGCCCAGTTTTTTATTAGAGAGGGAAGACTTGATAAGGCTCAGGAACTTTTAAACTCCATAAAAGAGTACCACAAAGAGTACTTCTCAAAAGCTCAGGCATTAAAGGAGCTTATAAATTTTAAAAGCTGGTGTGAAGAGATGAAACCTGAGAATGAGCTTGACAAACTGCTTAAAGAGGGGGCATGTCTTACCCTTCAGGAGAAATATAAGGAAGCCCTTGATAAATTCCTGAAGGTTGTTCAGCTTGATAAAAAATACAAAGATGAGGCAGGAAGAAAATCAATGGTTGCTGTCTTTAACCTCTTAGGTGAGAGCAGTCCTCTGACGAAAGAGTACAGAAAGAAACTTGCCATGTGGCTTTATTAAGGTGGATTATGTTTAAGTTTGTTGCCTTTTTTCTTATTGTTTTTTCTTTTTCTTTTGGAGGAGTTTTAGATGACCTTCAGGAAAAACTGAAAGATGTCTCATCAATACAGGCAGACTTTTTCCAGAGAACATACATGCCTGATCTTGAACAGCCTGAGGAGTTTAAAGGAAAAATATTTATAACAAAAGATCAGAAGATAAAAATAATTTATGAAAAGCCAATAAAACAGATCTATTTCTTAGATAAAGATCAGCTAACAATTTACACCCCAGAAGACAAACAGGTTATCAAGTCTAACCTGACAGATCAGTTTTTCCTGCTGAGGATATTCAGGGCTTTTATATCAGAGGAAGGGCTTAAATCACTTTTTAATGTTGAAAAAGAAGTTTCAAAAGGGGATTTTATTGATCTGATTTTAAGGGTAAAGGGCAAATCACGGATAAAAAATGTTGAGTTAATTCTTAAAAAAAATTTAACAGTTGACCAGATGATTGTGTGGGATAAAGAGGGGAACAGGATGGAGATAAGTTTTTATGATTTTAAATATAGTAAAAAACCTCTGAAATTGTACATTAATATCCCTAAAGATGTGGAGATAATATATTATTGAAGGGATTGAAATATGAGTATAGGCAGGGTTATTTTTTTCTCAATTTTAATTTTTACGCTTTTCACAATCCTGTCATTCTTTGTCCTGCCGAAAAAATACGCTGTTTCACTTGGTATAATTGATACATCTGTTATTATTTTTGCATTTCTTGTATGGCTGAATGACAAATATTTTCATGAAAGGTTAGGGCAGAGGGTTTTTTCCATATCAGACAAAAAGTTTGTTGATGATGTTGTTGTCCGGCAGATGAACATGCATGGCGTAACAGAGGTTGTAAAAAAGGAAAACATTATTGAGTTTTACAAGAAAGGCCACAAAACAGGACAGGTCAGATTCAAAACAGATGAAAAAGGAGACCCTGTCATTATTGACGGTAAATATATAATAGAGATAGAAGCACCAGAGTACATACTCCACAATATAGACCATGAAACATGGAGCATTATAGGGAAAAGATGAATCTGCAGCATACAGGAAAAACAAGTATAGAGGAGATTGTAAAACAGCTTGAATCAGAAGGGTATTCTAATATCTTCACATGGTGCGATGAAGCAGGTTCATTTTATGACTGGCACACCCACCCATATCAGGAAGTAAGATGGGTTTATAAAGGAGAGATCCTGATGGGAACAGAAGAAGGTGAGGTAATTTTGAGAGCGGGCGACAGACTTGACCTTCCAGCAGGAACAAGGCACTGGGCAAGGACAGAAACAGGCGTGTGTTACGTGTGCGGAAGTAAAAAGTAGGAGGAAAAAATGACAAAAGAGGAAAAGCAGAGGATAGATGAGCTTGTTATGAAAACCTTTACCCTTGCTTATGAGCTTGGGACAAACCTTGACGAGCTTCACAAACAGTTCAGACAGCTCAGATTCAGCACAAAAGATAGAGATCTTGAGGCTGCTATAATAAACCTTGAGCATGCATTTTTTATGACAGCCCAATCAATAAACATACTAAAAGAACAGACGAGAAATGCTCTTATACCTCTGAGAAAAGCCCACACATGTGAGGAATAGATGGAAAGAAAAATACCAACCGTTTTTCTGAAAGCATATGAGCTTATTGATGAGAACACAATGGATAAACTTCCAGATATTGAAACACCCCTGATGCTTGTGGAACAGGTTGAGAACTTTAAAGAAAATGTTTTCTGGGTAAAGATCAGAAATCTGTGGACTTTGATAGGTAAAATTCCCCCCTTGAAGCCTACTGAAGGAGATATAGTTCTTTTCAGGGAAAAAGGTCAGTGGGGACTGTTTAAGTATATTGGAGAAGAGGAGGGAAAAGTTGTACTGAGAGACGGTAAAGATGAGAGGACAACAAAGGTTCCAAAAGATGTCGTTGAGGCTCTTGAACTTTTTGGAAAAGTTATGAGGGTTCAGGAAAGGGTATGATCAGAATTTTTTTATTTTTTGTAGTTTTTGCTCTTGCAAACCTGTCCTGTCAGAGGGAAGAAAAGGCAGAAAAAAAGGATCTGCATAAATACATACTTGTTGACAAAAACTCAAATCCAATACCGCTGCCTGAAGATAAACTGATAGTTGTTAATTTTCTGGCATATTCCTGCAGTTCATGTATGAAAGAACTTCCTGTCATAAAGAAGGTTCTGAGGGAAAAAGATTATAGAAAAAAATTCAGTTTTATAGGCATAGTTATTGATTCTGACAAAGGGGATTTTTCTGACCCAGATTTTCCTATATATCCAGGACACAAACAGAATTTTGTCAGGTTTCCTGTTCCGGGAACGCCGACAACATATATAATAACACCTAAGGGAAAGAAACTGGTAATAATTTATGGGGCCGTAAAGGAGGAAAATTTCAGGAGATTTCTTGATGATGCATTAAGAAAAGCTGATAGTTATTTTAAGTAAAACTGCATATCTAAATCTTATCTAAAAGTTTTCTTATCCAGAACAACACTAAAAATAAACAGTAGTAAGAATAAGATCAAAATAATGTGATAATACCTGTTCCAGAATGTCAGGCTGTCGTTTAGATACACTGTATCAAGTATTATCCCTTTTTCAAAAAGTCCAAGAGAGTAATCAATTTCCCCCACAGGATTAATAACAGCTGAAATTCCTGTATTTGCTGCCCTTACGAGATATTTTCCATTTTCAATGGCTCTAACCCTTGCCATCTCAAAATGCTGAAAGGGTGCAACTGTTTTTCCAAACCATGCGTCATTTGTTACATTCACAATGATGTTTCCGTGTTTAGAAAAATCTGCAACAAAGACAGGAAATATCACTTCATAACATATCAAAGGAACTATTTTAAACTGATTAAATTCCAGAAGCTTTTTATCCCTTCCCGGCATGAAATCGTATCCCTGAAGATAAGGAAAAAGAGGTTTAAAAGCCCCAAAAGGAAATGGGACATACTCCCCAAATGGAACAAGCTTTATTTTGCTGTAGTGATCCAGAATGTTCCCGTTTTTGTCAATTATAAAGATTGAGTTGTGGAGAA
>Ga0256832_1000081_pt1 | contig 56564 bp, 51 predicted proteins | sample 134614metaG_FD_190534 | JGI IMG/M metagenome (GOLD analysis project Ga0256832, IMG submission 190534) | Hydrothermal vent microbial communities from Lau Basin, Pacific Ocean - 134-614 | ecosystem: Environmental > Aquatic > Marine > Hydrothermal vents | place: Pacific Ocean: Lau Basin | collected...
CCTTCGGTCTGCTGTTCTGGGCCAAGGATCCGGAAACGGCCAAGGGACTGGGCGACTACATGGCGGGTCTGCTACCCCTGATCGGCGCCTGGGTGGGCGCCCTCGTCGCCTACTATTTTTCCCAGGAGCAGCAGCGGGAGTCGGAACGCACGCTGCGGGAACTGCTGAGCATGGATGGGCGACTGCGCACCGTGCCTGTCACTTCATGGATGATCCGCCCAGAGAACATGGTTAGCCTCTCGTGGTCTGAGGACCTGGACGAGCTGTCCTTAGAGAAGATTCTGGACAAGATGGAAGAGGGGCACGTCAATCGGCTGCCGATCTTGGACGGTGCCGGGCGGGCCCTGGCCGTGGTGCACCGAAGCGTAGTGGACCGGTATCTTGCAGAGCGGTGTTTGGATACGGGCCAACACGACGCAGCTGTCTCAGGACTGGGTCGCTATTCCGATCTGGGGTCCCTCCTGCCCCGACAGACCTTTATCGTCCTACCCGAGAACGTCACCATGGCCGACGCCCGGAACGCCCTGCTCGGCCGTCCGGGGACCGCAGACATCATTATAACGGCCAACGGCTGCAAGGACGAGCCGGTCTCCGGCTGGCTCACCAACGCCCTTATCATGGAGGCGGGACGGCTGTGAGGCGTGGGGTCACCCATTAGCCAGCCCCCGGTCAACAGCCAAAACCTAGCCCTGCTGAAAAACAGCATCATGTCGATATCATCCACCGCCGTTACGCCTGTCGTACCCGTTATGTCAAGGTCTTTGGCATCGGAGGCAGATACACTCCGCACCAGTCACCCATCTGGATCAAGGCAGGAACCCGTCCCGGCATTCCAGCCCCTGGTACCTCGGTACCCACCACCACAATCTTCGGTGCCAAACCGCGTCCAACAGAAGTCTCATCACAGAATCGATGGCCCAGCCCAGGCTGTCCAGACCCGATACAGCTCACGGCTTGGGCGAAGCGCAAACGACGATGGCCGGCCGGGATGTCCAATCAGACTTTTGGTTGTGCCATACCCCATTTCCCGGAGGCAGTGCGCAATTGGCGCGCAGCCGGGGTGGCATTAAGATTACGTATTTTTGGGCAAAAACCGGCCACGAGAAAATCGTCCGTGCCGGATGCATAAGAAAGGGGCGCCTCTGCAGCGCCCCCGGCCGATGACGGATACAACCGCCGCGTCAGGCCGCGTTCACCGTGATCTTGCGCGGCTTCACCTCCTCCCGCTTGGGGATGGTCAGGGTCAGAACCCCGTTCTTCAGCTCCGCCTCGATGCGGGAGGTGTCCAGATCCTGACTCAGCGTGAAGCTGTGCCGGTAACGACTGGATTGCACCTCTGCGTAGCGTGCCTCCATCTTCTCCGGCACGTCGAGGGAGACGGTGCCCTCGATGGTCAGGACCTCCTTGTCCACCTGGACGTTCAGACTCTCCTTGCTCACGCCGGGCAGATCCGCCTTGACGATGACTCCCTCTTCCGTCTCGTACACATCCACTGCGGGGCGAAGAAGTACCTCCGACCCGGCCTGCTCCGGCCGACTCACCTCCTGCTCGCTGCGCTGGACGATCTCTTTGTCGCTCATGGTCAATCCTCCTTACGCCTTCACTTCGATCTGGTGGGGTCTGGTGGCCTCCTGCCGCTTCAGCCGGATGTGCAGGACACCATTCCTGTAGTTCGCCTCCACCCGTTCCGGATCCACGTCGTCGGGCAAGGTGATCACCCGACTGAACTTGCCGTTGAAACGCTCCTGCAGATACTGCCGGGCGTTCTCCGGCGGCGGATCGTTGCGCTCACCGCTGATGGTCAGCACATTCTGCTCGATGGAGATGTCGAACTGATCGGGCTGCATCCCCGGGGCGAAGAGATAGACATCTATCTCTTCCGGCGTGGCACCCACGTTGACGGCCGGGAATCCGCCCGCGCGACCTGCGCGGATATTGGTCAGGCCCGGCCAGGCGGTGCTCAGCAGGGAATCCATCTGTTTCTGCAAGCGGTCGAACTCCTCCAGCAGCCCGGTGGGGCCGAAAAAAGGGGAACCAAGCATACCGTGTACCTCCTCCTCTAATGTTATCTATTGATGATCGTATCATCGCTCCCCTTCGTAAATGTGGTTGCCGGAGTTGGATTTCAAGGGATTTTTCCGGTGTGGTACGCTTCGGGTTTTCGATGCGAGACGGAGAACGATGCGAACCCGGGTCAAGATTTGCGGGATCACCCGCCCGGAAGATGGCGTTGTCGCGGCGCGGGCCGGGGCCGACGCCATCGGTCTGGTGTTCTACTCCGGCAGTCCGCGCGGGGTGGATATCGCCCGGGCGCGCGCCGTGGCGGAGCGGCTGCCCCCCTTCGTGACCGTGGTGGGGCTGTTCGTGAACGCCGAAGAGCGCTTCATCCGCCGGGTGCTGGCAGGAGTTTCCCTCGATCTGTTGCAGTTCCACGGTGACGAACCGCCGGAGCTGTGCGGGATCTACGGTCGGCCTTACATCAAGGCACTCAGGATGCACGAGGCGATGGATGTTCATCGCGAGGCGGAACGCTATCGCGACGCGGCAGGGTTGCTGCTGGATGCCTGGCATCCGGATCTGCGGGGCGGCAGCGGTCACCGTTTCGACTGGGACCGTTTCCCGGCCGATGTGGACAAGCCGCTGATCCTGGCCGGCGGATTGACCCCGGAGAACGTGGCCCGGGCCGTCGAGTCGGTACGCCCCTATGCCGTGGACGTGAGCAGCGGAGTGGAATCCGCCAAGGGGATCAAGGATCCGGTGCTCATCGAGCGATTCGTGCAAAACCTGTCCGATAGTCATTGTGGAGATGGATCCTCCTGATCCGCGGGCCGGCAGGGCACTCACCGCAGCCGGTGGAGGGTCGGCAAGAGAGGAGCTGACGATTGTCCATTACCCTGTTGCACACCGCTGACTGGCAGATCGGAAAACAGTTCGCCAATGTACCGGGCGATGCGGGAGCAGCGCTGCGCCTGCAGCGTCTGGAGACGGTCGCCACCATCGCGCGGCTGGCGCGGGAGCACCATGTGGATGCGGTACTGGTGGCGGGTGATCTCTTCGACGACAACGCGGTATCGGACGAGACGTTGCGTCGTACGATGAACGCCCTGGCGCCGTTCGAGGGGCCCTGGGTGCTGCTGCCCGGAAACCACGACGCGGCGCTGGCGCAAAGCGCGTGGACACGCCTGCGCTCCCTGGGCGTGGTGCCCGGGAACGTCGTCATCGCCGATACCGCAGAACCGGTGTCGCTGTGTGGCGGCCGGCTGATGCTGTTGCCGGCGCCCCTGCAGCGGCGCCACGATACCCGTGACCTCACCGCCTGGTTCGACGATTGCGATACCGAAGCCGGCGTTTTCCGCGTGGGGCTCGCTCACGGTGCGGTCACCAACCGGCTGCCCGAAGCGGCCGAGGCGATGAACCCGATAGCCGACGATCGCGCCCGCACCGCCCGGCTCGACTATCTGGCGCTCGGTGACTGGCACGGGACTCTCGAGGTGGCGGAGCGCAGCTGGTACGCCGGCACCCCGGAGCCGGATCGCTTCAAGGAGAACGAATCCGGCAATGTGTTGATGGTGACGCTGACGGCGCCGGGGGAACCGCCCCGGGTGGAGCGGGTTCCGGTGGGCCGTTACCGCTGGCAGCGGGAGCATTTCGAGCTCACCGATGAGAGCTCGCCCGAGCTGCTCGACGAGCGGCTGCGGAGACTGGAAGATCCCGGGCGAACCCTGTTGCGACTCAAGCTCACCGGTGCCCTGAGTCTGGCGATGCGGGCGTGTCTCGACCGCCTGCTCGAAGCGTGGCGGGCCGAACTGCATTTCCTGGAGGTGGATGAAGCGGGGCTGCTTGCCCGGCCTGTCGCAGAGGATATCGATGAGCTCGGTGCCACCGGTTTCGTGCGCGATGCCGTCGAGACGCTGCAGCAGATCGAGGCGGATGAGGTGCACCCCGATCGGGATGTGGCCGCACTGGCGTTGCAGATCCTCTATCTCGAACAGCGGAGGCAACGGGGATGAGTGGTTTCCGGTTCCATCGCATCGAGGTGGACCAATTCCAGCAGTTCCGCGAAACGGTCGTGATTGAGGGGCTCGAGCCGGGGCTCAATGTGATCGCAGGCAAAAACGAAGCCGGCAAGTCGACCCTGCTGCGGGCAGTGCGGGCTGCGTTGTTCGATCGCTATCGCAGCAATGTGGGGGAGCGTTATCGCCCCCATGGGGCCGCAGTCAGCCCGTCGGTGACGTTGGATTTTACGGTAGCGGGGATGGAATACCATCTCGAGAAGACCTTCTCGAAGAAGAAGGACGGCGGACTGCTCCTGCAGGCCGGCGACGGGAAGCGCTGGGAAGGGCCGGAGGCCGAGGACTACCTGGCCGAGCTGCTCGGTTTCGCCTATCCGGGGAAGGGAGCGACTCGCCCCGAGTTGCAGGGCCTTGCGGGCTTGCTCTGGGTCGAGCAGGGCAGCGCGCATGAGCCGGTAGAGCTCAGCGACGAGAGTCGCGAGGAGGTGCTGGGGGTCTTTGAACAGGAGATGCGTGATCTGTTGGGTGGTGACCGCGGAGAGGCCCTGTTCCGCCGCATTCAGGGTCTGCGCGACCAATATTTCGACAAGCGGGGAAATCCCCGGGGTGACTATCGGAAGCTGCAGCAGCGCGCAGAGAACCTTGCCGAGATGCTCCGACAAGCGCAACAGGAGCTTGGCTCCTACGAGAAGCAGGTGGATCGGCTCGGCAGGCTGGAGGAGAGACTCCGGGAATACCGCGATGAACGCCTCATCGAGCGGGCTGAACAGAAAGTCCGGGAACTCCAAAAAGTGGCCGGGCGCATTGCGGAGCTTCGCGCGCGCATCTCGGATGGAGAGAAGGCGGTTGCGCAGGCCGAGCTGGCCTGGAACCAGGCGCAGCAGGCCCGAAACGCCCGACAGGCTGCCATCGAGGCGGTCGACGGGGCGCAGAGCACGCTGGAAGCCTCGATCGAGAAGGTGCAGCGGCTCGAAGCAGAGCTCGCGCCGCTCGAGAAAAAGCGCGATGAGCTCCAGGCCGAGGTGGACGCGCTCACCGCCCGCCGTCGGGAACTTGTCGGCAAACTGCAGCGTGCGCGTGATGCCCGGGAGCTTCAACGCCTCGAGACGCAACGGAGGGAGTTTGTGCAGCGCCTGGAAAAGGCAGAGCGGCTCGATGAGCGCCGGCGCATGGCCATCGCCGAACAGGCGGCCCTGCGAGTAGGGGAAAAGGACCTGTCTGAGCTGCTGTCGCTCGAGCGGGAGTGCGACCTGAGAGAGGAACGCCTGCGAGCGGTTGCGACCCGGGTGGCCTATACACTGGAGGAAGGTGTACAGGCTCGGTTGGCGGACCAGACCATCAGCGGTACGGGCGAGATGCGCCTTACTCATGAGGTCGGGCTCGAGATCGAAGGGGTCGGGCGGATCCGGATCACCCCGGGTGGCGAGGATCTCGGAAAACTCCGGGGTGAGTGGGTCAGGATGAAAGATGAGCTCCAGCGACGCTTGATGGAATTGGGCGTGGAGTCGGTGGCCGAGGCGCAACAACAGGTGCGTCGGCGAGAGGAGCTCGGCCAGGCGGCGAAACAGGCCGAGGCGGAACTGAACGGAGTTGCCCCGGATGGTGGCTTGCCGGCGTTGCGTGATGAGGTGCAGGCATTGGTTGCCAGGGAGGAGTCCCTGCGTGAGCAACTCGGTGACGTGGATGGGCGCGATCTGGACCTCGCTGCCCTCGAGGATGACGTCAAGACGCTGGATACCCAGATGGACACCCGCGAAGCGGAACTTTCAGGGTATAAGGATGGTGTATCGCGCCTGCAGGCCCGGCTTGAAGTTGCCCGCGCGGCTCAGAAGGATACCGAGCGGCAGCTTGAAGCCGCCCGACAAACGCTGGCGGCAGATCGAGAAAAGCTGCCGGACGAACAGCTGGAACGGCAAGCGATTGAGGCGGCGCAGGAGTTCGAGCAACAAACACAGAAGCTTCGAATTGCAGAAACCACGTTGGCCGCAGAAGATCCCGAGGCCATCGACGCCGAGATCGAACGTGCCCGGCGGGTGCTCCAGGACCTGAGCGAGGAAAGGGCGACGCTTGAGCGTGATGCGGTGGAGCTCCGCGCCACTCTCAACGCCCTGGGCCAACGGGGCCTGGCGGAAGAGGTCTCCTCTCTCGAGGTCGAATACGGCCGGGTCCGTCGGGAACTGGAACACGAGGATCGCCAGGCCCGGGCGCTCGACCTGCTGGTGAAGACGCTGGAGGAGGCGCTACAGCGGGCACGCGAGGCGGTAGCTCGTCCAATCGTCGAGCGGCTGGTGGTGTATCTGCGGCAGCTCATTCCTGGAGCGGAGCCGCTCGTGGACGAACTGCTCGGTCTGAAAGGGGTGCGCCGTGACGGGGTGGTGGAGCACTTCGAGGAGCTGAGCATCGGCACGCGCGAGCAGCTCGCCGTTCTCGTCCGTCTGGCCTACGCCGATCTGCTGGCGGAAGCGGGCATTCCGGTGATGGTGATTCTGGACGACGCCCTGGTCAACTCCGACGACGAGCGGCGTGATCGCATGAAGACCATCCTGTATCAGGCCTCCAAACGATACCAGATCCTGCTGCTGACCTGTCACGGGCGCGAATACAGGGATGCCGGTGGGAATTTCATATCCCTCCGGGAGCGCGCGTAGAATCCCCGTTCCCGTCGATTGGCCCGGAGATTCGGCACGCGACGAGGTAATCCCGGCCGGGAAGGAAACGCTGAAGCGGCTCGATGCCGCTCCAGCGTTGCCGACTCACTCTTCTGTCCTGCAGATTTCCAGCCCCCAGCCATCGAGGTGACCGGAGTCGGTGCCGTGACGGTGCTTGCGTTTCCCCGTGATGCGCAGCGTCCAGGTTCCGCCGCTCTGCTCATCGATGAACCGCCGCAGCGATCTCTTCGGCAGGTAGGTGTCACCATCGTCCGGCAGGCAGTCGGAGCTGTTTCGTCTTCCCAGCCGTTGCTCGGCGTCGTCATCCAGATTCAGGTCGAAACCGCTGATACTGTTGCATGCACCGGCCAGCAGCACACGGGTGGAATCGGGACTGGTGAGGGTGATCTTCAGGTTTCTGAAGGCGTCGAAATCCGACCCGCTCAGACCGATTATGTTGATGTCGGTGATGCTTCCCCAGTCGTCGACGTCGAGGGTCGAGCTGATCTCCAGCCTGGAACCGGAACCGCCGCCTCCACCGTGGTGTCCCATACCACCTCGGCCCATGCCCATGCCGCCGTTCGACCAGCCGCCCCACATCCATCCACCGTGATGACCGTCCATGCTGGCTCCATACAGTACGCCGTCGGGGTCTGTGGAGAGATCATCGCTCATGTAGATGCTGCAAGTCTCGCCACTGGAGGCATCGGAATCGATGAAACGGTCCAGGATGTTGGCGGTGGCGGTCTGGATTGCCGGGCTGACCACCCCTTCCCGGTTCAGTCCCCAGCTCCACGACATGGTCCCGCTGGCGAATACCCAGGCGCCGCTGGGTGCCTGATAGATGGATGAGTTGGCGGTTACCTGCTGACCGTCATAGGTGGTAAACGGTGACGAGGAGAGCAGGGTGTAGTCATCGCTGACCGGTTGCGGAAAGTCGGGAAACAGGCTGTCGGCCTCGTAGCCCACCAACCTCGGAATGTGATCCCCGTCCGACAGGCCGGTATCCGCATAGGCCCAGTGGTCACTGTTGATGACCACATAGTCCGCATTGGTGGAGCCGTCCGAACTGAACTCTCCATCGGCGATGAACTGGATTCCCACCAATGCCTGCTCGGCCCGCCCCAGATCCCGCCAGCGCAGGGTCTTCAATTCGGGGTCGGTCTCCGGATCCAGGCCGGCATCCTTGTAGGCCACCATGACCCGGTTGGGGGTGCCATCCGCGGACTCTTCCAGGCGCATCTGCCAGTAGACCGCGTTTGCACCGAAGAAGGCCAGGTCGATTCCGCTGTCCCTTGCCATTTCTGCGGCATCGTACATCGGTTTTGACCAATATTCGTCATGACCTGCAGAGAGCAGTGCCTGATAGGGTTTCAACAGCTCGAAACCACGCTGGTGCAGGTCGATATCGGTTGCATAATTGACATCATAACCGTTCTTCTCCAGCCACATGACGAGGTCCAGCTCCCAGGTGAGAAAGTCTCCCGCGCCGCTCCCCCAGTAGGGGCGGTCGAAGGACACCTTGACGGCACGGGGGGTTCCGGTGATGGTGTTGGCTCCGTAACTGTTGAAGGCGTAGAGGCTCTTGCCGATCCCGGCCGGGAAAGAGTTGTACGCCTGGTAAGTGGTTACCGGTTGCTGGTAGAGGAAATCGGCGGTGCGATCGTCGTCCCGTACGGTAAAGACGATGTAGTTGTCGTAGCCTTCCGCGTTGGTCAGCTTGGCCAGATAGACACCGCTGGTCCAGCTGGTGGGAACCGAGAGGGTGTAGCTGGCCTCCCAGGGACAGTACAGCAGTCCGGTATCCGCGTCGAGGACGGGATCCGCCTGTTTGAAGCCATCCAGCGGTCCGCTTTCATGCATGAGTCGCCCTCCGGTCCCTCCATACCAGCCCATGCGGTAGATCCGGATGTCGTAGGATTGCGCAGGATTGACGGTGATGTAGAAGGTGATCTCTTCACCCAGGTTGACGCTGGTGGCCGAAGCATATCCCTTGATCTGCATCTCCACGTCGCTGGCCCATTTCGCGAGGCGCCACTCGGTGGTTCCCGGGTTGCTGTTTTCGATGACGACGGGGTTTTGTCCGGCATGGAGTGCCAAAGAGATGATTCCGAACAGAAAGCCCGTCAACGGCCATAAAAGAGCTCGTGTCAAGTTGCGGTGGAAATACCGTCTGTAACCGGAAAATTCCATTTTTCTCCTCTCTCCTTGTGTAGGTGGTTGCTCTGGGAACTACCACCGGGGTGGCACGAGGGGTCGATGGGAGTAACCAATCTGCTGGCCTGCCGAAATCCGTTATTGGATTCAGCTTACTGAGGGGTTACCGATTCGAGACGGGCTAACTCCATTTCGCCCTTGTGACACTCCGGGGGTTCCTTCCTCCCGGGATTCAGTATATACCTTTTTGGGGTGGGTGGAGAAATTTTTATTGAAAAAACATAATGTTATTTTAATTTTGGAGAGTAATCCTATGAGAAAAAAATGAAAGAGTGGAGCATCCGGGAAGAGACTCATTCATAGCCGGTACGGTTGACATAGCCGGTCGAGCCCTCGTAAGAGATCACCCGACCAGGGACGCCCACCACCACCGCATTGTCAGGGACATCCTTGGTCACTACGCAGTTGGCACCGATGGCGGCATTGTTCCCCACCCGCACCCTGCCGATGATCTTGGCCCCCGGTCCGATGTAGACGTTGTCGCCGATGACGGGAACCCCCTTGCGTTTGCCGCGGTTGGTCTGGGCGATGGTGACCACGTGGTTCAGATTGCAGTTCTTGCCGATGACCGCGTCGGTATTGACCACGATGCCACCGAAGTGAGCGATATAGAAGCCGCTGCCGATCGGCGTGGCCGGCGAAATGGAGATGCCATATTTGAAAGTGTAGTGACCGTGCAGGAGCCTGGCGAAAGGGTAGAGCGTGTACCTCAGTAGCGGTTTGTCGCGCAGGTAGCGGCAACTGCGTAACAGAAAGCAGTAGCGGAAGCCGGGCTCCCTGAGCAAGGCGCGCAGGAAATCCCCGACACCGGGTTTTTCGACGATACGGTAGAGATCGGAGTAGACGAGAAATCGATATCGTTGGAAATCCATATCCCGGGCCCTCTGCCGTGAACCCCTTGCCTCCTCACTCTTCCTGGAACAGGTCCCCCAGTTCGGCGACCAGTTTCTTGCGATCGATCTTGCCGTTGGCGTTGCGAGGAAGGGAGGTCTGATATATCACCTCCGCCGGCACCATGTAGGAAGGAAGCTTTCCCTTGCAGACGGCGATGAGGCTCTTGGGGCAGGGTTCGATCCCTCTGGCCGGGGTGGCGACCACCACGATCCCCTGCCCGAGCACCGGGTGGGGGACGCCGATGGCCACTGCCTCGCCCACCAGTCCGGAGTCATACACCACCTCTTCGATCTCCGTCGGGCTTATCCGGTAACCGGAGCTTTTCAGCATGTCGTCCTGTCGTCCCACGAAGTAGAAATAGCCATCCTCGTCCATATAGACGGTATCGCCGGACCAGACCGCGATCTCCGGCAGCGTCAGACCGTTCTCCGTCGAAGGAAGCGGCCGGAACCTGCGGGCGGTTTTCTCTGGGTTGTTCCAGTAGCCCAGGGCCACCAGTGAGCCCCGGTGCACCAGTTCACCAGGCTCGTGGGGCGCACATGGGGTGCCGTCTTCCCTGACCACCATCACCTCGGCATTCGGGATCGCCTTGCCGATGGAACCGGGGCGCTGGTCGATCTCGTCCGGCGGCAGCCAGGTGGAGCGGAATGCTTCGGTGAGGCCGTACATCAAATAGATTTCGGTATGCGGCAATGTTCGGCGCAGCGTCTCCAGGGTCGCCGCGGGCAGGGCACCTCCGGAATTGGTTATGTAGCGCAGATGCTCCGTGATGCCCTCCGGCCAGGTGAACTGGGCCAGCTGAGTCCACAGGGGAGGTACACCCGCAAGACCGGTTATGCGTTGCCGTTCCAGCTGATTGATGACCTCTTTGGGGAAGAGGTAGTTCATCAGCACCACGGTTGCCCCTTTCAGGAGGGGAGTGGTCACCTGATTCAGTCCGTAATCGAAACTCAGCGGCAACACCGAGAGCACACGATCCTCTGCATGAACCTTGAGGTATTCGGCGACACTGTGGGCACCGGTGACGAGGTTGCGGTGGGAAATCACCACCCCTTTCGGTTTTCCGGTGCTGCCGGAGGTGTAGAGCAGGGTCACCATGTCGGTATCGATGGTCCGGTGCGGCGGTGCAGCGGAGGCATCCATCAGTTGCCGCCAGGGGAGGATTTGCAGATGTGGCGCCGGTGATGGCTGTTCCGCCTCCACATCCACCAGAACGATGGTGAGCAGGTCGGTGCACTCTTCCAGGATGGGCAGCAGCATCTTGAGCCGGTCGGAAGAGGTGATCAGGATACTGACGCCGCAGTCACCCAGGATGTGTTTCACCTGTGGGACCTTGAGAAGGGGGTTGATGGGCACGAACACCCCTCCCGCCAGGGAGGTGGCGAAAAAGGCGGCCACCGTGGGAATGGATTTGGGAAGATAGACTCCAACCCGATCGTGCCGTTTCAGCCCGGAACGCAACAGGCCGCTGGCAACCCGCTCCACCTTTTCCGCCAGATCTCCATAGCTGATGATCCGGTTCTTCTCTTCCAGTGCCGTGGCATCCGGGGTGAGTTCCGCGCTTCGTGTAAGGATGTGATGGAATAGCATGGTCATGGATCGCCTGAACGGAGGGCGGATCGCCCGGATGACACCCCGCTGTCAGGTGGTGTCGCTCAACTGCCGTTTCTCCCAGTCGAGGGAGGTCTTTACGATGAACTCCAGATCGTCGTACTGCGGCTTCCAGCCGAACAGCTTGCGGATCTTATCGGCGCCGGCGATCAGCTGTGGCGGATCCCCCGCCCGGCGCGGCCGTTCCACGATGTTCAGCGCTTTGCCGTTGACCCGTTGTACCGCATCGAGCACCTCCCGCACGCTGTAGCCGTGGCCATATCCGCAGTTGACCAGGGTGGATTCTCCTCCCTGGCGCAGGTAGGTCAGGGCATCCAGGTGGGCGCGTGCCAGATCCTCGACATGGATGTAGTCGCGCACTCCGGTTCCATCCTTGGTGGGGTAGTCGGTGCCGAAGATGGAGATGGAGTCTCTTTTGCCCACGGCCGTTTCGCATGCCACCTTGATAAGCAGGGTGGCGTTGGGGGTCCGTTGGCCGGTGCGCCCCTCGGGGTCGGAACCCGCCACGTTGAAGTAGCGCAGGATGACATGTTTCAGGTCGGTCACGGCGGAGAGGTCACGCAGCATCCACTCCGACATCAGCTTGGAGGTGCCATAGGGGTTGATGGGTGCGGTAGGGGTCTCCTCCGTGGCGATTCCTCCTTCCGGGATGCCATAGGTGGCGGCGGTGGAGGAGAAGATGAAGTGTTTGACCCCTGCCTCCGCGCAGCACTCCAGCAGGTTGCGGGTGTTACAGGTGTTGTTGCCGTAGTATTTGAGCGGTTTTTCCACCGACTCGGGAACCACCAGATGGGCGGCGAAGTGCATCACGGTGTCGATGTCGTGTTCGGAAAGCAGCCGGCTGACCAGCTCGCGATCGCCCGAATCGCCTACGACCAGCTCCCCATAGAGAACCGCTTCGGCGAAACCGGTACTGAGATTGTCCAGTACCACGAGCCGTTCCCCCGCCTCGCCCAGCTGGCGAACCACGTGGCTGCCGATATAGCCGGCACCACCCGTTACCAGAATTGCCTTTCGACTCATTTTCCCCCCGACTTCATGAATTCTCGTTCCGGCGTGAAAGCGAAGGATACCACAACCCGAAAATGTGGGAAGCCTATTTGGTATTTGCCAACGTTTTGATATACAGGACGATATCCCCGATCTTGTCCCGGAAGGTATCCTCGAACACCGGCATCTCACGCTCACCGCGCCGCTCCTGTTCGATGAGGTAGTGCTTTACGCTCTCCACGCTGAGACGCGCGGCCACCTTGGGATCACTCAGACGTGCTGGAGGATGCGGGAGGTTCCTGGCACCTTCGCCATCTCCATTCCCCGTTTTTCCGTGGCAACCGGAGCAGTAACGCAGGTAATAAATGCGGCCCCGTTCCAGGGGATCGGAACGGAACCGTTTCTCCCGTTCCTTGGGCGATGGGGTGGTCAACGGACCCTTGTCCACCTCCAGCGTGCGGATGTAGGCAACCACGTTCCAGATCTCCTCATCGCTCAGATTGGCGCGCCAGCCGGGCATCTGCAGATAGGGAAACCTCTCTTCACCCCAGGCGATCCGGTCATGGATCTCCTGGTCGGAAAGCTGGGACATATAGGCCTTGTTGGAGAGGTCCCCGGTGGGAACGCCGGAAAGGGAGCCAGCGGGGCCATCGCCTTCCCCCTTCGGGCCGTGACAGTATGTGCAGAGCCGCTCGTAGACCGCCTTGCCTGCGGCAACATCGCCGCCTCTGGCTTCGGTTGCGGCCGGTGTCATGATGATGACGAGCGGTGTCAGCATCCAGGCTATCGCAGTGGTGGCTCTTTTCATCGAATCCGCTCCTCTGTCTCATCGGTTCATGGTGCCGATTTCCCTTCAAATTTTAGCAGGTTCGGAACCTCCTACCTCTTTTGCAGCCACTTCTCCACTCCCACCACGCTGTAGACCGTGATTCCCACCAGCAGGATTGGTCCCCAGGCAGCGAGATCGATCGGGGTGCTGGAGAAGGTGGCATTCATGAACGGAGCGTAGGTGAACAGCAGCTGCAGCAGGATCATCACCAGGACGCCCCCGATCAACCAGTGATTGCTGAACACCCCCAGGGAGAACATGGAGCGGGTGAGGGAACGACAGTTGAAGAGATAGAACAGCTCACCGCAGACGAAAACATTGACGGCGATGGTTCTGGCCTCGGCCTCGCTTGCCCCGTTGGCCAGTGCCCATTCGAACAGCCCGAACGAGCCGGCGAGCAGCAGGAACCCCACGATACCGATGCGCAGCAGCAAGCGGTGGGACAGGATGGGCTGGCGGGGGTCCCGTGGGGGTCTCTGCATGATGTCCGGCTCCTTGGGCTCGAAGGCCAGCATCAGGCCGAGCAGCACGGCGGTGGTCATGTTGATCCAGAGGATCTGCACCGGCAGGATGGGGAGTACGGCCCCGGTGAGCACCGCGGCCAGGATCACCAGTCCCTCCCCCAGGTTGGTGGGGAGGGTCCAGGTGATGAACTTCAGCAGATTGTCATAGACACCTCGCCCCTCTTCCACGGCTGCGCCGATGGAGGCGAAGTTGTCGTCGGTGAGCACCATGTCCGCGGCCTCCTTGGCCACTTCGGTGCCAGCGATCCCCATCGCCACGCCGATGTTCGCCCGGCGCAGGGCAGGAGCGTCGTTGACCCCGTCGCCGGTCATGGCCACGATGTGCTCGTTCCGTTGCAAGGCCTCCACCAGGCGTAGTTTCTGCTCCGGACTGACGCGGGCGAACACCGCGGTGGTCTCGGCGGCTTCGGCGAGCTCCTCCGGCTCGAGCTCGGCGAGGGCGGCACCGGTCATGACCGCCACCTCTTCGTGCCCGCGGCGCGAGCCGTCCAGCCCCATCTGATCGGCGATGGCGGCCGCCGTCCCGGGATGGTCCCCGGTGATCATTTTGACCCGGATACCGGCGTTGCGGCACGCTTCGATGGCGGGTATCGCCTCGGGCCGTGGTGGGTCGATCATCCCCTGGAGCCCGAGGAAGGTGAGGCCGCTCTCGACATTTTCATGGCACAACATTTCCATCTCAGGGGGAAATTCGATCCGGGCAAATGCCAACACCCGTAGTCCCCGGAGCGCCATGTTCTGTACCCGATCCTCGATCTCACCGAAATCCAGCGCAGCGCGGGACCCGTTGGCACCGAGGGAGTCGGTGCAGCGCGGCAACAGGCTTTCGACCGAGCCCTTGAGATAGACCACGCGGGGTTTGCCCGCCCCCTGATCGTGCAGTGTCGCCATATACTGGTAGCGGGAGTCGAAGGGGATGGCATCCAGGCGCGGCCAGCGTCGGCGGGTGGCCTCGACGGAGAGCCCTCCCTTGTGCGCTGCCACCAGCAGGGCTCCCTCCGTAGGATCCCCTTCGATGAGCCAGCCATCCGGTCCTTCCACCCATCGGGAGTCGTTACACAATATCCCCGCCGTGAGAAGTGTTTCCAGGGCCGGGTGGGCGGGAAGCTCCACCGGTGCGTCCTGCTTCAGGATGGTGCCCTCGGGGCTGTAACCCTGTCCCGTGACCTGGAACGTTTCTCCACCAGCGAGGATCTCCTGTACCGTCATCTGGTTCTGGGTCAGCGTACCGGTCTTGTCGGAGCAGATGACCGTGGTGCTGCCCAGGGTCTCCACCGCCGGGAGGTGGCGGATGATGGCGTTACGGCGCGCCATGCGGGCCACACCGATGGCCAGGGTGATGGTGACGGCGGCGGGAAGTCCTTCCGGGATGGCGCCCACCGCCAGGGCCACCGAGGCCATGAACATGTTGAACCAGGACTCCCCTCGCCAGATACCTGTCAGGAAGGTAAAGGCGGCCATGGCGAGGATGACGTAGAGCAGCAGGTGGCTGAACCGGTTGATCTTGCGGGTGAGCGGTGTGGCCAGCACCTCGGTGGTGGAGATCAGGCGGGAGATACGGCCGAGCTCGGTGTGATCACCAGTGGCTATGACGATCCCTCTGGCGACACCCTGTGTGACCAGAGTAGAGGAGAAAGCCATGTTGCTGCGGTCGGCCAGCGGAGTATCGGCCGGGAGCGTCGCGAGACTCTTTTCCACGGGAACCGACTCTCCGGTGAGGGCCGATTCGTCGATCTGAAGGTTGCGTTCCCGTAGCAGGCGGAGGTCGGCTGGTACCCGGTCACCGGCCTCCAGCAGAACGATGTCGCCCGGTACCAGTTCGGTGGCCGGGATCCTGCGCTTTTCCCCGTCTCTGATGACCGTTGCATGCGTGGTCATCTGCCGGGCCAGCGCCTCGATGGCCTGCAGCGCCCTGGTCTCCTGGAGATAGCCGATCAGGGTGTTCACCACCACCACACCCAGGATCACGCTGGTATCCACCCATTCCCCCAGCGCAGCGGTGATCGCCGAGGAGATCAGCAGGATGTAGATGAGCGGCTGATGGATCTGACGCAGCAGCCGGAGCAGTGCTCCCTCTCTGCGGGGTGGTGTCAGGGAGTTTGGGCCGTATTGCCCGAGTCGCCTCTCCGCCTCCTCCCGACTGAGTCCGGAAGGGGAGCTCCGCAGGATCCGGAGGATCTCCTCCGCTTCGAGGGCATGGGGTTCCGCTGGCGGTATGCCTGACTCATCCATCGCAGTGCGGCGAGGTTTCGTGGCGACCCTTTTTCCCCATAGTATGGTTCTTCGGTAGCCTGTTGATGATATTGTAGAACATTCTCGGCCTTGCGATGGGAGAGGAGCGGAAATAGATCATGGTGGAGTATGACTATATCAATGACATCCTGATCCTGCTTGCGGTCTCGCTGGCGGTGGGGGTGGCCTTCATGAGATTGCGCCTGCCGCCGATTCTGGGGTATCTGACCGTTGGTGTGCTGGTCGGGCCCTATGGCTTTGCCTGGCTGGATGACACCGTCCATACCCGGGCGCTTGCAGAGTTCGGTGTAGTGTTCCTTCTGTTTACCATCGGTCTGGAGTTCTCCCTCCCCCAGCTGATCCGTATGAAGCGCATCGTTCTCTGGCTGGGAGGGGCCCAGGTCTTTCTGACCACGGCCCTTGTTGCGGTGGTGGGCGTCTCTCTGGGCTTGACGACCGAAAGTGCTCTGGTGCTCGGAGGAGTGGTGGCGATGTCTTCCACCGCGCTGGTGATACGTCAGTTGACCGAGCAGGTGGAGCTGCATACCCGTCACGGCAGGAACGCAGTGGGCGTTCTTCTGTTCCAGGATGTGATGGTGATTCCGTTCCTGATCCTGGTCTCCCAAGCCACGGGTACGGAGGCGGATGCCTCTTTCTACGGTGTCTTGATCGCGCTGGTGAAGGGGTTCGTGGCGCTCGTCTTCATTCTGGCCCTGGGCCGATGGGCGCTGCGGCCGCTGTTTCGGTTGATCGCCAGGTTTCGTTCCACGGAGTTGTTCACCCTTACGGTGCTGCTGGTGACCCTTGGCGCCGCCTCCCTCACCCACGAGATGGGCCTGTCGTTCGCCCTAGGCGCCTTCGTGGCCGGCATGATGCTCAGTGAGACGGAGTTTCGTCATGAGGTGGAGGCGGAGATTCGCCCCTTCCGGGATCTTTTGCTGGGGCTGTTTTTCATCACCGTGGGGATGTTGCTCAATGTTCGCATGTTGCCCGAGATATGGTTTCCCGTGCTGCTCCTCTTGCTGACACTGATCATTTTCAAGCTGCTCTTGATCGGCATGCTTTGTCGCCTGATGGGATGGGACAGTGCCGTCGCGTTACGAACCGGATTGGTGCTCGCCCACGGTGGCGAGTTTGGTTTTGCCATCCTCTCCATGGCGCTGGCCGGCGGAATGTTTCCCGTCGAGCAGGGGCAGATCATGCTGTCCGCCCTGCTGATGAGCATGGGGATTGCCCCTTTGCTGATCCGTTACAACGGGTGGCTGGTCTGGAAACTGATGCCCTCCAAGGCGACCGTGAGTCAACAGACCATCAAGGAACGGGTGGAGGATTCCTGCCGCGGTATGAGCGGACACGTCATCATTTGCGGCTATGGACGGGTGGGGCAAAACATAGCCCGTTTCCTGGAAGATGAGGGGATTCGTTTCATCGCCACCGATCTCGACCCCGTGCTGGTGCAGAATGCCATCAAGGCCCGGGAGCCGGTGGTCTACGGTGACGCCGCCAATCTGGAGATCCTCAAGGCGGCCGGCCTGGAATGCGCCGTGGCCCTGGTGATCAGCATGGCCGACGATGCCACCGCGCTGAAGATCCTGCATCGGGTACGGAAGTTCGATGACAAGATTCCGATCCTTGTACGTTCGCGCGACGACACCAATCTGGTCCGGCTGCAGGAGGCCGGGGCGACAGAAGTGGTTCCCGAGACCATGGAGGCCAGCCTGATGCTGTCGTCGCTGCTGTTGATGACGCTGAAGGTACCGGTGTCACGGGTGTTCCACAAGGTTCGCCAGGTGCGCAAGGAGCGCTACGCGCTGTTGCACCGGGTCTTTCCTGGAGAGGAGGCCGTTTCCGCTGCATCACAGGGTGGCATGGAGGAACATTGGACTATCGATCTCGGCGAAGGGATGTGGGCGGTGGGGCGCACCCTGGCGGAGGTGAACCTGTCGGAGCTGGGGGTCCAGACGACCGCCATGCAGAGGAACGGCGAACGGATACCCAATCCGGCTGCAACTACACGGCTGCAGGAAGGGGATACCTTGATACTGTTCGGGAGCCCGGCGGCCCTGGAACGGGCCGAGAAGCGTTTACGCAAGGGGTTCAAGGGCCGGTGAAGGGCGGCGCATCGGCCAGAGACGGTGAGAGCGGTGCGAGGCGTTCAGCGATAGCCGCTGATACTTTCGTGTGCTTTTCGCTTGCTTATAGTGACTTACGGCTCAATACGACGACTATTGTTTGCCGGGTATATAAAACCAGATGCCTCAGGAGAGTCTGGCCTTCACCTTGCCGCTGACGGCCGCGAGGTCGGCCCGTCCCTGCAGCTTCGGCTTGAGCTCTCCCATCACCTTGCCCATGTCCCGCATGGAGGTGGCGCCTGTGGTGGCGATGGCCTCTTCGATCAGGGCTTCGATCTCCTCCTCGCCGAGTGCCTCCGGGAGGTAACCCTGGATGATCTCCAGTTCGAACTGCTCCTGCTCCGCCAGATCGGGCCGGTCTGCGGCACGGTATTGCTCGATGGACTCGCGCCGCTGCTTGGCCATCTTGTCCAGCAGGGCGATCAGCCCGGCCTCCTCCAGCTCGCGGCGCTCGTCCACCTCGCGCTGCTTGATGACAGCGAGGATCAGGCGGATGGCCTGGAGCCGTTGTTTCTCCTTGGCACGCATGGCGGACTTCATGTCCGCCGTGATGCGTTCCTTCAGAGGAGTGGCCTGATTCATCGGTAGCCGAATCAGTAGAGACGACGCTGCTTGGCGGCCTCGCGGAGCAGCTTTTTCTGGTGCCGCTTGATGGCGGCGGCCCTTTTCCGCTTCCGCTCGGCGGTGGGCTTTTCGTAGTATTCGCGGCTGCGGACCTCGGAAAGGATGCCGGCCTTTTCACAGGCCCGCTTGAAACGCCGCAGGGCGATATCGAAAGGTTCGTTCTCTCTGACTCGGACGGATGGCATCTAGACTCCTCTGTAATCTCTGGTGAACCTGTGTCAATGAAACTGTAAACGGCTAATTCTAACCCTGCGGTGACCGAATTGCAAAGCGAGAGAGGTTTTCCGCTGGATCCAGTAGAATGAAGCCATGCGTGTACTGGGAATCGAGACCTCCTGCGACGAAACCGGCGTCGCCATCTATGACAGCGAGCAGGGCCTGCTGGGCCACGCCTTGCACAGTCAGGTGGCGTTGCACGCCGAACATGGCGGAGTGGTGCCCGAGCTGGCCTCCCGCGACCACGTGCGCAAGCTGGTCCCGCTGCTGCATACGCTGGATTTCGAGCCCTCGAGCATCGACGGGGTGGCCTACACCGCCGGGCCGGGACTGGTGGGGGCGCTGCTGGTGGGTGCCTCCATGGGGCGGGCCCTGGCTTGGAGCTGGGGAGTGCCGGCCATCGGCGTCCATCACATGGAGGGCCATCTGCTGGCGCCGATGCTGGAGGAGTCCCGCCCCGACTTCCCCTTCGTCGCCCTGTTGGTCTCCGGTGGGCATACCCAGCTGGTGCAGGTAGGGGCGCCGGGCCACTATCGGCTGCTGGGCGAGTCGGTGGACGACGCCGCCGGAGAGGCCTTCGACAAGACCGCCAAATTGCTCGGGCTGGGGTATCCGGGCGGACCGGCGCTGGCCCGACTGGCGGAGCGCGGGGATCCGCAACGGTTTCGGTTCCCCCGCCCGATGACCAACCGGCCGGGGCTGGATTTCAGCTTCAGCGGCCTGAAGACATTTGCCCTCAACACCTTCCAGGCGCACCGGGGCGAGCCCGGCATCGAGGCGCACATCGCCCGTGCCTTTCAGGATGCGGTGATCGATACGCTGATCATCAAATGCCGCCGTGCGCTGAAGGAGACCGGTCTCTCGCGGCTGGTGGTGGCCGGCGGTGTGAGCGCCAACCGGATGCTGCGCAGCCGACTCCGCGAGATGGCGGATGAGCTGGGGGTGGAGGTGTGGTATCCGCGCCCGGAATTCTGTACCGACAACGGGGCGATGATCGCCTATGCGGGGTGCCAGCGACTGCTCGCCGGGGAGCGTGGGGCGGTGGAGATGGAGGTGAAACCCCGCTGGCCTCTGGCCGATGGGGTGGGCTGAGCGGGGTCAGCCAGCGAGAAAGTTCCGCAGCAGATCGTGACCATGGCGGGTGAGGATGGACTCGGGATGGAACTGGACCCCCTCGACGGGATACTCCCGATGCCGGACCCCCATGATCTCGTCCAGCTCACCCCTTTCGTCTTCCGTCCAGGCGGTGATCTCCAGGCACTCCGGCAGGCGCTCCTTGTCGATCACCAGTGAGTGATAGCGGGTGGCCTCGAAGGGGTTCTCCAGATCCTTGAATACCCCGATGTCGCGGTGATGGATGAGAGAGGTCTTGCCATGCATCACCTCCCTGGCATGGACCACCCGGCCACCGAAGGCCTGTCCGATGCTCTGGTGCCCCAGGCAAACCCCGAGGATGGGTATCCGTCCAGCAAAGTGATGAATGGCCTCCAGCGAGATCCCGGCCTCGTTGGGGGTACAGGGGCCCGGTGAAATCACCAGCCACTCCGGTCCCAGCGCCTCGATCTCCTCGATGGAGATGCGGTCGTTCCGGTACACCTCCACCTCGACTCCCAGCTCACCGAAATACTGCACCAGGTTGTAGGTGAAGGAGTCGTAATTGTCGATCATCAAAAGCATGGTGTCTGTCGCCCGGGGCGGAGAAGAACCGGGTCCTCCGGGGAGGGCTCCCTTCGATGTCTGCCATTGAGAAAAGACCGAAGGCGATTCTACCACGGATCTTCGACCCCATCAGCTCTCCTAAAGTTCGAGTTTCCGCTGGCCGATAGAGGTTGTGTCGAGGCAGAGGCGGGAAGATACGGCCGATTGTGCCCGAAAAAAGCATGAGATGGACTCGAACGGAAAGTTCACAGAAAGGGGCGGTGCTCATCGTGAGCCTGCTGTTCGTGCTCGTCCTGGCGCTGCTCGGTGTCTCCTCGACCCAGACCGCCTCGCTCGAGCTGAAGATGGCGGCCAACAGCCGTGACAGGGGGCTGGCCTTCCAGGCCGCCGAGGCCGCGCTGAAGGATGCCGAGGACTATCTGAAAAACACCGAGCCGCTGCCGCCATTCGATGGCAGTCAGACCGGGCTGGTCCAGGCCGCCGGTCCGGATGAGGATCCCCCGTGGCTGTCGCCGGGCTGGATGCAGCAGGCCCGTGTCTACGGTGGTACCCTCGAAGGGGTGAGCGAGCTTCCTCGCTATCTCATCGAAGAGCTCCCTCCGATGCCGATGCCGGGTGGCTCTCTGCAATCCAACGTGCCGCTGACGGAGAAGGGATGGTATCGCATCACCGCCGTCGGGAAGGGCGCTACCCCGACATCCTCGGTCTGGCTCCAGAGCGTCTACAAGCGCTGAATGATGCGGATGAACGGTATGCTCGAGAACTGGAAAAACGGGATGATGTACGCGGTTGTGGCGGCGGTTGCCTCGATTCCGGTGGTCCCGTCGCCCGCCCCGGCAGCCATCTCCAACATTCCCCTGTTCATCTCCAGGAGTGTCGACCCCAATGTCCTGCTGAACATGTCGGTGGAAGGACCGATGGGTGGTGCCGCCTACAACGACGAGGCGGAGAGCCAGCCGGACGAGGCGGGCAACCAGTGCGCCGGACGAAAGGGGCGCATCGGAGTGTGCTATTTTCCGAACCGGGAATATCTCGGGTATTTCAATCCCAAGCGTTGCTACGCCTACAAGAACGGCAAGTTCGTCCCCAAGGGACTCACCAATGGCAACCACGAGTGCAGCGGCAAGTTCAGCGGCAATTTTCTCAACTGGGCGACCACCTCGGCCATCGATATGTATATCTGGGCCATGACCGGCGGCAACCGGGTGGTGGATACGAAGTCCAACACCGTCGTTCGTCAGGCGGCCAAGGCAAGCTGGTGGTTCCACCCCAAGCGGATCAGCGCGGCCGACAACGTTGCTCCCTCCACGGTGACCCCATGGTCCGTGAACGAAGTGATCATCATCAACGATCCCGATGAGACCGGAAACCCGTTCAAGATCCGTTTCGAACGGGCGAACGGAAACCAGCTCGCGCTTTATAACGCGAAGATCAAGGTCTGCGTGAAAAGCAAGCCGGAACCCAACTGTGTGCCCTATACCAAGAGCGACGGTACCGTCTATTACAAGCCGGAAGGGCTGATTCAGCAAAATGCGGAGAAGATGCGCTTTGCGGTGACCAGTTATACGCTGGACAACACGCAACGGAGGGACGGTGGGGTATTGCGTGCCAACATGAAATATGTAGGGCCGAAGATGCCGGACGGGTCCGGCAACATGGTGGACAATCCCGACAAGGAGTTCGGCAGCGACGGCATCTTCGTCGATGATCCGGACGGTCTGGCGGGCGGCGGCGGAGTCGATTACAGTGGCGTGATCAACTACATCAACCGTTTCAGCGACTATGGTTACAAGTCCTATGATCCCGTCGGCGAGCTGTTCTACGAGTCGTTGCGCTATCTGAAAAATCTGGGGCCGACACCGGAGTACTCCGCGGGGTTGACCGACAAACAGAAAGGAGGTTTCCCGGTGATCACGGCCTGGGAGGACCCGATTCAGTACTCTTGTCAGAAGAATTTCATCGTGGGCATCAACGATGCCTACCCCTGGATGGACAAAAAACTCCCGGGAACCCATTTCACCAGCGGGACCTACCGCGGCGTCTCTTTGGCCGCAGGGGACTATGGCGAGCCCTCCAACCCCGATCCCGACATCGACGTAACCGCGCTGACCAACGAAGTGGGTGCCCTGGAGGGTTTGAACGGTACGCAGATGCGCATGCGCTGCACCAGCGATCCGGCGGAGAGTTGCGAAGATGACAACTCCAGCCCCTGGGACCTGGAGGCGTGGAAGAATGTCCCGGCGTTGGGGGAGGCATTTGGTCCCTGGAACGGCGGGGTGAAACAGAACTCCTATTATGTGGCGGGTCTGGCCTATTATGCCAACACGCGGGACATCCGCCCCGATCTGGAGGGGAAGCAGACGGTCACCACCTACATGATCGATACCCAGGAGTACCATGCCGACCCGTTGGTGGGAAGCGCCAACATGCTCTGGCTGGCCGGGAAATATGGTGGATTCGAGGACCAGAACGGCAATGGCCGGCCGGATCTGGTGGAAGAGTGGGACAGGGATGGGGATGGCGAGCCGGACAACTATGTGCTGGCCAATCAGCCGACCAAGCTGGTGGCCGGCCTCAAGCGCTCTTTCAATGATATCTTCCGTCGCCTGGCGTCGTTCGCCTCGGTGGCGGCCAATTCGACCGAGCTGAAGAGCGGGACCCGCATCTATCAGGCGCGTTTCAACGGCGGCAACTGGCTGGGCGATCTGGTGGCCTACGAGGTCAACCCGGACGGCAGCGTGGGAGATGCGGTCTGGAAAGCTTCAGAGCAGTTACCCTCTGCCGCGAGCCGCAAGATCTTCAGCTGGAATCCTGCGGCATCCACCGGAAACAAGGGGATCGAGTTCAAATGGAACCGCCTGAGCGTCGATCAGCAGGCTGCCCTCAACCGCTCCGCCTCCGGCATCGACGACGGTGCCGGTGAGACCCGGGTGGCCTATCTGCGGGGTGATCAGGGTGCGGAGCAGCAGAATGGCGGCACTTTCCGCGATCGAGAGCATCCGTTGGGTGACATCGTGCACTCCAACCCCCTGTTCGTCGGAAATCAGGATTTCGGCTACGACCTGTATGGTCCTGGCAGTGCCCTGGCCGGGGAGAGCAGCGCCTATGCCGCGTTCCGCGACTCGGCCCTCTACCGGAACCGTCCGCCCATGATCTACGTCGGGGCCAACGACGGCATGCTGCACGCCTTCCACGCCGAGACCGGAGAGGAGTTGTTCGCCTATGTTCCCAACGCCGTGATCGAGGGGCTCAGCGCCCTGACCTCGCCGGACTACGCGCACCGCTACTATGTGGACGGCTCGCCGTGGAGTGCCGATGTCTGGCTGGATGGCCAGTGGCGGACCGTGTTGCTGGGTTCGCTGGGGGCGGGCGGCAAGGCGATATTCGCCCTGGACATCACCGACCCGGCCAACTTCTCCAGCAGCGACGTGCTGTGGGAGTTCACCGACGTTGAGCTGGGTTTCACCATCGGGCAGGCCACCATTGCACGGATGGCCAACGGCGAATGGGCGGCCATCTTCGGCAACGGTTATGAGAGCAGCAGCCGGCGGGCACAGCTGTTCATCGTCAATCTTGCCGATGGCAGCCTGATCCGGCGCATCGACACCGGGGCAGGTGACAGTGGTTCACCCAATGGCCTGGCCTCTCCCATCCCGGTGGATGTCAACGGTGACGCCATCGCCGATTTCATCTACGCCGGCGACCTGCAGGGGAACCTCTGGAAGTTCGATGTCACCGATGCCTCCGCCTCCAACTGGGAGATCGCCTACGGCACCTCTTCCGCCCCCGAGCCGTTGACCGTCGCGCTGGACGACGCGGGAGTACGCCAGCCCATCACCGCCAAACCCGAAGTGGGCCGTCATCCCAAGGGCGGGGTCATGGTCTATTTCGGGACCGGCAAATACTTCGAGACCGGCGATGACCAGGTGGGCTCCAATCCTCAGCTGCAACGCTTCTACGCCATTCATGATGACGGCGGGACGGTGGACGTGAACAGTGATCTGCGTGAGCAGACCATACTGGTGGAGATGAGCTACTCCGGCAGTCGTGTACGGGTCACCTCCAGGCATCCGGTGGATTGGACCACCCAGAAGGGGTGGTATCTGAACCTGGTATCACCGCTGGAGGGGCGCCAGGGAGAGCGGGTGATAGCCACGCCCATCCTGCGTTATGGGCGAGTCATCTTCACCACCCTGATTCCGGATGCCGATCCGTGCAAGTTCGGGGGGCGCAGCTGGTTGATGGAGCTGGATGCGCTGACCGGTTCCAGGCTCAAGAAGAGCCCGTTCGATCTCAACCGGGATGACCAGTTCGACGAAGGGGACCATGTCAACGCCGGGGACCTGGATGGAGACGGGAAAGATGATGTGGTCTCTGTCAGTGGCAAGCAATCCCTCGACGGAGGGATCAGCACCAATCCGGCTATCTTCGATGCCGGCAACGGCAAGGAGGTGAAGATTGCGAGCAAGTCCAGTGCCGATTTTGAAGTGACCGTGGAGTCCAGCGGCATCACTCCGGGACGCAAATCGTGGCGGCAACTGCGATGAACACACCGTCACCCCTCATGCGACACTGGGGTGGCTTCACCCTGATCGAGGTGATGATCGCCCTGGTGATCTTCACCGTCGCCCTGCTTGGGCTGGCCGGACTGCAGGCCGCATCGTTGCGTGACAATCAGCTCGCCTACCTGAATACCGTGGCCACACAGCTGGCCCACGACATGGGAGAGCGCATTCGTGCCAATCCAACAGCAGCGGCGGCAGGGGCCTACCTGGTAGACAACGTCAACGGCTCGGTGGCGGCACCCTCGGTGGACTGCTACACGGGTTCCTGTACGGCGGCCGACATCGCGGCGACCGATGCCTATGAGTGGTTGTCGGCCATCGAGGAGAGACTCCCCTCCGGCAAGGGGCGAATTTCAGCCGCGGGGGGGCTGCTGTCGGTGACGGTGATGTGGGATCAGGAGGGGCGCGGTGCCACCGGCACCGATTGCGGGGGCGGCGAGGACGACCTGGCCTGCCTGCAGATCCAGGTGCGGCTATGATACGGCCCTCTCTCTCGTCACAGCACGGATTCACCCTGGTGGAGTTGATGGTGGCGCTGGTCGTTGGATTGCTGGTGATGTTCGGTGTCGGGCAGATCTTCGTGCAGGGCAAACGTTCGGCATCGGTCCAGGATGAGGCGGGCCGGCTGCAGGAAGGCGCGCGTTACGCACTGCAACTCATGAAGCGGGATATTCAGAGAGCGGGCTACCTGGGCTGCAGTCATGCCGCTACCCTGAAGGAGAACATCGTCACGGGAGGCAGCTATGTGGACGACCTGGAGCATTTCGTCGCCGGTCATGAAGGATTGCAGGGAAGTTGGGATCCCCCCTTGCCGACAGAGCTGGATGATCCGGGGACGGCTGACGATGATGTCACGCCGGGGACCGATGTGATTACCCTCCGTTTCTCCGACGGGGAGGGGCTGAGGATGACCCAGCCGAAGCAGCCCTACCACTTCAGGGTACACAACCTCTCGGTGGAAAGTGGGGCCTGTCCAGATGGAGCGAGCAGTTACAGCGGCCTGTGTGTCGGGGATCTGGTGGTGGTCTCCGATTGTACCAAGGCGCGTACGGCCACCGTCGAAAGCCTCCACCTGAGCGGTGGTGACCTGTCGATCTATCACACCAACCCCTCGTGGGGTGATTCCGCCGATATGGATCCCCGTAACCACTTCAATCCGGCGCACAGCTACATCTTCAAGGGGGTGACCGTCTCTTATTTCGTCCATCCCCAGGATGGTGGCGGTGGTGCTCCCGCCCTCTACCGGAAGGTGGGCAATGGGGGTGCCGAGGCGCTGGTCGATGGGGTGGAGGATATGCAGATCCGCTACGGCGTGGACGATGACGGGGATGGTATTCCCAACCGTTTCCTCACCGCCGACAACGTGGCCGATTTCCGTCAGGTGGTGGCGGTCCGTATCGCGTTGCTGTTGCGCAGCATCGAAGAGCGGTTGCGCAAACCCAAGGCGCGTACCTTCCACCTTTTGAAGAAGACGGTGACCACACCGGCGGATCGCTATTTGCGAAAGGTGTTCGACACCACCATCCAGTTGCGCAACGGCTGAACGCGATATCCTTCGTTTCCGGGTCGATGAATCGCCCTCAGCGGTGAGCGCCCTCCAGTCCCTCCTCCGCCAGGGCCACGGCACGGAACAGGGCACGACCCTTGTTCATGGTCTCCTTCCACTCCAGCGCCGGGATGGAGTCGTGCACGATGCCGGCCCCGGCCTGAACATGCACCTTCCCCTCCTGGATCACGGCGGTACGGATGGCGATGGCGGTGTCCATGTTGCCCGACCAGGAGAGGTAGCCCACCGCCCCGGCGTAGATCCCCCGCTTGACCGGCTCCAGCTCGTCGATGATCTCCATGGCGCGGATCTTGGGTGCGCCGCTCACCGTGCCGGCCGGGAAGGTGGCCCGCAGCACGTCCATGGCGCTCAAGCCTGCCCGTAGTCGGCCGGTGACATTGGAGACGATGTGCATCACGTGGGAGTAGCGCTCGATGATCATCTTTTCGGTCAGCCGTACGCTGCCCAGTTCGGCGATGCGACCCACGTCGTTGCGTCCCAGGTCGATGAGCATCAGGTGCTCGGCCAGCTCTTTCGGATCGGCCAGCAGTTCTTCGGCCATCGCTCGATCCTCCTCCGGGGTGCGGCCGCGACGCCGGGTTCCTGCGATGGGGCGCACGGTGACCTCTCCCTGCTCCAGCCGCACCAGGATCTCCGGCGACGAACCGACGATGTGGAACCGGTCGAGATTCAGGAAGTACATGTAGGGCGACGGGTTGAGGCTGCGTAGTGCCCGGTAGAGATGCAGCGGCGGTGCATGGAACGGGATCGACAGCCGCTGGGAGAGGACCACCTGCATCACGTCTCCCTCAGTGATGTATCGCTTGATCCGTTCCACCGCCCGCTCGAAATCGGCCTGGCTGAAGCCGGAGACGAAATCGCTCTCTTCCACGCGGGCGGGACGGGCGTGAAAATGGCGCGGCACCGGCCGGGAGAGACGGTCCACCAGTTCGGCGAGGCGTTGCTGACCCCGCTGCCAGGCGTCCGGCTCGGCGGGATCCTGGTGGACCACCACGTACAGCCTGCCACTCAGGTTGTCGAACACCACCACCTCTTCGGAGACCATCAGCAGGATGTCCGGTGTCTCCAGCGTATCGGGGCTTGCGTTGCGGGCCAGACGGGGTTCGATATAGCGAATGGTGTCGTAGCCGAAGTAGCCCACCAGTCCCCCGGTGAAACGGGGCAGCTCCGGCAGCTCCGGTACCCGGAAGCGCTCCTGGAAGGACTCGATCCATGCCAGCGGGTCCGCTGCGTCGACCTCTTCTGCCACCCGTCCATCCTGCAGCAGGGTGATGCGCTCTCCTGTGATGCGGACCACCGAGCGGCAGGGGAGCCCGATGATGGAGTAGCGGCCCCATTTCTCGCCTCCCTGCACCGATTCCAGCAGATAGGAGTAGGGCCCGTCGGCCAGTTTCAGATAGGTGCTCAGCGGTGTATCGAGATCCGCCAGTGCTTCCCGCATCAGCGGGATACGGTTGTAGCCCTGGGCGGCGAGGGTGGTGAACTGTTCGGGTGTCATTGCTCGGTTTACCTGTGAAGTGGACGATGGAAACGGGAGGGGCCGGAAATCAGCCGGTCCGCCATCGCTTCCGATCGTCTCTCAGGTAATCCGCCATGTAACTGTTCAGCATAGTATAAATGGGCCGGTAACTGTCGAGGGATGAGCTGGACAGTTACCCCGCCATCATGTTTCCAGTTTGCCTTACGGCAGCAGTCCCGGCAAGCGAGTCATCTCGTCGATCACCGCATCGGGGCCTGCATCCCGGATGTCCTCTCCGTGGTTGTAGCCATAGCTCATGCACACGATGCGGAACCCCGCCGCCCGGGCGGCCTTCACGTCGCTGATGGAGTCACCCACCATCAGCGCCTCCCGGGGTGCCACGCCGAAGAATTCCGCGGCGTGCAGCAGCGGCAGGGGATCCGGTTTCTTGCGCGGCAGGGTGTCGCCGCTCACCACGATCCGGAAGAACTCCCGGATGCCGAGCTGCTCCAGCAGGGGCAGGGTGAACTGCTCCGCCTTGTTGGTGACGCTGCCCAGCGGATAGCCGGCCTCCCGCAGCGTTTCCAGTGTCTCCTTCACCCCGGGGTAGAGATAGCTGCGCTTGCTGGTGTTCCCGGCGTACAGCTCCAGGAAGAGGGGGTAGGCACGCTGGAACAGCTCCGGGTCCGGTTCCCCTTCGAGCCGGTCAACCAGCGCGCGCCGTACCAACGCCTCCACGCCATTGCCCACCCAGTTGCGCACCTTTTCCTCCCCTCGCGCAGGGAGCCCCAGCTGCTCCATCATCCGGTCCACGCACCAGGCGAGGTCCGGCACGCTGTCCACCAGCGTGCCGTCCACGTCGAACAGGATCATGGCCGGTCTGTCGAACTTCATGGAGCGCTATTCCGCTTCCGCCACCTTGGCCAGCTCGGCACGCATGGCGTCGATGGTGGCCTTGTAGTCGTCGGTATTGAAGATGGCAGAGCCGGCCACGAAGGTGTCCGCTCCCGCCGCGGCGATCTCGCCGATGTTGTCGATCTTGACCCCGCCGTCGATCTCCAGCCGGATGTCGTAGCCGCTCTCGTCGATGATCTTGCGCGCCTCGCGCAGCTTCTGCAGCGTCGAGGGGATGAAGCTCTGGCCGCCGAAGCCCGGGTTGACCGACATCAGCAGCACCATGTCCACCTTGTCCAGCACGTAGGTGAGATAGTCCAGGGGGGTGGCGGGGTTGAACACCAGGCCCGACTTGCAGCCGTTGTCCCGAATCAGCTGCAGGCTGCGATCGATGTGTTCCGACGCTTCCGGATGGAAGGTGATGTAGGTGGCCCCGGCCTTGGCGAAGTCGGGAATGATCCGATCCACCGGCTTGACCATCAGGTGGACGTCGATGGGCGCGGTGATTCCGTAGTCACGCAGTGCCTCGCACACCAGCGGGCCGATGGTCAGGTTGGGGACGTAGTGGTTGTCCATGACGTCGAAGTGAACCACATCGGCCCCGGCATCCAGCACGTTCTGCACCTCCTCCCCGAGCCGGGCGAAATCGGCGGAAAGAATGGAGGGGGCTATCAAATAGTTTGGCATAACAACAACCTCTTTTCTTCGTTGGGCGGCGCGAAAAGCGCAATGCGCGGCACACTTTACCCGATCAGCCGGAAAAGTGCACCTGCCGCCCCTCCGGTGGATGCTGCCGCCGGTACCGTCTCACGGATACAGCCATTCGGCGATCCCTGCCATGATCATGTTCACCGAGACCAGGTTCAGCAGCAGCCCCATGAACTTCTCCAGGGCCAGGATCCCTCTTTCCCCGAGGATCCGGCCGAGGCTCCTGCCGGCGAGCAGGATGAGCATCGTGACACCGAGTACCACGGCCAGGGCGACCGTGATCTCCGGCAGGCTGGTCTGCTGCTGGCCGTGCAGGACCATGACGGTGGTCACCGCCGCCGGCCCCGCGATGGAAGGGACAGCGATGGGAACCAGGACGGGGTTGTTTGCGTAGTCGTCGGAGAAGATGGCGGCGGAGCTCTGGAAGATCATCTTGAGGGAGATGAGAAACAGGATGATCCCTCCGGAGATCTGCAGGGAGGAGGGATCGATCATGAGATATTCGAAGAGCCGATCGCCCGCAGCGGCGAACAGGACGAGGATGGCGAAAGCGAGACCGATTTCCCGTACGATCGCCCGCCGGTAGGAAGATGGGGGCAGGCCACGCAGCACGGCGAGCACGAAGGGGAGGTTACCGAAGGGATCGATGACCAGAAAAAGCAGGGGGATGAACTCCATCTTTCGTCTCCCGAATGGCGGGTTGTCGCCGGGGTGAAACATCGCATCATTCAACATTGATGTTTGGTGACATTGCTCCCCGTAACCGCTGTCTCGAGCAGCTGTCACTTGACGATCCTAATCCATTGGATTATGGTTGTCGAATGCAGACTGTGATCGAACTGCCAGAGTTCCTGAGAAAATCATCCGGTTTGCTTTCCCCGGCGGAGCGTACGAGTATCGTCAACTACCTGGCCGCCCATCCCGCGGCGGGTGACATCATGCGGGGGACAGGGGGAATTCGAAAGCTGCGATGGTCGGCCCGGGGCAAGGGCAAAAGTGGAGGAGCGCGGGTCATATACTATTATCACAACAGTTCGATGCCGCTGTTTCTGCTTACGGTATTCGGCAAAGGGGAAAAGGCAAATCTTTCAGGAGCGGAACGGAACGAGTTGGCAAGGCTGACGGCGATTCTGGTAAAGAGCTACAGGGCAAGGTGATTCATGGGTAACGCATACGACAGTATCGAGCAAGGTTTGAAAGAGGCGATCGAACACGCCAGGGGGGGAAAGACCAAAGCGGTCGTACATGAGTTCAGGCCGGTGGATGTAAAGAATCTCCGCTCCAGGATTGGCATGTCCCAAAGCGAATTTGCTTCTGCGTTCGGTATCAGCGTGAGTACCTTGCGTCATTGGGAGCGGGGCGATCGGACACCGCAGGGTCCTGCGCTCGTTTTGTTGAATGTGGTGGCGAGGGAGCCAGAGGCGGTTCTGAAGGCGCTCGGTACCTATCCGGAGGGCGACGCTGGATCCGTACGCGCCGGGAAAAGGTGCGCAGGCTGATCACGGGTGATCGGCGACCTGCCGGGAGGATCGCACGCTTTGTTGCAGCGCCTCTGCTATCTCCCGGCTCAGGCGGGCCAGTGCACGGCTCTGCGCGGCGATCATCGCCCCCTGGCGGTCGCTGTCCACCGGTTCGGTGATGACACTCCTGTTGCTGTAAACCAGTTTCCGATGGCGCCTGTCCAGGATGTGCCAGCGTGCCACCAGTTCCACCGGCCGCCCCGTTCCCATCTCCAGTCTGGCTACGTCGATCGTCACCTGCCAGGGGAGCTCCGCCGTGCGGTAGCCGGGATAGAGCACGATGCGGGAGCTGTCCAGCAGCCGCGAGAGATTCTCCGCCAGCACACGGCTGAAATTGCCGTGCAGGGGCTCCGCCCAGCGATGGAACTCCTCGAGCCGGATCTCGTTGGTCTCGTCGCGTAGCACGATCTGGGGGCGCAGCAGATATTCCGGCAGGGTGACGGGTCCCACCACCAGCCCGATGTCAGGAGGGGTCGGGGGATCGGAGGGCGGTTCCGCCGCCAGGGGGGTGAGCAGGTAGAAGTGGGAGGGTGGGGTGCTGCATCCCGCTACCAGAAACAGGCCGCAGGTGAGCAGCAGAATGGATTGGAGCAGGCGGGTCATTTCCCTATCTCTTCCCTTTCAGCAGTGTTTCCGGATTGCGCTCGATGGTGTCGGCCAGATTGCGCAGCGAGCGGGCCGACTCGGTGAGTTCCTGCAGGGCGCGGGAGAGCTGGTAGTGCAGCTCCGAGTCGTCGGCGAGTTGCGCCCCCAGGGAGCGGAAGGCTTCGGTGGCCTCGGCCATGGAGTGCTCGAAGCTGGAGGCCATGGTCTCGGCCCGGTCGTCCAGATTGGCGGTGAGCTTGCGGATCTCCGCCAGCGTCTTGCGGGTGTCGCGCAGGGTCTCGTCCACTCCTGTGGAGAGCGGCGTGATCCGTTCGTTCAGATTCGCCACCAGGGCGTTCACCTCCTTCGCCACCTGGTTGAAGGAGCGTATGGCCTCCGCCAGTTCCGGGGAGTTGACCAGCCGTTCCAGTCCGGTCATGGTGGCGGCCAGATTGTCGAGCAGCTTCTCGTAGCTGTAGTTCTGCAGCTTGCCACCCAGTTTGTCCAGCAGGGAGGGGACGGTGGGAATCTCCGGGTAGCGGGTGAGAATGCCGGCGTACTTGGGTGGTTCGTGGGGGTAATAGTCCAACTGGATGAAGAGCTGTCCTGTGATGAAGCTGTGGATCTGCAACTGGGCGCGCAACCCGCGGTCCACCAGACTCTGCAGATCGAATGACCCACTCGGCGTCTCACCCTTTTCCCTGGCGAGTGAAAAGCGTTTCGGGTCGATCTCGATCTCCACCGGGATGTAGATCTGCTCCGTCCTGGGGTCCATGCGCAGGGCGATGTCGGTGACCGAGCCCACCTTGACCCCGCGAAAACTGACCGGTGAGCCCTCCGACAGGCCGGTGACCGAGTTCTCGAAGAAGAGCACATAGTGCCGCTTCTTGGAGAACAGGGTGTCGTCGCCCAGCAGGAAGACCGCCAGCAGGAACAGGCCGATGGCGGTCACCACGAACAGCCCGATCACCGTAGGATTGGCACGCCTGCTCATACCTTGCCCCGGTTGAGGAAGGCGCGCACCTTGATGTTCTCCGAGCTGTCGCGCAGCATTTTTGGATCGCCCCGGGCAATGATGGTCCGGCTCTCATTATCGAGAAAAACCGAGTCGTTTCCAATAGTAAAGATGCTCGCCAGCTCGTGGGTCACCACCACGACGGTGGCCCCCAGACTGTCGCGGATCTCCAGGATCAGCTCGTCCAGCCGCCGCGAGCTGATGGGGTCCAGTCCGGCGGAGGGTTCGTCGAAGAACAGCACCTCGGGGTCCAGCGCGATGGCACGCGCCAGGCTTGCCCGTTTGCGCATCCCCCCGCTGATTTCGGCAGGATAGAACTGCTCGAAACCGGCCAGCCCCACCAGTGCCAGTTTCAGGGAGGCGATCTCGTTCACTTCGCGCTTGCTCAGCTCGGTGTATTCCTGCAACGGCAGCGCAACGTTCTCCTGCAGGGTCATCGAGCTCCACAGCGCACCACTCTGGAACAGGACGCCGAACCGGCGTTTGAGCATCTCCTGCCGATGGGGCGGGGCCTGCCAGAAGTCGATGTCGTCGAACCAGATCTCGCCCTTTGCCGGCACCATCAGGCCGATCAGATGTTTGAGCAGGGTGCTCTTGCCACAGCCGCTGCCCCCCATGATGATGAAGACGTCGCCGCGCCGGATGGTGAAGTCGAGGTCCCGCTGGATGATGAAATCTCCGTACGCCATGGTGAGATCCTTCACCCGGATGTGGGTCTCGCCGCTCATATTCCCAGCTTCTGGTAGAGGATGGTCATCAGTGATGCCGAGACGACGATGAAGACGATGCTGGTGACCACCGCCGAAGTGGTGGCCTCACCCACCGCGGAGGCGCTGCGCCCGCACTGCATGCCACGCAGGCAACCGGCGATGGCGATCAGGATGCCGTAGACCAGCCCCTTGCTGAGCCCCACCAGGAAATGGGGGATACTGAGCGCATAGAGGGTCTGCTGATAGTACTCGTTCATGTCCACGTTGAAGGCGGTGACTGCCACCAGCATCCCTGCCACCATTCCCACCACGCTGGCGTAGAGGGTGAGCAGGGGCGCCATCAGGATGAGCGCCAGCATGCGTGGCAGCACCAGAAAGTCGATGGGAGAGATGCCCAGGGTCCGGTAGGCGTCGATCTCCTCGTTCACCTGCATGGTGCCCAGCTGGGCGGCAAAGGCGGCGCCGGTGCGGCCGGCGAGGATGATTCCGGTCATCAGCGCGCCGATCTCCCGGGACATGCCGATTCCCACCAGGTCGGCGATGTAGATCTGGGCGCCGAACTGGGCCAGTTGTACCGCTCCCATATAGGCCAGGATGAGTCCGACCAGAAAGCTGATCAGGGAGACGATGGGCAGCGCCTGTGGCCCGGTCTCCTGAACGAGCAGAGCCAGGTCGGAGCGCCGGAACTGCGCCTTGCCCCGCAGCAGGCGGCCCACCGCCAGGGAGATCTCGCCGATGAACCGGATCATCGCCGGCGCGCCGTGGAGCAGCTCCAGCGTGACCTGACCCACATGGTGCAACAGGGAAGGTGGTTCCGCATGGCGGCCGGTGACCTGTTCCGGGACGGCCGAGGCCAGCCTGAGCAATCGGCGTGCTCCCTCGGGCAACCCCCCCTGATCCACCGCCAGCCCCTGTTCTCCGCACAGTGCGATGACGTTGCGCAGGAAGTTGATCAATCCGCTGTCCCAGGCGGTGAGCCCCTCGGCATGGAAAACCACCCGCTCGATTCCCGGATGCTCCGCCAGGTATTTCGACACCACGTCGCTGGCGGGCAGCCGTTCCCGCATACGCCAGCTTCCGGCCAGCCCGATCCGCAGCGTGGACCTCTCGTGCTGCGAGAGGTCCAGTTTCCAGGGGCGTCGTTGCGATGTGGTGTGTCCGTTCAGTTGGTTCGTCCTGCGTCGTTCGATTCGGCGGGATGAGGGGAGTGAATGGAATACCCCTTTTCGACATTCCACCAGGAGAAAGGCTATTCTAGCATTATTAGCCGATACGCCTGGACGCAACGAGCCGCTCCCCCATGACCACGACCCTTTACTGGCACGATTATGAGACCTTCGGTTCCGACCCGCGCCGGGATCGTCCCGCCCAGTTCGCGGGGCTTCGGACCGACGAGGAGCTGAACGAGATCGGGGAACCGCTGGTGCTCTACTGCAAGCCACCGACGGACTACCTTCCCCATCCGGAGGCCTGTCTGCTCACCGGGATCACTCCGCAGCTGGCGGCGGAACGAGGGGTGAGTGAGCCACGCTTCATCGCCCGCATCCACGCCGAGCTGGCCCGGCCGGGCACCTGCGGCGTGGGTTACAACACCTTGCGTTTCGATGATGAAGTGACCCGTCATATCCTCTACCGCAATTTCTACGATCCCTATGCCCGCGAATGGCAGAATGGCAATTCCCGCTGGGACATCATCGATCTGGTCCGCATGACCTACGCCCTGCGCCCCGGGGGTATCCATTGGCCGCGCAACAGTGAGGGCAAGCCCAGCTTCCGGCTGGAGGATCTGGCCGCCGCCAACGGCTTGCTGCACGAATCCGCCCACGACGCGCTCTCCGACGTGCGTGCCACCATTGCCCTGGCGCGTCTCGTCCGGCAGCATCAGCCGCGCCTCTATGACTGGTTGTTCCGGCTGCGCGACAAGCGCAAGGCGGCGGAGCTGCTGGACGTCGTCGGCCATACGCCGGTGGTGCACACCTCGCGCATGTACCCGGCCGAACAGGGATGTACCACCCTGGTGATGCCCCTGCTGAGCGAACCCCGGAACAGCAACAGTGTGCTGGTCTACGATCTGCGCCACGATCCCCGGCCGTTCCTGGAGCTGGGAGAGGAGGTGCTTCGTGAGCGGCTGTTCACGCCAAGCGGGGCGCTGGCGGAAGGGGAGGTGCGATTGCCGGTCAAATCGGTGAAGATCAACCGCTGCCCGGCGCTTGCACCGCGCAGTACCCTCGACCAGGCCGCCGCCGGGCGGATTGCCATCGATCTGGATGCCTGCAACCGTCACTGGGAGCTGCTGCGAGGGGAGCGGGGGTTTGCCCAGCGGGTGGCTGCGGCCTACGGCGGAGGCGGTTACCCGCCCGCCGAGGATGTGGAGCTGGCACTCTACGACGGTTTCTTCGAAGAGGCCGACCGCTACCTGATGGAGAGGGTGAGGCACGCTGCTCCACAAGAGCTGACGGAGGAGCTTTTTCCCTTCCGGGATGCGCGACTGCCGGAGCTGCTGTTTCGTTACCGGGCCCGGAACTGGCCGGAGACCCTTTCCGCCGACGAGCGGCGGCGCTGGGAGCGGTTTCGCAGGGAGCGGCTCATGTCGGGAGCGGGCGGAGAGACATTGGGTCTCGAGGCCTACCGGGAATGCATCCAGGCCCTGCGTGCGCGACACGAGGGGGACGAAGAGTCGGGGCGCATCCTCGATCGGCTGGCGGAGTGGGGAGAACGGCTGGCCGAAGGAGTCGTATGAATGGCCCGGTTTTCAGCGCCGGCTCACCATCTCGTCCAGGTGCCGTCGCGGGGAGAGCTCCCCGGTTTCGGCGGGATAGCCGATGCTGAGCAGGGATACCGGAATCAGGTCGGCATCCAGTTCCAGGAGCTCCTTTACCCGTTGTTCGTCGAAATCCCCCACCCACCAGGGGATCCGACCACCGCCAATCCTTTCGCCGCTTCTCATTTGGACAGGCGGCCTTCACTTACTAGTTCGATGACCCGATTGCGCACTTGTTCCAGTTTTTCATCGGTGATTCTTCCCGCTATGCGCCGAAACAATGCCTGATGCGCGGTGAACAGCTTGCCGGGCCGGACATAACTGATCCGCCGAAGAGAGCCACGGAAGAAGTCGCTATCCGTCAGCTCGATCGCAAAGGGGTCGGCATAGGCTCGACTGGTGATTTGCAGACAGAGCCAGTCCTCGCGTCCAGCGTGGGCCAGAACGAGCGCGGGCCGAAGTTTGGAAGTGGAGAGATCCGAAAACGGGAAGGGTACGAGGACCACGTCACCTATTGCAGGTGTTTCCACGCCTCATCCTCTTCCGGTTTCAGCCAGTCCTCTCCCAGCGCCTGTTCGGCAAGCTGGGCAACTTCATCCACCTCGATGGGCGCCTCGTCCAGAATGGTCACGAGGGCACGATGTACACCCTTGACTTCGACCGGCTCGATCAAACGAATGCGCCCCTCTTCATCGATAATGGCTTCCACTGTCTGTTTCACGTTCCCGTTCCTCTGGTCAGGATCTCGTCGGATTGGCGGCTTGTCACTGGTTCACACGAACGGTTTTTCCCTCAGCGCCAGCTCACCATCTCGTCCAGATGCCGTCGCGGGGAGAGCTCCCCGGTTTCGGCGGGATAGCCGATGCTGAGCAGGGATACCGGAACCAGGTCGGCATCCAGTTCCAGGAGCTCCTTCACCCGTTGTTCGTCGAAATCCCCCACCCAGGTGGAGGCCAGACCGGTGGCCACCACCGCCAGCTGGGCGTAGGCAGCGGCGATGGTAGCGTCCTGCAGTGCGTAGATATTTGCGCCCCGTTCGCCGAAGCGGGTCGCCGAACGGACCGGATCGGCACTGAACACCAGCACCACCGGGGCCTCGGCAACGAACTGCTGCCGGGAGGCGGCCTGGGCGAGTTCCCGGCGGAGCTTCCGGCCGCGCACCACGCTGATGTGGTATGCCTGGAGATCCCCGGCCGAGGGTGCGGCACAGGCCATCTCCAGGATGGCGTTCAGTTTCTCCTCTTCCACCGGCAGGTCACTCTGGTACCTGCGGATGGAGTGGCGGTGGCGGACGGTTTCGAAAAAATCCCACATGCCCCTTTTCCGTTACGGTTTCCGGGCGGGGCTGTGATAGTCCGGAAAATTGAGCTGCAATACCCGTCGTGCATCGTTGGCCAGCTCGGTACGCCCCATCTTGTCGTACGCTCGAGACATGATATCCAGGGCCTCCGCCACGGCGGGGGTGTTCTGGTAGTGTTCCACCACGTAGCGGGCACGGTTGGCCGCCGCCAGATAGGCTTCACGCTCCAGGTAGAAACGCGCCACATGGATCTCGTGCCGCGCCAGGGCGTTGAGCAGATACTTCATCCGTTGCAGAGCATCGGCGCGGTACTTGCTCTCCGGAAACTTGCGCACCAGCTCGGAGAAATAGTTGAACGAGCGGCGCAGATGGCTCGGATCCCGCTGGGTGGGATCCTGGTTGAAGGTCTTGTTGAGGAAGGTATCCCCTTCGGAGAAACTGGCCAGTCCCCGCAGGTAATAGGCGTAATCCACGTTGGGGTGACGAGGGTACTGCTTGATGAAGTTGTCAGCCGCGGCGATGGCCGACTCCGGCTCACCCCCTTTGTAATAGGCGTAGATGATGTCCAGGTCTGCCTGTTCCGCATACCGGCCATAGGGGTAGGCGCTCTTCAACTCTTCGTAGTAGCGAATGGCGGTTTCGTAGTCGCGGTTGTCCAGGGCGGTCTTGGCCTCCTTGTAATACTGTTGGGCAGACCACTCCTGCTTCTTGTCCACGCTGGCGCAGGCGCCGAGCAGCAGAAGCAGTGACAGGATGAGCAGACGGGTGAACAGATGCATTGTGTTAGAGTATCCGGAAATTGAGTATCTGAACCATGACTCGTTTCACGGCGGTTGACAGCCATTTTATCCGAAACATGGGTAAACCGATAGCATCCATGGAATCCGGCCAGCGTCTGGCGGCGGTGATTCCCCGGGAATCCGCGGGGCAGCGGTTCGACCGCGTGCTGGCGGAGCTGTTTCCCGACTACTCCCGCAGTCGGCTGAGCCGCTGGATCAAGGGTGGCCAGGTGAAGCTGGATGGGCGATGTTGCTCTCCCGGACAGCGGGTGCTGGGTGGTGAACGGGTGGAGCTGGTGGTCTCTCCGGAGCCACAGGAGCGCTGGGAGGCGCAGGCCATCGACCTGAACGTGGTCTATGAGGATGACGCCATCCTGGTGGTGGACAAGCCGGCCGGGCTGGTGGTCCATCCTGCCGCCGGTAATCCCGATGGCACCCTGCTGAACGCACTGCTCCACCATGCCCCGGAGCTGGCGGAGGTACCGCGGGCGGGGATCGTACATCGCCTCGACAAGGAGACCAGCGGGCTGCTGGTGGTGGCGCGCACCGTCGGCAGTCACCTGCGGCTGGTGGAGCAGCTCCAGGAACGCAGTGTCTCCCGCTGCTACAGTGCGGTGGTGGTGGGGGTGCCGACCTCCGGCGGGACGGTGGATGCCCCCATCGGCCGCCACCGGGTGGACCGCAAACGGATGGCGGTGACCGGACAGGGCAAGCCGGCGGTCACCCACTATCGGGTGGCGGAGCGGTTTCGCGCCCATGCCCTGCTGGAGGTTCGACTGGAGACCGGCAGGACCCACCAGATTCGGGTTCACATGGCCCACATCCGCCACCCGCTGGTGGGGGACCCGGTCTATGGCGGGCGTTCGAGGATTCCGGCAGGCTGCGGTGAGGCGTTGCAGGGGGAACTGCGCGGCTTCCGGCGCCAGGCGCTGCACGCCGGACGGCTCGGTATCACCCATCCTGCCAGTGGAGAGCGGATGGAGTGGCAGGTACCGCTACCGGAAGACATGGCCAGACTCATCCATACATTGCGAGCGGATTCCCGCAGCCATGGTGGATGACTGGATCGTCCCCGACTGGCCGGCGCCCTCCCGGGTACGGGCCTGTGTCACCACTCGCGGCGGTGGCCGCAGCCGGGGCCCTTGGGATTCACTCAATCTGGGGGACCATGTGGGAGACGATCCGCTGGCGGTGGCCGCCAATCGGGAGCGTGTCGTCCAGGCCTTGGGGCTGCCGGCGCCTCCGCTGTGGCTAAAACAGGTTCATGGCTGTGACATCCTGGAAGCGGAGCGTGCGCCGCCGGGCTGCGAGGCGGACGGCAGTGTCAGCCGTACCCCCGGCAAGGTGTGCGCGGTGATGAGCGCCGACTGTCTGCCGGTACTGCTCTGTGACCGAGGGGGAGAGTGTGTGGCAGCCGTGCATGCCGGGTGGCGCGGGCTGGCGGCGGGGGTGATCGAGGCGGCGGTGGAGCGGATGGGGGTTCCCTCCAGCGGGATTCTGGCCTGGCTGGGGCCTGCCATCGGCCCGGATCGTTTCGAGGTGGGGGAGGAGGTGCGCGCCGCCTTCCTGACGCGGGACCAGGGCGCCGCCGAGAACTTTCGCCCTGCAGGGTCGCGCTGGCTGGCCGATATCTACGCACTGGCACGGGCACGGCTGCGCCATTGCGGGGTGGAGGCGGTGTATGGCGGGGCGTGGTGCACCTTCAGCGACGAAGCCCGCTTCTTTTCCTACCGGCGCGATGGTGTGACCGGGCGGATGGCCAGCCTGATCTGGCTGACATGAGCAATCGGATGGAGAGACGATGAGCGACTGGTACATGCTGACGGTGGTGGGCGAAGATCGTCCCGGCATCGTGGCGCAGGTGACGAAGGCACTGTTCGAGGGTGGCTGCAACCTGGGCGAGGCCTCCATGATGCGCCTGGGCGGGAGTTTCACCATCATGCTGATGGTGGAGCTGGAGGGAACGGGGGAGCGGCTCCTCCGGCTGGTGGAGCCGGTGGCCGGCTCTCTCGGGCTGCATGTCCATGTGGATGCCATCGCGGGACGGTTGCATCGCCATCTGGAGCCTGACGTCAGCGTCACGGTCTATGGCGCGGATCGTGCGGGCATCGTGGCCCGGGTCACGGGAGCGCTGGCGGAGGCGGGGCTGCATATCCTGGAGCTACGGTCCGACGTGGCAGGCAGCAGGGAGAACCCCATCTATATCATGCATATCGAGGGGCATGCCGCACGGGGCATCGATGCGCTGCGGACCGCCCTGACCCGGCTCGGGCTCGAGGATATCGAGGTGCATCTGGAACCGGTCACCACCATGCTCGGGTGAAGGTCATGGCATCGCTGGAGATCATCACCTATCCCGACGAGCGGTTGAAGCAGGTGGCGCAACCGGTGGAACGGTTCGACGAGGCGTTGCGGCGATTCGTCGAACGGCTCGAACAGACCATGCGCGACGCCCCTGGTGGTGTGGGTATCGCCGCACCGCAGGTGGGCCATCTGTTTCGCATTGCCATCGTGGATGTCTCTTCCAGACCGAAGATTGCCAGCAACGGCCGGATGGTGCTGATCAACCCGGAGATTCTCTCCTGGGAGGGCATGGTGAAGGGACGCGAAGGGTGCATGTCGGTACCGGACTTCACCGGTAACGTCGTGCGTGCCGAGTGCATCACGGTGAGCGCCCTGGATGAAACCGGGAGGCAGCGGGAGTATCGTTGTACAGGATATGAGGCGCGGGCCGTGCAGCATGAGATCGACCATCTGGATGGACTGCTGTTTCTGGATCGGCTGGTGAGCCGCCGCACCGACCTGTTTCCGCGCAAGAACTACGGCAGCAGGAAATCGGCCTGAACGGCGCCGTGGCCTCGTTTCTGTTCATCCTGTTTCTGCTCCTTTCATTGCTGATCCTCATGGGTCACCGGGCCAGCGAGGCCGACTGGGGGCGGTGGTGGCGCAACGTGATCGATGGCTGGTTGCGGCTGTTTTGCCGTTACTATCATCGGCTGGAATATGAACCGCTCCCGCTGCCGCAGCGGGGTCCTGCGCTGGTGGCATCCAATCACCTCTCCGGACTGGATCCCTTGCTGCTCATCACCGCGTCGAGACGCCCGCTGCGTTTCCTGATCGCCCAGGAGGAATACCACCGCTTCGGGCTGAACTGGTTGTTCCGTGCCGCCGGATGCATTCCGGTGGACCGGAAGGGGCGACCGGAAAAGGCGTTGCGGCGGGCGCGAGAGGCGCTGCAGCGCGGAGAGGTGGTGGCGCTCTTTCCCCACGGCCGGATCCATCTGGACTCCGATCCCCCTCGACCCTTGAAGAAAGGGGTGGTGCGTCTGGCATGCTGGTGCGAGTGCCCCATCTTTCCGGTGCGGCTGGAGGGGATCCGCGGCGAGCGGCTCGTTCTGGGGGCACTGGTGATCCGCAGCCGGGTTCGGTTGAAGACTTTTCCGCCGATATATTGCAGAGAGGAGGATGAGCAGGAGCGCTGCCTGGAGCAACTGCGGCGCCATATCGAGGGGGGAAGCGGAGAATGAGCGTCTCGCTGTGGATGTTCACCATCCTGGGATGGGCAGGAGGTATTGTTCTGCTCATCCTGGTCATCCTGTTTCTGCAGGATGTCTTGCAGAAAGAGCATGCCATCCGTCGCAACTTTCCGGTCATCGGCCGGCTCCGCTACTTTCTGGAGAGGCAGGGGGAGTTCTTCCGCCAATATTTCTTCGCCATGGACCGGGAGGAGCAGCCGTTCAACCGTGCCACCCGCACCTGGATCTATCGCACTGCAAAGGGGATAGGAGGGCTGGTCGGTTTCGGTTCCACCAACGACCTGCGCGAACCGGGATCCTACATCTTCGTCAATGCTCCCTATCCGCTGCTCGAGGAGGAGTGTGAGCCTTCGCCGCCGCTGGTGATCGGGCCGCGGTGCGCCCACCCCTTCGAGGCGCGCCATCCTTTCAACGTCTCCGGCATGAGCTACGGAGCCCTCTCGGCACCTGCGGTGCGAGCGCTCTCTCTCGGGGCGGCGGAGGCCGGGATCTGGATCAATACCGGGGAGGGAGGTTTGGCGCCCTACCACCTGGAGGGGGGAGGGGACATCGTCTTTCAGATTGGCACCGCCAAATATGGAGTACGGGATGCCGAGGGGCGGCTTTCCGATCAGCGACTGAGGGAGGTGGCGGAACGGGTCAAGGCGTTCGAGATCAAGCTGTCCCAGGGGGCGAAGCCGGGGCGGGGAGGAGTGCTTCCCGCGCACAAGGTGACCGCGGAGATCGCACGCATTCGCGGTATTCCGGAAGGTAAGGTCTCCAGCAGCCCCAATCGCCACCCCGAGATCAGGAGTCACCTGGATCTGCTGCGGATGATCCACCATATCCGTGAGGTGACCGGCCGCCCCGTGGGGTTCAAGATGGCGCTGGGCTCCGACATCTATCCTCGTCTGCTGTGTGAAGAGGTGGTGCGGCTCGGGCCGGATTTCGCTCCCGACTTCATCACCGTGGACGGAGGGGAAGGCGGCACCGGAGCGGCGCCACAGGTGCTCGCCGATCATGTGGCACTTCCCATCGGGGAGGCCCTGCCGCTGCTGGTGGATCTGTTGATGGAGTACGGACTGAAGGACCGAATCCGTGTGATCGCGTCCGGAAAGCTGGTGGATTCCGGAAGAGTGGCGTGGGCGCTCTGTGCCGGAGCCGATTTCGTGGTGAGCGCCCGCGGTTTCATGTTCGCACTGGGTTGCATCCAGTCCTTGCAATGCCATAAAAACAGCTGTCCGGCTGGAATCACCACCCACAACCAGCGATTGCAGAAGGGCCTGGTGGTGGAAGAGAAGGCCCGGCGGGTGGCCAGCTATGCCCACTGGGTGAATCATGAGGTGGATCGCCTGGCGCACGCCTGCGGACTGGCCAACGCGCGCCTGTTCAGGCGGGAACACGTGCGCATCGTGCAGCGTGCGGGCCATAGTCTCCCTCTGGATCAAATCTACCCTTACCCGCACCGCTCGCAACGGCCGATTTGAGTGCGGCCTTTTTCGCCTTTGACTACAGTTGAGCCCCCTCGTCGGGTGCGGTGGAAGTTCGGGGCTTGAATCTCCGATAGCACGGCCACATGTTATGGTTAACGTTATTCAACCTGTTATGGGGAGCCCAAAGTAATGCGAATGGACAAACTGACCACCAAATTCCAGATGGCCCTGGCCGATGCCCAGAGCCTGGCGCTGGGGCGCGATCACCAGTTCATCGAGCCGGTGCATCTGATGACCGCCCTGCTGGATCAGGAGGGGGGGACCGTGCGTCACCTGCTGGCCCGGGCCGGAGTCAACATCAATGCCCTGCGTTCAGCGCTGGGTGAGGCCCTCGATCAGCTTCCTTCGGTGGAGGGGGCGGGTGGTGAGGTTCACATTTCCAACGAGTTGGGACGCCTGCTCAACCTGACCGACAAGCTGGCCCAGAAGCGGAACGACCAATACATCTCCAGCGAGCTGTTTGCGCTCGTGGCGGTGGAGGACAAGGGTCAGCTGGGGGAACTGCTGCGCAAGGCGGGTGCCAACAAGGAGGCGGTAGAGAAGGCCATCGAGCAGATTCGGGGTGGTCAGCACGTGGATGATCCCAATGCCGAGGATCAGCGGCAGGCGCTGGAGAAATACACCATCGATCTCACCGAACGGGCCGAGCTGGGCAAACTGGATCCGGTGATTGGCCGGGATGACGAGATCCGCCGCACCATCCAGGTGTTGCAGCGTCGCACCAAGAACAATCCGGTGCTGATCGGCGAGCCCGGGGTGGGAAAGACCGCCATCGTGGAGGGGCTGGCGCAGCGTATCGTCAACGGAGAGGTGCCGGAAGGGCTGAAGGACAAACGGATCCTGGCCCTGGACATGGGTGCCCTGGTGGCGGGAGCGAAATTCCGTGGGGAGTTCGAGGAACGCCTGAAGGCGGTGCTCAACGATCTCGCCAAACAGGAAGGGCGGGTCATTCTGTTCATCGACGAGATCCATACCATGGTCGGGGCCGGCCGGGCGGAGGGATCGATGGATGCCAGTAACATGCTCAAACCGGCGTTGGCCCGTGGTGAGCTCCACTGCGTGGGCGCCACGACGCTGGATGAGTATCGCCAATACATCGAAAAGGATGCCGCGCTGGAACGTCGCTTCCAGAAAGTGCTGGTGGATGAGCCCTCGGTGGAGGATACCATCGCCATTCTGCGCGGCCTGAAGGAGAAATACGAGGTGCATCACGGGGTGGAGATCACCGATCCCGCCATCGTGGCGGCGGCCACCCTTTCCCATCGCTACATCACCGATCGCCAGTTGCCGGACAAGGCCATCGATCTGATCGACGAGGCCGCCGCCCGCCTGCGCATGGAGATCGACTCCAAGCCGGAGGAGCTGGACAAGCTGGAACGCCGCTTGATCCAGCTCAAGATCGAACGGGAAGCGGTGAGCAAGGAGAAGGACGAGGCATCCCTCAAACGGTTGGAGAAGCTGGAAGAGGAGATCGCCAGGCTGGAGCGGGAGTACAGCGACCTGGAGGAGATCTGGAAGGCGGAGAAGGCCGCCCTGCAAGGCACTCAGCACATCAAGGAGGAGCTGGAGCGGGCCCGTATCGAGCTCGAAACCGCCCGGCGTGCCGGCGATCTGCAACGCATGTCCGAACTCCAGTATGGTCGCATTCCCGAGCTGGAAAAACAGCTCGAGATCGCCGCCAAGGCCGAGCAGCAGGAGACCAAGCTGCTGAAGAACAAGGTCACCGAGGAGGAGATAGCCGAAGTGGTCTCCAAGTGGACCGGCATCCCGGTCTCCAAGATGCTGGAGGGGGAGCGGGAGAAATTGCTGCGCATGGAAGAGGCGTTGCATGAGCGGGTGGTGGGGCAGGACGAGGCGATCAAGGCGGTCTCCGACGCCATACGCCGTGCACGCGCCGGGCTCTCCGATCCCAACCGGCCCAACGGCTCGTTCCTGTTCCTCGGTCCCACCGGGGTGGGCAAGACCGAGCTCACCAAGGCACTGGCGGAGTTTCTCTTCGACACCGAGGATGCCATGGTGCGCATCGACATGTCCGAGTTCATGGAGAAACACTCGGTGGCCCGTCTCATCGGTGCACCGCCCGGATACGTGGGTTACGAGGAAGGAGGGTACCTGACCGAAGCGGTGCGGCGTAAACCCTACTCCGTGATCCTGCTGGATGAGGTGGAGAAGGCTCACCCCGATGTGTTCAACATCCTGTTGCAGGTATTGGACGATGGCCGCTTGACCGACGGTCAGGGCCGCACGGTGGATTTCCGCAACACCGTCATCGTCATGACCTCCAATCTCGGCTCCCAGCAGATCCAGGAGATGGCGGGTGAGGAAAACTATGACGAGATGAAGCGGGTGGTGATGGAGATCGTCGGTCAGCACTTCCGGCCCGAGTTCATCAACCGGGTGGATGAGGTGGTGGTGTTCCATCCGCTGGGCAAGGAGCAGATTCGTGCCATCGCCCGGATCCAGATCGAACAGCTGCGCCGCCGCCTGCGGGATCGGCAGATGGATCTGGAGCTTACCGATGCCGCCCTGGACAAGCTGGGCGAGGCGGGCTTCGATCCGGTGTATGGCGCCCGGCCGCTGAAACGGGCCATCCAGAACGCCATCGAAAACCCGCTGGCGCAGGAGATCCTGGCAGGCCATTTCACCGTCGGCGACGTGATCGAAGTGGATGTGGAAGACGACCGCTTCGTATTCCGTAAGGCGGAGCGAAGAGCGGAAGTGGCATGATGGAAGGGCAAGGCCGCATCACCACCGGGTGGTGCGGTCTTGCTCTGCTTTCCGGTCCGGTTGGTCATGTCGGTCTCTTCGTGCTCTCCTTTGCACCTTCATTGAGACCGGGCTGTTTCAGCCGCTGTGCTGTGGCCGGGTCAGGGTTTTTCGTCCATAGAACATCGTTACCGTTACCGCCAGGAGGATGGTCAACAGCAGACTGTAGTTCCTGCTCTGCCCGTTCAGGGGGATGAGTTCCGCAGTGAGGTTGATCATGAAATGGAGAAGGATTGCCGATAGCGTGCTGCGGTTGGTGTTGTTGTAGATCCATGTGAACAGGATCGAAACCACCACCGGACCGAAGATGTAACTCCAGAAGCTCGCCGTGGCGAATCCCAACTGGTCATGCTGAAAGGTCCCCTTCATGAAGAAGAGGGGGAGGTGCCACAATGCCCAGGCCACGCCCAGAATGAGACTCGAAACGAGGGCGTCGAATCTCGACTGCAGTCCGTCCAGCGCGTAGCCTCGCCAACCAAGCTCCTCAGGCAGGGGGCCATAGAGCAGGATGAAGATGACAAACGGCAGGATCCTCCAGGGCTCGGAGAAGAGTCCCCTGGCGGTTTCGAACTCCGGTGGCGCAGCTCCGGCAAGGAAGCTCAGCCACAGGGCGATGGCATGCATCAGAGGGAAGGTGAGCAGGATCACCAGCAGCCATTTCACCCCGATTCGCCGGATGTCGAACACCCGTTGCCAGTAATCCCGCCACGCGCCGGCGTCGCCGGTACGGGCGATAAGGATGATTTCCGCCAGGGCAGGACCGAATAGTCCAAGGGCGCCGAACAGCACCGCCGGGAAGGTGAACACGTTCCATCCCGCCAATATGATCCAGAACCAGAAAAACCACGAGATGCCGAGGGCCAGCGCAAAGAAGGTCCACGGATTTCCCCGCCAGCTCTTCTGCTCCGGGCGGGGTGGCATCTCAGCGTTCCCGTCGGCTCAAGCTTTCACCGCTGCTGCCGCAGCCGGGCGGCGATGCGTAGCCGCAGGGCGTTGAGCTTGATGAACCCTTCGGCATCCTGCTGGTCGTAGGCGCCGGCGTCGTCCTCGAAGGTGGCGATGGTAGTGTCGAACAGGCTGTCGCTGTCCGATTTCCGGCCCGCCACGACTACGTTTCCCTTGTACAGTTTCAGGCGGACTGTGCCGTTCACGGTGCTCTGGGAGGCATCGATCATCTCCTGCAGCATCTTCCGCTCCGGTGACCACCAGTAGCCGTTGTAGATCAGGGTGGCGTAACGGGGCATCAGCTCGTCTTTCAGATGGGCCACCTCCCGGTCGAGAGTGATGGATTCGATGGCACGATGGGCCTTGAGCATGATGGTTCCGGCGGGTGTCTCGTAGCAGCCGCGGGATTTCATCCCCACGTAGCGGTTCTCCACGATGTCCGCCCGGCCGATGCCGTTTTCGCCCCCGATACGGTTGAGGGTCTCCATCACTCCGGCGGGGGTCATCGACTCACCGTCGACGGCCACGATGTCCCCGTTGCGGTACTCCAGTTCAATGTAGGTGGGGTCACCGGGCGCCTGTTCCGGAGCGGTGGTCCAGCGCCACATGCTCTCCTCCGGCTCCTGCCACGGATCCTCCAGGATGCCCCCTTCATAAGAGATGTGCAGCAGGTTGGCATCCATGGAGTAGGGGGAGCGGCTGCCCCGTTTCTGTTCGATGGGGATGCCGTGGCGTTCGGCGTAGGCGAGCAGCTTCTCGCGGGAGTTCAGGTCCCATTCGCGCCAGGGCGCGATGACCCGGATATCCGGTTTCAGGGCATAGGCACCCAACTCGAAACGGACCTGATCGTTGCCCTTGCCGGTGGCGCCATGGGAGATGGCGTCGGCGCCGGTCTCTTCGGCGATCTCCACCAGACGCTTGGCGATCAGGGGGCGGGCGATGGAGGTACCCAGCAGGTACTCCCCCTCGTAGAGGGCGTTGGCCCGAAACATGGGGAAGACATAGTCGCGGGCGAATTCCTCGCGTAGATCCTCGATGAAGATCCGCTCCACCCCCAGGGCCTGCGCCTTGGCCCGGGCCGGCTCCACCTCTTCCCCCTGGCCGATGTCGGCGGTGAAGGTGATCACTTCGCAGCCGTAGGTGTCCTGCAGCCACTTGAGGATGATGGAAGTATCCAGGCCACCTGAATAGGCCAGCACCACTTTCTTGACAGATTCGGACATTCTCGTTGCTCCTGAGCTAAGCGGGCAATTCTAGCAGGAGCGGGGGCGTTTCGGGAGGGGGTGCAGGAATACAGATGTCTCGATCCGCGGCTTCGGCCGGGCAATCGACTCACTCTTTTTGCAGGAGGATGTGTACCCGGCGGTTTCTGGCCCGGTTTTTCCCCTTTTGCGGCCCCTTGTTGTAGGTGATTAACGACTCGGCCGGGACCCCTTTCTCCAGCAGGTACTCCTGCACGGCATCGACGCGCAGCTGGGCGAGCTCCTGGTTGTAGAGTTCGTCGCCGCTGCTGTCGGCGTACCCGCTGAGAACCACATGGATTACGCTGGGATCGACCTCGAGATAGGAGGCGATTCGCCGCAGGGTGGCTCGCCCCTTTTCGGTCAACTGGTGGCTGTCGACGGGGAAATAGACGTTCAGCTCGCGGACATCGTCGAAGCCGTCAGGATGGAGCGAGCCCATGCAGCTCTGGAACTGCTGCAGTACGGGTGTCAGGTTGACAGGGGAGAGCGAAACAGTGATCCGATCTCTTGCATCGGCCCAGTCACGCAGGCTGAGTACGGGAAGCATGCCCTTTTCCAACTCATAGAGGGTGCGCAGCGTGGCATCCCGGGAGAAGGTGACCAGCTTTTTCCCGGTGTGGAGCGTCGTCCTGGCGATCTCCCGCGAGGAGAGCTTGTGCTTCCACGGTGGAGGCACCGCCTGCAAAGTGGCGGTTCGCCGCTTTTTGGCCGGCTCCCGTTTCAACAGAAAGGAGAGGTCCAGTCCGCCGCCTGCCCGGGCGGTAAATCGAGCGGTACCGAAACGGGGAACCTCCTGCCACATCCGGCAGGCGAGCTTGTCCCCGGAGCTGTACCACGACGACTCGTCTGCCGGAACGGCAAAGCGCAGCTCACTTCCCTGCAGGGGCAGGGAAAAGAGCCAGAGAAGGGTGACAAAAAAAAGCAGCCGGAGGTCGATTTCCCGCCGGATCCGTAGGAGGTCCATGCCTACTACATCGACTTCGAGCGGATTTTGCTTTAGCCGAGACGTGATGTCCCGGGTGACGGCGGCCTATTTCTCCGCGCGCTCGAACACCGTTTGCGGTTTCGCAAGGGGTAGTTCGACCCGGAAGGTGGTTCCGATCCCTTCGGCGGAGGTGAAATCGATCCTGCCACCATGTCGCTCGACGATCGCCTTGCAGATACTGAGTCCGAGGCCGGTTCCTCCCGATTTCCGATCGTCGGTGGCATCTGCCTGAACGAACTTGTCGAATATGAAAGGTTGCAGCGATTCCGGAATGCCCGGCCCTTGATCGCTGATGGAGAAGATCCCGATCTCGTCCCGGCTGTCGATGGTGATGGTGATGAGCGAAGAGGGGGGTGAGAATTTGATGGCGTTTGACAGCAGGTTTCCGATCACCTGCATCAGCCGGGCGGGATCCGCGGTGACCCGGACCCCCTTTGCCTTCTCCTCAATCCGGATGTCGATCTGCCGCTTGGCGGCAAACGGTTTCAGGTTGGCCGCTGCCTGATTCAGCTGGGTTTTCAGTTCGAGCGGTTGCGGCTGAAGCTCGGCCTCCCCGCTTTCCAGTGACTGGAGATCCAGGAAATAGTTGATCAGATCGCGCAGGCGGATGCTGTTGTCGATGGCGATCTCCACCATTTGCCTGGCTTTCTCGGGTAGCGGGCCCGCCACCTCCCTGGCGAGCAGGGCGAGGCTGCCCTGAATGGCGGTCAGCGGAGTCCTCAACTCGTGCCCGATCACGGAGAGGAATTCAGATTTCGCATTTTCCAGCGATTTTTGATGGGAAGCGATGATGCCCAGAAGGGTCTGGTAGCTCTTTTCATCCTTGCTGCAGGCGAGGATCTGTCGTTGCTGTTTCTCGGTAAGCATGTCGGGTCGTCGCTGCTGTTGCTCGCTATGATAAGTTTCCTTATTCTGCTTCGGGGTGTCGGGAAAAATACTTTGCAAAGTTTTCACAACCAGCCGTCACCCCTCCTGTGCCGTCGCCGGGTTGTTGGCGTAGCGTTGGCTGAACTGTTCGCTGCGCTGCCTGGTGGCAGCCAGCAGCCGCGCGCTCATACGTTTGCCCACTTCATCCCGCCGCGCCAGTATTTCCTGCTTCAGGGCCTCGTCGGTGGTATTCAGGGCAGCCACGTGGAGCCATAGAAACGCTCGGGAGAGGTTGACCCGCGTACCGCGGCCGTCGCGGAACATCAGTCCCACCCGATACTGGGCCATGGGATCACCACTCTTGGCCGCAGCCATCATCCAGCGCCACGCCTGTTTCAGGTCCGGGCGGCGCAGGCCGATGCCGCGGTAATACATGTCGGCCACGGCCGTCTGTGCCACCACATCGCCGTTCCTGGCCGCCTCTCGAAACCAGCGTAACGCATGGGCCGGTGCCTTGCGGACACCGGTACCGCTGAAATAGAGGGTGGCGAGGATGCGCTGGGAGAGGACATGCCCCTTGCGGGCGGCCATTTCGAACCAGTAAGCGGCTTTGCCGGGATCCTTTTTCACCCCTTTCCCCAGGAGATAGTGGCGCCCCAGCCGGTACTGGGAATCCACGTCGCCCAGCCTGGCCAACACCTCCAGTCGAGTCGGTTCGTTCTGTGGATGGCGGGCAGTCCTGTCGGTCGCGGCCGTTGCACTATGCACCGTTGCAAGGGCCTCGTTCACCTGAAACAACAAGGCGACGCACACCAGGAGCGTAGAAGCGAAGCGCATCGTCACAGTGATCCCCTGAAAAACCGAATAACATTGTTATCGGTCTCGCAACGATATTTGTTGAATCCGGGGAAGGAGAAGGGGCCGGTCGGTGTCAGGCGCGCAAAAGAAAACCCGGCATCGGCCGGGTTCTCCTTATTCTTGTGCTCTTCCCTGAGCGTGATCGATGTTCCTTTAATCAGGCACCGATGCCTGCATTCAGAGAGGCCTATTTTTTCTCGTGGGCACCCTCATCGGCAGGCTGTACCAGTGCCGCGAACTCATCCTTGTCCAGTTTGCCGTCAGCATTGCGATCCGCATCGGCGAACAGGGGAGCCAGGGTCGCGGAGCTGGCGGCTTCGTCCTTGCTGATAACGCCATCACCATCGGCATCCAGCTCGGTGAATGACAGTCCTCCTGCCATTGCGGCGGCAGAGAAAAACAGGCCGGCAGCGGCCAGGGTCAACACGCTTTTATACATGGTCAATCACTCCGTTATAGCTATCTTGTGGTACGTAAGTACACTCTACTTACACTGCTGTGCACCCTGGCTATAGCATGAATGATGCCAGGTTTTATCTTTTTTCTTATTCTTCATTTGGTTATGTTGACGATCGGGGGAAGGCGCGTGGCCCGGAAAACGGAGGTGCTGTCGGGGGATGGAAACGTTTCGGTTGGGCGTCAATCGCAACTGTTTGATGAGAAAGGATATTGTGTTGTCGCTCAATTGTAACAATTTTGTTAACCAAAGCGTTTCGCCTGCTGACATGACGATCGGGGGGGCGAGGCAAGCGATGACCATGTAGCCTGCGCAGCGGTTCGTGGCGGTTGAGCGTGGTGATTTCCCTCTTCGTCGAATGGGGTTCGGGGTGCAATGGTGCAATGGCCGGGTGCCGTGGTCTCCAGCAGCGCCTCAGGGCCAGGGGCCGCTCTTCTGCCCGAGGTGGTTGATAGTCAGGTTGGCCTTGATCCGGTCGGCCACCCCGGCGCTGTCGAATCTGTTTGCGGTTTCCGCAGTGGGAGTGGCGACGAGAGTGTAGGTGGTGGCAGTGACATTGTTGCTCGACAGCGTGTAATAACCTTTCGGGGAACTGACCCCACTGAGATCGCAACCCACATAGGTTCCTTTGTCCAGCAGGCATTTTTCCATCTGGTTGCGGGCCTTGCTGATCAGGATGATGCCGTCCGCGACCCGCTGCTCGGCGGACTGTTTCTCGTACATTGGCCAGCCCACCCCGACCAGGATGGCGAGAATCGCCGCCACAATCATGATTTCAATCAAGGTGAAACCCCGGTTGGTTTCAATGCTGTAGTTGGTCATCTCTCAATCGATCCGTAGTCAAGTGATTCAGCGTAGCTGGCGCCAGGATTTGCGGCCGGTGGTTTCACCGGGGTGCAGCGCATAGGGTTCGCTTTCCGGATCGCCGGTCAGATAGACGAAGTCGCTGTCGTCAGAGGTGGCGAAGCCGGGGGTGTTGCTGATCTGGTCGATTTTCAGCCCGCTGGCTGCGGTCTTATCCACCAGATCGGCCTCATCGAAATCGCCATCTTTGTCCAAGTCGAATGGCGAGACCTGCAGACGGCTGCCATGGAAGGCGTCCAGCACCATCAACCAGCTCTCCCCTCCCGATGAACAGCTGCTCCCGGCCGGCCGCATGGTGGTGAAGATGATGCGCCGACCGCGCAGCACGGGGCTGCTGATCTGGCGTTCTCCAGCGATTGGCAGGTCGAGATACCAGCCACGGTGAGAAGACATCCGTTTGTTGCTGGTGATGCGGACCTGCCGGCTGTCGTAACCGGTTTCACTGAGCACTGTTTGCTCCAGTAGCTGACTGCGGGAGGTCACCCGTTTGTCGTCGTCGTCGAGGATGGCGTAGAAGCTCTGTGCCCCCGTGGTGGAGACGTCACCGCTCTCGAGGAATTTCCCGGTACCGAAGTAAACCATGGTTCCATTACCGTAGGGGGTTCGACCCACTTCGGGACGCACGGTGATGGGCTGTGGATTGCCCAGTGAGTCTTCGGCGCGGAACAGCGGCTGGCCACCAAAGGCCACCTTCCAACCGGAGGGGCTGCTGGCAGTGACATCGAATTTCCACAGGTTGCCCTGCAGATCGCCGGCGTAGATGTAGTCCACCCTGCCGTCGCCATCGATGTCCACCGGTATGGGGGTGGCGAGACCGTTGGGGGTGGTGCCATCGGCCGAGCTGGAAAGACCGGCGCCGGTGTCCAGTTTGACGAAATCACCGGTCGACCAGCCGTCGATACCCGCGTCGATGAAGGCGATGTACAGTACGGCGTTTCCGGAGCTGCTGACGCTGCCGTCGTTTTCCGTATTGTTGTACCCGTTGCCGAAGATCACCGCCCATCGGCCGTTTTGCATCCGGGTGATGGCCGGACGGCCGTAGGTGTATCCGAGGTCGGCATCGTCCCGATCGGTGAATTCCCATAATACGTTGGCGGCGGCAGTGGGTTCGCTGGCGTAGCTGGTGGGGTCGGTGATATCCAGCAGGTAGATTCCCTGGCCTCCCTTGCCCAATCCACCGGCCAACAGTGTGTGCCAGTCACCATCGAAACGCGCGTCACCCATCACCGGAGTCGCGTCCACGAAGAATCGGTGGGTGTACGCGGGCTTGGAGAGCTCGGCCAGTCGGCCATACAGGGGACTGGGGACGTAAGCGAAGCGCTCCACTCCCGTCGTCGCATCGAATGCATGCAGCATGCCGTCGTTCGCCCCGACGTAGATCATCGACGGACGTTCTTGCCATTTGCTGCGGAAGGTCGGGTAGTCATCGAAGGTATAGCGGAACGCCGGTGGACCAACGAAGAGGGGGGAGGAATTGATGATGTCCCCCAGCTTACCGGCGCGGTTGCGCAGCGTGCCCCCATTTTTCAGCTCTTCGGAGCTGTCACCGCGCAGATAGTTGAGCACCGATTCGGAGCCGAGGGCGGTTTGCTGGGTGCTGGAAAGTGCCTCCCAGCGAAACGGATGTCCGCTGCTGCCGTTGTAGGAGAGGACGACGCGCCTGTTGTAATCGGGGATCTTTTCCGCCGCATCCCACTCCGATCCTTCGGGGCCGTCGCCGGAGGTGTCCAGTGCCCCGAAGTTGGCCTTGCCGGGGTCGGCATGGACCGGATAGGACAACAGTTGTCCGCTCCACTGAGCGTTGTTGAATCGTGCCTGATACACCCGGCTGTCACTGCTGATATATCCACTGCTCAGGGCTACCGTCGCTGCGGCTGGATTGCTGCGGCCGGAGATCTGTTCCATGGTCTTGTTCAAGCCGGCGAGGAGGCTTTCCGGGGTCGCCGCAGAGAAGAACCCTCCCTTGCTGTTGAAGGCGGCGTGCCACAGGTCGTCGATCTTCTCCATATCGGCGGTGTCCGTGGTGGGATCCCCCCAGTTTCCACTGGCGGCAAGGGGGGGATTCGGCCAGCCGTCACCGTCGCTGTCGGAAAGCTGCCCATACACGCCAAAGGCCGCGCCAAAGGTGACCATGTGCTGATGGGTGGCCGGATCCATGGCGTCCGCCGGGACCTCATCCGGGAGATCGCTCAGATCCTTCTGATAGTAATACATCGCCACGTCGGCAAGGGTGCCGGAGATTCCGTCACCATCTTCGTCCCGTACGGAAGGAGGATCGCCGTTCCAGTAGCCATCGGTGAACAGCAGGGCAAAGTTCTTCTGGCAGCTTCCTCCCTTGTCGGCGGGGAGGATGGGATCGGTCCGGCCATCGGTATTGTCGAAATATCTTCCTACCACCTCCAGGCCCTGACGCAGCGGTGTTCCCCCATTTCCCATCTGGAAACCCAGCAGCTTGTTGAGCAGATTGGCGTTGTGTGCCGTGTAATCGGTGACCGATGGGGCCGGTACCTCGACGAAGAACGGGTTGTCCCGGCGATTGTTGATTACGCTGGCGCCATAGCGGATGTTGGGTCGTTTGCTGAGTACTTCGGCGATGGCCGCCTTGGCGGTGAGGGACCGGCGGCGGTGATACTGGTACCAGTTGGCGATGTTCTGTTTGACGGTCTGTAACTTGACGGGATCCCTGATGAACAGCGTGGAGGTGACGACCGGGTTCAGGCCGCTTTCCGTGGGATTGTAGGTGATCTCTTCCATCTTGATATGGTCGGCGTTGACTGTGAAACGGATATGACTGTCCCACAGGTCGACTTCGCCATTGGGGCCGGGGGTGACGTTGATCGCCTGATCCGGGCCGCTGCCGTCGTCGTCGGCGCCACGGCGGGGCATGTCACCGCTGTACCCCTTGTCGTCCAGCCAGACCTCATACACGAATCCGGTCAGATCACGGACGTCACTGTACCCGAGGCTCCCCTCATAGGGATTGCTGCGTGCCGCGGTGAACGAGGCATCGGCGCAAGGAGTTCCTGAAGCACTACAGGGGCCGTTCCAGGGCCGGTAGGTTTGCGCCGGATTGAAATAGAGGACGTTGAAATCCGATGATAGAATGCGCCAGTCGTACCGGTAGGGCGGATTGACGGCGGGATCGAAGGCATCACCGCAGGTGAGCATGATGCGCGGGATCCAGTCGTCGTCGTCATCCCGTCGGAAGGGAGTGGTGTCACGGCACTCTTCCTTCATGTAGGCCAGTTCGATGGTGTCCCGGGTGGGGAAGATGTAGCCGAAATTCGCAAAAAATTCGTCGCGTCCCGAATAGGCATGCCAGTAGCCGTCGGTGGAGCGCTCCCAGCTTCCGTCGCAATCCCAGTCACCACCCCAGGCGGGGGCATTGGAGTCGTAGCAGAAAGCGAACCAGTACTGGCGGGTGAGCACCTCTTCTAGCATCGAACCGGAGTCGTCTATCTGCAGGAATACGTTGGGTGGTACCTGAAGCCCCAGAAAGAGGGGGGTGTCTGGCAGATCCAGGAGGGACGCCCGGGAACCCGAAGCTCCAACTGCAAAAAACAGTAAAAATAAGGCAATCTTCTCGAAGGATGTATTGGCAAAGGGGATATGACGACCACTCATTTCGATTGACCCTAATTGAAGCGCTTCATGAAATGGCTCTGCAATACCACCTGGGCTCCGCTGCCGTCATCCATTCCTATTGCGGTCACGGTGTAATAGCTCAGTCCGCTGCCGATGACATTCGCTTGGGCGTTGTTCTGTACGAAGGAGCGTTTCTCGATGAGATACATGGCGGTGGAACCGGTCGGGACGGCCAGAGCCGTTGCTCCCTTGCTCAGCCACCACGAACCGTCCTGGATCTCCCACCATTTGAACGGATTACCGCCGCTTTCGGTCAAAGACTCCCGTTGTAGTGCGGTACGCTCCCAGACCCTGCAGTTCGCGGCGTCAGCGCAGGTGCAGGGGGCGGTGGTACAGAGCAATGGTTCTGTGGTGAGCGCCCCGAGAACCTGTTCCCCCGCCTGAAGTGCGCGTTCGGCCAACTGAAAGGCCTGACTTCGGTCCTGATAGTTCCTGGCCAGCTTGCCTTCCAGACTGGCAGTGCTGATGGCGGT
>Ga0256832_1000082_pt1 | contig 56542 bp, 47 predicted proteins | sample 134614metaG_FD_190534 | JGI IMG/M metagenome (GOLD analysis project Ga0256832, IMG submission 190534) | Hydrothermal vent microbial communities from Lau Basin, Pacific Ocean - 134-614 | ecosystem: Environmental > Aquatic > Marine > Hydrothermal vents | place: Pacific Ocean: Lau Basin | collected...
GGGGCCGCAAAACCGCGTCGCGGCCCGATCCGCGGTACTTGATCGGGCTTACGCCCTGTCAGGTCAATATTATTTCAGCGGTTGGCTGGGTAGTTACCGTATTTCCACATTAAATAATCCGGAAATAGGTGTTTTCCCTAGCTGATTTTCCTGTTATTTGTCAAAGAAACGAATTAACATTTGTTAAGGATGGGCGTATCTTGTCAATGCAAGAATAGCGCGAAAATAACAATAGCCCGGCATAATCGGTCCCTTATATGGGTGGGTCGCCGGGTATACTCGTCTTGATTTTCAGATCCCCTGCGCGTGAACCTGGGTTCCCGCGGGATCTGTTGATTCCGTCATTCCCGAATTCAAGTCAACCAGGAGAATCGATATGCCTCAACTGACCCCGGAGCAGGAGCGACAGGCCATCGCGGAGGCGCCCAAGGGCACCTGGGCGATTCTGATCGTCTATGCGTTGATCATGTCGGCGGCCTGGGCCTATATGTTTTTCGGGCTTTTTCTGTCTCACGGTCCGGTAAACTGATGGAGTCGGCTCATGCATATTGATGCCACAGAGAAGAAATGGATCTATCTGACGTTCTTGATGACCTTCGCCGGCATCGGCGTGCTCGCGGCCTACGCCATCAAGGACAACATCTATCCACCCAGCAACGTCGAAACCATCGACTCCGCCGCGTTGCACCTGAGTGACGAGTTCAACGAGGACGCGATCGGCGTGCGGCGCGAGAAGGACGGCAGTATCCGCGTGACCATGGTCGCCGCGCGTTATGGTTTCTTTCCGCAAGGAATCACCGTGCCGGTGGATACCCCAGTGAAGATCCGCATCGCCAGCGCCGATGTATTGCACGGCATCCATACGGTCGATACCAACTTCAACACCATGGTCGTGCCCGGCTATGTCTCGGAGGTCAACACCACCTTCAAGAAGACAGGAACCTTCCCGATGTTCTGCAACGAGTACTGCGGTCTCGGGCATGATTTCATGTGGGCGCGCCTGACCGTCGTGCCGAAAGAAAAATTCAAGCTCTGAGTGAGGGGGCGCGACATGCAAAGTTACTCCGATGTGGCAAAACTGGGCCTGGCGAACTTCTGGATTGCCTTTCTCACGTTCACGCTCGCCGCGCTGCTCGGCCTCTACCAAGTCCTGGAGCGCGCGGGGATGATCCCGCAATTCGAATCGGTCGAGCTGTATTTCGGCTCGGTTTCCGCCCACGGCGTCATCATGGGCTTCGTGCTGACCACCTTCTTCATCATGGGGTTCGGCTACTGGGCCGCCGGCACCAGCCTGAAGATGCCGGTCTGGAACAAGGGGCTGGCCTGGTTCGGTTTTCTGCTCAGCCTGACCGGGACGGTGATGGCGGCGGCGATGCTGTTCACCGGTCAGGCCTCGGTGCTCTATACCTTCTACCCGCCGCTGAAGGCCAGTCCGGTCTTCTATATCGGCGCGACGCTGCTGGTGGTCGGCTCGTGGATCTGGGTGCTCGAGATGGTCATGATGATGCACCGGTGGAAGCAGGCCCATCCCGGCGAGCCGGTGCCGCTGATCATGTTCGGCACCACCGCCAATGCCTTGTTGTGGTTCTTCACCAGCCTTGGGGTGGCGTCTGAGGTGTTGTTTCAACTGATTCCGTGGTCACTGGGCTGGATCGAGACGATCGACGTCGGTCTTGCGCGCACCCTGTTCTCGTGGACGCTGCACGCCATCGTCTATTTCTGGCTGATCCCGGCCTACCTGGCGATGTACACCCTGCTGCCGAAACTCGCCGGCGGCAAGCTGTTCAGCGACGAGATGGCGCGCATCTCGTTCATCATGCTGCTGGTGTTCTCGGTGCCGATCGGCTTTCATCATCTATATGTCGATCCGATGCAGGCCGATGGCTGGAAGTTTCTGCACATGATCGGCACCTTCATGGTCGCGGTGCCGACCCTGTTCACCGGTTTTACGGTGATCGCCTCGATGGAGGTCGCCGGTCGCATGCGTGGCGGCAAGGGGCTGTTCGGTTGGATCAAGACGATCAACTGGGACGATCCGTTGGTGCTCGCCGGCGGCCTGGCGCTGCTGATGCTGACCATCGGTGGCTGGGGCGGGCTGGTCAACGCCAGCTATTCGATGGATGTGATGGTCCACAACACCCAGTGGATTACCGGTCATTTTCACCTGATCTTCGCTGGCACCACGGTCATCATGTACTTCGCGCTGGCCTACCACATCTGGCCGAAGATGACGGGCCGGCCGCTGATGTCGAAGGGCCTGGCAAAGCTGCAACTGTGGCTGTGGTTCATCGGCATGTTGGTGCTGACGCTGCCGTGGCACATCATGGGGTTGCTCGGTCAGCCGCGCCGGATCAGCGTCGCGCCCTATGGCAACGAGGTCGCCAAGAGCTGGATCCCGTATGAGATCGCGATGGTCGTCGGCGGTGCGATCCTCGCGGTTTCGGCCTTGATGGTGCTGATCATCCTGTTGGGCACGCATCTGCGCCGCGCCACCGTGGAGGATCGGGAGATGGCCTATGCCGAGCCGGTCGAGCCGGTGCTGCGTCTGCCGGCGCTGCTGAACGGCTTCGGTTTCTGGGCCGCGGTTATCGTCGTCTATCTGATTGCGAGCTACGGCTATCCGATCCTGCAGTTCTTCCTGATGGACACCCATGGCGCCTTCCCGTGGAGTATTTGAACATGAGAACGATGAGAAATTTGTGTGTTCTGCTGGCGATGCTCGGTAGCGGTGTGGTTTCGGGCGAGCCTTCATCGACCGTGGTGTGGGATTCGGCCACGCGCCATCTGGTTGCGAATGGCGATCCAGTCAACGGCAAGGAGGTCGCCGATCCCTGTTCCGCCTGTCATGGCGAGACCGGCAAGGCCAAGGTGCGCCCGAACTTCCCGCTGCTCGCGGGACAGACCGCGCCCTATATCTACAAGCAGATGATGGACTACAAGGAAGCGCGGCGCGGTCATGGCATCATGCAGAATTTCGCGTCGTCGCTGAGCAAGAAGGAGATCGCCGACGTTGCCGCGTACTTTCAGAGTCAGGCGCTGCCTCCGCCGGTGCCGGCGAAGGTGAGCGAACGCGCCGCCCGGCTGGTCGACAAGGGCGATGGCCCGCGCCTGCTGCCGCCTTGTTCCGCCTGTCACGGGCGCGATGGCAAGGGCGCGGTGGTCGATGTGCCGGCGCTGGCCGGTCAACGCGCCGATTACTTCATCGTCACGATGCAGGCCTACAAATCCGGCGAACGCGCCAACGATATCTACAATCGCATGCGTTTGATCGCGCAATCGCTGAGCGATGACGAGATCGACGAACTGGCCGCCTATTACGCGGCGCTGGATGCGGGCGACTGACGCGCCTCCGCGATGGTTTGTCTCGCCCCTCGGTCGGCTTGTCTGAGGGGTTCTTTTTTCTGGACAGGACGGCCTTTGCGTCTGTTCCACGCGGGGGTCTGATTGAGCGGCGACTGTTTCCATTGCGGTACGCCGGTGAGCGAGCGACGGCCGCCGGTATTCGAGGTGTCGGGCGCGCCTCGCCGTTTCTGTTGCGAGGGCTGCGCCGCGGTATGTCGCGCGATTGTCGAATCCGGGAATGAGGACTACTACCGTTATCGCGACGCGCCGGCGCGGGTGGTCGATGCCAGCGAACTCGATGCCCTGGATGAGCGTTTCGGTCTCTACGATCATCCGGGCATACAGAAGGATTTCGTTCGTGGCGGTGGCGACTGGAAGGAAGCCTCGCTGATCCTCGAGCAGATCGAATGCGCGGCTTGCCTGTGGCTCAACGAGCGCCACTTGCGCAAGCTCGATGGCGTGCTCGACGTCGAGATGGATTACACCAGCCAGCAGGCGCGGATCCGCTGGGATCCCCGGCGTCTCCAGTTGAGCGACATTCTGCGCGCGATCGCGGCGATCGGCTATGTGGCCCATCCGTATGATCCGGCTCGTCGCGAGCAGCTCGCGCGCGAGCAGAAGCAGCGCTCGATCCAGCGTCTGATCTTTGCTGGCGTGCTCGGCATGGTGGTGATGAATTTCTCGCTGAGCAGCTACCTCTTCGGCGCGCCGGATGCCCGCGGGGATTACCCGATGTGGATCGACATCGGGCGCTGGACCAGCCTGTTCGTCACCGCGCTGCTGCTGGCCTATCCAGGGCAGGTCTTCTTTCGCGACGCCTGGCGTGAATTGCGCTCCAGGCAGCTGGGCATGGACATTCCGGTGGCGCTTGGATTGACCTTGGCATGGCTCGCCAGCCTGCATGCCACGCTGACTCAGCGCGGCGAGGTCTATTTCGAGTCGATCGCGATGTTCGTGCTGTTCCTGCTCGCCGCGCGTTATGCCGAGTTGCGCGCGCGCCTGCGCGCCGCGGCGTTGCTCGATCGGGTCGCGACCATCGTGCCGCGGGAGGTGGTGCGCGTCGACGCCGATGGCGAAGAGGAACGCGTGCCGTTGTTCGAGATCGCGCCGGGCGATGAATTGCTGTTGTCGCCCGGCGAGGTGGTGCCGGTCGATGGCATCCTCGTCGAAGGCGAGGGCGGGATCGACGAATCCCTGCTCAACGGCGAAGCGACGCCGCGCCACAAGATGCCGGGGGATCGGCTCGCCGGCGGGGCGGTGAATATCGACCAGCGGATTCGCATGCGCGCCACCGCCGATGCGGGGGATTCCACCCTGGAGCGCATTCAGCGCCTCACCGAGGTGGGGCTGCACAGCCAACCGCCGATGGTGCGGCTGGCTGACCGGGTGGCGGCCTGGTTCGTTCCCGGGGTATTGCTGGTGGCCCTGCTGACCGGTCTGTACTGGTGGTGGGCGGAGCCCGCCCGTGTGTTGCCCAGCGTGATCGCGGTGTTGATCGTCACCTGCCCCTGCGCGTTGGCATTGGCCGCGCCGGTGGCGACCACGCTCGGCGCCGCCGGCTTGTCGCGGCTTGGCGTCGTCGCCTTGCGCATGGCCGCGATTGAGCGCGTGCACCATCTCGATACCCTGGTTTTCGACAAGACCGGCACATTGACGCGGGGCGAGCCGGAAGTGGTTGCGATCGAGGCGGTCGAAGGGATCGATGTCTCGCGTTGCATTGCGTTTGCGGCGGCGCTCGAAGAGGGCTCGGAACACCCGTTCGCGCGCGCGATTCGTCGTCGCGCGGAGGGTTTGCCGAAGGTTACGATGACACGCCATGCCAATCATCCAGGCGAGGGGATCGAGGCTGAGCGGGATGGCGAGATCTGGCGCATCGGCAGCGCGGGCTTCGCCGGGGGCGCAGCGGCGCCGGCGGAGTGCGCGCGTGCTGGTGACAGCTTTCTGTTTCTGAGTCGAAACGGCGAATGGGTGGCGCGCTTTCGGCTGCGTGATCCGTTGCGTGACGGGATCGACGAGGCCCTGGCGGGCTGGAGGAAACTGGGAATCGGCCGATTCGTGGTATTGAGCGGCGACGCCGCCGGCGCGGTCGAGGCGCTGGCCGCGCGCCTTGGCATGGATCTCGCCTTGGGTGAGATGTCGCCGGAAGACAAGCTGCGTTGGCTGGAGAGCGAGCAGCGGGGAGGATCCCGGCTGGCGATGTTCGGTGACGGCATCAATGATGCGCCGACCCTGGCGATGGCCGACGTTTCGTTTGCATTCTCGAACGCCACTGATCTGGCGCGCGCGAGCAGTGATTTCCTGCTTCTGAATCCGGGTTATGCCGGCCTGCCCGAGGCGTTCGCCCTGATGCGTTCGACGAGGCGGGTGATTCTCGGCAACCTGTCATGGGCGCTGGCCTATAACCTTGCCGCGATTCCGTTGGCGGCGGTCGGTCTGGTGCCGCCATGGGCGGCGGCAATCGGCATGTCGCTCAGTTCGACCCTGGTCGTGGCCAATGCGATGAGACTGCGTGGGTGGGTCGCCGCCGGCGCGCGGGGACGCACCGGCCCGGCGGAAGAAAAACCGATGCGAAAAATGCGGCCGGCCGTGCGCTAAAACGGGTAAATATTATCATTTTATTATGGAGCTGGCTCATTTTAAGTGATTGATATATGTTAAAGACTCGATATCCATTGAACGATCATACTGAAATCGTCTGTTTATATGGGATTATCCTATCCGATCAGTGGAAAGGCCTTTTTTATCCGTGAATCGGTGCGGTTTGGCGAGCATTTTCGGTCAGGGAATCCGGACAGAGACCGCGTGCCGAAAAACAACGTAAAAATCGGCGGTTTTGCTCGCGCCATGGTTATTATCCCTATAAATTAATGTGGAAATACGTAACTGCCCGGCCAATCGCTGAAATGGTATTGACGCGAATAAGGCGTAAGCCAGATCAAGTACCGCGGATCGGGCAGCGGCGCAATTTCGCGGCAGCGCCGTAGCCGGTTCCGCTACGCTTGAACCGGCCTGCGCAGGTGGAAATGTGCAAGCAGGCCAAGTCGTTGATATTTTCATGATCTGGGGTGATGCCACCCCGCGTCATGGGCGACGAGTATAGAGAAATCGACAGAGCCTGATTTCATGCCTGGTCCGGCGAAACCGTCCGGGCCGGTCGATTCATCCATTTACTTTGCCCTGTTCCCTGGAGGAAGAGAATGACCAGCAGACACCCCCGCCGGTCGGCGTTTCCGATGTTGTCCGCTCTTGTCGGGCTTGCCTTGGCGCTTGGCGCCCAGGCCGGCTCGCCGGAAACGACGGCGACCAAGCCGATCAACGATTACAATATCACGATCAACTACGAGCTGGGCATGCATTGCACCGGCTTCGATTTCACCTATTGCTGCATTCTTCCGCCGTACAACTCGATCCAGAGCCAAGTCATCAAGACCGCCGACGCGCCGGACAAACTGCCGCGTCTGCTCGCCGCGGCCGAGGACGACCCCAGCGTGCTGGTCGATGGCGATCGGCGCATGAAGCTGGCCTATACCCACGTCAATAACACCTTCTCCGAGGGCGCCAAGCTGAACTACTGGCGCATCCCCTACGATGTCGATGGCGATGGCGAGTACGGTCCGAACGAGAACGTCGGCAACGCCTACTTCACCCAGCTCTATATCTACAAGGATCTGGAAGGCAGCAATCCGAGTGGCACCAGCAAGGACAGCGAGAAGAAACGCGTCGGCATCGAGCTGCCGATCCCGGTCGACCACGGTCCCACCGGGCAGCCGCTTGGGGGCGGCACGCTGAAATTCTCCGGTCGCACCGGCACGGTCGTCTTCTCCAAGTCGCCGGTGCTCGACAATGTGCCGATCGTGCTCACCAACCCGGGCATCTGGGAGGCGCTGGGCCTGCCATTGACGCCGTTCGACGACAGCATCGCCGACCAGGATCCGCTGACCATCGTCGAATCCCAGATCTCGCCGTATCAGCAGGCGCAGGTCTCGCTGGTCGATGCCGACAGTGGCAAGCCCATCATCGACAGTCACAGCGGCAAGCCGATCTCGTTCATCGGCACCAACCCGATCGACGTGCCGAACTGCGCCAACTGCCACTCCAACGACAACGCCAACGGCAAGAAATACCACCTGTACAAGCAGGAAAAGGCTTTCTGGAAATCGCTTGGCGCGACCGACTATATCGCCAACCTGAAAGCCACCTCGGTTTCGGTGCTCGAGATTCATGACGGTAAGTTCGGCACCGACTTCCTCGCGAAATACAACCCGAAGAGCCGTTCCAAGGACAACCGACTGGGGCGTGATCCCATCCTCTGTCAGAAATGCCATGCCGACAATGTCATCGGCGTGCTGAAATCGCGTGGCACGGTCGAATCGGTGACCGGAAAGATCAAGAAGAAGGACAAGCCGCTGGAGCCGCTCAGCCAGGCCATGCATCGAGGCCATCTCCAGGTGCGCGCGCTGTCCGATTCCCAGGGGCGCACCGGGATGTGCCAGGGCTGCCACCCGGCGCATCGTCAGGACCATGACATGGTCGGTTATCCAATCACGCCGAAGGGTCGCAATGCCTATGCCCGTCGCGACAATCGCGACTCCAAGGGTGGCTGTTATGTCGGCCGCGACGTGCATTCCAACCCCGGCAAGGACCAGGACGGCGCCGAAACGCCCGAGCATCTGAACGCGATCGGTCAATGGTTGCAGAACAACATCTCGAAGATCGGCAACGGCGAAGGCGGCAAGGGGCTGTGGTGCACCAACTGCCATAACCAGCTTGCGCGCGTGCTCTATCAGTACGACAACATCGAGCAGGCCTTCTGGCAGAAAGGCAAGACCCTGCGCAACAAGTCGTTGAAAGAGATCGCCGCCTACATGGGCATCAGCGTCGACGAGCTGACCAGCGACTGGATGGACCCGAAGACCAAGCCCAGCACCTTCATCCCGAAGCAGGCCGACATGAAGAACATCCTGCGCGTATGGGATCGCGATCGTCTGGTGCCGGATATCGCGGTGATCGCCACCAAGGACGGCAAGCCGGTGATCCACAAAGACGAAGACGGTGATCCGAACGTGGTCATCCTGTCCGCGAACCCGGCGGTCGATCTCGCGTCGCTGAAACTGCCGGAGGGTGCCGATGGCGCGTTGGCGGTGCCTTATAGCGCGGCCGATCATGGGCGGGACTATTGGTTGTCTCCGGGCGTGCCGCATTGCGCGGATTGCCATGCCGCTCCATACGTCGAAGGGCAGGGCGGCGTCGCCTTCCCGATCAACCAGCCGGGCAAGTACAGCCAGGTACGCTACACCAAAGGGCATGCCGGCATCTCTTGCCAGGCTTGTCATGAATCGATCCACGGCCTCTACCCGGTCACGCCGCGCATCGATACGACGACCTACAAGCAGCCCACCCAGTACAACCCGGATGGCAGCCATGGTCCGTTGAAATGCGCGGCCTGTCATGAGACCAACGAGCACGGTGTGCCGCTGATCGCCCGGAACAAGACCTACGAAGGCAAGCCGATCAAGGACGATTTCGATGCCGCGGTCAGCTGGATCCACGCCAACGCGCCCGATCTGGGCGGCAGGATCCCGCCGATCAACGACGATCGCCCCGTAGACTGATTCCATTCGACGGCGACGGAACAGGGGGCGTCAGGCGCCCCCCTTGTATGCGGGGCCACGTCATCTAACCCGGACATTTCATGAATTCATGGGGTGATCGCGCAGGAGAGGGTTTTCACAAGGAATTTTCTGAAGGCGTCCCGTATCGGGGATTACGGGCAACGGAAGAAAATGTCTTGTGGGAACAAGAAGCCAGCGAGGGCGCGTGTAATTCATGAATGTTCCGGGCTATACTCGTCGCCCATGAATTGTTGGGTTTTCGAGGCCGTTCCTCGCGCCCGTGGGCCAGGCGCGGAAGCGAGTCATAGCCCATTCCAAGACGAGTTTCCGCAACGACGCCCACGGGTGCGAGGGGCGGTGGCAGTGGCCGAAAATTCATGGGCGGCGGATATAACCGATTGATAAAGTCAGAGTGGCGTCGGCTTGGAAAACCTCGGAGGCATGGATGCCGGAGCCCTGCTTTGTTATGCCTGACGCATTCCCATTGCCGGGGCGTCTACAGCTCCTTTTCGAACAACTGGCCAAAGGATTTCCGCAGGCTTTGCAAGGCATCGGCGGGTCGTTCGAAATCACAGGCCTTCTCGTCACTCACCGGCTCGCTTTTGGGCAGGTCGTTGGATTCGAACAGATGGGCGAGTTGCCTGGCAAGCATCGGGCTTTCGAACACCAGCGCGCTTTCGCTGTTCAGGCGCGCGCTGCGTGGATCCAGATTGAACGAACCCACCAGGGAGATGCGGCGGTCAAAAACCGCATACTTCGAATGCATCGTACCTTCGCGCGGCGCCTTGCCGTCGGGTGTATGACCGACCCATTCGAAGATGCGCAGCCCCGCGTGCCGGTGGCCGCAGCGTTGGACGCGGGGTTCCTGATTCACTGCCAGCAGGGTTTTGTAGTAGCCGCGACCGACCAGGGTGATCTCGGGCAGGTCATTGGTGCCCGGGCTGTTGCTGATCAGGGTGATGCGCACGCAGCGCCGCGCGGCGTCGCTTAGGGCGTCGATGATCGGGACGCTGGGCACGAAATAGGCGTTGGCGATCAGAACCTCTTTTTTCGCGGCATGAATCAGTTGCAGGTAAGCCTGCTCGATATAGCTTTCGCGAAAGCGCGGCCGGCTTTGGAAAAAACGCGCGCGCGCCGGATGATAATCGGGCTGTATGCGGCGCGCGGCGAGCTCTTTCACGCGTGCCACCAGGCGTGGCCGGGTATCGTAGTGGAAAGCGAAGCGCCCGGTCTTGTCCAGCAGGCCGCGGGTCGCGGACCAGTACAGATTGGTATTGAGGATGCCGCGGCTCTTCTTGATCTGGGTGAAGTAACGGAAGTTTCGGTCGAAGGCTTCGGTCATGTCCTTCACTACCGCGCCCTTCGCGATCACGTCTTGATCGCGCCAATAGCCTCCAGGATGTTTCGGATCGATGCGGAAGTACTCGTTGCCGACGTTCAGGCCGCCGGTGATCGCGACGCCATGATCGGTCTCGCCGTCGACAATCCACATCTTCTCGTGGAAGCGTTTGTCGAGCCGGCCGGGGTCGTAATGGGGCATCAGGAACGGAATCGGGATCTCGTTGAGCCATTGCAGCAGCATGGCTTCGTAGCCTTCCACCTCGATGCCCCATTGCTTCAGGTCGAAATACAGGCGCTGCGTCTGTAGCGAGGGATTGGAGAAGGCGTCGACGATCACGCGTACATCCAACCCGGCCTGTTTCTTGCGTTTCAACAGCTCGGCGATGTAGAGCCCGGACTCGTCGCCGGAGAAGATCAACGCCTGGATACGGATCGAGGTGTCGGCCTGTTCCAACGAGCGCACGCGCGCGGCGAAGGCGTCATCGCCGTTTCGCAGGATCGCGATGCGGTTGGCTTTCGCGGGCCGCACGGGAAACAGCGCCGATGTGCCGACCTCCGGGAAGGGGCTGCCGATGAAGTCCGAGGCTGGGCCGAATACCGATGAGCCCGGTCGCCAGTGGAGCGGTTCGGAATCGGGTTCGGGGAGACTGGCGCAAGCTGTCAGCAGGAGTGCCGCGAGCAGGGCGGATTTCTTCATCGTGGGGTCTCTCGGGCTGGAAAGCGTCCGTGACGCAGGAAATGGATGACGGCGTTGCTGATATATCGGCTGTAGCGCATCAGGCCATGGCCGCTGGGGGCCACCAGGAAATCGCGCATGCCGGGCAGGCGGGTGCTGGCGACCGAAACCACGCCATCGTCGGGACCGGGCAGCAGCCAGGAGCCGAACGGGTTCAGACTGTGATCCCCGGCAATGATGCCGAGCTCGTATTCCGGTGGCGGCAAGCGTTTGGGAAAGCTGTCGCCGGCGGTGCCGAGACGGGTCGCGGTGGGGCCGGCGAGACGGCGCGCCCAGCGCCACGCGGGGCGTTCGAGCAGATCGGCCAGTTCGCTGCCCTGGTTCGGCGTGCCGAGAAGCACGACCCGTCCGAGATGCTGTACCGGCTTGCGCGCAAGCAGGCCGCGCAGCAGCAGTCCGCCGAGGGAATGACCAACGAAGTGTACACGGGCTTTGTAGCGGCAGCATTGGATGACCTGATATCGGAGCAAGGCGATCAGCGCGTCGGGTGGCAGACTTCGTGACGGATAGTCCAGCGCGATCACCTCGAAGCCCGCGCGGCGCAGTTCCCGTCCGATGAAGGACATCGCGCCGGCATCACGTCCGAGGCCGTGCAGCAGGACGACGGTTTCGCCGGGCGCCGCCGCGTTATTCGCGCTCAGCGCGATCAGGCAGAGTAGCTGGATGGCCCGTGTCAATGGCGTACCGCCGTCGGATCGATGTGGCGTGGGGCCTGATCGGGATGGAGTGCCCCATGATCCCAGTCGAGAAAGCGGATTTCGCGGCGTTGCAACACGCGGCGCGTGGGAAGCTTGCCGTGATCGACCACCAGGATCGCGCGCAATCCGTCGCTCCAGTAGGGATCGCCGGTGAGATTGTGGCGGGGCTTGTCGGGTGACGAGGCGCCGAGCCCCTCGATATAGCCGAACGCTTCGATCTGCCCGGACAGTAGCAGATCCTCGATCAGGTAATTGCGCGCCTCGTCGATGTCCGGATCGATCTTGTGCGTCACCAGGAACGGGCTTTTCAAGGTGAAGCGCACGCCGATATCCCGGCTGATCTGGCCGATCCAGACCGGTTTGTCGCCGACTGACCAGGGAGTCAGCCACAGGCGCAAGTGATTGCGTTGGTTGATTGAAGCGCGGGCCTTCTGCATCGCCAGATCCTGCTTGCGCCCGAAGGCATAGAGCGGACTGACGGGGGAATAGTCATATCTGGAGCCGAACAGAAACGAAGCGATGGTTTTGCGAATCGATTCCGCATGGTTCTTTTCGGCCGGGTGCCATCCTCGTGATGTGAACACCCGACGCAGGTCTTTCGGACGGGCGATGATGACCAGGTTCAATGGATCACCGCTGGCGCGCTGTTTCGCGTCGGTGGTGCAGCAACCGACGGCCGGCAGGCGGTTGCGCAGTGCCTCCAGGCTCAGTTTTTCGATGGCCCCGGTCGGATAGAGCGATCGGGCGTCGGGCAGCTTGTCGGTCAGCAACTCGGGGCGGGGGAGAAAAATCGGGAGCTCGAGGAGATCGTGACGGCCGATAACGATGGCGGCGGCTTCGCGGTCGAGGCTGTCGGTACTGACGAACACGAAACCACGCCGGCGTTGTCCGGCATGAACCGGGTTGTGGAAATTGCCGGCTTCCAGCCGCGCCACCAGGGTATCGTAATCGGCCTGACTCAGACCCACGCGAAAACGGTAAGCGACTTCCGCTGGGGACAGGTAACCCGGTGCCAGGGATGGCAGCAGCAGCCAGTGCGGATGATGGCTGCGGCGATTGTCCAGGTCTACCCACAGCGCATGCACCCAGCGCGATCCGAGATCGACGCCGAACAACGCCTTGGCGCGTTCCCGCGGCACCACGGTGACCGCGAGCGACAGCTCGTTCATGCGTTCCACCTGTGCATCGCGTGACAGGTCATCGACCGGGAAGGTCTCGATGGACGCCAGCGGTACCGGTTGCGTGGTGGCGCAGGCGCTCAGCAGCAGGGCAAGGAGGGCGGGCAGAGCAGGACGCGGGTTACGGAGCGGATGCATGGGTTCGTTTTCCCTTGTGTATATACTCGCCGCCCATGAATTTTCGGCCACTGCGACCGCCCCTCGCACCCGTGGGCGTTGTTGCGGAAACTCGCCATAGAATGGGCTATGACTCGCTTCCGCGCCTGGCCCACGGGCGCGAGGAACGGTCTCGAAAAACCGAAAACCCATGGGCGACGAGTATACAATAGCGTTTTTCTTTTGGTCGTTGCACGGGAAAGCGCCGCATGCTCGAACAACTCACGATCGCCCAGAAGATCGCGGTCTTCGCATTGCCCCTGATCTTCGGGATCACCCTGCACGAGGTCGCCCATGGTTGGGTCGCCTGGAAGCTCGGCGACGATACCGCATATGCCTCGGGCCGCCTGTCATTGAATCCGCTGCGCCATGTGGATCCGGTCGGAACCCTCGCGCTGCCGCTGCTGATGTATCTGCTGACCGGTTTCGTCTTCGGTTGGGCGAAGCCGGTACCGGTAAATTTCGCGCGCTTGCACAATCCGCGCCGCGACATGGGCTTGGTGGCCGCCGCCGGACCCTTGTCGAACCTGGCGATGGCCATCCTGTGGGCGCTGGCGATGCGCATCGGTCTCGGTCTGGAGGCCGGGCTGGCGTGGCTGGGACAGCCCTTGGTCTACATGGGCTACGCCGGGATCCTGATCAATGCCTTCCTGATGATCCTGAACCTGATCCCAGTGCCACCGCTCGACGGCGGTCGGGTGATGACCGCGTTGCTGCCGCCGGCGCTGGCGGAGAAGTATGCCCAGATCGAGCCGCTGGGCATTTTGATCCTGCTGGCGTTGTTGATGACGGGTCTGCTGGACTGGTTCCTGTGGCCGGGAATCCGCTTCGTCATGCGCCTGTCGGCCCAGGTCGCGGGTTTGGGATAGAGGACCCGGCTGTCCGCGGGCCGCACATTTTGCTTGATCTGGCGGAATATCCCGGTAGTCTGATGGGTTCGCCTTGAAACTGGAGGGAATAGAGCTTGTTTTCCGTTGCCGCACAACATGCGCGCGTGCTTTCCGGCATGCGGCCGACCGGTCGGTTGCACCTCGGCCACTACCACGGCGTCCTGAAGAACTGGATCGAGCTTCAGCACGAGTACGAATGCTTTTTCTTCGTTGCCGACTGGCATGCTCTGACCACCCATTACGATGATCCGACGATCATCGCCGATAACGTTTGGGATATGGTGATCGACTGGCTCGCCGCCGGCGTCAACCCGGGCGAGGCCAGGTGTTTCATCCAGTCGCGCGTGCCCGAGCATGCCGAGCTGCATCTGCTGCTGTCGATGATCACGCCGCTGAGCTGGCTCGAGCGCGTGCCGACCTTCAAGGATCAGCAGGAAAAACTCAAGGAACGGGACCTCTCCACCTATGGTTTTCTCGGTTATCCGTTGCTGCAAAGCGCCGATATCCTGATTTATCGCGCCGGCCTGGTGCCGGTGGGCGAAGACCAAGTGGCCCATGTCGAGCTGACCCGCGAGATCGCGCGGCGCTTCAACCATATCTACGGTCGCGAACCCGGCTTCGAGGACAAGGCGCGCGCCGCGATGAAGAAGATGGGCAAGAAGGCCGCGAAACTTTACGCGCGTTATCGCACCGCCTGGCAGGAACAGGGCAATCAGGAATCCCTGAAAGCGGCGCGGGCCTTGCTCAAGGAGCAGAAGAATCTCACCCTGGCCGATCGCGACCGCTTGTTCGGCTACCTGGAAGGTGGCGGCAAGGTGATCCTGCCGGAGCCGCGTCCCTTGTTGACCCGGGCGCCGAAGATGCCCGGGCTGGATGGTCAGAAGATGTCCAAATCCTATCACAACACCATCCCGTTGCGGGCCGATCCCGCGGAGGTCGAGAAAGCCCTGCGCACGATGCCGACGGACACCCGGCGCGTGCGGCGTACCGATCCCGGTGATCCGGCGCGCTGTCCGGTATGGCAGTTCCATGAGATCTACTCGGACGAAAAGACCCGGGAGTGGGTCATCGAAGGCTGCACCAGCGCCGGCATCGGCTGTCTGGAATGCAAACAGCCGATCATCGACGCGGTGCTGGCCGAACTGCAACCGATTCAGGAACGCGCGCGGGAATACCAGGAACAGCCCGATCTGGTGCGCAACATCCTGGCCGAGGGCAGCGAGGCGGCGCGCGAGGTGGCGCGCGACACGCTGGATGAAGTACGCCACGCAATGGCGCTGGACTATCGATGAGCGATTCTCCGGGCGCGTTGGAGCAAGCGCCGCCGGTCGATGGGGGCGGGGTCCCATTGGCGGTGGTGCGAGGCGAGCCCCAATTCGAGTTGCCGGAGGATCTCTACATCCCGCCGGACGCGCTCGAGGTGTTTCTCGACGCCTTCGAGGGGCCGCTCGATCTGCTGCTATACCTGATTCGTCGCCAGAATCTGGATATCCTCGACATCCCGATCGCCTCGATCACCCGTCAGTATATGGAATACGTCGAGCTGATGCGCGAGCTGCGCCTCGAGCTGGCGGCGGAATACTTGGTGATGGCGGCGATGCTGGCCGAGATCAAGTCGCGCATGCTGTTGCCGCGCCCGGTCAGCGAGGAAGAAGAATCGGAAGACCCGCGTGCCGAACTGATCCGGCGCCTGCAGGAATACGAGCGTTTCAAGCAGGCGGCCGAAGAGATCGAGGCCCTGCCGCGCCTCGGGCGCGATGTCTTTCAAGCCGTGATCGCCTTCCCCGACCGCCAGGTCCGGCAATGTCAGCCGGATGTCGGGCTCGACGAGTTGATGCGCGCCTTGCACGAGGTGCTGCGCCGCGCCGACCTGTTCAGCAGCCACCATGTGGAAAAGGAAACCCTGTCGGTGCGCGAGCGCATGGCCAGCGTGCTGGAGCGGCTCGACGGCGAAGGCTTCACCGAATTCACCCGCTTGTTCGATCTTGCCGAGGGACGCATGGGCGCGGTCGTTACCTTCATCGCGGTTCTGGAGCTGGTCAAGGAATCGCTGATCGAGTTGGTGCAGTCGGACAACTTCGCGCCGATCCATGTGCGTGCGCGGAGCGCCGCATGAGCGTGCAAGAACCGCTCAAGAACATCCTCGAGGCGGCCTTGCTGGCGGCCGGAAAGACCCTTTCGCTGGAACAGATGGCGGCCCTCTTCGCCGCCGGCGGCGAACCGGACAAGGCCGCCCTGCGCGAGGCGCTGGAAGCCCTTCGCGGCGATTACGAGGGCCGCGGGATGGAGCTCAAGCAGGTTGCCGGCGGTTACCGGATCCAGGTGCGCGCCGAGTATGCGCAATGGGTTTCTCGTCTGTGGGATGAAAAGCCCGGGCGCTATTCGCGGGCATTGATGGAAACCCTGGCGCTGATCGCCTATCGTCAGCCGATCACGCGCGGCGAGATCGAAGAGATCCGCGGCGTTTCGGTCAATACCTATATCATCAAGACCCTGATGGAACGCGAATGGGTGCGAGTGGTCGGACATCGGGATGTCCCGGGGCGGCCGGCGCTCTATGCCACCACGCGCGCCTTTCTCGACTACTTCGGCCTGCGTTCTCTCGATGAGTTGCCGACCCTGGCCGAGATCCGCGACCTCGGCGAGATCGACCGCGAGCTGCAACAGCAGGCCGCCGAGGCCTCCGCTCCGCGCAGCGGCCTGCCGCTTGCCGGAGAAGAGCCGGAACCCGGCCTTCCCGACGCTGCCAATGAGCCTCCGGATGACAGGAACCGTGAAAAACAAGACATCGAAAAACAAGGCGCGGAATAGCCTGACCGTCACCCAGGACCGACAGCGGGTGCAAAAGCTGCTGAGTCACGCGGGCTATGGTTCCCGCCGTGAGATCGAAGGCTGGATCGCCGAAGGCCGGGTGCGTATCAATGGCCGCGTCGCGCGTCTCGGCGATCGTGCCGGCATCGAGGACGCCTTGGAGATCGACGGTCGGCCGGTCAGCCGCAAGCGCATCCGCGCCAGCGAGCCGCGCGTCATCCTCTATAATAAACCCGAGGGCGAGCTGGTCACGCGGCACGACCCGGAAGGCCGGCCGACCGTCTTCCAGGCCTTGCCGCGTCTGCCGAGCGGGCGTTGGATACCGGTAGGCCGGCTCGACATCAACAGCTCCGGGCTGTTGCTGCTGACCAACGACGGCGAACTGGCGAATGCGCTGATGCATCCGTCGAACCAGGTAGAGCGCGAGTACGCGGTGCGCGTCAACGGCCGGGTCGACGACGAGGCGATCCGGCAGCTGGTCCACGGCGTGCGGTTGGAAGACGGCCCGGCGCGCTTCGAGGATGTCGTCGATGTCGGCGGGGAAGGGGCCAATCATTGGTTTCATGTCGTCATCGTCGAAGGGCGCAAGCGCGAGGTGCGGCGCATGTGGGAAGCCATCGGACTGCTCGTCAGCCGCCTGATCCGTGTGCGCTATGGCCCGATCGAGCTGGGCGCGCGCTTGAAGCCGGGCCGCTGGCGCGAGCTGGACAAGGAGGAATTCAAACGCCTCTACCAACTCGTCGGCCGACGCCCGCCGCGCATGCCGGCGCGCCCCTTGCGCAACCCGATCATCAAAAAGCAGGGTCGCGTGGCCAGTCCGTGGAAAAGGCGGTGAAGCGGCCCCTGGCGAGGAGCGTCGAATGACGGTTTTTCCTTTTTCTTCCGTGACCGCGCGGGTCGCCGGACTGGCTTCGCTGGCGCTCGTCGGCGTCGTCCATGCCGCGCCGTTCGACAAGACCTTGTGGCGCAACGGCATCACCTTCCATGTTCACGCCAGCGACCATGGCTCGCTGAACCGGCTTACCGTTCGGCCTTCCGGATTACGGCTGAAAGAGGCCAACCGGCCGTTCTCGCAAACGATCGAGGGCGGCGTCAGCGGCGCCGAGATCGCGGACCTCGATCACGACGGCTGGCCCGAACTCTATGTTTTTCTATCGGCTTCCGGGTCAGGGAGTTACGGCGAGGTCCTGGGCTGGCATGTCGACAAGGGGCGGTCGCTCAGCGAGATCTACCTGGCGCCGCTGAGCGATGATCCGGTCAACAGCGAGGGCTACCTCGGCCACGATCGTTTTCGCATCGAGGGGGATCGCCTGGTGCGCAGCTTTCCCGTCTACCGCGAGGGCGATGCCACGGCAACGCCGGGTGGTGGCACGCGCACCCTGCGTTACCGCCTGGTGGCCGGTCCGGCCGGCTGGTCGTTGCGTTCCGACAGCGGCTGCGATCGCTGAGCCCGATGGCTGTCGACCGGCTCGCCAACGCCGCCTCGATCTACCAGCAGTTGCATACCCGCTATGGCGTGCGTCACTGGTGGCCGGCGGATACCCCGTTCGAGGTCATGCTCGGCGCGATCCTGACGCAGAATACCGCGTGGACCAATGTCGAGAAGGCCCTGGCCAACCTGAAAGCCGCCGACTGCATCGATCCCGAGGCCATCCTGGCGTGCCCGCTGGTGGAGCTTGCCCGGCGGATTCGTCCCTCCGGTTACTATAACCAGAAAGCCGCGCGCTTGAAGCGGATCGCCGCGTTCGTGCTTCAGCATGGCGGCATCGGGCGCTTGCGCGGGCAGCCGCTGGAAGAACTGCGCCCACGCCTGTTGGCGCTGAACGGCGTCGGCCCCGAAACCGCCGATTCGATCCTGTTGTACGCGCTCGAGAAGCCGGTGTTCGTCATCGATGCCTACACCCGGCGCATCTTCTCGCGCCTCGGCGCGCTGCGGGGAGACGAGCGCTACGAAACCCTGCGTGCGTTGTTCGAACGCTCGCTGCCGGCGCGCGATACCGCCTTGTTCAATGAATACCATGCCCTGATCGTCGAGCATGCCAAACGCCACTGCAAGGTCAAACCCCTGTGCGCCGGCTGCCCGCTGGCGGCCGATTGCGCCGAGGCCCGGCGTGTCGCCGACGAACCTCGTCGCGAGCCGACCGGGTTCGACCGCTTGGGGCGGTGAATGGGGCGAAGTCGTCCGATTGACAGCCGTGGATGCCCCCTGCCAAGCTGGCAGTCAGGAATGTTTATCGAAAGCGACTGATTATCCTGGACTTTTTTTGAAACTTCGGGTTTTTACCCAGACAGATTGGCAGGAAAACACCGCGCTGACCGCCGCCCGGGAGATGCCGCTATCCTTAGGAAAATTCCTTTCGAAACCATGACTTGAGTTTCTCTTTCTCGTTCTGGCCCGCTTCTTGCTTCGGTGTATCGAACAAGTACAACAAGCGTGCCGCGCGCCAGCTTGCCGCTGACGCGGGTGGAGGAGAACGATGAACCGACCCCCTGACCGCATCGCGTCCGCGATGCGCCTGCTTCTTTGTTGTTGGCTGCTCGTGCTGGGCGGTGTCGCGCTCGCGGCTTCCGGTAACCCGAAGGATGCCGCGCGGGCCTACCACGATGCGCGTTGGAACCCGTTGCACTTCGCGCCGGCGATCGACCACGCCAGCGATGCGCAATGCCTGCAATGTCACGGCGAGATCGAGCAGCGTCGTCCGCGCGACCGCAGCCCGGCCGGGGTGCCGGCCGATGAGACCCTGGCCTGGTACCAGACGCTGGATACCTATCGCGGCCCCCAGGACAGCTTTCATCGCCGCCACCGCGACACGCCGCTGGCGAAGCGGCTGATGAGGCTGCGCTGCAACAGCTGCCACCGGGGGCATAACCCGGATCGCGAGGTCGCCGTCGATGGCGATCCCCTGCGTCACGACCCGGCGTTGCGCAAGGACGTTGACAGCGACATCTGTCTGATGTGTCACGGTCGCTTCGATTACACCGTGATGCCGGGCCTGAGCGCGCCGTGGAGTGAGAGCCGCGAGCGTTTTCAGAACAACTGTCTGGCCTGTCACCGCGCCTTTCGCACCCAGCGTCATCAGTTGAATTTCCTGAATGCGAAAGCGATCGAGGAGGCCGGAGAAGCCGATGGCGATGTCTGCTATGGCTGTCATGGCGGTCGTGCCTGGTATGCGCTCGCCTATCCCTATGTGCGTCGTCCGTGGCCGCGCATGCCGTCGGTCACGCCGTCGTGGGCCGCCGGTCGTCCCAGCCAGTATCCCGCCCGATTCCTGAACAACGAGGCCGACAACAATGAATGACGAAAAGACGCTCCCCCGGCGCATCGCCTCCGCGTTGAGCATGAAGCGACGCGATTTTCTGAAGACCACGACGCTGACCGGCGCGGCGGCGCTCGCCGGTGGCGGCCTGTTGCGCGCGCGGCGCGCCGAGGCCTACGCCTACGCTCCGCATCCCACGGACGACGAGATGGAGACCGTGGTCACCAGTTGCGCGCACAACTGCGGCTCCCGTCATGTGCTGGTGGCGCACAAGAAAGGGGATGTCATCGTGCGCCTGTCGTCGGACGACGGCCGCTTCCAGAAGGGTGGCTTCTATGGCAAGGACACCCGCGACGAGCCGCAGTTGCGCGCCTGCCTGCGTGGACGATCGTATCGCGAGCGGATCTACTCCTCCGAGCGATTGCTGTATCCGATGATGCGCGTCGGCGAGCGCGGCTCCGGGCGCTTCCGTCGCGTTTCCTGGGACAGCGCGCTGGATTTCGTCGCCACCAAGATGCAGGAGATCAAGGAGAAATACGGCTCGCAGGCGATCCTCGATCAGGCCTATGCCGGATCTTCCTATGGCGTGCTCCACAAGTCGGACCAGATCGACGGATTGCAGGCGCGCCTGCTCGGGATGTTCGCCTGTCGCACCAGCTCCTGGTCGGTGCCGTCGTACCAGGGCACCACGACCAGCTCGCGCTGGACCTTCGGCACCATCGAGGACGGCAACGAGGACGACACCTTCGAGCACTCCAGATTGATCATCATGTGGGGTTGGAACCCGGCCTACACCTTTCACGGCGGCAATACCGTCTACTATATGCGGCGCGCGCGCCAGAAGGGTTGCAAGTTCGTCGTCATCGATCCGCAGTACACCGATTCGGCCGCGGTCTACGATGCCTGGTGGATCCCGATCAAGCCGAACACCGACGCCGCGATGATGGCGGCGATGGCGCATGAGATCTTCAGCGAGAACCTTCAGGACCAGTCGTTCATCGATCAGTTCACCCAGGGCATGGATGCCGGCACCATGCCGGAGTGGGCGCGCAATGCCCCGAACGGCGGCGAGAACTTCAAGGACTATATTCTCGGCAAGTACGATGGCCAGCCCAAGACGCCGGAATGGGCCGAGCCGATCTGCGGCGTCAAGGCCGCCGATATCCGCAAGCTCGCGCGCATGTACGCCACCACCAAGCCGGCTGCGTTGAAGGCCTGCTGGGGGCCGGGGCGCAACTCCTACGGCGAGCAGTACAACCGCATGGCCGCGGCCTTGCAGGCGATGACCGGCAACATCGGCGTGCTCGGCGGCTGCGCCGAGGGCGTCGGCAAGGCTTGGCACGCCGAGGCCGTCGCCTATCCCTACGATGGTTACAGCAACATCTGGTTCGGCTCGATCAAGTCCGATCGCTGGGCGCATCTGGTCAACAACTACCCGAACGTGAAGCGCGAGGAGATCGGCCTGTGGCCGCGCGACGATGAGTTCGACGGCGTGATTCCGAATATCAAGGGGATCTTCTGGCAGGGCTCGGACTGGTTCAACCAGCTCACCAATATCAACAAGGAGATCGCCGCGATCAAGAAGCTGGAGCTGGTGGTCTGTCTGGATCAGACGATTACCCCGTCCGGCTTGTTCGCCGACGTGCTGCTGCCGATCTGCACCCATTTCGAGCGCCATGATGTCGCGTTGCCCTGGTACAAGGGGCACTACTACATCCACCGGCCGAAGGTCATCGAGCCGCTGGGCGAGTCGAAGACCGATTTCCAGGTCTTCACCGAGCTCGCCTGGCGCATCGGCGGAGAGCGTTTCGGCAAGGCCTACAACCCGCGCGCCGAGCGGGACTATTGGGAGCATCCGGACGCCACCGACGAGGCCTATCTGAAGGCTTGGTGGGAAGAGGGCGTGATGGGTCGCCAGGGCGCGACCATGAGCTGGGACGAGTTCAAGCGCCATGGGATCTACAAGGTCAAGCTGGATCGGCCGCATGTGGCCTTCCAGGATCAGATCGAAAAGGGCGAGCCGTTCCCGACGCCGTCCGGCAAGATCGAGATCCTGTGCGGCGAGCTGGCGAAGATCGACGACTGGACGCGCACCCGCTACGGCGCCCACATCCCGTCGATCCCGAAGTGGATCGAGCCGACCGAATCGCTGAATCACCCATTGCGCGAGCGTTTTCCGTTTCACCTGATCACCCCGCACCCACGTCAGCGCACCCACTCGATTTTCAACAACAGCAAGTGGCTGCGCGAGACCTACGAGCAGGATGTCACGATGAACACCGCCGACGCGCGCCGCCTCGGCCTGAAGGATGGCGACACCGTCGAGGTATGGAACGACCGCGGCATGGTGGTGGTGCCGCTGCGCACCACCGAGCGGCTGATGCCCGGGGTGCTGGTGATCTACGAAGGCGCCTGGCTGGACATGGACCAGCAACAGATCGACCGCGCCGGCAATCCCAACGTACTGACCGCCGACCAGCCGAGCCCGGCCGGCGCCTTCGTCTACAACACCATCCTGGTCGCGGTGCGCAAGAGCCGGCGCGCGCACTGGCCCGGCTGGGACGAAACCGCGAACGCCCGCGCCCAGGTCTTCCGGCGCGATCTGTGAGGGAGTCCGACGAGATGACTAGCCACAAGCGACACACCCTGTTTCTTCTGTTGTCGATGGCGCTGCTGCCGGTTGCTCCGGCGCTCGCCAGCGTGCGTCCGCTGCACGAGTACAACATCACCATCAACTACGAGCTCGGCATGCACTGCACCGGCTTCGATTTCACCTACTGCTGCATCCTGCCGCCGTACAACTCGATCCAGAGTCAGGTGATCAAGACCGCGCTCGCTCCAGATGCCAAACCGCGCCTGTTGGCCGCCGACCCGAAGGACTCGAGCGTGGTCATCGACGGCGCTCGGCGCATGAAACTGAACTACGGCCACATGGACAACAGCTATTCCGAGGGTTCCAAGCTGGCCTACTGGGAGGTGCCCTATGACGTCGATGGCGATGGCCGGTACGGCCCCCATGAGAACGTCGGCAACGCCTATTTCACCCACCTCTATGTGTACAAGGGCCTCGAAGGCGAGAACCCAACCGGCGGTAGTCGCGACAGCGACAAGAAGCGCGTCGGCATCGAGATCCCGATCCCGCGCGACAACGGTCCGGCCGGCGGCGCGGTGCCCAGCCCGATGCATGGCGGTCATCTGCATTACACCGGCGACAGCGGCACCGTCGTCTTCACCAAGTCCCCGGTGCTCGACAATGTGCCAATCATGCTCACCCATCCCGGGATCTGGGACGCGCTCGGTCTGCCGCTGACGCCGTTCAACGACAGCACCATGCGGCGCAGCCCGTTGACCATCGTCGAAAGCGAGATCCGCCCGTACCAGGAGGCCTGGGTCGCGCTGGTCGACGCCGACAGCGGGCGGCCCGTGATCGATCGTGTCACCGGCCGTCCGGCCTACTTCATCGGCACCAACCCGATCGATGTGCCGAACTGCTCCAACTGCCACTCCAACGACAACGCCAACGGTGAGGCCTATCAGCTCTACAAACAGGAGAAAACCTTCTGGAAGAGCCTGGGCGCGAGCGACTACATCGCCAACCTGAAAGCCACCTCGGTATCGATTCTGCAGATCCATGACGCCAAGCACGGCACCCGCTTTCTGAAGAACTATCGTCCAGAGAGCCGCGCCACCGCCAACCGTCTCGGGCGCGATCCGGTGCTGTGTCAGAAATGTCATGCCGACAACGTCATCGGCGTGCTGCGCTCGAAGGGCGTGATCGAATCGATGACCGGCCAGGCGATCGACACCGACATCCCGATCCCGCCGCTGAGTCAGGCCCTGCACCATGCCCACCTCGTCAACCGGCCGTTGCCGGACTCGTTCGGTCGCACCAATGCCTGTGCCGGCTGCCACCCGTCGCACCGTCAGGACGGCTCGATGGACGGCTACCCGATCACCCCGGACGGCCGCAATACCTACGCCGATTCCGACAACCGCGACACCGCCGGTGGTTGCTTCGCCGGACGCGACGTGCATTCCAACCCGAACAAGGACCGCGACGGCGTGGAAACCCCCGAGCACCTGACCGCGATTGGCAAGTGGCTGCAAGAGAACGTTTCCCAAATCGGAAACGGCAAGCACGGCAAGGGGCTGTGGTGCACCAACTGTCACAACCAGCTCTCGCGCGAACTCTATCAGTACGACCGCATCACCCAGGCCTTCAAGCAGCAGGGCCGCACCCTGCGCAACCGCTCGCTGGATGAGATCGCCCAGGCGATCGGCGTGACGCGAAAGGAACTCGAAGAGCGATACCTCGATCCGAAAGTAGTGCTCGACGAGAACGGTCGCAACACCGAGGGCCGCTCCGGGGTGCTGTTGCCGTGGGCGCAGCAGCGCCTGGTCGCCGACATCGGCGTCATCGCGTTGAACGGCAAGGCTCCGCTGATCCGACGGGATGCCGACGGTGATGTCAACGTCGCGCTGCTGTCGCCGAACCCCGGGGTCGAGCCCGCCAGCCTGCCGCTCCCGGCCGGTGCCAGCGGCGCCGCGGCGGTCTCCTACGATGCCGCCGATCACGGCCGCGATTACTGGCTCTCTCCCGGCGCGCCGCACTGCGCCGACTGCCACGCGCCGCCGTTCGTCGAAGGGCAGGGCGGCGCCGCCTTTCCGATCAACCAGCCCGGCAAGTACAGCCTGATGCGCTACAGCAAAGGCCATGCCGGACTCGCCTGTCAGGCCTGTCACCAGTCGATCCACGGTCTCTACCCGGTGACCCCGGATGTCGACACCACGACCTACCGACAGGCGCCGCAATACAACCCGGATGGCAGTCATGGCCCACTGAAGTGCCCGGCCTGCCACCTGAGCAATGACAAGGGCGTGCCCCTGATCGCCAGAGACAAGGCCTGGAAAGGGCGGCCGATCCGCGATGATTTCGACGCGGCGGTCTCCTGGATGCATGCCAGCGCGCCTGATCTCGGCGGCCGCAACCCGCCGCCCGACACCAAAATCCCGTCCCGCATGTAGAGAGGTGGCCAGACCATGAAAGCGACAGCATCCATTCATCCGCCGCGCGGCGCGCGTCGCCGCTTCCCGCCAGGCCGCCTGCTGGCGCTGCTGGCCCTGCTTGCCTGTCTCGGCGGCGCGATGGCGCAAGAGGTCATCGTCTCGGTCGGCCAGCGTGACTTCACCGACGACGATCTCAAGCGCCTGATCAACAGCTCGACGCTGGCGGTGGCTTTCCCGACCTTCTCGAAGGATCAGGCCGCCGGCGTGCGTGGCGAACTGCTCAAGCGCGTGATCGCCTCCGAACTGCTCTACCACGAGGCCAAGCGGCTCGGACTCGACAAGACGCCGGAATACCGTAACGAGATGAAGCGCTTCGAACAGACCCTGCTGTACCAGCGCTACCTCGACCGGCTGCGCAACCAGATCGAGGTGCCGAAAGAGGTCCAGGAGCGTATCCAGTCGCAGTTCAAGGACCGTCCGGCCGACCAGCTCGCGGCGCGCGACATCTATATCGGAAAGCGCTTCCCCGAGCTCAAGGCCAAGCGTCTCCAGGAGCTGAGGAAACGCTACCACCTGACCCTGGACGAAAAGGCCCTGCGCGCGCCGCACTGCGCCGGCGACACCGTGCTGGCCAAGGGAGACGGCATCCGCATCACCTACAATGACATCGGCGGCGCGCGCAAGCCCAACCTCGCCGAGGCGATGCTGCGCCTGCAACGCGCCAGCGAGGCGGCGGTGTTTGCCCGCGCCGCGCGCGACGAGGGCATCGATATCCGCGGCCCGCTCGACGATTACAGCCACAGCCTGCTGTCGCGCATGCTGTTGGCGCGCAAGCAGAAGGAATGGGTGCCGGACCAGAAGACCCTGCGCGCCTGGCTGGTCCGACATCCCGAGATCGCCTACGCCCCGGCCAAGTGGCACCTCGGCGAGATTGTACTGAAGAACGCGGAACAAGCGGTCGCGCTGCGCGATACCATCCGCAACGGTGCCAGCCTCTTCGAACTCGCCGGCCAATACAGCATCGACCCGGTCGGGCGCGCCAACTATGGCGATATCGGCTGGGTCACCGAGGGCGCGATCGACCCGAAGATCGAACAGGCCCTGCGCAAGCTGCGTCCCGGCGAGGTCAGCGAGGTCATCCGCACCCCGCGTGGCTATGTACTGGTCACCGTGATCGATGCCCGTCCCCGGGTCAAGAAACCATTCTCGGCAGTGGCCGACCAGGCGCGTCGGGCGTTGACGAATCAGCGCCTGGCCCGGTATCTGTCGAAGCTTCAGGAACGCTATCCGCTGCGCTGGCGCATCCCGGTCTATATCCGTTCATACGAAGACTTCTTCAACATGCAATAGCGGGGTGCCCGCTGGATACAGGAAACGCCATGAAACCAGACAAGCTCCATGCCGATATCGCCACGATCATCGACGCGCCCGCGCCCGGCGCCGCGCGTTGTCAATTGGTGCTGTACGCCGAATACCGCCTCGATCTCGCGCGCCAGTTGGCCGACGAAACCGGGCTGGCGTTTCGTGACTTCCGCCGTGAGGTGCTGTCCGGGCAAGGCAAGCGGGCTCACGAGCAGCCGCTGACACTGCTCGACCAGGATCTGAGCGCGCAAGGCCGGCTGACCGGCACGGTGATCGCCAATGTCGAAGCGCTGCTGGCGACGCGGCCGGTCGACGAGCGACGGCATTGGTTCGCCGATGTCCTCGATCGTCGCTTCGATTACCCGCTGCTGCTGCCGCTGACGCTGTTCGCCGACGAGGCGCCGACGGACCATCCCGGCGTCATCGATCTGCGCGAGCGTGCCCTGCCGCCGCAATCCCTGATCAGCCGTCTGGCATTGTCCGGGGCGGCGCGCGGCTGACCGCGGTCGCGAAGCCGCCGGTGAACGGGGGGGGGTATACTCGTCGCCCATGAATTCTCGGCCACTGTGACCGCCCCTCGCACCCGTGGGCGTCGGTGCGGAAACCCGCCTCGGAATGGGCTATGACTTGCTTCCGCGCCTGGCCCGCTCGAAAATCCGAAAACTCATGGGCGACGAGTCATAGCGTGGCAGCTTCGGGGGATACGGCGGTCTTCAAGGCCGGCGGGAATCAGTGATAACGCCGCATCTGGCCGATCAACACGCCCTGTATGCGGACCTCTTCTGGTGCGAATTCCATCGCCTTCATGTTGGCATTGGCCGGGTGCAGGAGGATCCTGTCCGGCTGCTTCTCGAGCCGTTTCAGGGTGGCGTTCTCGCCGTTGATCAGGGCCACGACGATCGCGCCTTGCGGGGCTTGCGAGCGTTGCTCGATGATGACGTAATCGCCGTCGAGAATACCCTCCTCGATCATCGAATCGCCGCGTACCCGCAACACATAGCAGGGGTGGGTGGAGCGCAGCGTTGGAGGGATCTCGATCGGCTCCGGATTCTCGATCGCCTCGATCGGCTCGCCGGCGGCGATATAGCCGAGCAGCGGCAACTCATTCGGGTGGTCGTGATGGTGACGCAAGCGCACGCCACGATGCTGGTGATTCATCGGCTCGACCAGGCCGGCCTCGATCAGCGCGCTGATCTGCTTGTGCATGGAACCGCGCGAACTCAGCCCGAGCCGTTCGCACAACTCGTTCAGGCTCGGCGGATGGGGGAAGCGGCACTCGTTCTCGCGCAGAAAATCGTAGATCTCCCGCTGCCGGCGGGTGAGCCGGGATCGATTGGACATCGTGGCGCTCCGTTCTGTCTTCGCTCTCTTTTCCGCATTCTAGCAAACTCCCCGGTGGAGGACGAGAAGGGAACTGCTGTCGTCAGGGCAATCGCGCTTACATTTCCTTGACTTGGCAAGGCGTAGGCCCGATCAAGTACCGCGGATCGGGCAACGGCGCGGTTTCGCGGCACCGCCTGCCGGTTCCGCCGCGCTTGAACCGGCCTCAAAGGTTTTTTTCCATGTAGGCATGGGTCCGATGCAAGGTGGCGGATCGGGCAATCGCGCCAAGCTTTTGAAATCAGGAAACGTCAAGCGAAGTTGCGCGCGATTGTCCTGCTGCTGTCGCGCGGTGTCTTGACCTTCCATCATATTATTAGTAAGTTCCCCGGCTTGCATGAATTTTCTGTCTGGCGTGGCCGCCGGGCATGTTGGGGCCGTTGTGGAGGTTATCCGTGGAATTGAGTGGTGGCGAGATCGTCATTCGCGCGCTGAGGGACGAAGGCGTCGAGTATGTGTTCGGTTATCCGGGTGGCGCCGTGTTGCATATCTACGATGCGCTGTTTCAGCAGGATGAGGTGCGCCATATCCTGGTGCGTCACGAGCAGGCGGCCGCCCATGCCGCCGACGGCTATGCGCGTTCCACCGGCAAGCCCGGCGTGGTGCTGGTGACCTCGGGCCCTGGCGCCACCAATGCGGTGACCGGCATCGCGACCGCTTACATGGATTCGATCCCGATGGTGGTGCTGACCGGCCAGGTGCCACGGGCGGTGATCGGCAGCGATGCCTTCCAGGAGGTCGATACCGTCGGTATCACGCGGCCCTGCGTGAAACACAACTTCCTTGTGAAGAGTCTTGATGAGCTCGCGCTGACATTGAAGAAGGCTTTCTATATCGCCACTTCGGGCCGGCCCGGCCCGGTCGTGGTGGATATTCCGAAAGATGTCACCGATCCGAACGTCAAGATCCCCTATGAGTATCCGGAGAAGATCGAGATCCGTTCATACCACCCGGTCGAGAAGGGACATCACGGACAGATCCGTCAGGCGATAAAACTGATGCAGCAGGCCGAGCGCCCGATCATCTACAGCGGCGGCGGCGTGGTCTTGGGCGAGGCATCGGAAGAACTGACCGAGCTGACCCGCCTCAGCGGCTTCCCGATCACCAATACCTTGATGGGGCTGGGCTCGTATCCGGCCACCGATCGCCAGTTCCTCGGCATGCTCGGGATGCATGGCACCTATGAGGCCAATATGGCGATGCACAAGGCCGATGTGCTGGTTGCCATCGGCGCGCGTTTCGATGACCGGGTGACCGGCAAGATCGAGCAGTTCTGTCCGAACGCCAAGATCATCCATGTCGACATCGACCCGGCCTCAATCTCGAAGACCATTCGTCCGGACATCCCGATCGTCGGCCCGGTCAAGCAGGTGCTCGGCGACATGATCGAGACCTGGAAGGAAAACGCCCGCGAGCTCGAGCCGAAGCCGCTGGACAAGTGGTGGGAGCAGATCGAGGCGTGGCGCGCGATGCACTGCCTGAAGTACGAGACCAACAGCGAGAAGATCAAGCCGCAGGAGTGCGTCGAGACCCTGTACCGCGTGACCGGCGGCGAACTCTTCCTGACCTCCGATGTCGGTCAGCATCAGATGTGGGCGGCGCAGTACTACAAGTTCACCCAACCGCGTCGCTGGATCAATTCCGGCGGTCTCGGCACCATGGGGTTCGGCTTGCCGGCGGCGATGGGCGTGCAGTTGGCGCATCCGGATGCCGAGGTGGCCTGCATCACCGGTGAGGCCAGTATCCAGATGTGCATCCAGGAGATGGCCACCTGCATGCAGTACGGCCTGCCGATCAAGGTCGTGCTGATGAACAACGGTTATATGGGGATGGTGCGCCAGTGGCAGGAATTCTTCTATGAGAGCCGCTATTCCCATTCCTATGTGGATGCCTTGCCGGACTTCGTCAAGATGGCCGAGAGCTACGGCCACATCGGGATGCGCGTCGAGAACCCGGCTGACCTCGAGGCCGCGATGAAAGAGGCCTTCGGCAGGAAGGACCGCTTCGTGTTCCTCGACGTGGTCGTGGATCCGGCCGAGAATGTCTATCCGATGATCGAGGCCGGCAAGCCGCACAACCAGATGCATCTGTCGCCCTACCTGAGCAGTGAGCGGGAGCTGGCCTGATGAGACATGTGATCGCGGTATTGATGGAGAACGAATCGGGTGCCTTGTCGCGCGTTGCCGGGCTTTTTTCGGCGCGCGGCTACAATATCGAATCGCTCACGGTGGCGCCGACGGACGATCCGACCCTGTCGCGCATGACCATCGTCACGCGTGGCAGCGAAGCGGTCATCGAACAGATCAAGAAGCAGTTGAACAAACTGATCGACGTGGTCAAGCTGCTCGATCTGTCCGAGGGACCGCATATCGAGCGCGAGCTGATGCTGATCAAGCTCAACGCCGAGCGGGACTACCGTGACGAGGCGCAACGCCTGGCCGACATCTTTCGCGGCAATATCGTCGACGTGACGCCGAGCAGTTTCGTCATCGAGATGACCGGCGACAGCCGCAAGCTCGATGCCTTCATCCGCGCGGTCGATAAAGACCGCATCGTCGAGGTCGTGCGCACCGGCCCCTCCGGCATCTCGCGCGGCACGCGCGGCCTGGTCATTTGAACCTTGTGCATCCGCCGCCTTGGCGGCGGATGCTGTTCCATCTTCATCGAAAACTAGGGAATCCATTCCATGGCGCTGAACATCTACTACGACAAAGACGCTGACCTCTCCCTGATCCAGGGAAAGAAAGTCACCATCATCGGCTATGGCTCGCAAGGCCATGCCCATGCCAACAACCTGAAAGACTCCGGCGTCGATGTCACCGTCGGCCTGCGCGCGGGCTCCGCCTCGGCGCGCAAGGCCGAGGCCGCCGGCCTGACCGTCAAGGAACTGGACGCGGCGGTCGAGGGCGCCGATGTCGTCATGGTGTTGGCGCCGGACGAACATCAGGCCGCGCTGTACCGCAAGATCATCGAGCCGAACATCAAGAAGGGCGCCGCGTTGGCTTTCGCCCATGGTTTCAATATCCACTACGGCGCGATCACGCCACGCGCCGATCTGGACGTTATCATGATTGCGCCGAAGGCGCCGGGTCACACCGTGCGCAGCGAGTTCGAGCGTGGAGGCGGCATCCCGGATCTGATCGCGGTGGCTCAGGACGCCAGCGGCAAGGCCAAGGACATTGCGCTGTCCTATGCCTCGGCGATCGGTGGCGGTCGCACCGGCATCATCGAGACCACCTTCAAGGATGAGACCGAGACGGACCTGTTCGGTGAGCAAGCGGTGCTCTGTGGCGGCACCACGGCGCTGGTTCAGGCTGGTTTCGAAACCCTGGTGGAAGCCGGATACGCGCCGGAGATGGCCTACTTCGAGTGTCTGCACGAGCTGAAGCTGATCGTCGATCTGATGTACGAAGGCGGGATCGCCAACATGCGTTACTCGATCTCGAACACCGCCGAGTACGGCGATCTGACGCGCGGTCCGCGCATCATCAACGAGCAGACCAAGGAAGAGATGCGCAAGATTCTCGGCGAGATTCAGAACGGCGAGTTCGCGCGGGAATTCATCAACGAGAACCAGACCGGCCAGATCACGCTGAAGGCCAAGCGCCGCATCGGTCGCGAGCACCAGATCGAAGAGGTCGGCGAGCGGCTGCGCAGCATGATGCCGTGGATCAAGAAGATCGTCGACAAGTCGAAGAACTGATCCCAGGGCGATCGCGCCTTAAACGCCATTGACATAACAAGGCGCCGGCCCGGTCAAGTACCGCGGATCCGGCACCAGCGCTAATGCGTGGCAGCGTTGCTGATCCTTCCCGGGCATGTCTCGAACGAAGAAAAGCCCGGGCCGGGTGTACGGCTCCGGGCTTTTTTATTTTTCCGTCGCGCGGAGGATCAGGTGATCTGACTCAGCATCTGTTCGACCTCGCTGATCTCTTCGGCGTGGCACTCCATCTCGATGATATTGGCGTCGGGCGCCAGGCCGACCCGGGTGAACGCGGGCGCCTTGGTCCAGGCTTCCGGGCTTTCGGCGGATTCGCTGCCGAGTTGGTGTTGCAGACGGGATACCAGCACCAAGTCGGAGTAATCCGCCGGTCCTTCGTGATCGTAGTCCAGTTTCACCGAGTTGCCGGGCACCTCGCGCAAGCCGCTTGGAAACTTCCATAGCTTCAAAATGTAGCTGCCAATGACCGGCGCGATCACCTGAACGTATTGATCGAGGCGCTCGGCATCGTTGCTGAGTACCGGATCCTCCTCGGCCAGGGTCAACACCGGCAAGGCGCCGATGTTGTGGATCAGTCCGCCGAGCATTGCCTGTTCCCGGTCCAGGTGCGGCAATCCGGAAGCCAGCACCCGCGCAATCGCCGCGACCTGCACGCTTTGTTCCCACACCGCCCGCATCTTGCGGTCCAGCGCATCGGAGGTGGCCTGGAACATCTGTTTCATCGCCAGGCTGACGACCAGATTCTTGACCAGCCCCAGGCCAAGCCGGGTGACCGCCATCCTGACGCTGTCAATCTCGCTGCGTCCACGATACAACGGGCTGTTCGCCACTTGCAGCAGTCGCGCGCTGAGCGCCGGATCGCTGGAGATCAACTCGGCCAGGCTCTCGGCCGAGGCCATCTCGTTTTCCACCTCATCGCGCACGCGCAAGGCAATCTCGGGCAGTGTCGGCAGCCGGATTTCGTTGTTCGCGATCGAGCTCTTCAGGGTATCGAAAAACTGTTTTGTCGTGCTCATGTCGGTCCCGCGTCGGTGGCTTGCTCTTATAGCGGCGGGAGGGCGGATGGCTTGATCCTTCGGAGGCGCCGATGTGTCAAGGTATACTCGTCGCCCATGGCTTGTCGGATTTTCGAGAGCGTTCCTCGCGCCCGTGGGCCAGGCGCGGAAACGAGTCATAGCCCATTCCATGGCGAGTTTCCGCAACAACGCCCACGGGTGCGAGGGGCGGTCGCAGTGGCCGAAAAGCCATGGGCGACGAGTATATACTCGTCGCCCATGGCTTTTCGGATTTTCGAGAGCGTTCCTCGCGCCCGTGGGCCAGGCGCGGAAACGAGTCATAGCCCATTCTATGGCGAGTTTCCGCAACAACGCCCACGGGTGCGAGGGGCGGTCGCAGTGGCCGAAAAGTCATGGGCGACGAGTATATATCTTCCCCACAACCCTCGTCGTCTCGCTAGTGTGGTGTTGCGCGCTGTGTGGAGCGCCATAATCAGCGGGAATTACGGGTGAGACTGAACTCTTGTCCCTTATTCCCGGGGACCATGGCCGGCGTTTGCGCACCCGTCTCGGCGAGCCGGGTCAGGCGTCGCGGAGGCCCAGCGGGTCGCGTGGATCGATGCCGTCCATGAACGGCTTGTTGCGGTCGCTGTTGGTGATTTGATAGACCAGCCCGATCCAGTCGCCGACGATGGCCTCGGCGGTGTCTCGCCAGGTGTTGTCGAGGCGCTCCGCGACCAACGGTTCGGGGAATTCCGGCGCGTTTTCGCCACGCTCGCGCGCGGCCAGCAGGCGCAGGCGGTATTCGTTCAGGATGGCTTGTTCGCGTGGGCGCAGATAAGCCCGGGGAAACTCCGGGTAGTCGTCCCGCTGGCCATGCGCGTGGCGCAGGACCTCGCGCTTGTATTCCTTCAGCAGAGAAACGGTGTCGTATTCCGGATGTCCCTGGAAAAACACGAAGCGAAAACCGTCTTCGCTGGTTGCCAGGTGCACGCCGGCGTTTTCGCTCTCGACCAACACGGGCAGACCGGCGGCATCGAATTGCGAGCGCAAGATTGCGTTCCAGCGTGAATGAGGCACATCGAAACAGGTGTTGACCGCGACCACCAGTGGGTGATGCGAGACCACACGGTGTGGATAGACGCCCCAGATCTTGCGGGGTTGGGGCACGCGCTTCTGGCCGTATCGGTATTCCAGCACGGCGTGCGTGGCCAGGCATGAACACAGGGTCGAGGTCACGGCCCCGGCGGCCCAGTCGATGACTTCGGTCAGCGGTTTCCAGAACGGTTGTTCGCTGAGGTTTGGCCCGGTGACGTTGGCACCGGTGACGATCAGGGCATCGAGCCCTTGTGCACGCAGTTGCTCGAAGGATTCGTAATAGCGCGCGATGTGCTCGCGCGCGGACTCGCCGCGCGGCAGTTGCGGCAGGGTGAATGGATGGACGTAGAACTGCGCGATGGGGTTGCTGACGCCGATCAGGCGGAAGAACTGGCGCTCGGTCGCCGCCAGCGCGGCGTCCGGCATCATGTTCAGCAGACCGATATGCAGTTCACGGATATCCTGGGAGCGGGCCTTCTCCGGTGGCAGGATGGTGTGGCCTTCGCGGCGCAGGCGTTCGAAGGCGGGCAGGTCGTTGTGGGCTACCAGAGGCATGATTCAATCCTCCCGTTCGATCGCGGTTTCGAGCAGATCGAGGAAGTCGGCTTCGTCGCGCACCCCGGCGACCTCGTCCGAGGTCACGGTGTAGCCGTGCGGCCTGGCGATCGCCTCGTAGCGCGGGATGCGCGAGTGGAACAGATGGGGGAAGATCCAGCGCGTGAAATCGTCCGGATCCATCTGCGCGGCGTATTCCAGCCCGTTCTCGTCGAGATAGCGTTGCAGATGCTCATCCAGGAACGTTGGGCGGTAGTAGAGCGGCTTCGGCGCACTTTGCGCGCGGCGGATCAGCTTGCGCTCTTCGTCCTCGTTGGTGACCTGGATATACAGCAGCAGGGTGTGTTTCGCCAGCAGATTGGTTACTCCGGGTTCCTCCAGCTCGCACAGGCTGCCGCCGACATCGTTGACGAAATGGTTGTAGCCGTAGATCCTTTGTGCCTTGCGGATGAAGTCGGGCACGTCGTACATTGCCGCGATCTCCGCCTCGCGGTAGCGTGCCTGGCGCTCGCGGAAGTCTTCCAGCGGCACGCCGCCTCGTTCCGGATCGCCGAGTTTGCCGACATAGCTCAGCACCGGGCCGAGATCCTGCACCTTGATGTTGTTGCGTATGTAGATCCAGTCGTTGCGCAGCAGCTCGCGTAAGAACGGCACCTGCATCGCCTGTTGCTTGATGATGTCCAGGATGGACTCGTCGAGGTAGCGCGTGCCGATGCGGTAGTCCCCGGAATAATGGAACCAGTCATGATTGCGCAACATGGCCGAGAGGTAGGTCTTGCCGACCCCGGACATGCCGAGCAGGGTGACCTTTTTGTGCTTCCAGGCGCGGAATTCGTCCAGGGTAAACTTCACTCGATCGCTCCTTGTGGATGCCGTGGCATGGATAGGCGCCGGGCGCTTGCCGGCGGGATTCGCCGTTATTCTGCCATAATCGCCGGGAACGATCGCGATGATCCCGCGGATCCGGTCACCTGTGTCATTCCCAAGCGAGCGGAAACCAAGCTCGGCCCGGGTTTGGCGCTGAGACGCTCCGGTGAGGTTGAGAACAGATATCCTTTTTCGGGATAGAAAATAATTTTATGTGTCACATATTTTTACAAATAGAGTTTAGGGAGTCTATGGAATCCATATAACTATTTGATAAATAAAGATATGACTAGGTTGGCACAGAGCGTGCTCCTCATAACGCAACCCTTTGGGACGCTGAAAGCCTGGGCAGGTGGCAACTGGCGGACTATGACTTATGAGGACGAAGATGAAGAAAAACTTGAACTGGCTTGCCATCGGGATGGCCTGCGTGTTGACGAAGCCACTTTGGGCCAGCGGTTTGCCGTTGCAGAGCGCGGCGCAATACGATGAACTCGGTCCCTATCTGACCGACTGGACGACCAACGCCTTGTTGATCGATTCCGCGCAGAGCCTCGATGGGCCAATGGAATTCGCCAGCTTCGACAGCACATTGGGCCAGCTGACCGCGGTCCATATCGAGGTGACCGGAAGCTTTGAATCGACCCTGCGCTTGGTGACCCTGGGTGGTCCGGGTGCGTTGAACAGCGGACGAGTGGACGTCGAGGTTCTGATCGACGTATTCAACGATGGCAGCGCGGAAACCACCTTGGCGATGAGCGAGGCGGTGCCCGCCGCGCTGTTGCCGGTTCCAGCGATGCAGGACATCTCACTGAACGGTTCGCGCGCCGACAGCCTGTGGATTACCGATCACTTGGCGGAGTTCACCACCGATGCCGCGGCCAGCTTCTCGATCGGCTGTGCCAGCACCTCGCTGCATTTCGGTGACGTGACGCCGGACGATGGCACCGCATTGCTGACCCATCACGCCAGTTCGAGCTGTAGCGCGCAGGTTGTCTTCGAATACCTTGCCAGCGCTGGCGGTGCAGGTGGTGCAGGTGGTGCAGGCGGTGCAGGCGGTGCAGGCGGTGCAGGCGGTGCAGGCGGTGCAGGCGGTGCATCGACAGGGCTGGATCAGCCGTTGCCGTTGCCTGGCACTCTGCTATTGATGTTGTCCGGGCTGCTGGGTTCCGGGGTTCGCCGCGCGCGGCGTTGAAGCGTTCCCCCGCAGTTTGGCGTGGACCCGATCTCACTCACTGGGTCGGGTCCGTCCGATTGAAAAATTTCAGTAACTACTCAGCTCACCACTGAAATGTGCCAGATCTGCGTTCAAAAATGGTCATTTACCCTCGTAAACTCACATTTCTTGCCTTGATCTGACGCATTTCAGCGGCGATCTGGGCAGTTACCTTAGAACTGCTCGCTGAGTAATTGCAAATTTCACTCGCTCGTGCTCTTTGCTTTCATGATCGAATGGTCAAGTCTCGATAAAAAACGCGCTGTCGGGCGACGAGTATAATTCAGCCGGGCATCGAGACGATCGGGATATCGCCGAAGCGGCCGCGCCATTGCGCCGGGCCGCTGGCGTGAATGGAGTCGCCACGGCTGTCGACGGCGACGGTAACCGGCATGTTCTCCACGGTGAATTCGCGGATCGCTTCCATGCCGAGGTCCTCGAAGGCGACGATGCGCGCGGCGCGGATGGCCTGGGCGACGAGCAGGGCGGCGCCACCGACGGCGATCAGGTAGACCGCGCGGTGGCGGCGGATGGCTTCGATGGCCTCCGAGCCGCGCTCGGCCTTGCCGATCATGCCGATCAGGCCGGTTTGCGCGAGCAGGGTTTCGGTGTAGCCATCCATGCGCGTGGCGGTGGTCGGGCCGGCCGGGCCAACGACCTCGTCGCCGACCGGATCGACCGGGCCGACGTAGTAGATCATGCGGTTGTGGAGGTCGACGCCGTCGGGCAACGGCTCACCGCGTTCGAGGCGTTCGACGATGCGCTTGTGGGCGGCGTCCCGCGCGGTCAGCAGGCGGCCGGAGAGCAGCAGGCGGTCGCCGGGTTTCCAGTCTTGGATCTGTTCGCGGTCGAGGTGTTCGAGGTCGACCGGGATGGCCTCGTCTCCGGGGCGCCAGGTGATCTCGGGCCAGTCTTCCGGGCGCGGTGCTTGCAGGCGCGCCGGGCCGCTGCCATCGAGCTCGAACTCGATATGCCGGGTGGCGGCGCAGTTCGGTATCAGGCCGACCGGCAGCGAGGCGGCGTGGGTCGGGAAGTCCAGCAGCTTGACGTCGAGCACGGTGGTCAGACCGCCGAGCCCTTGGGCGCCGATGCCGAGGTCGTTGACGCGGCGGTAGATCTCGATGCGCAGTTCCTCGGCGCGATTGGAGGGGCCGCGTTGGAGCAGCGTGGCCATGTCGATCGGCGCCATCAGCGATTCCTTGGCCAGCAGCAGGGCTTTTTCGGCATCGCCGCCGACGCCGATGCCGAGCATGCCGGGCGGGCACCAGCCGGCGCCCAGGGTCGGCACGATGTCGACCACCCAGTCGGCGAGGCTGGCGTTGGGGTTGAGCACGGTGAAACGGGCCTTGTTCTCGGAGCCGCCGCCCTTGGCGGCGATGCGCACGCGCAGGCGGTCGCCCGGAACCAAGCGTGTGTGGACGATGGCAGGGGTGTTGTCGCCGGTGTTGCGGCGCGCGCCGAGCGGATCGGAGACCATCGAGGCGCGCAGCGGGTTGTCCGGGTTGGTGTAGGCGCGCGCGACGCCGATATCGATCAGTTCATCGAGGCCGCGTCGGCTCTCGATGCGCGCCTCGACGCCGATGTCGACGAAGGCGACGACCATGCCGGTGTCCTGGCAGATCGGGCGCCGGCCCTGGGCGCACAGCCGTGAGTTGTAGAGGATCTGCTCGATGGCGTCCTTGGCCGCTGGCGAGGATTCGATCTCCCAGGCGCGGGTGAGCGCGCGCAGGTAGTCCGGCGGGTGGTAGCAGGCGATGTATTGCAGGGCGTCGTGGATGCTTTGGATGAGGTCGTTTTCATGGATGGTGCGCATGTTACAGGTCCAGTAGCAGCCGCGCCGGGCTTTCGAGGAATTGTTTGATCGTGACCAGGAATCGTACCGCCTCCTGACCGTCGACCAGGCGGTGATCGTAAGAAAGCGCCAGGTACATGATCGGTCGGATCACGACTTCGCCGTCGCGCGCGACCGGCCGCTCGGTGATGTTGTGCATGCCGAGGATGCCGCTTTGCGGCGGGTTCAGGATCGGCGTCGAGAGCATCGAGCCGTAGATCCCCCCGTTGGAGATGGTGAAGGTGCCGCCGGTGAGGTCTTCGTAGCCGAGGCTGCCATCGGCGGCCTGTTTGGCGAAACGTGCGATGGTTTTCTCGATCTCGGCGAAGCCGAGGCGGTCGGCGTCGCGGATCACCGGCACGACGAGGCCGCGCGGCGAGCCGACGGCGACGCCGATGTCGTAGTAGTCATGATAGAGCACATCGTTGCCGTCGACCGAGGCGTTGATCGCGGGGAAGCGTTTCAGGGCTTCGATCGAGGCCTTGACGAAGAATGACATGAAGCCGAGACGGATGCCGTGGCGTTGCTCGAAGGCCTCGCGGTATTGCTTGCGCAGATCGATGACCGCCTGCATGTCGACCTCGTTGAAGGTGGTCAGGATGGCGGCGTTGCGCTGCGCCTCGACGAGACGCTCGGCGATGCGCTGGCGCAGGCGGGTCATCGGCACGCGCCGCTCGGTGCGCGCCGGCGCGGTCGGCTGGGCGCTGGCGATCGCGGCCAGCTCGTCGTCGTGACGGGCTTCGTCCGGTTCGTGCTCATCGAGGTAGCGCATCACGTCGGATTTCAGCACGCGGCCGTGCTTGCCGCTTCCCGGGATGTGCGTCGGATCCAGGTTCAGTTCCTTGATCAGACGGCGTACCGCTGGAGAGGGCGGTGGCGGGCTGGCATCGCCGCTGGGCTCTTCGGAGGCCGGCGCCGGTGCGGCGGGGGGGGCCGGCGTGGCTTCGGATGCGGGTGGCGGCGCGCCGCCGCCGATGCGCTCGCCGCGTTCGTCGAGCAGCGCGAGCAGATCGCCGGCCTTTACGCTGTCACCGGCGGCGCGCTTGTGTTCGACCAGTGTGCCGTTGGCCGGCGCGGGTACGTCCAGCACCACCTTGTCGGTTTCCAGTTCGAGCAGGGTGTCGCCCAGCCCGACGGCGTCGCCGGGCTGCTTCTGCCACGACAGGATGACCGCGTCGCTGACGGATTCCGGCAACGGGGGGACAGTGACTTCAATCATGGGGTTCGTCCAATGCCTGGTTGATGAGTTGTTCCTGCTGCGCAAGATGCAGCGGGTAGTAGCCGACCGCCGGCGCGGCCGAGATCGGGCGTCCGGCATAGCGGATCTCCAGCCCGCGCGCGGCGAACGGCTCGAAACGGTGCTTGATCTGGTCCCAGGCGCCCTGGTTGCGCGGTTCTTCCTGGCACCACACCCAGTCGCGCGCGTTCGGGTAGCGTGTCACCAGAGAATGGAAGTCGGCCCGGGGAAAGGGATAGAGCTGTTCGATGCGCGCGATGGCGATGCGTTCCAGGCCGCGTGCGCGGCGTGCCTCGAGCAGCTCGTAGTAGACCTTGCCGCTGCACAGGATGACGCGTTCGACGGATTCGGGGGGGGCGATCTCGTCGCTTTCGTCGATGATCGGCAGGAAGCGGCCGTGGGCCAGCTCGTCGAGCGAGGAGACCGCCAGCTTGTGGCGCAGCAGGCTCTTGGGCGTCATCACCACCAGCGGTTTGCGCACCGGGCGGATCATCTGGCGTCGCAGCAGATGGAAGATCTGCGCCGGCGTGGTCGGCACGCAGACCTGGATGTTGTGCTCGGCGCACAGCTGCATGTAGCGTTCGATGCGCGCCGATGAGTGTTCCGGACCCTGGCCCTCCTGGCCATGCGGCAGAAACAGGGTGAGGCCGCAGTAGAGACCCCATTTGGCGCCGGCCGAGCTGATGAATTGGTCGATCACGACCTGCGCGCCGTTGGCGAAATCGCCGAACTGCGCTTCCCAGATGGTCAGCGCGTTCGGCTCGGCGGTGGCGTGGCCGTATTCGAAGCCGAGCACGGCCTCTTCCGACAGCAGTGAGTCGATCACCTCGACATGCGGTTGACTCTCGGAGAGGTGACGCAGCGGCGTCCATTCCTCGCCGCTGCGTTGGTCGTAGAGCTTGGCGTGGCGATGGAAGAAGGTGCCGCGACCGCTGTCCTGGCCGCACAGGCGCACCGGGTAGCCCTGGTCGAGCAGGGTCGCATAGGCGAGGATCTCGGCGAACCCCCAGTCGGCCATCTGGTCGCCGGCGGCCATCTTGCGGCGCGCCTCGATGATCTTCTCGACACGCGGATGCAGCTCGAAGCCTTCCGGCAACGTGTGCAGGCGCTCGCACAGTCGGGTGATGCTGTCGGGCGCCACGCGGGTGTCGCAGGGCATGTCCCAGGGGTGGTCTTTATATGGGCTCCAGTCGACCGCGTAGGGGTTCTTCAGGCCGCAGACCACCGGACGCGTGTTGACGCGGCCCAATTCGATGGATTCACGGTATTCCTCGATCAGGCGTTGGGGCTCGTCCGGCGCGATCACCCGTTCGGCGATCAGTCGCTCGGCGTAGATCGCGCGCGGGGTCGGGTGACGGCGGATCTTCTGGTACATGATCGGTTGGGTCACCGCCGGCTCGTCGGCCTCGTTGTGTCCGTGGCGGCGGTAGCATACCAGGTCGATGATGACATCGCGGTGGAAGCGGTTGCGATAGTCCAGCGCCAGCCGGGTGACGAAAGTGACGGCCTCCGGATCGTCGCCGTTGACGTGGAAGATCGGCGTCTGCACCATCTTGCCGACATCGGTGCAGTAGGCCGAGGAGCGGGTATCGAGCGGGTTGCTGGTGGTGAATCCGATCTGGTTGTTGATGACGATGTGCAGTGTGCCGCCGTTGTGGAACCCACGGGTTTGCGACATGCTGAAGGTTTCCATCACCACACCCTGTCCGGCGAACGCCGAATCGCCGTGCAGCAGCAGCGGCAGCACCTGGCTGCCGTCGTGGTCGTTGCGACGGCGCTGACGCGCGTGTACCGAGCCTTCGATCACCGGGTCGATGATCTCCAGGTGCGATGGGTTGAACCCCAGCGCTACATGCACCAGCCCCCCCGGGGTGTCGATGTCGGTCGAGAAACCCATGTGGTACTTCACATCGCCGGCGGTCATGATGCCGCGCGCCGATTTCCGCCCCTCGAACTCGTCGAAGATCTCGGCCGGCGGCTTGCCGAGGATGTTGGTCAGAACGTTCAGACGGCCACGGTGCGCCATGCCGATGACGATCTCGCGCATGCCACCGCGCCCGGCGCGCTGGATGATCTCGTCGAGCATCGGAATCAGCGCATCGCCGCCCTCCAGCGAAAAACGCTTCTGACCGACGTAGCGGGTATGCAGGTATTGCTCCACGCCCTCGGCGGCGGTCAGCAGGGTGAGCAGCCAGCGGCGGTCCGCCGGTTCCAGCTCGGGGCGCGCCTGGTAGCCTTCCAGGCGTTTCTGGATCCAACGTTTCTGCGCGGTTTCGGTGATGTGCATGTACTCGCTCCCGATCGCGCCGCAGTAGACGGTTTTCACGAAATCGATGATCTCGCGCAACGTCATGCGCTCCGGACCGTACAGCGAGCCGGTGTTGAACGTGGCGTCCATGTCCTCGGCGCCCAGGTGGTGGAACGCCGGATTCAGGTCGGGGATCTCTGGTGGCGGATTCAACTCCAATGGATCCAGTCGCGCCACCTGATGGCCGCGCACGCGGTAGGCGTTGATCAGGCGCAGCACCGCCGCCTGTTTCTCGGCGGCGCGGCTCGACAGGCTGGGACAGATCGCCGGTCCGCGCGCGCGCGCCTCGCGCGCCAGCGTCTCGCGCAGCGGCTGGTGGGGTTGGTCGCTGTCGGGTGTGCCGATCGCCGAGAATCGCTCGCGCCAGTGCGGCGGCACGCTCGCGGGATCGGCGAGGTATTGTTCGTAGAGCGCCTCCAGGTAAGCGGCGTTGCCGCTGGAGAAGGCAGAGCTGGCGCGAAGCTGGGCGATATCGGTCGGCATCGGGCGTCAGTCGAGCGTCACGGCGGGAGCGGATGGGCTTGGCTGTCGGTTTCCGCTCCGGTACCGCGATCCGCCGGACCATTGCCGGTGTCGCGCATTCCGGGTGGACAGCCTCCGGCCTGGATGTCGATTGGGAAAACAAGGATTCGAGGGCATCTTTTATTTCTCCTCCAAAAAAACAGTGGGAAAACCGTCGGCATCGGCCGGTCGCCCCGGTTTTTGGGGGTTGGCTGGTCCCATGAGGGTGGTCTGCTGCATGGGAGTGTCTTGTGTTAACGACCTGTATAGGCGAAGTTTATTTTCTTTCCCGCTATACTATACCCGTGGCGCGGGAGTTTTCGACTGTCGCGGGCGCGGCCCGCGCCTTGGGAGCGGGGTGGTCGCGAAAAACCAACGCTCCATGCATGACGAGTATAGATGCGTCGGGCTGCAAGCGGAGACCGGGAATTGCCAACGATGGCGGATAACAAGAAAGATGATCCAGATAAGCTGCGCAAGAGCGAGCTGGAGGCCGATGTCGCCTATTTCGAGGCGCGTCTGTCGATGCTCGACGACGAGGTGGAAACCAATTATCAACAGGCGCAGAAAAAGATCTACAAGCTGCTTGGCGATGCCTTGAGCCGATCGCTTTCCGAACTCGACAAGAAGAAGGCGCGAGACGATCGTGGCAACGAGGATTGAGGTGTTCTCTGCTCGTTTCCCATGAATTTCCGGATACCGCGATCGCCTCTCGCACCCGGGGATGACGAGCGTGCCCGCCGCGATGCCGCGCTGTCATATCCAGTCGACCAGATGGAACTCCAGCTCATCGGCATCCGTTTCCCGCACCACCCGCCCGCGAAGGCCCTTCGCGGAAAGAAAAACGGCTTCGCCGTCGGCCACCAGAGGGTGCCAGTCGGGCAGCGGCCGGCCCTCGGCGAGCCGGCGGTAGGCGCAGCTCGGCGGCAGCCAGTAGGGGTCGTCCAGTTCCGCGGGCGTCAGGGTGACGCAAGCGGGCACGCGCGTCGAGCGGTTTGGGTAGTCGCGGCAACGGCCGCTGTCGAGGTCGAGCAGGTCGCACACCACGTTGGTGAAATGGATCTCGTGGGTTTCTTCGTCCTCGAGACGGTGCAGGCAGCATTGCGCGCAGCCGTCGCACAATGATTCCCATTGCTCACGGCTCATGCGGTCGAGCGGGATGCGCTCCCAGAAGCGGTCGGGATGGCTGGTTTTGTTCATGTCGGAATGATAGCAGCCCGCTGGAACGAGTGGGGAATCGGCCGCCCCGCGAGGATGCGCATTCCACGCGGATGATCGCTGTGCACCGGTGTTTGTCAAGACTTGACAACAGCGGCTATGCACACCAAGACCAGGGACCGTGGGCGCGCGGCTCACGGCCAGAGCAAGAATTCGCTTGATTTTGTAATATTCTTTATAATCAGCTACTTATCTTGCTGTATCAAAATTGGACAATCTAAAACGAGGCAAGCAATGATGCGGCCTGGCAGCGTATTTCCGCATTTTGCCCACAGACTTATCCACAGAAGTTGTGGATTGTCGGCAAGTGTTTGAATCCCCGTCAGGAGGCCTGTTCGCTTGTCGCCCGGCTGGGGAAACCGATGCCTGTATTGAGTCTGGATGCGCCGCCGGCGCGCTTCTATTTCCACTGGCGCAGTGGCCGCCTGCGGGCGGTCGGCTGGCATCCTCCCGAGCGGGGGATTGCATCGCCCTGGCCAACGGAGCTGAGCGGGCCTATGAACGCGATTCGCGACTATTTCACGCGACCGACGCGACTGGAACGGGTGCCATTGGCGCTGGAAGGCAGCGCGTTTCAGTTGCGTGTCTGGGAGGCGTTGCGTGCTATCCCGCCGGGCGAAACCCGGACCTACGGCGAGCTGGCGGTCTTGCTTGGCAGCGGCGCGCGCGCGGTCGGCAACGCCTGCCGGCGCAATCCCTGTCCGATCGTGGTGCCGTGCCATCGCGTGCTTGCGCGCAATGGCATCGGCGGCTATGCCGGGGCGCGGGGCGGCGAGTTGTTGGCGATCAAGCGTTGGTTGCTGCGCCATGAGGGCGTCGGGATATGAATGAGGACGCGCTGATCGAAGACTTCCTCGACAAGCTGTGGATGGAGCGCGGGCTGAGTCGTAACACGCTGGCGGCCTATGGCTCCGATCTGCGTTTGTTTCTGCGTTGGCTGGTCGCGCGCGGCGGCACCTTGCTCGCGGCGGACGCCGCCGATCTGCAAGCCTGGCTGGCGACGCGTCTCGACCAGGGAGGCAGCGCGCGCGCCGGGGCGCGGATGCTTTCGTCGCTGCGCCAATTCTACCAGTATGCGCATCGCGAGGGCTTGATCGCGCGCGACCCCAGCGCCGCGATCGAGATGCCGCGTCTCGGCCGTCCCCTGCCGAAGAGCCTGGGTGAGTCCGAGGTCGAGGCGCTGCTCGCCTCGCCGGATGTCTCGCGAGCCGAGGAATGTCGCGACAAGGCGATGCTCGAACTGCTGTATGCCACCGGTCTGCGGGTATCGGAACTGATCTCTCTGCGTCTCGGCGACCTCGATGCGCATCAGGGCGTGGTCCGGGTGACCGGCAAGGGGGGGCGAGAGCGCCTGGTGCCGGTGGGTGAGGAGGCGCTGCACTGGATCACCCGTTTTCTTTCCGGGAAGCGCGCGGAGTTGTTGCGCGGACGGGCCTGCGATGCGCTGTTTCCCACCCGGCGCGGTAGTGCGATGACGCGCCAGGCCTTCTGGTACCGGCTGAAGAAGTACGCCGCGCGCGCCGGCATCCGGCAGTCTTTCTCGCCGCATACCCTGCGCCATGCCTTCGCCACCCACCTGGTGGATCACGGCGCCGATCTGCGCGTGGTGCAACTGTTGCTCGGCCACAGCGATCTGTCGACCACGCAGATCTATACCCATGTCGCCCGCCAGCGCCTGCGAGCGCTGCACCAAGCGCATCATCCGCGCGCCTGAAGCGGGCTTCGTCCGCGGCGACCGGGCGTCGCTACCCGCCGCCGCAGCGCTGGTTACCGGGCACCGCTTCGTCGATGCGTTTGGGTTTTGGCAGATCCATTCCGTTCATCAAGGCAATGTAGTCTTCGCGGCTCTTGGCGAGGCGCGGATTCGCGCGTTTCTCCTCTCCGATCGTCGAGACGGTCAGGCCATTGTAATCGTGGCCCGGCCAGACGCGGGTTTCATCCGGCAGCCTGAACAGCTTGCCGGTGATCGAGTCCCAGGCCTTGCCCGGATCGCCCGACTGAAAGTCGGTGCGACCGCTGCCGCGGATCAGCAGGGTGTCCCCGGTGAACACCGCGCCGTCGACCAGGTAGCTGATGTCGGTATCGGTGTGTCCCGGGGTGTGCAGCACCCGGATTGTCTGTTCGCCGAGCTCCAGCTCGTCGCCATCGTCGAGCAGCCGGTCGGCGCAACGGCTGTGGCTGTTTCGATGCAGCGCGATTCCTGGTTTGCCTCCGAAGCGTTCGCGCAGATCGCCCGCGCCGGTGATGTGATCGGCGTGGATATGGGTTTCCAGCAGCCACTTCGGTTTCAGCCCGAGCTCGCGGATCAGGCGCTCGTCGCGCTCGACCTGTTCCTTGACCGAGTCGATCAGCGCCGCCTCGCGGCTCCTCGGATCCCACAGCAGGTAGCTGTAGGTGCTGCTGGCCGGGTCGAACAGTTGACGGATCTCCATCCGGACTCTCCTCATTGGCTCGCCTGGCAGGCCGCCAGTCGGTGCGCCGCGCCGGCATCGATCACCTGTTGGTAGCCGGCTCGTTCCAGGATGCGCCGCGCCATTGCGCTGCGTCGGCCAGAGGCGCAGTAAAGAACCAGCGGCTGATCTTTTGCAAACAGGCTTTCCGCCTGACCAAGCAGGTGCAGCGGCAGGTTGATCGCGTTGCGCAAGGCGCCCCGCAGGAATTCCTCGTGGGAGCGTACGTCCACCAGGCGCGCGCCACGCGCCAGCAATGCCCGGGTTTTTTCACAGAGGTTTTTGTCTGTCATGGGGTGTCTCCTGTTATTTTCATAAGCTATATTGATATGGGTATCATTCTATAAAAACCAAGTAAAATAGTCAAGAATTGAGGTATCGAGGGCGGCGGGCCTTCGCAAGGGACGACAGTGGCTGCTTCGGGTAGGCGGCCTTACAGCCCTGGCAGCGGGAGCTGGCCATGACCGGCCAGCGGCGGGCGGAAGAGATCGCTTCGCAGCGTCGCAGGGGGCTGGTAAGCGAGCCGCTTGCGGGCCAGTTCGAAGCGGCGTGCAAGCAGTTGTGCGTAGGCGCCGCTGCCTTGCATGCGTTGGCCGAAGCGGCTGTCGTAGAGCCTGCCCTGGTGGCAGTCGCGAAGGCGATTCAATACCGAGTCGGAACGATCGGGGTAGTGCGCGCGCAGCCATTCCTCGAATAGCCCGGCCACTTCATGGGGCAGACGCAACAAGACCATTGAGGCCGAGCGGGCGCCGGCTTCGCGCGCGGCGGCGAGCAGGTCTTCCAGCTCATGGTCGGTCAGTGCGGGAATCAGTGGCGCGACCATCACCGTGACCGGCACGCCGGCCTCGCTCAGACGGCGGATGGTCTTCAAGCGCCGCGCCGGCGCGGCGGCGCGTGGCTCCATGCGTCGCGTCAGGGTTTTGTCGAGACTGGTCAGCGAAACCGCGCAGGCCGCCAGCCCCTGGGCCGCCATCCCGGCGAGCCGCTCGAGGTCGCGTTCGATCAACGCGGACTTGGTGACGATATGCACTGGATGACGGGTCTCGTGGAGTAGATCGAGCAGGCGGCGCGTCAGGCCCAGTTGCTTCTCGATCGGTTGGTAGGCGTCGGTGTTGATGCCGAGCGCCAGAGGCGCCGGGGTGTAGCCGGGCCGCGCGAGTTCGTCACGCAACCGTTCCGGCGCTTCGGGCTTGTGGAACAGCCGGGTTTCGAAATCCAGCCCGGGGGAGAGATCGAGCCAGGCATGGCTGGGCCGCGCGAAGCAGTAGATGCAACCATGCTCGCAGCCCCGATACGGGTTGATCGAGCGGTCGAACGGCACGTCCGGCGACTGGTTGTAGCCGATCGCGCGGCGGCAGGCCATGGGCTCGAGGCGACGGCCGGGCGCCGCCGGTGGTTCGTGATCCCCGGGCCAGCCATCGTCTATCGTTTCGCGGTGGGTGGCGTGGTAACGGTTTGCCGGGTTGTCACGCGCGCCGCGCGGTGTAGCGGGTGATTCGTCCATTCCGTCAGTCTAGGGGCTGGTAAGGCATGGATCAACAGGGGAACGTTCGACGGGGCTCGCGGACTTGGTCGTGATTCGCCACGGAGCGCGTTCCCGAAAACGCAAACCTTTTCTCAAGCGGCATCGGCATTGCGCGCACTGCGCCGCACGCGGTATTCGACCACGGCGATATCGTCGGAGGAGGGCGCGGATCCGATGAACGCGAGCAGTTGTTCGCGCAGCCGGCCGAGGCGTCCTTCTTCCTCGTCCAGCGGGGTTTCGAGCAGACGCTCGAGCGGCGCTTGTCCCCACATTCCGCCATCGGGCGCTTTGGCCTCGGTGAGGCCGTCGGAGTAGGCATAGAGGCAGTCGCCAGGTTCCAGCGCTACCATGACGCCGGGGCGGACGTCGGGGGAGTGGCCGTCGGCGATGACGCCCAGTGGCAGCTGTTCGGAATCGATGCGATGCTTCAGTCGGCCGTCGCGGCGGGTGATCAGTACCGCTGGCAGGCCGGCGTTGTAGATGCAGGCGTGGCGACGGTCGGCGGATACCTGGATCAGCACCGCGCAGCAGAAGTAGCCGGTCGGCAGCAGTTCGTGCAGCTTGCGGTTCAGCTCGGCGGCGATGCGCGCCAGCGGCAGCCCCTTGCGCGCCATCGCGAGGAATACCGAGGAGGCCGGTACCGCGCCCATCGCGGCGGGCAGGCCATGGCCGGTGAAATCGCCGAGCAGAATGTAGTCATCGCCGCTGGGTCCGTTGGTCATCTGGATCAGGTCGCCCGAGAAAGCGCCCATCGGGCGGATCCAGGTGGCGCAGTGTTCGAGCGTGGCGTTCCCCTGGGTGAGCTGGCGGAACACATGCTGGGCGACCTCTTCCTCGCGGTCGAGCAGGGCCTGCTTCTCGCGCAGACGGGCGTTCGATTGGCGCATGCGCTCCAGCAGGCGGCGTTCCCGCCGCCGTGCGAGCAGCGCGCGGATCTGGTCGCGCTGGAAACGCCACGCCAGTGGCAGCAGGAAGGCGGCGAGAACGAGGATCACGAGCGCCGATCCGAATCGCTCCGGTTGCGCCAGGGCGATGCCGAGACCATAGGAGATGGTGACGCCGGCCACGAAGCCGGCATAGAGCCTCGCCACCGGGATGTATCCGGGCAGCGCCGCGATCAGGGTCACGCTGAGCGCGATCGGCGGCAGGGCCTGCATGGCGTCGGGCAGGCGGGTGACGGGGTACAGACCGATGGCGCCCCAGAGCAGGCCGGAGACGAAGACCTCGGCGAGGAACAGACGGTACCAGGCACAAGGCGAGAGCCGCCCGGGCCGGCGTTGCCAGGCTTTGGCGGTGAACAGACGCAATGCATTCCACCCGATCAGGCCGAGCAGCCAGGGCAACAGTACCGGATGGCCGCCGTACAGGCGCAGGAAGCCGAACAGCGCCAGCGCGGTGAACAGGGAATAGTCGTGGAGCCTGCGGGCCTGGCCGATAAACAGGGCCAGGCGCTGCTTCCACGTGGCCAATGTAGCTCGATCGGGTCTCATGCCGAGCTTGGCGTCCGGCGGTCACCGGACTTGAATTCAATGAACGATGCAGCGGTTCTTGCCTTCCGCCTTGGCCTGGTAAAGTGCCGCGTCGGCGCGCTCGAAGACCTGGTCGGGGGTGTCGCCGGAACGGAATTCGCTGATTCCGCACGAGACCGTGACCCGGACGCTCCGGCCGCCGGAGTGGAAGCCGCTGGTCTCGATGGCATGGCGCATCTCCTCGGCTACCTTGCGCGCGTCGGTCAATGGCGAGCCGACCAGCAGGGTGGCGATCTCCTCGCCGCCGTAGCGTCCGATGAAGTCGGTCTCGCGGATGCGGGATTCGAGAATGCGGGCGATGATGCGCAGGGTTTTGTCGCCGGCCTGGTGGCCGAAGCGGTCGTTGATTTTCTTGAAATCGTCGATGTCCCACAGCATCAGCACCAGGAAATGGTTGTGCCGCCTCCAGCGCTTGTATTCTTCTTCGAGCCGCTCCTCGTAGGCCATGCGGTTGGGGATGCCGGTGACCGCGTCCTGACGGGCGCGGTGGTGGGCCTCGCGTAGCTGTTCGCGCACCTGTGCGAGTTCCCGTTCCAGGTGTTGCGTGCGCTGGCGCAGGTCGTTTTCCAGTCGTTCGGTCTTGGCATGGCGCTTGTGTTCGCCCGCAAGGTGATCGCGCACATGCCGCCGGATGGTCGCCAGCGAGCGGTCGAGTTGCTCGCGTAGTTGCGCCAGGTCGTTTCCGCTGGCGGCGTGGGCATGCATCTGGCGCATCTCGTCATCCACCGCGCGGCCGAGCCGCTGGCCGCTTTTCAGCGAGGCCTGGCGGGCATCGCGCGCGCCGCTGACATAGCGGTCCAGCTCTTTCAGTTGCGAGGTGACCTGGGTCAACAGGTCTTCGGTGGCCTTGACCTGTTGGTCGGCCTCGCCGGCGATCCCGCCGAGCAGTTCCGCCAATTGCTCGAGCGCGCTTTCCCAGGCGTCGTCTCGCTCCGACGACAGCAGGCGTTCGCGCAGTGCATGCAGGTCTTGTTCGATGCGGCGCGGCCATTCCAGGTTTTTCAACAGCTCGGCCAGGCGTTCGGCGGGTCGCTGTCGGGCGCGCGGGGCAAGCGTATCGAGCAGACGGTCGATGTCGCCGGCCGACAGTTGTTCGGGCTGCTCGCGCAGGCGCTGGATGAGCGGCGCCAGCGCTGGGATGCCGGCGCCGCGTTGTTCGATCGCCGCGACCAGCCGCGCATGAGCCGATTCAGTGACGGGCGCGGCGGCCGGCGGCGCGCTCTCTTCCTGGCGCAGCAGGGCATCGTCGAGGGCGCCGACCTGTTCGATCAGCTCGCGAAATCGCTGCTTGCGCGCGAATCGTCGGATCTGACCGAGGTGCTGGTCCAGCAGCGGCTCGAAGCCGCTGGCGGCGATGCACAGATGCACGATGGCGCGGGCGAGCTGGGAAAGCTGCTCGGCATGCACCCGTTGGGCTTCTTCCTGCCGCGTGGCCAGGTCCAGATACTCCTGACGCCAGTTTTCTTGGTTTGCCATCGCGGCGGGCTCAGGCGGCATGGTCTTCGCTGTCGGCCGGCCAGCACACCTCGAGACCGACCGGCAGGTGGTCGGAGAGGGGGTAATCGAGCACCCGGGCGTTGCGCACGCCGAGGTTTTCGGAAACCAGGATATGGTCGATCTTGCGCTGCGGGCGCCAGCTCGGGAAGGTCATCATGCCGCTGATCGGCTCGCGCAGCGCGGCGGCCTTCATCAGGCGGCGCACCTCGATGCTGTCGCTGCCGGAATTCATGTCGCCCATCACGATCAGGCGCTCGTGGTCGGCGACGAGCTCGCGGATATAGTCGAGCTGCATCGAACGCGAGCGCCGTCCCAGCGCAAGGTGCACGATGCACACCGCAAGGCGCCCTTGTTCCGCACCGAACTCCAGCAGCAGCGCGCCGCGTCCGGGCAGGCCGGGCAGGCGGTGTTCGCTTACGCGTTCGGGACGATGGCGGCTGAGCACGCCGTTGCTGTGCTGGGCGATCGGTCCGATGTTGCGGTTGATCTGTTTGTACCACCACGGAAAACCGGCACGGTGGGCGAGGTACTCGGTCTGGTCGATGAAGCCGGTGCGCAGGCTGCCGGCATCGACCTCTTGCAGACCGACCAGGTCGTAGTTTGCGAGCATGCTCGCGATGCGATTCAGATTCTGTACACGTTCCTTGTGCGGCAGAATCTGTTTCCAGCTGTTGGTGACGTATTCGCGGTAGCGTTGCGTATAGATGCCTCCCTGGATGTTGTAGGTCAGGATGCGCATCCGTCGCCGCTGGGCCGGATCGTCGCAACGGTAGCGCGGATCGTCTGGGCTATCCATATCGAAGGCGGCGTTCCAGAGGAGTTGTCCTGGCATTGATCACCCTTGTGTCATCGTGAGCTATTCGCCGCGTTCCTTCTTGATTTTTTCGATCAGGGTATCGGCCACCACCAGCATGCCGTGCATGCCCGCAACCCCACTGCCGGTGCGGTAGGCGCCGTCGATGACCAGGGAAGGCACTCCGTTTACCCCGTAGCGCTTGGCCAGGTTGGCGGCGCGTCGCACCTTGGTCTTGACCGCGAAGGAATTCAGCGTCTTGCGGAAGGTAGCGACATCGATGCCCTTGTCCTTTAGAAATTCCTCGATGCCGGCCTGGGTACTCATGCGCCGACGGTCATGCTGGATGGCATCGAACAACTGGGCATGCAACTCGTCGTTCAGCACGCCCATCAGCTGCAAGGCGTAGAACATCTCGGCATGCAGCGCGGCGTAGCGGTTGAAGACGACAGGGGTGCGGATGAACTCGACGCCCTCGGCTTTTTTCTTTCTTGCCCAGGGCTCGACATAGGGTTCGAAATGATAGCAATGCGGGCAGCCGTACCAGAAGAACTCCTGGACGACGATGTGGTCGTCCGCCTTTCCGGCCTCCTGGTCCGGGAACAGTTCGGTGTAATGAACGCCTTCCTCGACGTCGGCGGCGGTTTTGGGCTCCCCCGCGTACAGCATCGCGGGAAGCAGGCAGATCAGCATCAGGGCGAATTTCTTCATGGATACTCCTTGGGTTCGTGCATCGGGTACAGCATAGGCGAATCGACGTGGCTTTGGTAGCCGGGTCCTCGTTTCAGACCGGCCTTGGGGCGCCGGGTTCAAATCGAACGATCGCGGATACGAAAAAGCGGCCCGTGGGCCGCTTGATCGCGATCGGCGTGGGATCTACGGTTGCAGGCCCTGGATGTACTGGGCGACTGCCGCGATCTCGTCATCGCTCATGCGCGCGGCGATGTTGCGCATCATCTGACCGGCGTCGTTGGCGCGCGCGCCGGAACGGAAGTCCTTCAGCGCCTTCTCGATATAGGTCGCGTGCTGGTTGGCCAGGCGTGGGAATTTGGCCTGCGGGTTGCCCATGCCGGTCGGTCCGTGGCAGGCGGCGCAGGCGGTGACGCCGCGCTTGGTGTCCCCGCCGCGGAACAGCATCTCGCCCTTTTTCGCCAATGCGGCGTCGGTGGCCTGAGCCGGCTTGGTCTTCTGGCCCGAGAAGTAGGCGGCCAGGTTCTGGATGTCGGTTTCGGTCAGCGGAGCGGCCTGGGCGGTCATCAGCGGGTCCTTGCGCGCGCCGGCCTTGAAGTCGCGCAGCTGTTTCATGATATAGCTGGCGTGCTGTCCGGCCAGCTTGGGCCATTGCGGGTTGACGCTGTTGCCGTCCGGGTTGTGGCAGCCGGCGCAAGGCGCCGAGCGGGTCTTGCCGGCGGCGGCGTCACCGGCGGCCTGTGCGGTGCCGGCGATGGCCAGCAGCAGTGCGGAGCTCAAAAGCCACTTGTTCATAACGAGTCGGTCCTGTTGCGTGTGACGGATAGGGACGCGCCCCGCTGGCGGAGACCAGCGGGGCGCGTGGTGACGGCGCCGGGCTTACTTCAGGCTGCTGAAGTAGGCGGCGACGTTCTCGATATCGGCATCGCTCAGTGGGGTGGCCATCGGCGACATCAGCGGATCCTTGCGCGTGCCGTCCTTGAAGGCCTTCAGTTGCTTGATGATGTATTGCTCTTTCTGGCCGGCCAGGTTCGGGTAGACCGGAGCGACGCTGATGCCGTTGGCGCCGTGGCAGGCCGCGCACATCTGTGCCTTGGCCTTGCCGGCGGCGATATCACCGGCGACGGCGGAACCCAGGGCGCTGGCGAGCGCGACGGCGGTAAGATGGATTGCGATTTTCTTCATGACAGTTCTCCAAGGTATCGTTCGATAGAAGTCCGCGGGTCGGCCGCGGTATCCCGGCTGTTTCGTTTCCGAGCGGGCGGAGACCGTTGTACATCCGCCGGGTCTGGTTGTTGGATTCGCACGAAAAACAGCTGTATGTAACAGTAAATGCTAATAAAAGTCAATGCCGGCCTAGGGTTTTCCCTTAACCTGGATCAATTGGCCTGGTTCATTCCGCGCTCTCGACACAACGAAGGTCGATTCATGGATCGCATCACCGCTGGCGGAGTGGAAACGGCGGTGGATACGGCCTTATTCCATTTTCTTCTTTCTTCCCTGGCGTGGCTTCGTGAACGGCGAGGGCGGTCTCCAGGACCAGCCCGGCGATGCCGGCGGCGGATCCGAGCCACGGGGTGAGCCGGATCGGGATGTCCGGATGCTGCCGCTGCTTGACCGCGACCGCGGCTGGGATGTCCTGACTCACATGGCGTCCGGCGGAGAGGAAGTAGGGCAGCACGAGGATCTCGCGCGCGCCGGCGTCGATGCAGGCCTGGATGCCTTCCGGGATCGACGGTTCGGCGAGTTCGAGGAAGGCCGCGCGGGTGCTGTCGAAGACGCCGTTGTCCAGGGCATCGATGCGCCGCGCCAGGGCGCGGACTTCGTCGTTGGATTCCTCGCGGCGGCTGCCGTGGGCGACGATCAGCAGGTGCTTCATGCATCGTCGCCAAGGCTTTTGACGACGATTTCATAGACGTCGCGCGAGAGCCCGGGATGTTCGAGCAGGCGCTCGAGCTGGGCCTGGATCAAGGCCTGGCGGTGGTCATCGTAGTGACGCCAGCGCGACAGCACACGGATCTGGCGCGCCGCGACCTGCGGGTTCAGCTCGTCGAGTTCGAGCACGCGGTCGACCAGGAAACGATAGCCCTCGCCGTCGGCGGCATGGAAGCGCACCGGATTGCCGCTGGCGAAGGCGCCGATCAGGGCGCGCACCTTGTTCGGGTTTTCGATCGAGAAGGCGGGGTCGCTCATCAGCGCCTCGACGCGCTCCAGGGTGTCGGGCCGGCTCGACAGGGCCTGGACGCTGAACCATTTGTCGAGCACCAGCGGATCATCCGACCAGCGTTGACGGAAGTCGGCCAGTATCTCCTCGCGTTGTGGCAGCGTGCCGTCGGCGATCAGGCTCAGCGCCGCCATTACATCGGTCATGTTGTGGGCGGCGTGGTATTGGGCCAGCAGCAGGTTGCGGGTTTCAGCGTCATCGAGGCTTGCGAGGTAGTCCAGGCAGCGGTTCTTCAGCGCGCGGCGCGCGATCGAGGCTGGTTCCAGGTCGTAGGGGCCGGGTTCGGCGCAGCCGTGATAGACCGCGATCAGTTCGTCGCGCAGGCGTTCGGCCAGCTCGCGGCGGGTTGCCTCGCGCGCGGCGTGGATGTTGTCGACATCGATCGGTTCCATCTCTTCCGCGAGCAGGCTTTCACCCGGCAGTGTCAGCACCTCGGCAAGCAAGGCCCGGTCGGCCTCGCGGTCGAGCAGGGCGTGGCGGAAGGCCTCGATGAAGCCATCGGCCGGGGGCAGCGGCAAGCCGTGGGCAAGCGCCCCGACGCGCGCCAGCAGCAGCCGGAGGGCCAGGGTCTGGGCGGCGTCCCAGCGGCAGAAGTCGTCGCTGTCGTGGGTCATCAGGAAGCGCAGTTCGCTCTCCTCGTAGGGGTACTCGATGCGTACCGGGGCGGAGAAACCGCGCAGCAGCGAGGGCACAGGGTGTTCGCCGATGTCTTCGAAGACGAAGGTCTGTTTGGTCTCGGTCAGCTCGAGTAGCGCGGTGGTCTCGATGCGTTCGGAGCCAGCCTGGCGCAATGGCATCTCCTGGCCGTGGGCATCGAGCAGGCCGACCGCGATCGGTAGATGGAACGGCAGTTTCTCCGCTTGTCCGGGTGTTGGCGGGCAGTGCTGGGCGACCCGCAGGCGGTATTGGCGCGTGGCGGCGTCGTATTCGCCGCGGATCTTCAGCTCGGGCGTGCCGGCCTGCGAGTACCAGCGTTTGAATTGCTCCAGGTCGCGACCGGAGGCATCGGCCATGCATTGCACGAAGTCGTCGGTGGTCACCGCCTGGCCGTCGAAGCGCTCGAAGTAATAATCAGTGGCCCTGCGGAAGGTCTCGGGACCGAGCAGGCGTGCCAGCATGCGCACCACCTCGGCGCCTTTCTCATACACCGTGACGGTGTAGAAGTTGTTGATCTCGATATAGCTTTCCGGGCGCACCGGGTGGGCCATCGGGCTTGCGTCCTCGGCGAACTGGTGGGCGCGCAGCAGGCGCACGTCCTCGATGCGCTTGACCCCTCTAGAGCCCATGTCGGCCGAGAATTCCTGGTCACGGAACACGGTGAAGCCTTCCTTCAGGCTGAGCTGAAACCAGTCGCGGCAGGTGACGCGGTTGCCGCTCCAGTTGTGGAAGTATTCGTGCGCGATGACGCCTTCGATGCCCTGGAAATCGCGATCGGTGGCGGTGTCCGGGCGCGCCAGCACGAACTTGGCGTTGAAGATGTTCAGGCCCTTGTTCTCCATCGCGCCCATGTTGAAATCGCCGACCGCGACGATCATGAAGATATCGAGGTCATATTCGCGTCCGTAGCGCTCCTCGTCCCAACGCATCGCCTTCTTCAGCGAGCGCATCGCGTGTGCGCATTTGTCGAGATTCTCGGGCTCGACGAAGATGCGCAGCGTCACGTCGCGCCCCGAAGCGGTGATGAAATGGTCCTCGACCACGGCGAGATCGCCGGCCACCAGCGCGAACAGGTAGGCGGGTTTCGGGAACGGATCCTCCCAGGTGGCGAGATGACGGCCATCCTCCAGTGGTTCGCTGGCGATCGGATTGCCGTTCGACAACAGTACCGGGTAGCGCTTGCGGTCGGCGCGCAGCGTGACCCGGAACGGGGCCATGACATCGGGCCGATCGAGGTAATAGGTGATGCGGCGAAAGCCCTGGGCCTCGCACTGGGTGCAGAACTTGTCGCCGGAGCGGTACAGCCCTTCCAGCGCGGTATTCAGTTGGGGCTGAATCTCGACCTCGGTTTCCAGCAGCAGGCGGTCCGGCGGGGCCGGCAGGGTCAGTGACTCGGCATCCAGGCGGTACTCGGCGGGGGCAAGCGCGCGGCCATCCACGGCGATATGCAGCAGCTTCAGCGCCTCGCCGTCAAGGCGCAACGCGGCCCGCGGGTCGGGGTGCGCCGGGTTGCGGCGCAGCCGGAGGCGTGAGCGTACCCGGGTGTCGCGCTCGCGCAGATCGAAATCGAGCTCGACCTGATCGACCAGAAAGGCCGGCGGTTGGTAATCCTTCAGATGGATGGGTTTCGGACTGGCGTCACGGGGCATGCTTTCCGGCTCCGAGTGAACGAAAGCGGCATGGTATACCGTGATGGTCGGCAAAGAAAAGCGTTGCGCGATGCGGGTGGAGAATCCCGCTGTACTGAAGGAAACGCTTGAAGTGGGACGGCGGGCGGGTTTATAAAGAACGACGCGACAACCATCCGTTGCATACGGGTTTTCGCGAAGCGGCTGCTCGGGGAGCAGCGAGGGGGTGATG
>Ga0256832_1000083_pt1 | contig 56459 bp, 35 predicted proteins | sample 134614metaG_FD_190534 | JGI IMG/M metagenome (GOLD analysis project Ga0256832, IMG submission 190534) | Hydrothermal vent microbial communities from Lau Basin, Pacific Ocean - 134-614 | ecosystem: Environmental > Aquatic > Marine > Hydrothermal vents | place: Pacific Ocean: Lau Basin | collected...
CACCGCATCTCGGATGAGGCTTTCATTGCCGCGGGTTATTGCACCGACGCGGCCAGTTGCCAGGCGCTGCGCGACGCCAACGCCTGTCACGGCCATTACTCCTGGGATGTCACCTTCCAGCGCACCTATTGATTCGGCCCGCACCTGCTATTCCCCGGCCTACGTACACGCCCACGCTGAATGCTACTTTGAAAATAGAGTTGGTAAACCGGTAAACCGGTAGACCAGTAGACCAGGAAGGGGTCCCGGTTTCCCTGGTTTCCTGGTCTACCGGGTTACGGGGCTATGCGCCTCGCCTTCTTCATCCGTATCGGCGAGTCGGCACTCATGTCGACTGCTGACCGGTTTATGAAGGCTCCTTCATTTTGCAGCTTTCGCCCCACCTGGGGTAAGCTTACCCCGATTTCCCCGAAGGTTGATTCGGGGCATCCTGGCCCGAACGGGCGGTTTACAACGCCCTTACGGTCAAAACAAGGAGGTTTGAACGCCACGTGATATCTGATTTCGTGAAACGCGCTACGCTTTTCGCCGGCTTGACGGAGGAGGAGCGGGCGGTCATCGTCCAGCGCATGCGCTTGCAGCATTTCGCCGCACATGAGCTGATCTATGCCGAGGACGATGCCAGCACCGCCTTCTATCTGATCGAGCATGGCGGCGTGCGTCTCAGCGTGGGGCCGGTGTCTCTGGCCACCCTGGGCGCAGGCGCCACCTTCGGCGAATCGGGCGTCTTCTTGGGACGCCGACGCGCTGTTTCCGCTGAAGCCACCATTGGCACCGACGCCTGGGCGTTGACCAGCGAGGACCTGGCACAGATCATCCAGGACCACCCCGCCATCGGGCTCAAGCTCTCGCGCAACTTCGGCTCGCGCATCATTCAGGTGGAAAAGCACCTGATCCACAATCGCTTGCGCCCGGCCGAGGCACTGCAGGGCCTGACCGATGAGGAATTGCAGGAACTGGCCGCCCACCTGGAGCTCCAGGATTTCGAGGCGGGGCGGACCATCTTTCAGGCGGGAGAGGCGAACGATGGCTTCTTCATCCTGGAGAATGGCGAGGTTCGGGTGCGTTCCGATGCGGGCGACCGCATCCTGAAGGCTGGCGATATTTTCGGGTTGGCCGCAACGCTGGCCAACAAGCCCTACGACGCCACCGCGGTCGCGGAGACCGATGCCGCCCTGTGGAAGTTGAACCGGGAGGCGTTCGAGACTATCGCCGCCGAACGGCCCGAATTCGTGCCGCACCTCAGCGCGGGCCTGCATACGCCCCTGCCCGTCAGCGATGAAGAGCTGGCCATCGAACGGCTGCGGGCGCTGCCCCTCTTCGCCAACCTGGATGACGCTACCCTGCGCGCCGTCACCCAACGGCTCGTCGTCCGCCCCATCGCCGCAGGCGATATCATCTACAAGGAGGGGGACGTCGGCGACGCCCTCTACCTGGTGGACAAGGGCCGGGTCGAGATCGTGGGCAGCGTCAGCCGCAAGGGCCAGATCCTGGCCCGCATCAACGCGGGCGGCTTCTTCGGCGAGATGGCCCTGTTGACGGGCAAGCCCCGATCCACGGGCGCTCGGGCGGCGGAGAATACGGTGCTGTGGGCCCTTTACCGCTCTGACTTCGAGGAGTTGGTTAGCGCCTATCCGGTCATCGGCAAAGCCCTCAGCGAGGTGCTGCAAGATCGCCTGGGCGCGGCGGGGCACGCATTTGTGGAAAAGCATTTGCGTCTGATCGCCCTGTTCAGCGGCCTCAGCGTGGAACAGTTGGAAGATGTGGCGGAACGCCTGTTGCCCGCCCGCTATCGGGCTGGCGACATCATCTACAAGGCAGGCGCTCCCGCCAACCGAGTGCACATCATCGAGAAAGGCGTGGTCGAGCTGCGCGGGCCTGAGGGAACCCTCACCCTGCGCGATGGCGATTTCTTCGGCGAGGCCGCCATCCTCTCCGGCGAGCCCCATCTCGACACCGCCTTCGCCAAAACCGACGGCGAATTCTGGGAGCTGACCCGGGAGGAGCTGGAAGCGCTCATCCTCAAATACCCCATCGTGGGGTTGAACATGAGCCGGGAGCTCAGCCGCAAGCTGCATCGGCTGGCCGAGCAGAAAGCCTCGGGCGTCCAGCCTGCGCCGGTTCCTGCACCCGTCCCCGCGGCGGCCCCCACTCGGGTCATGCAGCCCGCGGCCCCCGCGCCCGTCGCCACCATCCAGCCGCAGAAGCCCGCCAAGCCGGGCATGTTCGACTCCCTGGCGTTGTGGTTTGGCGGCCTCTCCCGGGGAGCCAAATGGCGTCTGGCCCTGCTCATCTTGTTGCTGGCGCTACTCATTGGCGTGTCGGCGCCCTTTACCGTCGCCAACGCGCTGAAGGCGAAGGGCTCCAAGACGCCCGTTGGCCAGGACGGTGTTCCTGTGGTTGCAGTGGCTGCGGAAGACGTGATGCAGCCTGTGGCCATGGCTCTGGCCAAGCGCGAGGCGACGCACACGCCCATGCCCACGGCCACCTACACGCCCCTCCCCACCGACACGCCGGTTCCCACCAACACGCCCACCATCACCCCCACGCCGACGCACACGCCCACGGCGACGCCCACCAGTACGCCCACGGCCACGCCCACGAATACGCCCCTGCCGCCTACACCCACCCCGCGGCCTGTCGTGCGAGCGGCCGCCGCGGCGGCTCCGGCTCAGCCCACGCCCACCCCCAAGCCTGCCAAGCAATACACCCTGCTTGAGGTGCGGCGTCTGAGCCCTTGTGAGAACCGCGGCAAGCACAACATCTACGTCAAGGTTGTGGACGCCAACGGCAACGGCGTCAATGGCGTCTGGGTCATCCAGGCCGTGGCGGGCAATCTGGGCCAGATTCTGGCCAAGAAGCGCACCGAGCAGAAGGATTACTGGCTCATGAATCCTGAGGACGGGCGCGTCACCTTCGACATGTTCAAACATGCCCAATATGTGGTCTACATTTCCGAAGATGGCGTGACCCCGGCCAGCACCGACATCACCCAGGCGCTGGATTCCGCCTTCACCGACGAGGCCAATTGCCCCGATGGCGGCGGCGGGAACACCTTGTTCCACAACTCCTTCTCGGTGATCTTCCGCAAGAACTGGTAAACCCCAAGGCATTCCCCTTGCCAACCCAAAGGCCCGCTTCGGCGGGTCTTTTTTGTCCCGTGAAACCGTAACTACTAAGGTGTGCCTTTGTGCCCTTTGTAGTTTATTAACTGGGATGCGTTAGCGGTTATGTGCAACCAACGCAAGAAGCCGCAAGCGGCCATCCCGCCTGCCTCCCACCACTTGCAAACCCGCCTTCAAGACACCCATCATGCCCGAACAGCGCGAAACCCTCATCCTCCTGGAAACGAACCTGGACGACATGCCCGCGGAGTGGCTTGGCCCGCTGCTGGAGCAACTGCTGGCGGCCGGGGCGTTGGATGCGTGGTTCACGCCCATCCAGATGAAGAAGAACCGGCCCGCGGCCCAGCTCAGCGTCCTCTGCCCGCCCGAACGAGCGCCCGAACTGCGGGCGCTGATCTTCGCCCACACCACCACCCTGGGCGTCCGCCAGCAGGAAGTGCAGCGATACAGCCTCCCCCGTCGCGTCGAGACCGTCGCCACCCCTTTTGGAACTATCCGCGTCAAGCTGGCCGAGTACGCGCCGGGCCGCTGGAAGGCCGCGCCCGAGTTCGAGGACTGCCTGGCCGCGGCCCGCGTCCACGACGTCCCCCTGGCCGAAGTTTATCGGGCGGCCCAGTCCGCGACAGAAACCACTGAACCGTAGCCCGTTATCACCCTTCTACCGTAACTACTAAGGTATCGCTACCACTTTTTGCCACGAAGACACGAAGAAAATCGAAGGCACGACGTATTTTTCATTATTTTTCCTTCGTGTCTTCGAAAAAACTTCGAGCCTTCGTGGCTTTTGGCGGTCTAAAGTCAAGTACGTTAGCAGTTACCTTCTACCGTTTTGGCCTGGGTTTGCAATGCATCGTAGATGCGCTGGGGGGTGATGGGCAGTTCCCGAATGCGCACGCCCGTGGCCCGATAGACCGCGTTGCCAATGGCCGCGGACGCGCCCACCAGCACATGATTGGAGAGGTCGCGAGCGCCATACGGGCCGGTGGATTGGGGAATTTCTACCACGATGGGATGAATCTGCTGGGGCATATCCGCGGTGGTGGCGATGGGATAGCTCATAAAGTCGATGGTCACAGGCGCGCCATCCTTGAACCGCATCTCCTCCAGCAAGGTCTGACTGACGCCCTGGATGATGCCGCCCTTCAATTGGGCCTTGACGCCTTCGGGATTGATGGCGTGTCCCACATCCGCGGCCCCGGCCAGCTGCAGCACCGTTAGATCGCCGGTTTCCAGATTCACCGCCACCTCCGCGGCGTAGCCTGTTGTGGCGAAGGACTGCAACGCGCCATCCAGACTCTCGGCTTTGACCTCGGGTTCGTAGACGCCCGCGGCCCGGAACACGGGCGGCGCGCCCTCCCCCGTTCCTTCCTGCAGCAACGTCAGCACCGAGAGGCGACGTTTCGTCGCGTACGAGATGACCTCGCCCTCCACGATGTCCAGATTCGTCATCGGCTCCTCCCACATCTCCGACACGTACGAGAGGATCTGGCGTTTCAGCTCGGCCGTGGCCTGTAACAACGCCCGGCCTGTGCTCCACAGCAGATTGTTGTAGATGGCGCGCCAGTCAGAGTCATAATTCCCCGTGTCCGTGGGCTGCACCGTGATCCATTCGATGGGAAAATTCAACTCGAACGAGATGAGCTGGGTAATAAACGCGTAATAGCCCTGTCCCACATCGACCCCGTCCACGATAACCGTGCACAGATTCTCGCCATCGCACTGAATGGTGGCCCGGCTCTTGCAATGCGGAGAGACGAGAATGGGACTCCAGCCCATGGCCAGGCCCTTGCCCGAGGCGACAGCGCCCGACGCCTCTCGCTGATGGTCCGGCTGCCAATCGATGGCCCGGGCCGTCTCCAGAACGCAGGATTCCAGCCCGTTGGCGTGCATGACGAAGTTGGGGAAAAGCTGGTCTCCGCCCTTCACCAGGTTGCGCTGACGCAGGGCCAGCGGCGAGACGCCCGCCATCTCGGCCAACTCATCCACATGCTGTTCCACCGCCCAATGCACCTGTGCAATGCTCAGTCCCCGCATGGGCGCGGCTGGCAGGAGATGCGTGTAGATGGCGTTCACCTGAATGTCTGCGTTGGGGATGGCGTAAGGTCCCGCGCCCGCCAGGGCGATGCGCTGCATTTCCATCAGAAACGCGTCCACGCTCGCGCCCACGTTCCAATCATAGATGGCACGGATGGCGACGATGTGGCCCTGATCATCCAGGCCCATGGTCACCCGCGCCCGCATGGCTGGGGTCATGAACACCGCCCGAAATTCTTCCTCGCGGGTGAGATGAAGGCGCACGGGGCGATTATCCACCTCCCGGGCGATGGCCGCCAGCAGTCCCTCCACACTGACGAACACTTTGCTGCCGAAACTGCCCCCCACGCATTGGGTGATGATGCGCAGGTCCTTTGGATCCATGTGCAGCGCCCGGGCGATGACCTCCCGCTGCAGGAAGGGCGCTTGCGTGTGCATCCACATGATCAGCCCACCCTTCCCCTGTCTTTGCGCCACGCCGCCATGGGTTTCCATGGGCGCATGTTGCAGCGGCGCGGCGGTGTAGGTGTGATCCAGCACGAAAGCCGCACTGGCCAGCGCTTTCTCCACATCTCCCCGCTGGAACGCGACCTGATGGGCGAGATTGCGTTCCGGTTCAGCCTGCACCTGATCGAAGCCGCGATAGGAAGCCATATGGGGATGCACCGGGGGCGCATTGGGAGCGAGCGCACTCTCGATATCATACACGCCCGGCAGCCTCTCATACTCGATCTGGATCATCGCCAGCGCCTGCATGGCCGCTTCGGTCGACTCCGCCGCCACCACGGCCAGCGGCTGTCCCGCATACTTCACCTCGTCCACGGCCAGCAGCTCCCGATCTTCGATGACCGCGCCCAACCGCGTGTGCAGATCCCGACCGGTGAGCAGTGCGGCCACGCCCTCCTGCTTGCGCGCGGCCTCGACGCCCCTCAGGCGAAAGCGAGCGTGGCCCCGTTCGCTAAACAGAATGCGGGCGTGCAGCAGTTCGGGCCCGAAACGCTCATCGCCCGCATAGCAACTAACGCCCGTCAGCTTCTTCTGCGCTTCGACCAGGGGAAAAGGTTTGCCAATAACGTGGGTTTTTCGCATGACCATGACAGCACCTCTAGCGTCGGGCCCTGGAGGCGACCTGGATGGATTTGATGATGTCGGCATACGCGCCGCATCGACACAGATTCCCCACCAGCGCCTCCCGGATCTCCTCTTCATGGGGACGGGAGGTGCGACTCAACAGCGCCTTGGCCGAGATGAGCATGCCCGGCGCACAATAGCCGCACTGCACGCCATGGTGATCGATGAAGGACTTCTGCAGGGGATGGAGTTCGTCGTCCTCGGACAGCCCCTCCACGGTCATGATCTCGGCTCCATCCGCCTCAGGGGCCAGCACCAGACACGAATTGACGACCTCGCCATCCAGGAGGACGCTGCACGCGCCGCACTCGCCGGTGGAACAGCCATATTTCGGCCCCGTCAACCCCAAATCATTGCGAATGACCTCCAACAGGGTCTGATGGGAAAGCACGGTCAAATGAACGGATTCACCGTTGATGGTGAAGGTAATGTCATGTTTCATGAGCGCATACTCTGTAATTGTTGAATCACGTCGAGGATAGCCTGCCGCAGCAGGACGTTGAGGGAGGCGCGGCGATAGTCGGCCCGGGCGTAATCGGCGTCCACCGGATGGATTTGCTCCTGAACGATATGCAACGCCCGGTCTACCTCCTCCTCCGTGGGCGCGCCTTCCAGCGCCGCCTCGGCCTCGGGAATGCGTTTGGGGCGATCATCCACGCCCAGCACGGCAATGCGCCAGTGAGTCAGAGCCTGTTGCCTGCGATAGGCCAGCACGGCCGCGGCCGCGATCATCCTGCGCCCGTCATGCCGCACCGTCTGCCGACGATAGACGCCATAGGTGCGGTTGGGGAAGGCAGGCAGATGCACGTGGGTGATGATCTCATCCCCCGCCAGCGCCGTCTGAAAATCCCCCAAATAGAACTCGGACAAAGGGATCTCCCGAAGCCCGCGCGAGCTCCACACATGACAGACGGCGTCGTAACAGAGCATGGGCGCGGCCAGCTCCGACACGGGCGAGGCCCAGGCCAGGGTCCCGCCGATGGTGGCCCGATTGCGCACCTGAGGCGAGGCCAGCTTCTGCGCGGTCTGGTGCAACAAGGCGTAATGGCGGCGGATTTCCAACCCCATGACAAGATGCTGCAAATTGACGGCGGCTCCCAACTTCAGGCCCTGATTGTGATGATAGCGCACGTCCTTGAATCCGGGCAGATGCTTGACATCCAGCAAAATGGCGGGCTCCTCCTCGCCCGATTGGATGCGCAACAACAGCGTGTTGCCGCCGCCTAATAGCTTTACCGGAGCATCGCCCGCAAGAAAGCGTCCAGCCTCTTCCAGGCTCTCCGGCCGAATGTATTGGAATGATTTCAAAAAGACCGTCTCCATAGAAATAAACGCATGGCGAGTCATGAAATAGTCGATGGTTATAGTACCTTATTTTTGAAAAATTGCCAATTGCAGGTCTGGGAGACTCCAAAAACCGGGGGGGGGAGGGGAAACAGGGCGTAGATCGCCCCGGGTGCGTCCCAATTTCCTGGCAGACCTCCGGGAGGTGCCAGCAGGGTTTAGTTAAAATGAAGCGTTTGTCGCCACCTCCCGGAGGTCCATTGCGTCCGCCAAATATCTGGGACGGACCCACAGCCCCCAATCATCTTTCGCCCGTCATCTGCTCTATGATAGAATGAATTATGCATGACATCCAGATCGTCGTCCGCCCCGCCCGAACTGCGGATATCGAACGCATTCAGCAGTTCCGGGATCACGCGCGGCGCGTGGTCATGCACTTTGGCTATGAGGATTTGGTGCAGATGGTGAAGCGGGATGCGTGCTTTGTGGCGGACACGGGCCCGCTGTTGTGGGGATTCGCCTGCTTCGCCAGCCATCAGCCGGGATTGGCCATGTTGCGGGGCATCGGGCTCATCAACGGTTGGCGCATCGACGACGGCCTCTCCTACCTGTTGCGCCCCCTGGAGCAAACCTTGCGCCAGCGAAACATGCGTTATCTCATGCACCTGGCGGTGGACGTGTGGCTGGCCGCCCCTCTCATGCGACAGGGCTTCATCCCCCACGACTACATCATCCACTTCGAGCGGGCCACGCCCGTGCAGCCTTTGACCCCGGAGTATCGTCTGGAGGACGCCACCCTGCGCCCCCTTCATCCCCACGAGATCCAGGCCCTCACCCTGCTCGACCATCAAGCCTTCGAGTGGCCCTGGCAATTCAGCAGCGGCGAACTGGTGAAATGGCTGATGATCGCGGACCGGCTGGTCGTTCTGGAGGCGGAAGGTGAGCTGGTGGGGTACGCCTGCACGCAGGTGCATGGCGTACAGGCCCAAATCGTGCGGCTGGCCATCTCGCCCCAATGGCAGGGCCGGGGGTTGGGCCGTTACCTCCTGGCCGACGCCCTCGATTTCGCCGCGGAAAGGGGCGCCCGCTTTGTGACACTGAACACCCAATGGCATAACACCGTCTCCCAGCGGCTCTACAAGGGCTTCGGGTTCCGGGCCGTGGGGCGACGCATTCCCGTCTTGATCAAGGAGCTGGCGACGCCGTGATCCGGGCGGTGATCTTCGATATGGGGGGCGTGCTGGCCCACACCCACGAAAGCGACGCACTATTGGCCTCCTACGATGCCATGCTGAAGCTGGAGCCGGGGACGCTGCGGATGCGATTGTACAGCGGCCCGGCCTGGGAAGCGGTCTCCAAGGGCGAGATCAGTCTGGATGATTACTGGCGAGAGGTGGGCGAGGCGTTCGAGGAGCATCTCCCGCCCGACTTTCTGGGCTATCGCGACAACTTCTTCCGGGCGACGCTGGACCTGGCCACCGTGCAATTGGCCTGGCGGCTGCGGTCCCGCTATCACATCGGACTGCTCTCCAACGCCACCCGGCTCCTGGCCCGGGACGTGGCGCGTGAACCCCGCTTCGCGGGGCTGTTCGACGCCGTGGTCATCAGCGCCATCGAGGGCTTCCGCAAACCCGAACCCGAGGCTTTTCTCATCGCAGCCCAACGCCTGAACCTCCCCCCGGACGCTTGCGTCCTCATCGACGACAAGGTCCGCAACACCGAAGCGGCCCAGGCCGCTGGCATGCACGCCGTGCTGTATGAAAATGCACTGCAAACCGAGCGGGCGTTGCAGGCTTTGGGTGTGCAGGCATGAAGTCGGAGCTGCGCGTAAGCGCTCGGGCCTGGACAGAATCCAGCATTCGGACTGATTTGGAAACAGATTTGGGAAACCGGTAGACCGGTATCATGAAAATTTCTTCACTTCCTGGCTAATCTCCCCACAAAACCTGAGATTTCGTGTATAATGAATGGGATATGGACTTCAATGGGGGACATTGACAGGAAAAACAACCCAATCCACAACCCATGAAGTGGGTCTTGATTGGCCCGGATTTATCTTGTCAAAGCATTCCCATTGAAATTTGGGGGCATATAAGGGCAACCGCATAGCGCACCACCAACATTCACCCGCATGGCCGTTCAAACCGACGGCATGTTTCCGTGATTCGCTTTTCGACAAGGAGGTCTTTCATGCATGTCTTTCGACGACTCTGTTTCGTTGTAGCGTTCATGGCGCTTCTGCTCATGAGCAATGCGGCCTGGGCCCAAGAGGGAAGCGGGCCCTTCACGCCCGAGGAGCCGGGCGTAGGCCAGGACGTGATTGAGCCCGCCTCCATCGACGCACTCACTTCCGCCGCCTTCTCTGGCGGGCCCGCTTATGACAGCGGCTGGGTTCCTGTGCGGCGGGGACAAACCCTCACGCTTCGGCATGGGTTGGGCGGCAATCTGGATGATTATGTGGTCATCATGGATTACAAAGCCAAAGGTGTCGATGGCGTCAACCAGCGCTATTATGGCGGCGCGGACTTCGGAACTCACCCTGCCCCCGGCCACGCCGCCAATGACCGGGTGGGCGCGTACTGGCGCTCTCTCACAACCTCCACCATTACCATCTACCGTCGGCCAGAAGACACCTATGCAGACTGGGTGCGCATCCGCATCTGGGTTGATCCCTATCCCGATTACGACTCGGGCTGGGTCTCTCTCAGCCAGGGCGCTCCTCTTTCTCTCAATCACAATCTGGGCGGGGACCCCATCGATTATGTGGTGGATCTGGAATACAAAAGTGCAGGCAGCGGCGTCAACCAACGCTACTTCGGCGGCGTCGACTTCGGATCCAAATCCTTTGGCGGCGCGCGCAACAACGACCGGGTGGGCGCGTACTGGCGCTCCCTCACCAGTTCCACCATTACCATCTTCCGGCGGGCGGAAGATGGTTACGCCGGTCAGGTGCGCGTGCGCATCTGGAAACGCCCCCAACCCACCTACGACAGCGGCTGGGTGTCCATCAACCCCAACCAGGCTATCACCCTCTACCATCACATCGGCGGCGATCCCGACAACTACGTTGTGTCGATGCTCTACAAGAACACAAGCAGCGGGATCAACCTGCGCTACTACGGCGGCATGGACGTTGGCGCGCAGGCCCCTCCCGGCGTGGGTGAAAACGACCGCATTGGCGCCTATTGGCGTTCATTGAAAAAGACATCCATCACCGTCTATCGTCGTCCTGAAGACCCGTACGCCCAACAAGTGCGTATCCGCATCTGGCATTACTGGCGGCCCGTCGCGCCCGATTATGATAGCGGTTGGGTGAGTCTGAACGCAGGCGGGCCCGCCCTCACCTTGAACCATCAGGCATCGGGCAATGCCAGCGATTATCTGGTTCGAGTCACGTACAAAGCTCAAGGCGTCACTGGCGTCAATCAGCGTTATTATGGCGGCGCGGACTTCGGAACCCACCCTGCGCCCGGTCATTCGCCCGATGACCGGGTGGGCCTCTATTGGCGCTCCCTCAACAGCTCCACCATCACCCTTTTCCGCCGGGCGGAAGACACCTACGCTCCCCAGGCGCGCGTGCGCATCTGGAACATGCCCAAGCCCGATTACGACAGCGGCTGGACGCCTATCAACCCCAACCAGGCTAAGACGTTCAACCACAACCTGGGGGGCAGTGTGTATGACTATCTGGTGGACTTGCAATATCGCGACGGCAGCGGCGTGAATCAACGCTATTACGGCGGCATGGATGTGGGCGTCCATGGGCTGCCAGGCGTCGGTGAAAACGCTCGGGTGGGGGCTTATTGGCGAAGCCTGAGCCCCGCCTCCATCACCGTCTATCGGCGTCCCGAAGATAAATACGCCCAACAAGTGCGGGTGCGCATCTGGCGCATGGCTCCTCCCAACTACGACAGTGGTTGGGTGGTTCTGAACCCCAACCAGGCAAAAATTCTCTATCACAGGCTGTATGGCCATCCCGATCATCTGCTACTGCAAATGTGGCAATATGACCTGACCTACAACTACACCAACCAGCGGCACATTGGCGGCGCAGATTTCGGAACCCATCCCCCGTCGGGATACAGCGCCAACGATCGGGTGGGCTCTTATTGGCGTTCCCTGACCACGGATAAAGTGGCCGTCTATCGGCGCCCCGAGGATGGCTTCGCCGACCGGGTGCGGGTGCGCATCTGGGATTACAGCCAGCGACAGTATCTGCCGATGGTGCGGAAATAGCCCAACGTTGGACAAGCCCGCACCGACACGGATGAAACTGGCGGGTCACGCAGCCCGGTAGACCAGGAGGCAGGGGAAACCGGGCTGCGTCCTGTTTTGCCCGACGCGTCCGGCCAGACCTCTCAGGCGCGCGCCACAATGGCCCGGATGGCGGCCAGAGGCATCGACGCGGGGAAGTGGATGAGATGCGCGGGGCAGCCGCGGCGGCAGTCGCTGCTGCCGAAGCCGGGCGCAGGGATCGACGCCCGCGGATGCCCGGCCAGTTGCTGCGCCCAATCGCATTCATGACGCCGCCCATCGGCCAGGGCCAGCCAGTCATCGGGAGGGTGAACCTGCGTCAGAGCGTCGATATGCCAGTGCGGACGTTTGGCCGCGGCCAGATGGCGGCGAAGACGGGCGCGCAATCCCCCGGGCCCCAACGAGGAGCCCACATAGACCAGCCACCCCGCGGGCAGGGTGACGCGGCCCAACCGCCCCACCTCCAGCGCCAGCGATTGCTCCAAACGAAAGAACAGGGCGTACGTTCCCTTCGCCCCGGCGGGCGGGAGGGCGCGTTTGGTCGGTTCGTCGTGCAGTCGTCTGGTCACGCTGTCATGCGGTCGCTTGGCCCTCCGGCGTTCTGGCTCTCTGGCCTTCTATATCTCACGCCTTGGGAATAGCCACCCCGCGTTTGGCCAGCACGGCCTTCAGCGCTTCGGTCACTTCATTCACAGGTTTGGAGGCGTCGATCTCCTCCAGCAGCCCTTTGGCGAAGTAATAGCCGATGAGCGGGCCCGTCTGTTTGTAGTAGACGTAGAGACGGTTCTTCACGGTCTCGGGCCGGTCGTCGTCCCGCTGATAGAGTTCGCCGCCGCACACATCGCAGACATTATCGCGCTTTGGGGGATTGAATTTCACGTGATAGACTGCGCCGCAGTTCCGGCACACGCGGCGGCCCGAAATGCGTTCCACCACCACATCATCTTCCACCACGAACAGGGGAACGACGGTCACGCCGCCATAGGGTTCCAGCATGGCGTCCAGGGCCACAGCTTGATGCAGGTTGCGGGGGAAGCCGTCGAGGATGGCCCCGCGGGCGCAATCCTCCCGCGCCAGCCGGTCTTCGACCATGCGGATGGTGACCTCGTCGGGCACGAGTTCGCCCGCATCCATATATTTTTTCGCCAGCAGGCCCAACTCCGTCTCGTTTTTCAGATTAAACCGGAAGAGATCGCCCGTGGCCACCTGGGGCAACCCCAACTGTTTCTCCAAAATCTTGGCCTGCGTCCCCTTGCCCGAGCCGGGCGGGCCAAGAAAGACAATGAAAGTGCGATCCTTTGATGCCATAGCCAACCTCGTCGAAGGATTGGAATATCGGGCATGGTTCATTCCGCCAGGTTTATATCTTTACAAATCCAGGTTTGCGACTACGAAAAATCAATGATTAATGGATGAAAGATTGAAGAATCTTCCGTCAATCGCCCTAGGCCCTTAATCTTTGATCTTTCGTCTTTGATTCGCGGACATCGATTTGTAAAGATGCGAGACGGTCATCTGAACCATGCCGAATTTCGGGATAGAGAAAAGTGGTCGGACATGCGCCGCTGTTGGGCCTAGCCTATCATAAAACGAGGGGAATTCGGAAATAGAACAGGTCATTGAGTTCCCAATCGCGGCTGATTCGTGTTACCATTGCACTGGCCGTATTCAGCACATATCGACACAATATGCCAGCGTGGCGCGGGAGACCAATGCCGTAATGCGTAATGCGTGATGCGTAAAGTCCTCACGTTTCACGCATCACGGTTTTACGTTCGTTGCAACCTCGCCCAACATGGATTTCGAGACGCCCTTGCAAACGGAATGAACCTTATTTACGAAACAGGAACCCTATGCTCAAGAATCTGCGAGATAAAATTTTCACCCCCGAAGACGAAGAAAAAGAAGAAGATTTGAACGAAGACGTCGAGGAAGAAGAGCAAACGCCCCTAGAAGAGGAGCCGGAATCGCCCGTGGAAGAGGCAGCGTTTGGGGAATTGCCTCTGCTGCCCCTGCGCGGGGTAGTCATGTATCCCACCATGTGGCTGCCCATCACCGTGGGCCAGCCTCGCTCCATGCGCCTCCTCGACTATCTGGTGGAGAAGGACCTGAAGCTCATCGCCCTGGCCGCCAGCAAAGACCCCGAACTGGAGGAGCCGGGCCCGGAGGAGATCTACCGGGTGGGGGCCATCGCCCGCATCCATCGCATGGTGCGCGCTCCCGATGGCTCGGTGCGGCTCATGTTGCACGGCCTCGAACGCATCCGCATCGAGGAATACACCGCGGTGGAGCCCTTCCTGAAGGTGCGCTACCAGCAGATCCCCGACCGCGAAGCCCGCGATCTGGAAGAGCAGGCCCTGGCCGCATCGGCCAAAGACCTGTTCTCGCAACTGGTTTCCCTCTCCCCCCAAATGCCCGAGGAGATGGAATCCGCGGCCCGCAATGTGGAGGGGGAATTGCAGCTCGCCTACCTGCTGGCTTCCAGCGCCGGATTCAAATTCACCGACGCCCAGGCCATCCTCGAAGCGGACCCGCTGAAAGAAAAACTGCGCATGCTCAACAGCCTGCTGCGCACCGAGGTCAAGATCCGCCAGCTCTCCCAAAAGATTCAGGAGGAAGCCCAGGGCGAGATGGAGAAAGCCCAACGAGATTTCTACCTGCGCAAGCAGATAGAAGTCATCCAGCGGGAGCTGGGGGAGGAGAATCCCCAACTGGAGGAGATCAAGGAGCTGGAAGAGCGCATCGACGCCGCGGGCATGCCCGAAGAGGCGGAGAAGGAGGCCCGCCGCGAGCTGGAGCGCATGCGCCGCATCCCCATCCAGGCCCCCGAATACTCCGTCATCAAAACCTATCTCGACTGGATGGTGAGCCTGCCCTGGCAGCAGCGCACGGAAGACAATCTCGATATCGAGCACGCCCGCCGGGTGCTGGACGAGGACCACTACGGCCTGGAGGATATCAAAGACCGCATCCTCGAATTTCTGGCCGTGCGCAAGCTGCGGCAGGAGCGCAAGGACGACGAGCCGTCGGACGACCTGCCCGTGGATTACATCCGCAAGGATCGGGAGGGCGTCATCCTCTGTTTTGTGGGACCGCCCGGCGTGGGCAAGACCAGCCTGGGCCTGAGCATCGCCCGGGCCATGAACCGCAAGTTCGTGCGCCTGGCCCTGGGCGGCATCCGCGATGAGGCCGAAATCCGCGGCTTTCGTCGCACCTATATCGGCTCCATGCCCGGACGCATCATCCAATCCCTGCGCCGCATCGAGAGCCGCAACCCCGTCTTCATGCTGGACGAGGTGGACAAGCTGGGCCGCGACTTCCGCGGCGACCCCGCCAGCGCCCTGCTGGAAGTCCTCGACCCCGAACAGAACAGCGAATTCCGCGACCACTACCTGGACGTGCCCTTCGACCTGTCCGAGGTCTTCTTCATCACCACGGCCAACTGGCTCGACCCCATTCCCGGCCCCCTGCGGGACCGCATGGAGATCATCGAACTTTCCAGCTACACCGACCGGGACAAGGTGGCCATCGCCAAAGGCTACCTCATCCCCCGCCAGATCCGTGAGAACAGCCTCCGGCCCGAGGAAATTTCCTTCGACGACGAGGCCATCTGCAAGATCATCCGCGAGTACACCCGCGAAGCGGGCGTCCGCACCCTGGAGCGCCGCATCGGGGCCATCGCCCGCAAAGTCGCCACCCGCGTCGCCGCGGGCGACAACGAACCCGTTCACATCACCGAAGACAACCTGGCCGACTGGCTGGGCCGCCCCAAATTCTTCGACGAGGCCCACGAATGGATCAAGGCTCCGGGCGTGGCCACGGGCCTGGCCTGGACGCCCTTCGGCGGGCAGGTGCTCTACATCGAGGCCACGGCCATGCCCGGCAAGGGACGGCTCACCCTCACCGGGCATTTGGGCAACGTGATGAAGGAATCGGCCATGACCGCGCTCAGCTATGTGCGCAGCGCCGCGGACCGCTACGACATCCCCGGCCAGTGGTTCTACCAGCACGACATTCACGTCCACGTGCCCGCCGGGGCCCAGCCCAAAGACGGCCCCTCCGCCGGCATCGCCATTGCCACTGCCCTGCTCTCCCTGGTGACCGGGCGCTGCGTGCGCGAGGGATTCGCCATGACGGGCGAGATCACCCTGCGCGGCAAAGTCACCCGCATCGGCGGTGTACGCGAGAAGGTGCTGGCTGCGCATCGCCAGGGCCTCACCCACGTCATCCTGCCCGAGCACAATGAGCCCGACCTGGAGGACGTGCCCGACGAAGTGCGCGAGCAGCTTGCGTTCCACTTCGTGCGGACGGTGCAGGATGTGTGGGACCTGGCTCTGTGCGAGGATGTGGTGCAGCCGCCCCCGCCGGGCCTGAAAGACGACGGCGACGCGCCCGCCACGCCTGAGGAAGTGATCAGTGTTCAGTGATCAGTGAGCAGTCCAACGGCTGGCTTGCCAGCGCTGATACGGATGAAAATGTGGGCCAACCATTTGGCGCTGGAAGCGAATCTCGTAATGCGTCATGCGTGGTGCGTAAAAACGTGAAACGTGAGATCGTTACGCATTACGCATGACGCATCACGTGGCTGCAAGCCCGCCCAACATTGGGGCAACAAGCCCCTTCGCCATCGAACACCACGCCATCCACCAAACGACCATGCCCACCCCCTACGACCACATCAACCAACACAACGCCCAAAAGCAATACAACTCCCGCATGTGCTTCGTCTGCGGCGTCGAGAACCCCGCGGGTCTGCACGCCCACTTCTACCAGATCGACGACGTCACCTGCGTGGCCCGCTTCCTGCCTGCGGACCATCACCAGGGCTATCCGGGCCGGGTGCATGGCGGCGTCATCGCCTCCATCATGGATGAGGCTATGGGCCGGGCCGTGTGGGGCGACGCCAAAACCTGGGGCGTCACCGCCGAACTGACCCTGAAATACAAGCTGCCTGTGCCCATGGGCGAGATGCTCACCGTGGTGGGCAGGCTCACCCGCGACACCCGCCGCATCTTCGAGGCCGAAGGCGAACTCCTCACCGCGGACGGCCGGGTGGCCGTGGTCGCCCACGGCAAATACCTCAAAGTCCCCCTGGAGCGCATCCTGGAGGAGACCGCGGCCGCGGGACTGGACCCCAATTTGGAGCTTTTTATCGTCCCCGATCCTGAGTAGGTCGTATACCATATGATGGCAAAGCCACAATAAAAAACACGGATAAGAAGAAACACGGATAAAAGGATATGTCTTAACCCAATCCGTGTCCTTTCATCCGTGTTATGAATAAACAGCATGCACACTCATCGCGCGCAGTTTACGGAGTAACCCTCCATGGATATCACCCGCATCAACCACGTCGCCATCGTCGTGCACGACCTGGACGCTGCCATCCGCACCTATCAGGACCAACTGGGCCTGACCGTGAGCAAGCGCCTGGTTATGCCCGAGCAGGAGGTGGAAATCGCCTTCCTGCCCGCGGGCGAGAGCGCCATCGAGCTCATCTCCCCCATCACCGAGACCTCGGGCGTGGCCAAATATCTGGCCAAACGGGGCGAAGGGCTCCATCATATCTGCCTGGAAGTGCCCGACGTGAACGCCAGTTTGGAAGAGCTGGCCGCGCGGGACGTGCAACTCATCCATGAGGAGCCCATCCGCGCCGCAGAGGGCATGGGTTTCTTCGTCCATCCCAAAGCCGCGCACGGCGTCCTCATCGAATTCCTGGAACCGTTCTCCTCATGACCATGTCTCCCCTCGAAGTCGCCATCTTCACCCTGATATTCATCGCCCGGCTGCTGACGCCCCTGGCCGTCCTGGGCCTCCTGGCGCTGGCGGCGACGGCCCTCATCGGCTTTCGACGACGGAGCCGCGACCGGGCGCTGGCCCTGCTGGATGCGTTCCCCGCGGTCATCGAACACGAGAGCGGCGTGCGTCATGCGGGCGTGCTGCGGGTGCGGGATGACGGGATCACCCTGGAATTCGCTATCCCCGCCACCGGGCATTCCCCCACCCTGCCCATCACCTACCTGCACTACGGGCCCGAAAACGAGGCTATCAACGCCATCTACCGCTTCGTCGATGAGCTGGACAAGCAGGACCGCACCCGCCGCCAACAACAGATCGACGCGGTCAGCAATCCCCTGGGCCGCAGGCAGCCCCGCGCGTTCACCTTTTGGCCCGACCGTCTGGCCGACTGGATGGTCGGACTGTGGATGGGCCTCCATCGGCGGGCGTTCCCCGAAACCGACTTCCACCCCCACCCCGTCACCGGCGGCTCCCTGCTCACCGGCCTGGCGGGGGATGGCTACAACGCGCTGCTTCAGGCCCTCATCGGCAAACCGGTGGTCGTCCGCCACCGTACCGCCCACAGCCTCCACCGCCATCAGGGCGTCCTGACGGCTTACTCGCCCCGGTTCCTGTTCCTGACGGGCGCGCCTCTTTCCGAGGAGGTGCAGGTGCGCCCTTCGCCCGAGAAGGGCGCGGGCCAGGAGCTCACCCTGCGTTGGCGGTGGGAGAACGGGCGGCTGGAGATCCGCAATCAGGGCGCTTATCCTCTGCTTCTGGACCGCATTCAGGTGGGTGACCGCACGCAGGAGCTGAGCATGATGGTGGAGCCGGATCAGGGCTTCGCCCTGCATGTGACGCCGCCCGAACGGGGCGAGATCCTCCTCCACGCCCGCATCACCCGCGAGGCCGACATGCTGCTGCCCCGGCGTCGGGCCATCGTGCGCCTGGCCGCGCAACTGCCCGGCCCCCTTGCGGCCATGGGCCCAACCCTGGCTCTGCAACCCTCGCGCGAGCAGGAAGCCGAGGAGCAGCGCCTGCGCCGGGAATTGCAGCAGCATCCGCAGAACGCGCCCGCGGCCGTGGCCCTGGCCCGGCTGCTGGCCCAACGGGGCGAACTCGCCGAGGCCGAAGAATTCTACCAACAGGCCCTGGCCCACGCTCGCAACCTCCCCGACCAGGGCGACCGCGCCCGTCTGGAGCTGGATCAGTTGCGCATCCGCCGGGCGGAGGAAGGCGGGAGACAGTATTCAGTGAGCAGTAATCAGTGATCAGTTCTTATGACGCTTATTCTTGGCATTGAAACGTCGTGTGATGAGACCGCGGCCGCGGTGGTGCGGGATGGCCGCGCCATGCTCAGCAATGTGGTGGCATCGCAGATTGATCTGCACCGCCAATATGGCGGCGTTTTCCCCGAAATGGCCTCCCGCCAGCACGTGTTGGCCATCATTCCCGTCATCCGTCAGGCCCTGGCGGACGCAGGTGTGGGGTGGGAGGAGCTGGACGCGGTGGCCGTAACCCGCGGCCCGGGCCTGGCCGGCTCCCTGCTGGTGGGCGTCAATGCGGCCAAAGGCGCGGCCTGGAGCCGCAGTCTGCCCCTGGTGGGGGTCAACCACCTGGAAGGGCATATCTACTCCAACTGGATCGAGGCGGAGGGCAACAACCCGGACAAGACCTTTCCCGTGCTCGTGCTCATCGTCAGCGGCGGTCACACCGAACTCATCCTCATGCGCGGTCACGGCCGGTATGAACGGCTAGGCGGGACCATTGACGACGCCGCGGGAGAGGCCTTCGACAAGGTGGCCCGGGTCCTCGGTCTCGGCTACCCCGGCGGCCCCGCCATTCAGAACGCGGCGCAGACGGGCGATCCCCGCGCGTTTCGCTTTCCCAAAGCCCGCACCAAAAATCCCTACGACTTCAGCTTCAGCGGTCTGAAGACCGCGGTGCTGCGCGCTGTGCAGCGCATCGAGGGCCAGGACCTCTCGGTCAGCCGCAAGCTCACCCCGGGCGACAACCTGCCCCCGCAGATCGTGGCCGACCTGGCCGCGTCCTTCCAGCGGGCCCTGGTGGATGCGCTGGTGGAGAAGACGGTCGCGGCCGCGCAGGCCACGGGCGTCACCGAAATCTGCGTCTGCGGCGGGGTCTCGGCCAATGCGCTGCTGCGCCAGACCATGCGGGAGCAAGCTCCCGTGCCCGTCTCCGTCCCGCCCATCTATCTCTGTACCGACAACGCGGCCATGATCGCGGCCGCGGGCCATTTCCGCTTCCTCGCGGGCGAGCGCTCGGGCCTGGCGATGGACGTGATCCCCAACCTGCCTCTGGTGACAACCCAACCTGAATAAAACGCATCCACATGAGCGTATCCCGGGCGTTTCAATTCGCCGCGGATGACGGGGATAGCGCTCTTTTCCAAAAGGAGCATGGGCGTATCATGACGGATGGGAGAGGAGGCCGATGGAAGATGGTTGCTTTATCCCACCCCATTTGTTATATTTGAGGTAACCGCTAAGGTCGCGCCGCCGCTTTATGCCACGAAGACACGAAAAAAACGTGTGATTATAATCACCTCGTGGAGGAAATGCCTATGCTCACAGTACAACATCTGAACGTTCAATACATAACCGATGAAGATGGTCAAAAGCAGGCTGTTATCATCTCCATTGAACGATTCAATCAACTACTCGAAGACATCCAGGATCTAAACTAAACGCATTTTGAAATCAGGTGTTTTCGGCCTCGGCCACCCGGAGCTGAAGCTCCGGGCTACGAAACGACGCCGGGTGAACCCGGCTTCTCGCGGCGCGCGACATGCGCCGTAGCCCCATTTATGGGGCGTCGTTTTTAGCCCGCAGGTTCACCTGCGGGCGGCGGCACGGCCAGAGAATCGCCTTTCATTGATGATCCAATGCGAACCAAAAGTCTTGGTTTCATTTTGCTTTCAGTTTAGCCGTCATTGCTGAACGTAAGGAAGAACCTACGATTTCCCACCAGGAAGTGTATGAAATTTTGAAATCTGATAGCGTCTTATCAGATTGAATGGAAACGCTCGGCGCTGAAGGAATTCCGACGGTTGCCTTCGTCTGTCCAACGGAGAATCTTTCAAGCCATAGAGGAGCCCTCCGAGAATCCATATCCCCAAGGCGTTGTCAAGCTCACTGGGTCAACGTGTTCCTATCGTCTGCGGGTGGGGATTACCGCGTGGTGTATACGGTCGAATCGGCGCTTCTCCTCATTGAGATCGTGAGAATACGACATAGGCGGGACGTGTATCGATAACCCATTTTGTTTGAGTGCGTCCTTTTTCGGTGGAAGAGCGGCCGATTGAAGTCGAACTCTTCAGGTCTGCGACAACGCCCCCTCTTTATCTCTTCTCCCGCAAAACGGGGGGAAATATCGGAAGGGAATAAGATGACAGCCTCCGCCGTCCATGTTTATGATGGAAATCAGGTCGACGAAGGTCGAACACAGGCGCCATCGAATCCTCCTGCCTTATTTCCTCCCCCGCCCGTCTCGAAGCGGGGGAGGAAGCAAAGGAGGGGGCTTGCGCCTAAAGAGTCCGAGTTACCTCGGTGAATGCGATCGGAAAGCCTCAAGATTTGTCAGTCAACCAGCCCGGAAGGTGTGAGCGAGCGACCTGGTTTCCTGGTCTACCGGTTTACCGGACTACTGGTCGTCATATTCGTCCGCCCGGCTGGTCCGCCGTCGAACCAACCAAACGACCACGCGACCAGGCGGCTGATCGACTGATCGACCACGCGACCGCTACGGATAGATGCCGCGAGCCTCGATGGCATCCACCACGCGCTGGATGGCGATGGTGTAGGCCGCGGTGCGCATATCGATTTCCTGCTGGCGGGATGCGTCCCACACCTGCTCGAACGCCTCGATCATCAAGCGACGCAGCCGGGCCAGGATCTCATCCTCCGACCAGAAGAAGGATTGCAGGCTCTGCACCCATTCGAAGTAGGAGACCAGGACGCCGCCCGCGTTGCAGAGGATGTCGGGAACGAATTCCACGCCCCGCTCCAGCAAAATCTGCTCCCCTTCCAGGGTGCAAGGCCCGTTCGCGCCCTCGGCGATGATGCGGGCCTGGATGTCGGGCGCCACGGTGTCATCGATCTGCCCTTCCAGGGCTGCGGGGATGAGGACGTCGCAGGGCGCGGTCAGGGTCTCACGGTTGGAGATGGGATCGGCGTCGGGGTAATCCACCACCGTGCCCGTGCGGGCGACATGCTCCAGCAAATTGCTGATATTGAGGCCGTTTTCGTTGTAGATGCCGCCGTTCACGTCGCTGACGGCCACGACCTTGCAGCCTTCCTCCCACATTTTCCTGGCAGCCACCGACCCGACGTTGCCGAAGCCCTGCACCGCCACCCGGGTGTTTTCCGGCTTCATGCCCAACTTGTTCATCATGGCCATGGCGGTGATGGTGACGCCGATGCCCGTGGCCTCGGTGCGCCCTTCGGAGCCGCCGATGCTCAGAGGTTTGCCCGTGACCACCGCGGGCGTGGCGTAGCCCCGGGCCACGGAGTAGGTGTCCATGATCCAGGCCATCACCTGGGGATTCGTGCCCACGTCGGGCGCGGGGATATCCCCCTCGGGGCTGATGAGGAGGCTGATCTCGCTGGCGAAGCGGCGGGTGAGCCGACGCAGTTCGTTGCGGGAAAGCTGTCGGGGGTCCACGGCCACGCCGCCCTTGGCCCCGCCATAGGGCAGGTTCATAAGCGCGTTCTTCCAGGTCATCCACATGGCCAGGGCGCGCACTTCGTCCAGGTTCACGTCGGGATGGTAGCGGATGCCGCCCTTTGTGGGCCCGCGCACGGTGCTGTGATGCACCCGATAGCCGGTAAACATCCGCATGTGTCCATTATCCAGATAGACGGGAAAATGGACGATCAGCTCTCGCCGTGGCTCGCGAAGGTAGGCGACCAGATCGGGGTCCAGGTCCATGTGGGCCACGGCTCTCTCGAACTGGGCCAGCGCCACGTCCGAAGCGCTGTAACGACGTTTGGATGCGCTCATGTAGATAGGCTCCTGAAAATAGATGGTGGCATGCAGATTATAGATGTTCGTTGAGATAGGTCCGAATCCTATCGCATTGAGCCTGATCGATGCGGCCAGCGTCGCGCAGGATATCGATGGATTGTATCAAACTCCCCGCGGTTGTGACCAGATCCTCGATGACGATGACCCGATCCCCGGTCTGAAATTCGCCCTCAATCTGTTTGCCCCGCCCATGGCTTTTGACCTCTTTGCGGGGGTAGATGAGGGGGACGCCCATCTCCAGGCTGGCCGCGATCCCCAGGGGCAGGGCGGCGTAAGGCACGCCGGCCAGGCGGGCGGTGAGTTTATCGAGAAAGCGGCTCATGACAAAAAAGTGCGGCGCACATGGAGGATGTCACGTGCGCCGCGTCGATGAAAATCGAGAGGAGGTCAATAGAGGAACATGGGTTTGCCCTGGACGTGGGTGATCTTGGGCCTGTATTCATCCACATCATAGAACTCGGGCACGTCTACTCGTTTCACCCCGCGGGTGCTGTAATCCGCGGCGACGTGGGTGTAACGACCCTCCCGCAGGGCGACCATGCGCCCGGTGATGCCGCGCGTGGCCAGGTCCACAGCCAGCGCGCCGAAGTTCGCGGCCACGATCCGGTCCAACGCGTCGGGCGCGCCCGAGCGCATCAGGTAAGCCAATTGCTGGTAGATGATGTTCTGGCCCGTGATCTCCTTGATCTGCTGGGACACAATGTAGCCGATGCCACCCAGCTTCTTGTGTCCATACGCGTCCGCTTCCCCCGTCTCTAACACCTGCCCGCCGATGGGATAAGCGCCCTCGGAAATGGTCATGATGGCGTAGTTGCTGGGGTTGTTGCGTTTGTCCTTCATCAGCAGATCGGCCAGCTTCTCCACGTCGTAGGGCACTTCGGAGATGATGGCCCGATCCACGTCCGCGCAAAAGGCGGCGATGAGGGAGGTCTCGCCCGAGTTGCGGCCAAACAGTTCCACCACGCCGATGCGCTCGTGCGACCCCACCGCAGTGCGCAGGTCGGTGATGAAGTTGACGGATCGGGTGACCGCGGTGCTGAAGCCGATGCAGTAGTCGGTGCCGTAGACGTCATTGTCCATGGTCTTGGGAATGGAGACCACGGGGAAGCCCTCGTTGTGAATGCGGGCGCCATAGCTCAGGGTGTCGTCGCCGCCGATGGGGATGAGCACGTCCACGCTCAATTGCTCCAGCGTTTGCAGCACCTTCTGGGTGGCGTCCAGCGTGCCATCCGCGTTGACGGGAAAATCATCCGGGTTGAGGAAGTCGGGCAGGTGCTCCGCCTTCATGCGGCTGGGATGGGTGCGGGAGGTGTGGAGGAAGGTGCCGCCCGTGCGGTCGATGGTGCGCACCATCTGCTTGTTCAATTCCAGAACCCACTGGCCCCAACTGTTGGGATCATCGTGATTGTAGCGCAGCGGGCCCGCCCAGCCGCGGCGAAAACCCAACACCCGCCAGCCATTGTCGATAGCGCGACGCACAACCATCTTGATGGTGGGATTCAGGCCGGGCACATCGCCCCCGCCCGTGAGCACTGCCAGGGTTTTTTGTTTTTTTGCGTTCATTTTATGGCCTCGATGATGGGAATGATAGGAGTCATGACAAAAAGATGGTAACTATACAGCTCCTTCTGCAAGACGTTTTTACCACTAAGGCACAAAGTCACAAAGACACGAAGAAATTTTTTATCTTTCCCTTTGCGCCTTGGTGTCCTTAGTGATTTTTGCCTTGCTATGAGAGGGTGCGTGTATAGTTACAAAGGATGATTTTATGACCTTCGGGAGGTGGATGAGAATCGCCAGGCCAAGCGCCTCCTGGAGGTCTGGATTTTGGGCCAAAAGAAACCCGCTGGAGTGGCGACGACGCTGTCTCCAACGGGGTTATCAGATTGGACTAAGTTTAGCACGTTTCAAGGCCGCGAGCAAGACATCCGCTTTCATCTCGTCTCCATGGACATTGGACGATGGCCCTGGATGGTGTACAATAGAAGTCGGCGAATCTCGCGCTCCGTTCCTTGCCCACACACAACAACATGACCCAGTATTCAGTCATCCAGGAAATCAAAGACCGGTTGGATGTGGTGTCGGTGATCGGCCGCTATGTGCAGTTGAAGAAGTCGGGGAGCAGCTACAAGGGGCTCTGTCCTTTCCATTCGGAGAAGACGCCCTCCTTCCACGTTTTCCCTCAAACCAATACGTGGAAGTGCTTCGGCTGCGGCGCGGGCGGAGATATCTTCACTTTTGTGGAAAAGCGGGAGAATCTGCCCTTCCCGGACGTGCTGCGGATGCTGGCCCGGGAAGCGGGCGTGCCTCTGGAGGAGGTTCGGCCCGAGGTGCGCGACGCCCGCCAGCGCCTGCTGGATATCCACAACGCGGCCACGTCCTTCTTCCAGAGCAATCTGCTGACCGGGCCCGAAGGCGAACGCGCCCGCGTGTACCTGGCGCATCGCGGCGTCTCGCAGGAGGCTATCGAGCAGTTTCAGCTTGGTTTTGCTCGGGATGGCTGGGAGCATCTCATTCACCATCTCAAAAGCAAGGGCTACTCCCTGGAGGAGATCATCCAGGCGGGCCTGGCCATCCCCCGCGACACGGGTGGCGCGTATGACCGCTTCCGCAACCGCCTGATCATCCCCATCCGCGATGTGCAGGGCCGGGTCATCGCCTTTGGCGGGCGCATTCTGGGCGAGGGGGAGCCCAAATATCTCAACTCGCCCCAAACGCCTCTCTTCGACAAAAGCCGGGTCATCTTCGGCCTGGATATGGCGAAACGAGCCATCCGCGCCCGGGATCAGGTCGTGCTGGTGGAAGGCTACATGGACGTGATCAGCGCGCATCAGCGCGGGTTCAAGAATGTGGTCGCGGCCATGGGCACGTCTCTGACCTCCCAACAGGTGCAACTGCTCAGCCGCTATTCGCGCAACTTCGTCTTCGCCCTGGATGCGGACGCGGCCGGGGCCCGGGCCACCTGGCGGGGCGTCATGATCGTGCAGGAAACCCTGTCGGAACGGGGCGTCCTCGCACCGACCTCCTCCGGTTTCCGCACCGAAAAACGCCTGTTCGCGGATGTGAGCATCGCCATCATGCCCCAGGGGCAGGACCCCGATGACGTATTGCGTCAGGACCCGGAACAGTGGCGGGCGCTTATCGAGAACGCCATTCCCGTGGTAGACTATATCATCCAGCAGACCGCTGCGCAGCACGATCTCGCCACAGCTTCGGGCAAATCCCAGTTTGTAGCCGAAGTGCTTCCCACCCTGAGCAAGATCGGTGACGCCATCCAGCGACGGCATTATATCGGCCGGGTGGCCGCCCTGGCCCGGGTGCGGGAAATCGATGTGGAGGAGGCCCTGGCCCAGTTCGAACGGGGAGAACGGCGACGATCTCTCAAGCGAAAAACGCCCGAGTCGCCCATTCCCCCCGAACCGCCACCCGGCGTGGTCGATCAGCCTCCCGACAACGCCATCCTCGGAGCCGCCGAGGAGCCTCCGCTGTGGATGGACGACGGGACCGCCTCCCCTGCGACTGAGCCCGCGCTGCCTCCTGCCCCCGCTTCCCAACCTCGCCGCATCGGGCCGGAGGAGCACCTGCTGGGCCTGATGCTCCTCCATCACGACACCCTGTGGCCCTGGCTGGATGCGGAGCTCGCCGGTCTGGAACTGGACCCCTTCTACGTCGAGGATTTTACGGACCCGCTCAATCGGGCCATCTTTCAGATCGTAGAGGATTATCTTTTCGACGAGCCGGAAGAAGACCTGGTCGATTTCATCGCCCGCCTCGACGACGCCGTCGCCGATCATTTCCATCTGCTGTGGCACTACGCCCAGGTCTTCGAGGAATCGAAACCGAAATACATTCAGGAACAGCACCTGCAACGGGAGGTCGTCACCGGCCTGTTGCGGTTGCGTCTGGAAAAGATCAAAGAGACGCTTCGCCAGCTCGAAATCGCTCTGAATGAGGCTGCGACCCCCGAAGAACGTCGGGAACTGAGCAACAGCTTCATCGAATTGACCTTCGCCCGTAAGAAGCTGGAGAAATCCCTGTCACGCTATTCCCAAACCATGCACTGGACGCACAACCGCCGCATCTATATGATGTCCTCCACCCCTCCCGCCGCGCCGGTCAACGACGCATGACTCAACCCTGACCCGGACAAGCCGGAACCAAGAAGGAACACAGAGTTGCACAGAGAAAAAATGATCGTAACGAGTCACGGAGCCCTTTTGACTCAATACGGATACGAAGAAACGCGGATGAAATCCTTTTTGAGTTTCGCATCTTCGTGGCAAAAGAGGGATATTGGGGCCAACCGCCTTGGCAGTTGCAAATGATCAATGAATCTCTGTGCGCTCTGTGCAACCCCAAAACCGCTCTGTGAGCTCTATGTAATTTTTCGCGGGCTAGCATACTGATTAGGCACTAATGAGCTCGACGCCCTCTCGAAAAACGCCCCCAACTGAATATCCTGATCCCGAGCTCCCGAAGGAGTCGAAAGAGGAAGCCATCTCTCTGCCCGAGAGCGACGATCTGCGGACTGAGCCCTCGGAGGACGCTCTGCTGCCCCCGCCCGAGGAGCTGGAGGCGCTTTCCCCCTCTTTACTGAATATCAGCGAGAACGAGTCTCTGGCGGCCTTCCTGGCGGAAGAGGATGACCTGGACGCCCAGCCTGCGTACGACGTCGCGGCCAACGAGGCGTTGGAGGACGTGGACGGGGTGAGCGATCCCGTGCGCCAGTATCTGCAGGAGATCGGACGGCATCCGCTGTTGACCCAGGAACAGGAAGTCGCCATCGCCAGGCGCATCCGGGCCGGGCAGGACGCGCGCGCCCAGTTGGAGGAGCGCGCCAAAGGGGCGGGTATGAGTCCGGAGGAGTTTTTGCTCACCCTGCCCGAGGACGAACGTTTCGCCATCGAGGCCGCCATCGAAGACGGGAAGCGGGCGGAGCGCGAGCTGGTGCAGAGCAATCTGCGGCTGGTGGTCAGCGTGGCCAAGCGCTACATGAATCGGGGGATGAGCCTGCTTGACCTGATTCAGGAAGGCAATCTGGGCCTGTTGCGCGCGGTGCAAAAATTCGATTACACCCGCGGCTTCAAATTCAGCACCTATGCCACCTGGTGGATCCGTCAGGCCATCATGCGGGCCATTGCCGACCAGGCCCGCACCATCCGCATCCCGGTGCACATGGTGGAGAGCATCAATCGGGTGATGCGTACCCAGCGCGAACTCACCCAAAAGCTGGGGCGGGAGCCTACGCCCGAGGAGATCGCGGTGGAGATGGATTTCATCGAGCCGCCCGAGGAGCGGGAAGCCATCCGCAAGGCCCTGGCCGCGGGCGAGCCCCTGAATCCCACCCAGAAACGGGCGCTGCGCCGGGCCACCTCCAAGGTGCGCAGCATCATCCGCATGGCCCAGGAGCCTATGTCGCTGGAAACGCCCGTGGGCAATGAGGAAAACAGCTTCCTGGGCGATTTCATCAAGGACGAAAACACGCCCGAACCCGCGGACGCGGCCACCAAGCAGCTTCTGCGCGAGCAGGTGGAGGAGATCCTGGATGAGTTGAATGAACGGGAGCGCGAGGTGCTGGAAATGCGGTTCGGGCTGAAAGATGGCCGTAATCACACGCTGGAGGAGGTGGGGCAGGCCTTTGGCGTCACCCGCGAACGCATCCGACAGATCGAAGCCAAAGCCCTGCGCAAGCTGCGCCACCCCCAGCACAGTCGCAAGCTGCGCGACTTTCTGAATGAATAAGGAGGCCAAGATGATCTCACGAGCCATGCTAGAGGAGCGGGAGCGTCGATTTCTGGCGCCGTGGGGCATGAAAAGCGCGGACACCCGCGGCCGGGTCTATCCGGATGAAGAGGCCGACTATCGCACCGCATATCAGAAGGATCGGGATCGCATCGTCCACACCACCGCGTTTCGACGTCTGGCCTATAAGACCCAGGTCTTCGTCTATCACGAGGGCGATCACTATCGCAATCGCCTGACCCACACCATGGAAGTGGCTCAACTGGGGCGCACCCTGGCCCGGGCCCTGGGCGCGAACGAGGAGCTGACCGAGGCCATCTGCCTCGCTCACGATCTGGGCCATCCCCCCTTTGGTCACACGGGCGAACATATCCTCAACACGCTCATGGCCAATCATGGCGGCTTCGACCATCAGCGTCAAACCATGCGCATTGTGGAGAAGCTGGAGCGGCGCTATCCCGATTTCCCCGGCCTGAATCTCACCTACGAAGTGCGGGAGGGGTTGGTCAAGCACGACACCGATTACGACGTTATCAACGCCGAAGGCTATGAGCCCGAGCTGGCGGGCACGCTGGAATGTCAGTTGGCCAATATCGCGGATGAGCTGGCCTGGAACACCAGCGATCTGGACGACGGGCTCTATGCGGGCATCCTCGATGTGGCCGATCTGGCGGAGCAGCCCCTGTGGCGGCGGGTGATGGACAGTCTCGGCCTGCCTTACCATCCGCCCAAACTGGATTCTTTGACCCGCGCCCGCATCATTCGCCGTCTGGTGGGCATCGAAATGACCGACGCCATCGAGTACACCTACGCCCAGCTCATCGAGCACAACATTCAATCGGTGGAAGACGTGCGGGCCATGGGCCGCAATATCGCCGGATTCAGCCCCGAACTTCGACAGGCCAACGCCGTGCAAAAGCGCTATCTCTACGACCATTTCTATCGCAGCTACCGCGTCATGCGCATGGCCTCCAAAGCGGAAATGGTGTTGGCCCGGCTATTCGAGGCCTATGTGCGCGAGCCGCGTATGCTTCCTCCCGACACCCAGAAGAAAATCAACCAGGGAGATGACGAGCTGCATCGGGTGGTCTGCGATTACATGGCGGGGATGACCGATCGCTATGCGATCCAGGAATACAACCGCCTGTTCGATCCCAACCAGCGGGTGTAGGGGGCGTTACAACCCCTCGCCCGCGCGTTCGGCGACAAACTCGATTTCCGCGAATTCGATCACGGGCGCGCCATCCCGGGTGTGTGGTCCGAATTGCACCCGGCGTACTTTCCCCGTCACCATCAGGTACGCGGTCTCCAGATGGAAGGGCTGGCCCGGCTGCAGGGGAAAGACCGTCTGTTCCTTGTCGGCGAATTGGCGCAGGAGTTCGGGATCGTTGGCCAGAACGGGGGGAGCCAGCAGCGCGGTGACCGTCCGAATATCGTTACGGTCGTAAAGCATGACTTCCAGAGCGATGACCTGGTTGGGATTGTGCGGCGCGGTCAGGGCGACGCCCAGCACAAACTGTCCGAAATCATCGTCGATTTCGATGGGAACAATCCTGTTGTAGTCGGGCGATCCATCGAATCGAAGGGTTCGGGTCTGACCTGCCTCGCCGATCTCCTCCCCGCCAGGTTTTTCATCCCCGGCCTCTGTGGCAACCTCTGCCGGGGGCGGTGCGGGCACGGTGGTGAAGTCCTCCGGGGTTTCGATATGATTTATGAAATCTTCGGGCGATTCTTCCAGGGATGCTTCCTCGAAGTCGGGCTCCCAGGGTGCTGGCTCGGGCAGGGCCACCTCCGGCGGTGCAGCCTCCGAGCGGGTTTCCGGCATCCGCACGGCCTCCCGGTCGGGCAGAGGGATGAATTCGTACTCGCCCGCGGTCATGAGCTCCTCGCCCATGGCTACCTGCCCCTCACCCGCGGCTTCCTCCTCGGCTGCAGGTTGGGTGACGGGCATGGTGTGGACGGGGATATCCTGATAGATCGTATCAGCGGGAGGTTGGGGCGTTGGCGGCGGTGCGGGCGCTTCGTCGGGCTCTGCGGCCCGACGGCGAAGCAGGTCCAGAAAACCTCGGCGTTTGGCCAGATAGAAGGCCAGCCCCAGCAGGGCAATGAACGCGATCATGCCCAGGATGGAGGAGAGAGGGACGCCGCCTGCACTGCGGGATGGCGGGGGCGGCGGCTGCGCGGGCGCGGCGGCCGAGGCGTCCAGATGCAGATCTTTCGCTAGCACCTCGAGATACACCGATCGCTCCGGCTCGACCCTGGCCAGCGCCTGGGACATTTGCTTGATCCTGACGGCCAGGACGCCGGGCTCCCAGTAGCGCAGGCGTTTGGCCGCGGTGCGCAGGTCATGGGTGGCCCCGTAGGCTTCCGCCACCATGAGGATATAGTCATCGCGGATATCAGGACGCAGATCGCTGGGGTAAACGTCGCTGCTTTGGGCCGGGAACAGATACCATCCCAACACGAACCACCCAATCAACAGCCCAACCACGAACACGCCCGCATACATCAAAAGGGGACTGGCCGCGGATTTCTGTTCAGTAAGAGCCTCCCCATCTGTGTTTGAGGGAGGCGTATCCATTTGAGGTTCGGGGGAATGCACTTGTGCGCTCATGGCAAGAAAGCGGGGGAACCTGAGAGCGTAAGAGGAGCGGGGGATGGGTTGAGTATAGTGGAAATGGCGCGGATTTGCAAGGTAAGTCCTGCCGGGAAGTGCGTCCCAAATTATGGGCGCGTTGCGCCTGGCGCCCCCGGAGGTGAACCTCCGGGCTAGAAACGACGCCCCCTCAAGGGGGCTTTCAGAGCCAGCCCGCGCCCAAAGCCGGGTTCATCCGGCGTTGTTTTGTAGCCCGGCGCTTCTGCGCCGGGTGAATTGGTTTCAATCCGTCTTTAGTTTAAGCTCGTCATGTGTGACGACCGTCTATTCCCGAACCAGATCGACGATATACCTGTCGGGAACCTGTACGGCCACGACTCGGCCCCTGGCGCAGACTTCGTCTCCGGCGCTGAGGTCGATATCGATGACGGCCTTACGCCCTTTCATCTCGGCCAGCCGCCCTCGCAGCTCCAGCTCTTTGCCTAAAGGCGTGGGCTTCAGATAATCCACATGGAGGGAGGCGGTGAGGAAGCGCAGGGGCGGGCCATCGTCATCCATCTTCCGGCCCGCGGCGCGGTAGGCGAAGGCCGCAGCCGACCCTGTGCCATGACAGTCAATGAGCGAGGCGATGAGTCCGCCATACACATAGCCGGGGATGGCGATATGGTAGGGCTTGGGCGTGAACCAGGCCACAGTCTCGTCTCCATCCCAATAGCTTTTGATATGATAGCCGTGTTCGTTCAGGCGACCGCACCCATAGCAGTGGGCGAGATGGTCGGGGTAGTCATCCTGAAAGGGTTTTTGCGTGGCGATGATCTCGGCTTTGCGTTTGGCGTCCATGAGCAATCACTTTGGGAGCGGGAAGGGGGCAATGAAGGGGATGATCAGGCATCAGTATAAAATGTTTTTCCGATTTGTACGAAATGCCAGGCTGAGGGTGGGTGCGACCCAGATAATTGGCGCCGCAGATGACCTCCGGGAGGTGGCAACAGGGTTTGGGTCAAAATGAAGCGTTTGACGCCACCTCCCGGAGGTCTTGCCAAAAATTGGGACGCACCCGCTGAGGGTAAATCTTGTCTTGAAAAGGGTGTGTCCCAAATTATGGGCGCGTTGCGCCTGGCGCCCCGGAGGTGAACTCCGGGCTAGAAATGACGCCCCCTCAAGGGGGCTTTCAGAGCCAGCCCGCGCCAAAAGCCGGGTTCACTCGGCGTTGTTTTGTAGCCCAGCGCTTCAGCGCCGGGTGGAGCCCGCATGACCGAATTCCTGATGACAACGCGATTTGCCAAAAATTTAGGACACGCCCTCTTGAAAAAGTAGGCTTGCACAATCCTCCTCGATCACGTACAATAGCCGTCGCTTGCTTAAGAATGTTTCATGCGGCTGCATCGGCTCCAACCGATTTCAGAAGAATTGTCAAGTGTTTTTTCCAAGCAGTATGATTTTATTTCAAAGGAGGGTGTCCTATGTAATACATTGTTCGCAGATTCGGACATACCAATTGCTCTTTCCAAACAATCCCCCAAACCAAGGAGTTTGTGATGCGACGTTTGTTCTATCTCCTGTTGGCCCTGGCGTTGATACTTCCCTCACTTTCGGGCCTGACCACCAGCTTCGCCCGAGGAGGCGACCAGGAGCCTCTTCCCATTCCCATTTTGTTGAAAGCATACACGTTTACGCCCGCCACGGGGCAAATGCCAGTTCTGCCCGACGGCCTGAGCATCGATCGATTCGGTCCGGATGAAACCGGTTATTACATCCTGCAATTCCGCGGGCCTGTGCAGGCCAACTGGAAGCGTCAACTCGAGGCGTCCGGGGTCGAGTTCCTGGATTACATCCCCGATTTCGCTTTCAAAGTGCGCATGAACGCGACCCTCGTCGAAAGTCTGTCGCAAGCGCCCGAGGTCAACTGGATCGGCGTCTTCCAGCCCGCGTTCAAAATCAGTCCCAGCCTGCAGCGCAAGGATCACAATCTGGTCTGGGTGCGCGCCGAGCAGGGCGTCTCCCTGGTGGCTGTGGCCGATGCGATCCAGGCGACGGGCGCGCGCGTGGTGACCGGCAACGGTCAGGTGCTGCGCGTCTGGGCCGCCGCGGACCAGATCGACGCCATCGCCCGCATTCCCGACGTCGCCTGGATCGAGGCGTTCGTTATGCGGGAGAAGCATAATGAATATGGCGGCGGCGTCATCCTGGGGGCGAACGCGGCCAACGCCAATGGCTACGACGGCTCCACCCAGACGGTGGCCGTGGCCGATACGGGCCTCGGCGATGGCTCGTCTTCGGGGGCGCATGCCGACCTGCCCGCCAATCGCATCACCGCCATCTACGACTGGCCCGCAGCCGATGATCCCAACTGCTACGACGCCATCAACGACGGCCCGCAGGATGTGGACAGCGGTCACGGCACCCACACCACCCTTTCCGTCCTCGGCGGCGGTGACGCCAATGGCGTGGGCAAGGGCGTGGCCCCTGCCGCCAAGCTGGTCTTCCAGGCCACTGAGGATTACGCGGATATGAAGGGCTTTTGTGCGTTTTTCTACGCGGACGGGTACTATTTGCTGGGGTTGCCCGATGACATCCGCGATCTTTTCACCCAGGCTTACAACGCGGGCGCTCGCATCCACTCCAACTCCTGGGGCAGCAGCGTCAATGGCGAATATACCGACGACGCCGTGAACGCTGACGATTTCATGTGGAACCATCCCGACATGCTCATTACGTTCTCCGCGGGCAATGACGGCGTGGATGGCAACAGCGATGGCTATGTGGACGAGGATTCCCTGGGATCGCCTGCCACGGCCAAGAATGTGCTGAGCGTGGGGGCCAGCGAAAACGATCGGGGCGACGGCTATCCTTGCGATACGGGTCTGAGCTACACCGATTGCGCGGCCCAGGGCGGCCAGAACAACATTCTCACCTACGGTGAAGCCTGGCCCAGCGATTTCCCCGCCAATCCCATCGCCGGCGACTCGATGGCCGGGAACCAGGAGCAACTGGCTGCTTTCTCCAGCCGCGGCCCCGCGGATGACGGGCGCATCAAGCCTGACGTCGTGGCCCCCGGCACCTACGTGCTCTCCGGCTACTCCGACATGTACCAGCAGGGGTACGATCCCTCCCCCAACCCTCAGAACAACGCCTGGCAGTACGATGGCTGGGGCTACCCTTACAACCCGTACTATAAGTACATGGGCGGCACCTCCATGTCGAACCCGCTGACCGCAGGCGCGGCCGCGGTGGTGCGCGATTACTACCAGAAGGCTTACGGCCACAGCGCCAGCGCCGCCCTCACCAAAGCCACCCTCATCAACTCCGCGGTGGATATGCTGGATGAGAACAACGACGGCGTCAACGACAACGCCTATCCCATCCCCAACAACCACGAAGGTTGGGGTCGGGTGAACGTGGCCAACGCCACCGACGGCACGGCGCAGTTCGTCGATGAGGCGACGGGCCTGAACACTGGCGGCAGCGCTTCCTACCAGTACAACATCGCCTCATCCGGTTCGCCTTTCAAAGTGACATTGGTCTGGACCGACTATCCCGGCTCCACCACCGCCTCCAAGGCCCTGGTCAACGACCTGGACCTGGTGGTCACCTCGCCCAACGGCCAGGTTTACTACGGCAACGTCTTCAATGGCGGCTGGTCCATCACGGGCGGCGGCCCCGATCGCACCAACAACGTGGAAAACGTGTATGTGCAATCCGCCGCGTCGGGAACCTGGACCGTCGAGGTCAAGGGCTACAACGTGCCCAACGGCCCGCAGCCCTTCGCTTTGGTCGTGGATGGCGCTTTCGGATCGGCTCCCACGGCGACGCCGACCAACACGCCTGTGCCGCCCACGGCCACACCCACGAATACCCCCGTCCCGCCCACGGCCACCCCAACGAACACGCCTGGCCCCACGGCCACGCCCACGAATACGCCCGTGCCACCGACTGCCACCCCGACAAACACGCCAGCGCCGCCCACGGCCACTCCAACGAACACGCCGGTTCCGCCTACGGCCACGCCCACCAACACACCCGTCCCGCCCACGGCCACGCCCACGCCGGGCTCAGGCGGCGATCTGGTCTACGTCAGCTCCAACACCGGTGGCAGCGTGGACGGCGTCAGCTTCAAGGACGAGGATATCCTGGTCTACGACACCGTCAATGACACGTGGTCCATGTACTTCGATGGCTCCGATGTGGGCCTGGGCCCTTCGGATGTCAACGCCTTCTCCATCCTCAGCGACGGCGGCATCCTCATCAGCATCAACACCGACATTACCCTCAGCATTGGCACGGTGCGAGATGAGGATATCATCAAATTCATCCCCACCTCCACCGGCGACAACACCTCGGGCAGCTTCGAATGGTATTTCGACGGCTCCGACGTGGAACTAACGGCCAGCGGCGAGGACATCGACGCCATCGGCTTCGACAGCGACGGCAATCTGATCATCAGCACGCTGGGCTCCTTCAGCGCGGGCGGCCTTTCGGGCAAGGATGAGGACCTGTGGAAGTTTACAGCCACCAGCCTGGGCCAGGACACCAGCGGCTCCTGGAGTCAGTACTTCGACGGCTCCGATGTGGGTCTTTCCCAGTCAGGCACCGAGGATGTGTGGGGAACCTGGCTCGCGGCCAACGGCGACATCTATCTGACCACCCGCGGCGGCTTCGCCGTCTCGGGCCTGAGCGGCGATGGCGATGACATCTTCATCTGCACGCCTAGCAGTCTGGGAGCCAATACCTCCTGCACCTTCAGCAGCTATTGGAACGGGGATGACCACGGCTTCGGCTACGAGCTGATGGACGGCGTTTTCATCGGGCGCTGATCCTGCGTTCCGACCATCCTCCATCCTCACCATCTCGACTCCCCGGGCGGCTTCCGTCCGGGGAGTTTCGCGTCCCGGTTTGTAACTACGAAGGTCGCGCTGCCGCTTTTTGCCACGAAGACACGAAGAAAAGCGAAGACACGACGTATCTTTCTTTATTTTCCCTTCGTGTCTTCGAAAAACTTCGAGCCTTCGTGGCTTTTGGCGGCCTAAAGTCAAGTGCGTTAGCAGTTACCCCGGCTGGTTTCCCGGCTTACGGGGCGGCTACGTGGCCCGCCGGTCTGGTTTGACCAGAAGCCGGAAACCGCGTACAATGCAGGAAATTCATTTTCCCAATCTCATCTTTCACGTACTGCTAACGTAGCCCTGTTCACTCGACACGAATACGAGGAAACACGGATAAAATCTTGTAACTATGCAGGTATCCACCACAACGTCTTGCCACGAAGGCTAAAAAGAACGAAGACAATGCAGGTTTGCAGATCTGCAAGTCGCAAGTGGCAAGTTCTCCTAGCAGCGACGTTTCTCACCTGCCACTTACTACCTGCCACCTGCCACTTTCCCCTTCGCGCCTACGTGTCTTTGTGGTTTTGCCTCGCTATGATGGGATACGTGTATAGTTACAAAATCTTTTTGGAATGGCTTCGCGCCTTCGTTTCCTTCGTGTTTTCGTGGCAAAAGAGGGACGATTGGGGCCAACTACCTTAGCAGTTACTCTTTCACGGAGGTCAATGTGGACCGAGTTGGACTTTATTTGCAAGACGCCCATCCCATTCGCGTGGGCATGGAACTGGCCAAATACGCCGAGGAAAAAGGGTTCGAGGCCGTATGGCAGGCGGAATCCCGTCTGGTGCGCGACGCCATCGTGCCCATGGCAGCCTACGCGGCCGTGACGGAGCGCATCAAAATCGGCAGCGGCGTCATCAACAACTGGACGCGCAACATTGGCTTGCTGGCGGCCACCTTCCTCACCCTGGATGATCTCGCACCGAATCGCATCATCTGCGGCATTGGCGCCTGGTGGGACCCTCTGGCCAAAAACGTAGGCATCGATCGCCGCAAACCCCTGAAGGCCATGCGGGAGACCATCTATGTGATGCGCAAGCTGCTGAACATGGAACGCGTCACCTTCCATGGCGAGTTTCATCATGTGGATGGCATTGAGCTGGATGTGGTGCATGGCCGCCGCGAACCGCGCAATGTGCCCATCTACATCGGCGCCACCGGCCCCAAGATGATGGAGCTGGCGGGCGAGATCGCGGATGGCGTCGTTTTGAACTACTGCGTTCCGCCCGAATATAACGATATGGCGATGGAACACCTGGAGAAAGGCGCTCGCAAGGCTGGCCGCTCGGTGGACGATTTGGATCGGCCCCAGCTCGTGGTGTGCTCGGTGGATTACGACCGACAGAAGGCGCTGGACGGCGCTCGGGCGTTGCTGACCCAATATCTGGCCCAGCAGCCTCACATTGCCAAAGCCAGCGGCGTCAAACCCGAAGTGGTGCAAGAGATTCAATCCATCCTGGGCTGGCCGGCCACGGAAGAGCAAATCCACAAGGCCATGCACCTAGTTCCCGATGACCTGGTGCAGCGCATCACCGCCAGCGGCACGCCCGAGGAAGTTAAGGCCAAAGTGCAGGAATACATCGATCACGGAGCCACATACCCCATCCTCTACCCCCTGGGCGACCCCTGGCTGATGATCGATATCTTCTCGCCCTTGCAAGCGTCCGAAGCCTGACGGATTGTCATTCCCCAAAATTGACAGGGGATGGCCGGATTGTGGAAGGCGTTTCCCATTCGGCCATCCCCTGTTGTTTTTTAGCTATTTCAGCACAAGCTCGCCAAAGGCGGCCGCGTCGCTGTAAGTGGACCAACTGGCCCAAACGAGCTGGCTGTCTCGCTCGCCGCCATCGTCATCGTCGTTGACCGCGAAATCGACGCCCAAAATTTGGTTTGAGGTCAGGCTGCTGACCCCCAGCGCCGAAAGGGGGACGACCAGTTCGATCTGGTAACCGTGGTCATTGGGCTGCACGGCCCAGCGCACATCGGGGTTGTCGATATCGAGGCCTCGGTCCGCGGCCCAGCCGTCGTAACGGATGGTGTATTGATGGTCGCCGCCGCTGGCGCTGAACGCGTCCTTGTCCCGCTCGCCATCCAGGCCCAGCTCGAAGCTGTCATCCTTCCAGATGTCGCTGCTGTCCACGCGAATGCGGTCATCCCGCACGTCGAAGGCGAAGTAGAGGTGCGCGTCATCCCAGCGCACCTGCACCAGGGCGCTGCTATCCACCGGGCTGGCGAGCTTGCCGTTGGGATCGTTGATGCGGTGGACCGATCCCGAGTCGACGGCCATGAAGCCATCCTCATCCCACTCATCCAGGTTGCCGTCGATGGTGGCTGTTCCATAAGGGGCTTCGATGCGTTTGGGCGCGCCGGGCGTGGATGTGGGGATGATGTAGGGCGTGGGCGAGGGCGTGAAGGTGGCGGTTGGGGTGAAGGTGGGCGTCGGGGTGAAGGTCGGAGTGGGCGTGAAGGTGGGGGTTGGCGTGGGCGTGGGCGGAATATGATAACGCACGATGAGGCGCGGGCGGTCGTTGGCATTGTAGTTTTCGCGCGAGGCAAAGCTGTAATACACCGAACCGGAGGAGGTTCCGCCGATGATGAATCCCTGATTGGATCCAGGATTCCTGACCCACTCCTGCGCCGCCCGGGCGACATCGAAGCGGACGAGGCCGCTGGCGGGCAAAGGCTGGGCGTCGATGAGGTCGGGGTTGCGATCCGAGTTTCCGTGGGCCCCGGCCACTTCCCAGGTCCGACCGCGGGCCGCGCGTTTGTGGGTGGCTTCATATTCCTTCCAGGCCCGTTGCAGGGTGTAAACGTTGGCGGTGAGATAGTTGGCGTTGGAGCGTCCCACCACGGTCAACTCCAGCGCGGCCTCGTCCACAATGGCGTTTTGCGGAATGGAGGAGAGATCGAAGCGGATCAGGGCCTGATGGATGTCGCTGCTGCGCACCCGCATCACCGTCTCGGAGCCGAAACTGTCATCGGGATACCACTGGTTGATGTGCGTGTCTGCCTTAGAACGCAATGTAACTTCCTTGATGGCGTCAGGAGGGGCCGTGGGCGCGGGGGTGAAGGTGGCTGTGGGCGTGGGCGTTGCGGTGGCGCTGGGCCGCGGGGTGAAGGTGGGCGTGGGCGTCCGTGTGGGGACAGGCGTGGCCGTGGGCGCGGGGGGCCCGCCGTAAGGCAGATAGGTGATCACCAGCCGCGGGCGCAGGTTCGCATCTCCTCGCTCCCGGCTGGCGAAGTTGTACTGCACCTGCCCCCAGCTTTCTCCATGCAGGATGAGCCCATTGTTGGGGACGCCGTCTTCGATCCATGTCTGCACCAGTTTGGTGACGTCCAGCGCCAGGGAGGAGGCGTCTTCGTGGATGGTGAGGCTGGCGTAGGTCTTGCCTTCGCGGTCTTCGGGGATGGCGGACGCGCCGCCGCCTTTCCAGGGGACGTTTTCACTGGCGTTGTTCCAGGTGAGGCCCGATTCGGTCCACGCCCGATTGGCCCGTTGCACCTCGACGGTGAGCGCGTTGCTGTTGGTGGTGGAAATGAGGTTCAGTTCCAGCCGCGCCTCAGTGACCCGCGAACCGATGGGGATGTCGGAGAGGTCGAAACGCAGGAAGGCGTCGGAGACGTTGGCGGAGCGCACGCTGATGACCTCTTTTCCGCCGAAATTGTCGTAGGGATGCCACTGGCTGAAGTGGGAATCAGCCACGGGGCGACGGGTGACGGTGACCGGATTGGGAGTGGGCGTTGGGGTTGGCGTATGCGTCGGAGGTCGCGTGGGGGTGGGCGTGGCTGTGGCCGGCGCGCCTTCGTCCGCAAGCTTCAGATTGGCGAATTTCTCCGCCCCGCTGTAGGTGTTGTCGCCCGACCAGATGAGATGGCTGTCCCGCTCGCCCCCGTCATCATCATCGTTCAAGCCGATATTGTAGCCCATGACCGCGCCGGGCGCGAGGGTCGCCCCGCCCAGCTCGGACCGAGGGATGGCGATCTCGATATCGAATCCATCGTTGCGTTCTTTGACCGCCGCCGTGACCTTGTTGGTATTGGCGCTTCGATCCTGTACGAGGCCGTCGCGGCGAACCGTGTACTGATGGTCGCCCTTGCTGGCGCTGAAGGAGTCGTCGTCATGCTCGCCATCCAGCGCGAATTCGACGCCGTCATCTTTCCAGATGTCGGAGCTATCCACAAAGCGTATGTCATCCCGCACGCGAGCGGCAAAATAGAGGTAATTCTCATCCCAACCCGCCCATACGGAGACGCTGGCGTCGCCGCGGCCCGCGGGCGCCACAAAGCCGCCCAGGGTGGTGGCGTTGTATTGGTCCATGTCGATGCCGTTGGTCAGGGGCCAGTCGCTCAGGTCGCCATCGATGGCGGGGCTGAGTCGATAGGCGGTGAGGTCGCGTGTGCTGGACGACGGCGAGGTGGGCGAAGGCTGGGGCGTGGCGGTGCGATCGGGCGTGGGCGTGGCCGTGGGCGGCGCATAGTTGGGATCGTAATACGCCAGCACCAGCCGGGGGCGATAGCTGGAATCGCCGTAGTCCGAAGAAGCGAAGTCGATGGCGACGTCTGCGGTGCTGTAGATGTCGATGAGCAGGCCGTGATTGGCGCTGGGATCTTCCAGCCAGTGACGGACCGCTTTGGTGACATCCAGGCGAATCCAGTGGCCAACGCCCTGATTTTCGAAGGAGAAGTCGGTGTAAGGGGTGACGTAATCGTTGTCCGCGGCCAGGCCCGCGTTCACCCAATTCGTGGAACTGGTAGCCTTGCGCCAGGTCGCCGCGTTGGCGTCCCAGCGGGTCTTCATCTCGAACGTGCGTACGTAGAAATTGGCGTCATTGCTGCGGTCGAGGCTGTAAATGTCAAGATAGGCCCGGTCGAGGGTGACGTTTGCGGGCAGGCTGATGCCTTTGAACTGGATCATGGCCCGCTGCGACTTGGATGACCTCGATCGCAGGGTCTCGGAGCGGGCGTAGTTGCTTTCATCCGACCATGCGTTGATGAACGTGTCGGACGCGCCCTGATAGCCGTTTACGCCGTGGCGGTAGGTGACCTGGCGGCGGATGTCGCTGGGCTCGGGCGTCCAGGTGGGCGTGGGACGGGGCAGTGTCGGGGTGGCCGTGGGTGCGGGCGGGGCGGGCAGGTCCAGCCGCTCCACCTGCACAAGATGGATGGTTTCATCGCCGTCGTCCAGGGCGTTGATGTGGAAATCGGAGCCGGGATGATCGCCGCCGCCTGGCTGGCGGTTGCCAAAGCGGGCGTCGGTCAGGGTCCAACTGACGGTCTTCCATGCGCCTGTGTTGGTCTTCTTCACCACGCCCGCCAGTTTGTTGGGATCGCTCCAGGCGTCATAGCGCACCTCGAAACGGTCCGCGCCCATATCGTAATACGTAATGTTCAGCCGCACCCGCTCGTGGGCGTCGAACAGATAGCCATCCTCGATATCGAAATACATGTAGGGATTGCCGGTGGCGATGTCGGTGCGGCGCGTGTAACGCCCTTCCGCGAAGGAGGAGACGTTCCACATGGGCACGGTGCGTCCGCCCGGAACCTCATCGTTCTGCACCATGAAGAAATCGTAGTTTCCCCATTGCGGATACCAGGTGTATTCGGTTTCGCGCATGGCCACCCAGGCGGAGGGGCTGTTTTCGATGGTCTTGCCCAGGTGATCCAGCGCGAAGCGGAGGATTTTCTCTCGCTCGGGCGCGGTCACCAGGTCCCGGGCGAAAACGAAGTAATCCGCATGCTTGTCCAGGCCATTGTACACGCCCCACATGGTGTTGGTGAGCCCGGTCATGTATTGCGCCTCGTACGACTCCCAGCCGATGGGCACTTGCTTCCACCATTTGAGCATGGGATCATATTGGCCCGCCCCTTTTAAGGAATATCCCTCGCGATCGATGACCGCGGCGTCTGTATCGGGGACGAGACCGTTGTGTTTGAGACCCACGCCCCGCGAAGCCGCATAATCGGTGAACTCGCGGCGTTCCTTGATGCTATCGAAAACGGGCGCGTATTGGAGAATCAGCGGTGTGCGAGTAAACGCCCGCCGATGGATATCGATGATCTTGTTGACGGTTTGAATCCACAAATCACTGGTCAATCCTGCATCGACCAGGCAATCGTGATGGTAGCTGTCAGCGGGTTTGGTTTCGCCGTAGAAACCAACGTTGATCTCGATGAATGAGATGCGGGGATCGCCATCGAATCGGCGTCCCGCCTCGCCAATGAATGCTTCGAGCTCGGACAGATAGGCGTCACTCCAATACTTGGGAATGCTCCATGAATCTTCGCAGAGCACCCGCATATCAGGATGCTGGTCATAAAGGAATGTGGGTACGGCGTCGCCGCCGCAACAGCGTGCATCATAGGAAAGGAAACCCAGAGCTGCGGGCTTGTTGTAAGAGGCTTCTTTTGCCAACCAGCGATCTACCTCCGACCAATCATACCGCCCCGGTTCCACCTCGATCGTATTCCAACGGAAGGCGAGGTGTCCGCCCGTAATAGGGGCGGTGTTTGGATCGAGGTTGCCCCAATCGTAGAACACGTAGATGCCCGGGCGAAATTGGGGGGCGATTGCGTTGGGGGCCAACGCCCAGGCTGGCTCCGGCGTCTCTCCCTGAGCGCCGACAACAGGCGTGACGATCCATCCATTGAGGACGATCATCACGCCTGCAAAGAAGATGATGAGACTTGTCAGTATCAAAAAGCCGAAGACGGATTGGCGCGATTTGAACAGCATGGAAACTCTCTCCATCTGAAAAATGGTGTGTGAAGAATGGGGGAGGGGGAGAAGTATAGCAGTCTGGGAGGGAATTGGCAATGGCGACCCGTTTTCCAATTTGCAAAATCCTCCGAAAACCTACAGAATATAGCCCATGCGCGTACTCACCTTTCTCGCCCGATCATTTTCCTGGCAGCCCTTCAGTCAAACCCTCCCCGACGCGCCGCCTGCGTTGCCCGGCCAGGTCGCAGACGCGGTGGTCGCTTTTATCCAAATCGAAGCTCGGGATGAAGACGACCGGGCCCGGGCTTTCCGCCATCTTCTCAAGCACCTGAAATGGCTGGCGAACAAGAAAGCGTTTCGTCACATCGTCCTGCATTCGTTCACGCATCTGGGCGGCGAAAACGCGGACGCTGATTTCGCTCGCGAGTTCCTGTTGGACATGGCTCGGCGGTTGGAAAATACGGGCTATCAGGTGGATATCACCCCATTCGGTTATTTTTGCTCCTGGCAGCTCGATGTTTATGGCGAAAGCCTGGCCAAGGTGTACAAAGAGATCTAGTCAACCGCCGGGCCCATCATCCGGGAGGATGTTGCTCCTGCGTGGTGAGCTTGTGATAGGCTTCCAGCCATTCCAGCATCTCCTTCTTCTGACTTTCCATGCGCCGCCTCTCCACATGGCGTTGATAGTTCTCCAAACGATTGAGGATCTCGAATTGCACTTCATCAGGGGCGGGGACGTAATTGAATGTGATTTTCCCCTCCTGGGCGGCGGTCTGGATATCGACATCGCCATAGTGCAGCAAGTAGGCCAGGGGAGTGGGGCGGGTGAATTGCACGTTCTGGATACGCTCCAAACGAATCGTGGTGCGGATTTCATCCATCCAAAGGGGCTTTTTCTGGATGCGCTCGACGATTTGATCGGTGACGATGTACCGGTCATTTTCCCAATCTTCCCAGTTCCACCAGAACCAGAACATGCTGGCCAGGAGAAACACGCCCGCGATCATCATAAGGGGGATGCGAACGGCTGATGGCCATCCTCCCATGATCGCGCTGGTGGCAATCAGGATCAGCGCGCCGCCGCTGAGCAAAAAGACAAGCAGCGCGGGCACCGTAATGCGCACCAATCCGATCCAGTGGCGACGCCAGACCAGACGATGATTTTCTTTCTCTTGCAATCCCAGCAGGTGGAGGAAAGGCAGGTTGGGAGGCGTTTTGCGGGCCTGTTGGGGTGGCGATTCCAACAACGCCCGGTCGTCGATCTTCTCCTCCAGGCCAATGTGGAGGCGCTTTTGTAATTCTTTCTGACGGCTCTCCAGATCGCTTGCACTCGTAAAGTTCTGGATTCGCTGCATTTCCCTGGAGACGATCTTGTGGGCAAGGCTGGGATTAGGAAGATGATCGAAGTTGATCTCGCCTTCCGGCGCCGCGGTGCTGATGATCAGATCCCCATAACGCAGAATCTGGCCGATGAGACCGCGATGGATGTCCAGATTTTGTATCTGGTTGATGGGCGCGGTCAGGCTGCTGTCGCGGATCAATGGCACTTTCTCGCGATGGACCACGCGTTTTGTGGTGACGATATGAAAGTCATTGCTGTAATCGATGGCGATCCAACCGCCGATAGGGAGGATATAAAGCGCCCCGACCAAAATCTCCAGCCACATGGGCGGCCAGCGCCCTATCAAGACGGCAAAGACGCCGCTAAGAGCTAACTGGACGAGTATAAAGGGCAGCAATATCCACAGTCGTTTCAGGAGAACGATCCAATGCCGTCGAGATTTGAACAGCACGCGCTCATCGGCAAATTGCCAGCTCTCGAGTTTTTTGATGGCGGCCAATTCCCGACGCTGCTCTTTCGTAAGTTGGAGCTGGTTTTCGACGCCGGGGTTGTCGTTGAGGAAAAGGAGGAAGTCTTCATGATGGAAGCGCACCCAGTCGGTGGGCTCCAGGGTTTCTACGGTGGAATCGGATCGCTGGCGATAGAGGAGTGACTCCACGCCGAAGTAAGCGCCAGGCCCGATGGTGGCCGAAATGGTCTGGCCACTCTCCAGCATGGATTGTCTGAGCGCCGATCCCCGAGCCAGGATATAACAGTAGCGGGTCTCCTGTCCCATCGACACGATGGTGTGGTGCGGGCGATGAAGATGGATTTGCATGACATAACCCGCCATGCGATGGATGGTCTCCGGGGCGAGTTTCTCGAAGATAGAAACCCGGCGCAGAAGCGATTCCACCGCGAAGGGGGGCTTGGTCCAATCGTGTCCGCGATGGCGGGCGATGATGGTTCGGAAGTCCTCTTCGGGGAGGAGGAAATAGCGGGTGGGGCTTTCGACGACGGCCTTGAATCGAGAGGGAGTCTGCGCCAGGATGTCGCGATAGCCGAAGACCGCTCCGGCGCTGACCCAGCGCGTGTCGCTATCCCCCTCCAGACGCACCCGGCCCTGACGCATGATCACCAGATCGAGGACCTTGACGCCTTTCTCCAGGAGGATGATCCCCTTATCCGCCCGTTCAACCTCCACAATGTCGCTGATCCATTTGATTTCGAGATCATCCAGGGGCGCAAGATAGGGGTTGGCCCGCAGTTGCCCGATGACATCGCTGCGGTCGAACCGACTCTCCATCTCAGGAAAACGGGCGCGCAGCCGGGCCAGGGATTCCAGACTAACCGCAATGAGTTCGACTTGCGTCAGCGTCTTGGCTGTGCCCAATTGCCCCTCTTTCGCATCCAACTCCAGCCGACCCAACACCTGCCCCTCGCGCACGATCCGTCGCAACCTGGGCTTGCCGGGCTCCGTGTGCACCAGCTCCACCTCGCCCCGTCGGATCAAATACACCCATGGGGTCACATCTCCCTGACGGAAAATGGTCATGCCCGGACGCATGGGCTCAGAAGGCCGACGGGCGTCCAGCAATTGCAGGTCTGCTAAGGGCAGGCCCGAAAAGAGGGGGAATCTCGCCAGCTCTTGCGCCAGCGCTACAGGATCGGCGTGGGTCTCTGTCATGATCTATCAAGTCTATCAAACCAGGAGAAATATCACTCTCATCTTAATCATTTTACCACGATCTGGCAATCTCTTCAGCGACAGGCCATATCCTTTTCCTTCCTGAGAGCGTTATTGCATAATAGCCGTTTCTCGCCAATCCATCCTTGACTCCCCTGCAAGAAGGTTCTTCAACACAGAGACACGGAGGACACAGAGAAGAATAAAAGGTTCACGGAGAAAATTATCCTCCAACCTTATCTTTTTCCTCCTCCGTGCTCTCTGTGTCTCCGTGGTTAAGGCTTTTTCTGGAAATCCATCCTCTCGCTCAAACTGGTGAATGTCTATGATGACTCGATCTTCCGCCAAACTGGCGCTCTCACTGCTTCTCGTCTTGATAATATCGGGGACGCTCTTCGTTTTCGCTGCGAATACAGGCCACACGCAAACGGGCGGCGGGCCCGATTCGACCAATGCGATCAACGAGATCATCCCTTACAGCCGACGCCTCAACTGGGCTCCGGGCCTTTACATCCCTTACAAATCCGTTGTGGTCAACGTGTTGGATTATGGAGCCAGGCCCAATGATGGTCGCGACGATGGCCCGGCCATTCAGGACGCCATCTACGCGGCCAGAGACAAAGGCGGCGGCGCGGTCTATCTGCCCGCAGGAACGTATGATATCAAGACCCGCGCGGTGAACGATGGCGCCTTGAATCTGCCATCCAACGTCGTTTTGCGAGGCGACGGGCCCAAATCTACCACATTGCGTTTCAATCTCAGCGCCTACAGCAATCCCGTGGCCGGGATCCGGATGCTTGCCTGGAACTATGGCGGTTTCGTCGACGTCACAGGCGGATACAATCATGGTTCGTGGAGCATCACCGTGGCCGACGCATCCCAATTCAAGGCGGGGGATTTCGCTGAGATTCTGGAGACCAACGACGGGAGCATCGGCAACGAATCCTGGGCGCAGGACGCCGTCGGCGAGATGGTTGAGATCACCAAGGTGGAAGGGAATCGCCTTTCCCTGGCGGAACAGCTCCATTACGCTTACGAAGCGAGCCGGAAGCCTCGCATTCGCCGCGTGACCGTCATCCGCCATGCCGGCGTGGAAGACCTGCATCTCGAGCGGACCGATGCGGGATCGGGCCAAATGATCCTCATCTACAACGCCGCGGATGTGTGGGTGCGCAACGTGGAAGGTGAACATGTATTGGAAAGCCAGGTGCTCACCATCAACACCTATCGCTGTGAGATTCGCGACAGCTATTTCCACGACGCCTGGGGATATGGCGGCGGCGGTCAGGGATATGGGGTCAACCTCGAGAAGCACACCACAAGTTGTCTGGTCGAAAACAATCTTTTTCGGAACTTCCGCCATTCCATGGTGGTGCAGATTGGCGCCAGCGGCAATGTGTTCGCCTATAACTATTCGACGGACCGGCATTACACCTATTACACCGATCTCTCGGTGCACGGCCATTACCCTTCCTACAATCTTTTCGAAGGAAACATTGTGCAGGAGATCAACAGTTCCGACGCCTGGGGCGCATCGGGGCCGGGCAACACCTTCCTGCGCAACTGTGTTCAAAATGATGGCATTCAACTCAAGCATCAGTCCAACACCCATAATCTCGTGGGCAACGTGTTGAATTACTATCCCAACAGCATCCGCATCGATCCCGACGTGAAGGATACGCTGGTGCATGGCAACTTTACCGACGGTGCGTTGCAATGGGACCCGAGCATCTCGGATCACAATATCCCCAGCAGCTACTACCTGTCGAGCAAGCCATCCTTCTTTGGCGGCATGCGCTGGCCCTCCATCGGCCCGGATATCGACACAAATTCCAACGATTGCGTGAATCCGGCCCAACAGCGCTGGCTGCAACAGGCCACGCCCACCCCCACGCCGCCGCCCGGAACGCCCGTTCCCACACCCACCACCGGCCCCACCCCCACGCCTACGGCCACCAGCACGCCCACGCCCAGCCCCACGCCCACGCCCAGGGGCCAGAAACTGGTCGAACTCACCCCTGCAGCCGACACATTCATCAGCGAATGGTATCCCGACGACAATTTCGGCGCGCGGACGGCGTTGCGGGTGCGCAGCAGTTCCATCGAACAGGCCCTGCTCCAGTTCGATCTCTCCTCCCTCCCCCAAAATATCCTGCTGGACGAGGCCCAATTGCAGGTGACCGTCACGAATCGATCCAATAGCAATCCGCTGACGGTGAAAGTTTATCGTCTGCTGAAGGCGTGGCGTGAATCCGAGGCCAATTATCGTCAGGCCCGCAACGGCGTCGCCTGGGAACAGCCAGGCGCGAAGGGAAGCGGCGACCGGGATCCGAATCAGATCGGGGCTCGCAGGCTGCCATCGAGTGGATCGACGCGCATCGACGTCAAGGCGGCCGTGGCGGATTGGCTTGCCCGGCCCGCCAGCAATCAGGGAATCCTCCTCAGCGGCGAGTCGGACGGGTCGGTGTATTACGCCCTGGGCAGTAGGGAAAGCAGCCCGGATCAACGCCCGAAGCTATTGGTGCGCTACCGACTGCAAACGCCCGCGACGCCTACCGTCACGCCCACCGAAGTTTCCCACACGGTGTGGCTGCCATTGATTCAGCCTTGACAGGTTTCTCCTCTTCGTTTCCACTCGTGATAAAATAACGGGGCCATGAATCATCGCCCCTTCGGAGACGAAGAAGAAGTCCTGGTGCTGACGACCCGTCAGCCTTTGCCCCGCTGGCTGCGCTGGCTGTTGCAGGCGCTGGCTGCGCTGGCCGGCGTCGCCTTGCTGGCGGCCGCGTTCATTGGCTGGCGTTACTATTCTGTACAGAATCGGGTGAAGAAAGACCTGGCCGCGTTCATCGCCCATGAGGAGGATGTGCGGGCGCTGGGCGGCATCAACGCCGCGCCCGATCTCATCGTGACGGACGCGCCCGTCGCCTGGCGCTATCGCTATCTCGCCAGCATGCGTGCTCGTAAAGACCGCCCCATCCCCGATCTGGCGCTGGAGAAGGTGGATTACGACGGTCGTTCCGCCCGGGCGTATCTGCGGGTGGATGGCGTCAGGCAGTTCCGAAAGTATCAGCTTGAGCAGGGATCGTGGCGACGCGCGCCTTTTCAGGCGAGTGGCTGGGGCGAGAAACAAGCGCTGCCCCTGCCAGAAGGTGTGGAAATCATTTATTGGGATGAGGACGAAGACATGGCCCGCGCTCTGGCCGAGGATATGCCCAAACTCCTGGCGGTGATGCAAACCATGGGCCTGGCCCCCACGGCAGACGCTCACCGTTTGCTCATCATCCCCGAGGAATTCGGTGATCTGGCGCGGTCGGGACGACGGGTGACCGGCGTGGTCGTCAATTCTCCCCACGTGGATCTGATCCCTCAGGAACCGGGGAATCTCACGCCCGAGGAGGAATTGCGGCTGGCTCTGGCCCGCAAGCTGCTGGTCGACGCCCGCGGCGCGGCGCCCGCCTCCTCGTCATTGCCCGGCGCAGCTCGGGTGCAATCTGCCATCGACGAGGTGATAGCCTGGGTGTGGGCCGTGGGCGGCGTCAGCGACGCCGCTGTGGCCGATTGGGCCGCACAGCTCAAAGGGGAATGGGCGTCCCCCATCACGGGCGTGCCACCCAACCTCATCACCAAACTTCAACCCAACGCCGGTGAGATGGCCGCCCGGCTGATGATGACCTACTTGCTTCGCAAGGAGGGCGTCGACGCGCTGGTCGCCCTGAACGCGGCCCTGACCACGGCTGAAACCTGGGATGAGGCGTATGGTCAGACGGTGGGCAAGACCGCCCGACAGGTGGAAGAAGCGGCCCGTGCCTTGGCCCGCAATCCACAGGCCCCTCTGCCCGACTGGCCCGAAGCCATCGCTCCCCCCATTCCCGCCTCGGTCACCTTCCTCAGCCTCCCCGGCGTTGCCCCGGACGCGTTTCTGGCCCGCACCGCCGACGGCAGCGTCATCACGGTGCGTATGGGGGAGGGGGTCTCCTTGGTGATGGCGGACGGTTCGCCCCTCGCTTTCGATTGCATCGCCTCCGGATCCACCCTCCGCATTGCGGGGGACTGGCTCGACGTCGGGCTGCAACTGGACGCCCGTGAGGTCGTTCTGGGCCGCGCGATGCTGCCGCCTGTGGCGCGGGCGGAACCCATGTCGCCGCAGGCGTGGGCGCTGGTGGCCCGCACGAACGTCAACAGGATCGGCGCGAGTTTGGTGCAGCTTTTCCCGACCGGAATCGAGGGGATCGTGGCCGAGGCGGACCACTTTCCCCTGGCCGCGACTTCGGACGCGCCGCCTCTGCTGGTCTGGAGTCAGGTAACCCATTGCGGTCGGGACTGGGTGCTGGCCTATGATCCCATTCGGGGCGTGACGGGCGCATGGTTGGCTCCCGCCTCGGGGATGCGAGTGGTCCAGGCCTTGAAGCAAAGCGATGGCTCCCTGTTGCTGGGCCTTTCCGATGGACAGGGCGCCGTGCAGTACGTCAGGACCGGGCAGGAGCACACCCTCGCGCCCATCACGGAGACCGCGCTGAAGGAGGCTTATGCACAAATGCCTCCCAATCGGCGCTGGACATGGGGCGCGGCCGACAATGCCACCCACGACGCCCTCATCGTCATCGACCGGGCCACGGGCGAGTCCCGGACCATCTATCGGTCACAGGATCAAGACATTCTTCCCATTCAGATGGTCGGAGGCGATCCCGATCGCGTTTATTTCCTGCTCCATCGCCAGGGCGACGCCCTCGCCCCATGGCAGGTCGCCTCGATTCCCTGGGATGGTTCGGGGAAGATAGCGTATCTTTTCGATGCACCTTCGGCGCATCCGCCCATGCTGATCATGGCTCGATGCGAGGATGGCGGGTATCTGTACAGCGTGAAAAGCGCCCGGGGGGATGAAAAGGACGCCCGATTGCGGATTCACAAAGCGGATGGCAGTGATGCGCCTGTGTTCATGGAGTCGGGCGGACAGGCGGTTCCCCTGTATTGCCGGGGGAAGTAGGACGTTCGTCGCGTAACGCCATGCCCCGTTCGTACTTGTTGGTCGTCTGGGGTTTCAGGCCCGGCAGCGCGGCCAGCGCTTCTTGCAGGGCCCGTAGTTTGGCCTCGTCGGCGTCTGGCAGCAGCTCCGCCTCCAACTCCCAGGCCCGTGCCTCCTTCGTCTCCGTCACCCAACGCACTTCGTCCAGGCTGATCTGGGCGAAGGGCTGGCCCGCGGCGTCCCGTACCGGCGCTTCGTGGCGGGTCTGATGGATGGTGAGCAAGCGCTGCAGGGGTTGATCCCCTACGATTTTCCGCAGGAACGCGGCTTCGGGCGTGTCGGGCCAGCGTTCCGGCTGGGTGGGGAATTGGGTGGGGATGTGCATCTCGCGGCGGGCGTGCCACGCGCCCGATGCGGGCGTCAGGCTCTTCATCTGCAACGCCGTCTTTTCTCCCTTGCGCCGAAAACGCAGCGCGAAACCCGCTCGGGCCAGACGGCGGTCGGGCGTGTCGAAATAGATGTCGGTGACCTTCTTCGCCGAAAACGGGCCGATGGCAAACCCGCCCAACCGCCGCTGATGCAATAGCGCCCGCGCCGTTGATTCATCCAGATGGTATTTCAGTTCGATTTCGGTGGACATGGATCCTGGCAGGCGGCTTTGACGCGCTCAGCCATTCCAATCCCGTAGCATCTGCACCAGCAGGCGCACGCCGAACGCGGCCGCTCCGGGAGGATACATGGGACGGGGATGGGCCTTGTTGGTCCAGCTCATGTTGGCGATGTCCAGGTGCGCCCAGGGGTAATCCTCGATGAAGTGCTGGAGGAATTTGGCGCTGGTGCTGACGCCCGCGCCCCGCTCCGGTGCGGTGGAGTTCTTCACGTCTGCGAAATCGCTCTTGATGTAATCCTTGTACTCGTCATACATGGGCATGGGCCAGAGCCGTTCGCCCGTGGCTTCGGCCGCGGCCAGCAACCGGGCCTTCAACGCATCCTCCTCGGTAAACAGCCCCGCGGCCTGCTGGCCCAGAGCGATGCTGATGGCCCCGGTCAGGGTGGCCTGGTCGATGACCGCGTCCGGATTGTAGCGCCCCGCGTAGGCCAGCGCGTCCGCCAGGATCATGCGGCCCTCCGCGTCGGTGGAGATGACCTCCATGGTCTTGCCGGTCATGCCCTTATACACGTCGCCCGGCTTTTGGGCGTGGCCGTTGATCATGTTTTCCACCAGGGGCGTCAGCCCCACCACATGCAGGGGCAGGTCCAGCAGGGCCACGGCCCGCAGGATGCCCAGCACGTTGGCCGCGCCGCTCATGTCGTACTTCATCTTCCACATGCCGTCGCTGCGCTTGAGGGAATAGCCGCCCGTGTCGAAGGTGACGCCCTTGCCCACCAGCACGATGGTGGGGAGCTCCTCGGCCCGGTCCTTGTTGTGTTCCAGGATGACGAATTTGGGCGGTTCGTCGCTGCCCTTGGCCACCGCCAGCAGGATGTTCATGCCCAGTTCCTCCATCTCGCCCCATTCCATGATGCGGATGTCCAGGCCCACTTCCTCGGCCATGGTTGCGGCCTGGTTGGCGACGTAGGCGGGGGTGGCGATGTTGGAGGGCGTGGCCGCTAGGTCGCGGGAGAAGATGGCGCTTTCGGCGATGATGCGCCCGATCTGTGCGCCCGTCTCCAGCAGGGGAATGTTGTCCCCGTTGAACTCGACGACGGTCACTTTCTCCACGCGCGGTTCCTTATCCTCATCGCTGCGCTCCGCGGGCATCTCGTAGCTCTCCAGCAGGGTGGCTTCCACCAGGGCCTGCGCGGCCTCGATGGGGTTCATGCCGCCGATGCCCGCGCCGTGGGCGATGGTGGCGACGGTGCGTGCTTTGGCCTTTTTGGCGGCGTGGATGGCTTTGGCCGCGGCGATGCGGGCGTTTTTGCCGTCGAATTCATGGGCCTCGCCCAGGCCCACGACCAGCACGCGGGGCGCGGGCAGCTTGCCCAGAGTGTAGAGGAGGGTCGTATCGCCCAGCTTGCCCGAACAATCGCCCAGGGCGATGAGCTGGCTGATCTGCCCATCCAGGGCCTTGTCCACCGCGCCCGTGGCCCCGCCGGGCTGGGTCACGCCTTCGAAAAGATTGACGATGAGGATATCCGCTTCGGTTTCGAGAATGTTGCCTTGTTTGATGTCGATTTGCATCGTTGCAAACTCCTGCTATGAAAATAGGATTAGGGAACGCAGATGACGCAGATTGAAACGGATGAACGCAGATAAAAAGAAAAAATCTGTGAAAATCATCTGCGGAAATCTGCGATGCGAAGCATCCGTATCATCTGCGTTCTCATTTTCGTCCGTATCGGCGAGCTTTCACTCGTGACGCCTGCATTGTACTCCTCCTTATGGCGCCATGACAAGCGGGAGAAAGGGCGCTCGCATCTTCGTCAATCGTCCCCTCGCCCGTGAGTGGCGCGTTGTCGTTCCACCTGCTAAAATACCGGGGGCAGTCCCGCCAACCATCCCACCATCGAGGCATTCCTTTGAGCGCCAGCACGTTTTCCTCGCAACGGGTTCAGGCTACGGCGCAGAACCTGACCGCCATCGGGCTGGAGACTCTGGGGTATTTCATCCAGCCAGTGCGCATCCTGCGCGACTATCGGCTTCCCGACCTGCGGTTCGATATGATCGCGGGGCTGACCGTGGCCGCGGTGATGCTGCCGCAGGCCATGGTCTTCGCTTTCATCGCGGGCATGCCGCCGGTGACGGGCCTCTACACGGCCATTCTCGGCTCCATCGTGGCCGCGCTGTGGGGCTCCTCCCGCCAGGCCCAATCGGGCCCCACCAACACCCACTCCCTGCTCACCCTGTCGGTGACCATGACCGTGGCGACGGTGGGCACGCCCGAGTTCCTGGCCGCGGCCGGGCTGCTCACCTTCATGGTGGGCGTGTTTCGGCTGTTGGTGGGCGTCACCCGGCTGGGCGCGCTGGCCAATTTCGTCTCCGACGCGGTGATCGTAGGCTTCACCGCGGGCGCGGGCGTGCTCATCGCCATCAATCAGCTCCCGCCTCTGCTGGGGGTGACGATCCCGCGGGGGAGCGGTTTCACGGGCACGCTGCATCAGGTCGTCGTGCACTATGCGGATATCCACTGGCTGAGCGCGGTCCTGGGCGTCGCCGCCATCCTCATCATCGTCATCCTCACCCGCATCGACAACCGCATTCCCGGCCCTCTCATCGCCATCGTCCTCTCTGCGGCCGCGGTCGCCCTGTTCGGCCTGGAAGCGCACGGCGTCAAGGTCATTGGCGAGCTGCCCAGGGGATTGCCCCCGCTGACCAAACTGCCCCTCACCGACTGGAGCCTGATGCGCCAGCTCTCCACAGGCGCGCTGGCCGTGGGCGCCATCGGCCTGGTCCAGACCACCTCCATCACCCGCTCCATCTCCAGCCTCACCCGGCAGCGGGTGGACAGCAATCAGGAATTCGTGGCCCAAGGCCTGGCCAATATCGCCTCCGCCTTCTTCTCCGGGTTCCTGGTCACCACCTCCTTCAACCGCTCCGCGCTCAACCTGCAATCGGGCGCGCGCACCCAACTGGCCGCGGCTTTCTCGGGCGTGTTCGTGCTGGCGGGGATGCTGCTGCTGGCCCCTTACGCCGCATTCATTCCCACGGCTGCGTTGGCGGGCGTGCTCATGGTCATCGCCTATCGCATGGTGGACTTGCTCGAAATCAAGCGGCTGCTGCACGGCGGCCGGGGCGACGCCCTGATCATGGCCACGACCCTGGTCGCCACCCTGCTGCTGCCGCTGGAGTTCGCGGTGTTGTTGGGCATTGTCATGTCGCTTGGGCGCTATATCCTGCGCACCAGCGCGCCGCAAGTGCTGCCCGTCACGCCCGATCCAGGCTACAAGCATCTGGCCTATCATCCTGGCAAGCCCGAATGCCCGCAACTGGCCGTCATCGAGGTGCGGGGCGACCTCTATTTCGGCGCGGTGGATCATGTGGAGCGCTGGATTCTGGCCCACATGCGCCAGAACCCCGAACAGATCTATCTGCTGTTGCGGATGCAGAATGTGCAGGTCATCGATATCAGCGGCATCCACATGTTGGAATTTTTGCTCGCGGCCTACCGGGAAGCGGGGGGCGATATATATCTGGTCAAGGTGCGGGGGCCTGTCTATGATCGGATGAAGAATCTGGGGTTCGTGGCCCGTCTGGGCGAGGATCATTTCCTGGAGGAGGACGAAGCCATTTCCCACCTCTTCTATCACGTCCTGGACCCGGCCTTCTGCATCTACGAATGCGACGTACGCGTCTTTGCCGAATGCCAGAACCTGCCCCGTCCCACCGAGCATCTGCCCATCCCCCGCGCCCCGTCCCTCGATCTCTCCCTGCCGACCCTCTCCCCCGCCGAACTGTATCACGCGCTGCACAGCGACGATCCGCCGCTGGTGGTGGATGTGCGCGAGCCGCGCGAGTTCCGTCTCAGCCACATTCCCGAAGCCGTCAACGTCCCCCTCTCCCGCATCCTCGAACGCCACGGCGATCTGCCCCGCGACCGCACGCTGGTGCTGGTGGGCCGGACGAGCCGCCGGGCCCGGCGGGCCGCGGTCGCGCTGAAGGAGCTGGGCTTCGAGAAGCTGGTTTTGCTGGAGGGCGGGATGCTGGCCTGGGAGAATGCAGACCTGCTCACCGCGGTGGAGATGACGCCGTGAGCGCGGGGCCGTCATCTTTTGTGAGGAGATTCCCATGACCGGATTTCTGCGACGCAATCTGGGCCTGGACCTGGTGCGCGTAACCGAGGCCACCGCCATTCAGGCGGCCCGCTGGATGGGCCTGGGACGCCGGGAGGAGGCGGATCAGGCCGCCATCGACGCCATGCGCAACGGGCTCAACGCGCTGGACATGAATGGGTATATCGTCATCGGCGAGGAGGCCAAGAGCGGCTTGCATTCGCCTTTGGACAGCGGCAACCGCGTGGGCAATGGTAAAGGCCCGGAGATGGACGTGGTGCTGGACCCTATCGATGGCACGAATCTGCTGGTGCACGGGCGCACGGGCGCGATCTCGGCGGTGGCCGTGGCCCCGCGCGGGGCCATGTGGTCGCCCTATCCTGCGGTCTACATGGAGAAGCTGGTGGTGGATCGGGAGGTGGCCCACGCGCTGGTGAAGGAGGCGCTGGATGCGCCCGCGGCCTGGACCCTGGCCATGATCGCCCGCATCAAGAAGAAGACCATTCGCGATCTGGTGGTGTTCGTGCTGGATCGGCCCCGGCATCAAGAGCTCATCGAGGAGATACGGATGGCGGGGGCGCGGGTGGCGCTGCGGCGGGAGGGGGATATCGCAGGGGCGATTCTGGCTGCGATCCCTGGCAGCGGCATCGACGTGCTCATGGGCGTGGGGGGTGCGGCCGAGGGGGTGATGGCCGCATGCGCGGTGAAGGCGCTGCGGGGGGCTATGCTCGCGCGCATTGCGCCGCAATCGGGGGAGGAGCGGCGGCGGGTGGAGGAGGCGGGCCTGGATATGCGGCGCGTGATGCATCAGGATGAACTCATCCGCGGGGATGACGTGTTCTTCGCGGCCACGGGCGTCACCGAGGGGATGCTGCTGGATGGGGTGCAGTACGCCGGGGGGCTGGCGCACACCCATTCCCTGGTGCTGCGGGCCCGCACCGGCACCCGGCGCATGATCCGGGCGGAACGGCTGCTGGCGGACCTGTTCCGCGAGGAGTAAGACGGGCGTCGTTTGAGAAAGGTCGCCGGGCCGAGGCTGCAACCAGCGTCAAACGTCAACCGCTGGTTGACTGACAAATCTTGAGGCTTTCCTTTCCGACCGTATTCACCGAGTAAACTCGGGCTCTTTAGGCGCTTCGCGCCTGTGGTCGACCTTCGTCGACCTGATTTCCATCATGAACATGGAC
>Ga0256832_1000084_pt1 | contig 56229 bp, 65 predicted proteins | sample 134614metaG_FD_190534 | JGI IMG/M metagenome (GOLD analysis project Ga0256832, IMG submission 190534) | Hydrothermal vent microbial communities from Lau Basin, Pacific Ocean - 134-614 | ecosystem: Environmental > Aquatic > Marine > Hydrothermal vents | place: Pacific Ocean: Lau Basin | collected...
GTGGGATGGCTTTACCGCATGTAGCAATACCGAGTGCTTGATTGCTGTGGCTTCAAAATTAATCATCAAGTCCCACCACCCTCTGCGCCACCGGGCCAGGCTGGGGTTGCTGCTGGTGGCGTTGCTGGCGCTGGCGTGGGGGGTATTCGAATACGGCTTTTCCCGTGCCGGCTACGACAACAGCAGCCTGCATCAGGAACGGGATCAATTACGCGAGCAGCTTGACCGGCAGCAGGAGGAGAACAAGCAACTGCGGGCCCGCATCGCCATGCTGGAGCGGGCCGCCCAGGTGGACAAGCAGGCCTACGCCACCGTGGAGGCGGCGCAAAAACAGTCCCAGGATGAAATGCTGGAGCTGAAGGAAGAGGTGGCTTTTTACCGCGGCATCGTCTCCCCCTCGGAGACCGCCAGTGGCTTGAATATTCCCAGCTTCACGGTGACCAACATCGGTGATGAGGGCGCGTATCGCTTCAAGTTGGTGCTCACCCAGGTGAAGTCCAACGTGCGGGTGGTGAAGGGTTATGCGCGGGTGATCTTTGAGGGAGTTAAGGATGGTGCCCAGGTGCAGCTGAGCCTGAAAGAGGTCTCCGGCGGCGCGCTGGACAAGCTTAAACTGCGCTTCAAGTATTTTCAGAACAACGAGGGCGAGATCGTCTTCCCCAAGGGTTTTTTGCCCTCGCGGGTGCTGGTGGAGGTGGTGCCCAGCGGCAAGGGCGCCACCCGGCTCAAGAAAACCTTTGATTGGTCGGATATTATTTCGTAAGACGTACTGGCGCCAGGCCTGGTTTGGCGTGTAATTTCAGGGTGATTCACAGGAGTCAACACATGTTTTTTGGCAAGAAGAATACCCGGCAGAATTCACAGATCGATTCACTCATCGGCAGCGGCACGGAAATCCACGGTGACGTGCATTTCAAGGACGGCCTGCACATCGATGGCGTGGTCAAGGGTAACGTGGTGGCCGAGGGAGACACCTCCATGCTCACCATGAGCGAGGAGGGGCGCATCGAGGGCGAGGTGCGGGTGCACAACCTGGTGCTCAACGGCGAGGTGAGGGGCGATGTGCACGCCTCGGAACACATCGAACTGGCGCCCGCCGCCCGCGTCACCGGCAATGTGTATTACAACCTCATCGAGATGGCCATGGGCGCCGAGGTGAACGGTAACCTGGTACACAAGGCCGACACGTCTGCCAGTACCGCGACCAGCCTGCCGGAAACCGATGCGGGTCTGGCCGCTGATGGTGGCTAATTCTTGATTAAATCAGTCAGAAATGCTTTACTTTAGCAATTGCTAATATGTCGTGCCAGAGCGCAAAATTGCATTCTGCGCCAGCAGGCATAATGTTTGGAGAGAGTTGTGGGAGTTGGAACGATGAATACAGAAACCGTTGTTACTGAACAGGCTACTGAACAGGCTGCCGATGATCTGCTCAACGTCACACAGAATGCGGTGAACAAGGTCAAGGCGCTCATCGAGGAAGAGGGCAACCCTGATCTGAAGTTGCGGGTGTACGTCACCGGCGGTGGCTGTTCCGGTTTCCAGTACGGCTTTTCCTTCGACGAAAACATCAACGAGGGCGACACCGCCATCGAAAAGGATGGCATAACCTTTCTGGTGGATCCCATGAGCTACCAGTATCTCGTTGGCGCCGAGCTGGACTACCAGGAAGGCCTCATGGGTGCGCAGTTCATGATCAACAACCCCAATGCCAGCACCACCTGCGGCTGCGGTTCGTCGTTTTCTATCTAGGGCCTGTTAACACTAATGCCACCGCCATTCCGGCGGGCAGGCGTTTGCAAAACATTTCAACATCGTTATGCAACATTGTTATGCAACATAAGGGAGGCTTAATGTCTCCCTTTTGTTATGCTAGTGCCTTATCTGAATAGAAAAAACCAGTTTCAGCACGGAGATTCCCCATGAGTGAATACCTGCCCGGCCTGGCCGGTGTGCCAGCCACCAAATCCAATATTTCGGACATCGATGGCGAGAACGGGGTACTCTATTATCGGGGCTATCCCATCGAGCAATTGGCAGAGCACAGCAGTTTCGAGGAGACCACCCTGTTGCTGTTGGACGGCGAGCTACCCACGGCTGATGAACTGGAAGAGTTCGACCAGCAACTACGCAAGGATCGCTGGGTCAAGTACCACATTGAAGAATTGATGAAGGCCCTGCCTTCCACCGGCCATCCCATGGACATGTTGCAGACGGCGGCGGCCAGCCTGGCCATGTTCTATCCGGGCAATGAGTGCCTCACCGGTAAGGATGTCTGTGATGATCTCAACTATGTCCATAACATGACGGTGAAGATCATTGCCCGCATGGGCACCATCGTGGCCATGTGGGAACACCTGCGCAATGGCTACGAGCCTCCCGCGCCCCGCGCCGATCTGAACTATGCCGAGAACTTTCTCTACATGCTCAATCGAGAAGAACCGGATCCCCTGCTGGCGCGCATCATGGACGTTTGTCTGATCTTGCATGCCGAACACACCATTAATGCCTCCACCTTTTCCACCCTGGTGACGGGCTCTACCCTGGCCAGCCCCTACAGTGTCATTGCTGCCGCCATCGGCACCCTGTCCGGGCCCCTGCATGGGGGGGCCAACCAGCGTGTGCTGGAGATGCTCAACGAGATCGGCTCGCCGGACAAGGCCGAGGCCTATGTGGAGCAGAAGCTGGCCAACAAGCAGGTGATCTGGGGCATGGGGCATCGCGAATACAAGACCAAGGATCCACGCGCCACCATCCTGCAAGGCCTGGTGAACGAACTGATGGCGGCGCGAGGTGATGCGGTGAACCCGCTCATGGATATCGCCCTGGCGGTGGAAAAGGCCGCCGAATCCCGTCTGGCCCACAAGGGAGTGTACGCCAATGTGGACTTTTACTCCGGTATTCTCTACAACGAGATGGGGATTCCTGCGGATCAGTTCACGGCCATTTTTGCCATGGCGCGAACCGCCGGCTGGCTGGCCCACTGGCGCGAACAGCTGGGCGACAACCGTATCTTCCGTCCCACCCAGGTTTACACCGGCGAACCGCCGCGGGATTATGTGCCTATAGACCGCAGATAAAAGGGTAAAGTAGAGAAAAGGGTAAAGCGATTGTTTGCTGCAGGGGGTGCTTGTAAGGGCTGATGTTAGCTCTGAGCTAAAATAACCGTCATTCCGGCTCAGGCCGGAATCCAGGCTGCTCGTATCTTGGTGTTACGTGGGAATAACTTTCTGGATTATTCGCTGCGCTCACCCTCCGGGTCGTTTTTGGCGTTCAACACGCCTCGTACTTTTGTACCGGCCTTCGCCGATGGCGAGCTTGATGGTCTTTCCTCTTTTCCCTTTTATCTTTCCCCTGCCGTTCCCGCATAGATTCCCCCCAGCACCACCGACTGCCGGGCCCCGGTGACGGTCGGCAGATTACCCGCCCGACCCGCGAGGGTCTCCCGCGCCAACCAGGCGAAGGCCGCGGCCTCCACCCAGTCCGCGGCCAGTCCCTTTTCATCGCTGACGACCACGGGTATGGGCGCCAGCCTTCGGCCGAGGCGCCGCAGCAGATCGGCATTGCGCGCGCCACCCCCACACACCACCACTTCGGCCGAGTCTGTGGCATGTTCACGAACAGCGTCGGCAATGCTGGCAGCGGTGAGTTCGCTGAGCGTGGCCTGGACGTCGACCTCCGCCAGGGACCGCCCATCGAGAAGGCCTTGCAGCCAGGTCATGTTGAAATGTTCACGCCCGGTGGACTTGGGTGGGGCTAACTGGAAAAAGGGATCGTTGAGCATCTCCCGCAGCAGAGGCTCGGACACCGTGCCGCTGGCGGCCCAGCGACCATCGCGGTCGAAGGCCTGTTGCCGGTGCCGTTGTATCCAGGCGTCCAGCAGCACGTTGCCGGGGCCGGTGTCGAAGCCGCTTGCCGGGGTGTCCGTCGTCCCGGGCAGCAGGGTGACATTGGCCATTCCGCCGATGTTGAGGATCACCCGTGCCTGCCCGTCCGCACCCCAAAAGGCAGCATGGAAGGCAGGGGCGAGGGGCGCCCCCTGGCCGCCGGCGGCCATGTCGCGGCGACGGAAGTCGGCCACGGTGGTGATGCCGCTGAGCTGGGCAATGCTGTTGGGGTCGCCGATCTGCAGGGTGAAGCGCTCATCCGGGCGGTGGCGAAGGGTCTGTCCGTGGCTGCCGATGGCAGTCACCTGCGAGGCGTCCATCTGCGCTTCTTTGAGCAATTGCTGTGCGGCCGCGGCGAAGGATCTGCCCAGGGCGATGTCCGCCTGCCCCAGGCGATCGATCTCGTTGTCGCCCGGGGTGCACAGGGCGTGAAGTTCATCGCGCAGCGCGTCGTCCAACGGGAAATTGATGGCGTGATGGAGGATCGGCCGGTTGCCCTCGAAGCTCACCAGCGCCGCGTCGATGGCGTCGAGGCTGGTGCCGGACATGAGGCCGATGTAGTGCTCCATTCTGTCGCAAGTAACGAGTTGCTAGTATCGAGTGGCTAGGTGTGGGTTTCCCTCGCGCCTCGATACTCGTCACTCGCTCCTGTCATTCAATGCCACGGTGGTGCGTTGCAGTACGTCAAGCAGGGCCACCAGGCTACGGGACTTGTTGAGGAAATCGGCCTTGTATTTTTTCTTGATGGGTGCGGCGTCCGGCAGCTTCACAGTGAGCGGGTTGCGGTGCACGCCGTGGACGCGGAATTCATAATGCAGGTGCGGGCCGGTGGAGCGGCCGGTGCTGCCCACGTAGCCGATAATCTGTCCCTGGCGTACCCGTTTGCCACGGTGGCTGCCGGGTTTGATGCGTGACATGTGCGCGTACAGGGTGCTGTACTTGCCGCCGTGCTGGATGATTACTGTTTTACCGTAACCGCCCTTGCGGCCCACATAAATCATTTTGCCATCGCCGGCGGCCTTGATGGGGGTGCCGCGTGGTGCGGCGTAATCCACGCCGTGGTGGTTCTTGCGTTTTTTCAGGGTGGGGTGGAAGCGGCTGCCGAAGCGGGAACTGATGCGTGTGAAGTCCACCGGGGTGCGCAGGAAGGCCTTGCGCATGCTGCGTCCGTCCGGTGAATAATAATCGGACATGCCGCTGGCGTCGGTGTAGCGCAGGGCGCGGTAGGTTTTGCCGCGATTGACGAATTCTGCAGCGAGGATATTGCCGTCGCGTTTCTTTACTCCATCCAGGTAGAGTTCCTCATAGACCAGGGTGAAGCGGTCGCCCTGGCGGATGTCTAACGCGAAGTCGATATCCCAGCCGAAGATCCCTGCCAGTTCCATGATCAGGTTGTCCGACAGCCCCGCCGCCTGGCCGGCGAGAAACAGTGAAGAGTCGATGACGCCGCTGGCGTTGGTGACGCGGGTCTCCATCTGCCGGGCATCCGTGGCGACGCTGAAGCTGTCGTCATCGTTGCGAGTCACCTTCAGGGTGTTGAGATCATCGATCTGGTATACCAGTTGTTGGAGCTGGCCGCCACGCAGGCCAAGGCGGAATTGCTGGCCCGGCATCAGGCGTTTGAGTTTGGAGGTGGATTTACCACTGCGCATCAGCCGGTCCAGTTCCTGGGGACTCAGGCCCTGACGGGCGAAGATCAGTGCCAGGCTGTCGCCGCGTTTGACCGTGGCGGTTTTCCAGGTGAGGTCGGGGGAGGTGGCCACGGGGGGTGTTTCCTCCCCGGCGGTGTTTCGGTCAGTCGGGATGGCCAGGGGCAGGGTGATGCGGGTCTGCACCACGGGGCCTTCCGTGGGCACCATGTCACTGAGGGTCTGCACATGGGTCTGCACATCGGCCCGGGTGGCCTTGGCGTTATTGGTAATCAGTACAAAGATGCTGACGAGAATGATCAGGCTGGTGGCCAGGCCCATCCAGTGCGCCTTGCGGCCAATAAAACCGGTCTTGTACCCGGGGCCGGCGGGCCGATTGTCCAGCACGGACTTGAAATCCCGTTGCATGACGGGGTTGTGGCTGGTGCTGTGATGGGTGTTGTGACGCATAAATTCAAGCACTAATCCAAGTCTGCGAATGGCTGCGTGGTGTGTGTCCGACTGGTTATATATCGGCCGACAATGGCAGTCAATGAAGAAAAAAGAGTGAAAATTGTGTGACTTAGACTGCCAATCACAGGTTTTTTATATTTTTTGATTCCAAGATGCTTGATGATAAGCCAGTTTTGCCTGTCTTGGCCATGTCATTTGCGCGCGAGCAAGGTATTTTCTGCGCCTCGGCAGACCGGGTTTGCAGGTTAGGCTGGTGTGTTCCACCAGTTCAGGTATCATCCTGGACTCGCCGGGTTGGCCTGGATTGGGTATGGGACGGTTGCTGTGCTGGCTGGCGAAAAAAATGGAATGGATTTTAATAAAAAGTGGGAGCAGATTATGCACAACAGATTGTTTCGTATCACACTTCTTTTGCTCGTTGGATTTTGCGTGGCAGCACCTGCGCAGGCGGTGATGAATCAAAGGGCTGTCGCGGCTGGTGCGTACGACGGCATATTAGTGAAGTTCAAAGCCGGTGTTAGCCAGACACGCATGAACCGCGCCTTCAGTTCCGCGGGTAGCCGGCAGCACCGGGGATTTCGCAGTCGTCTTGTGCGGGGACTGACGCGCGCACAAATTGGCCGGGGTTATACCCTGTCTTCAACATTGCGCCGTCTGCGCAATAACCGCGATGTGGAATTCGCCGAACCAAATTACCTGCTCAGTGCCTATGTGTTACCCAGCGATCCACAGTTTGGTTCGTTATGGGGTTTGCATAACACGGGGCAAACCGGTGGTGTGGCGGATGCCGACATAGATGCACCGGAGGCCTGGGATTTGCAAACCGGCGGCAGTGTCATTGTCGCTGTGGTGGATTCCGGGGTGGATTACAACCACGCCGACCTGGCCGGCAATATCTGGAGTAATACTGCAGAAATTCCCAACAACGGTCGTGATGATGATGGCAATGGTTATGTCGACGACGTGCGCGGCTGGGACTTTGCCAACAACGACAACGATCCCATGGATGACAATAATCATGGCACCCATGTGTCGGGCACCATTGCCGGTCGTGGCAATAATGGCACCGGGGTGGTGGGGGTTAACTGGTCGGCGAGGATTATGCCGCTCAAATTCATGGATAGCACCGGGGTTGGCAGCAGTGCCGATGCCATTGCCGCCATTGATTATGCGGTGGCCAACGGCGCCCGGGTGATTAATGCCAGCTGGGGGGGCGGTAACTTCAGCGCGGCGATGCAGGCGGCCATCAGCGCGGCCAATAATGCGGGCGTGCTGTTCGTCGCGGCGGCGGGCAACAGCAGCAATAACAATGACAATGCCCCCAGCTACCCGGCCGATTACAATCTCCCAAATGTGATTTCCGTGGCGGCAACGGATGATGCCGACACCCTGGCCGGTTTTTCCAACTTCGGCGCCAACAGTGTGGACCTGGGGGCGCCGGGGGTGCGCATCCTGAGCACCGTGCCTGGCAATGCTTATGCCAGCTTTAACGGCACCTCCATGGCGGCGCCGCATGTGACAGGTGTTGCGGCGCTGGTGATCGCCAGCAACCCGGGCATCGGCATCCCTGCGTTGCGCGCGGCCTTGCTGGATAATGTCGATCCGGTTGCTGACCTGGCCGGGCGCACCGTCACCGGTGGCCGGCTGAATGCCTTCAAGGCGCTGGGTGGTGGTGCAACGCCGCCGCCACCGCCGCCACCGGCAGTGGTCAGTGTTACGCCGGGCAACACCAGTGTGGTCTTGGGTGGCAATGTGCAATTCACCGCCACTGGTGGTAGTGCGCCGTATGTGTGGTCGGTGGCCAATCCCACCATTGGCAGCATCAGTGCCAATGGCGTATTCACCGGGCTGGGTCTTGGCTCCACCAGTGTGAATGCCACTGATGCCAACGGGGTACGCAGCAACTCGGCCACGGTGAGTGTGAGCGCGACGACGGTTATTCTCATCTCGCCGAACAGTGCGCAATTGCGTGTGGGTGAGTCACTCACCTTCACGGCCAGTGGAGGCGCCGCACCTTATACTTGGACCAGCAACAGCCCCGGGGTGGCCAGCATTGATTCCAATACCGGTGTGTTGACGGCGCAAGCGGCCGGTGCAACCACTATTACGGTCACCGATAGCGCGGGGGCCTTTGTCAATTCCGGGCCGATCACGGTGACGGCGCCGCCGCCAGTGACGATTGTGGTTACGCCGACCAGTGGCAGTGTGGCGGTGGGTTCAACCCTGAGTTTTAGCGCCACCGGTGGGCGGGCGCCGTACACCTGGCAGGTGAGCAATTCTGCGGTTGCCAGTATTGATGGCAATGGTGTGCTCACCGGTCTTGCCGCGGGCAGTGTGACCGTGACCGCCCGTGATGCCAATGGTGCTACGGGTGTCAGTGGCAGCATTACGGTGACGGCCGCCGCAGGCGGTGGTCGCCGGCATGGCGGGCGACATGGTGGCGGTATGATGGGTCGTGGACGATAGTTTTTTGGTCTGTGGTCATCCACGCAACAGGGGGCTCACGGAGCCCCCTGTTGCATTTAGAGTGAGCTACAGATTGAAATAGGGGCACTATGTGTCGGGCCGGAACAAGGTGGTGCAGTTACGGCCGTTTTCCTTGGATTGGTACAACCCCACGTCCGCTTCGGCGATGAGTTGGGCATAGGCGGCGGTGGTATCGCGCAGCTCTGTCAGCCCAAGGCTGATGTTGACGGTCAGTGATTTCCCATCCGCCTCGATGGGCTCTGCCGCAATGATCTCACGCAGGCGCTCGGCAAGCACGAGTGCGCCTTGTACGTCGGTCTCCGGCAGGATAATGAGGAATTCCTCTCCCCCATAGCGGCCGAGGATGTCGCTGCCCCGTAGCGCCTCGGTGAGTCGCCGTGATACCTCGCGTAATACTTCATCACCGGCCAGGTGGCCATGGATATCGTTGACCTTCTTGAAAAAGTCGATGTCGGTGAGAATCACCGAAAGCTTGTGGTCGTAGCGCCGTGCGCGGGCAAATTCCGTTTCCAGGGCCTCTTCCACGTAGCGGCGGTTGAACAGTTGGGTGAGGCCGTCCTTGTTGCTTAGCTCACGCAACTGGGCAGTGGTTTCCTCCAGCCTGGACTGGTAGATGCTGGTGTCGGTGGCGTCGAACAGGGTGAAGCACACGTACTGCACCTCGCCGTCCCCGTCTTTCACCGGCATCAGGGTACAATCCTGACGCATGCAGTCCACACCACCAGTGACCGGGCGGTTGTGGGCGAATTTGAACAGGTAGGGGCGCTGTTCCCAGGAGGTGAAGGAGAAATTCTTCAGGATCAGCAGGTTTTCGATCTTGCGGTCCAGCCATTTCTGCGGCAGCTCGGGGAAGGCCTCGAACAGGTTCCGGCCCACCACGGTGTCCGCCTTGCGTTCGCTGTGGATCTCCATGAACTGGTTCCATAGCACAATCTCACGTTCGCGATTGATGACGAAGATGCCGACATTGGCGCGGTCGACAATGAAATTGAGGAGCTGATCGGTATCGGGCATGTAGCGGACTGGCTGGGAAAGGCGTCAGATGCCTTCCAGAAATTCGTCGAGGATGCCGCGCAGGGTGTCGATGGCCTCTTCAGTCATGAACATCAACAGATGACATTTGAAGTCGCGGCCTTCCACGGTGAAGTTCACTTCCATTAGCAGGGCATGGGTCCAGGACAACTGTTCCGGTACCAGCACCCGTTCCAGGGGAGTGCGTTCGGCCATCAGTGAGGGAGCGGAGAAACTGAGGTCGGTCTCCAGGGTGTCGGAGATGCCATTGATTACCGCACCCACCAACAGATTACCCACTTCCAGCAGCAACTCCTGTTCAGCGGACTGATCCAGTTCAGTGTCATAACCCATGAGATCGGCCAGATCATCGGCGCCGGCCTGGGCAAACACCACGATGGCTTCGCCACGCAGGGAATTGGCGAAGGCTTGGCGGACGGCGGAGATCTCCGCCTTGGCATCCACCATCTCGGTGACGGTCTTGATCACGTCCTTCACGGTGACCAGTCGGATGCGCGGCACGGACAGCGCCACGAAATTGCCGAGGATGCGCGCCAGTGAATCCCCCGCCTGGCCCATGGCGATATTCACCACTTCCTGCAGGGCGTCGTTCTGGTCTTCGGTGTAGGGTTGCATATTCATGGTGGGGGATAGGGTGCCTGCCTTAGACGAGGCCGTACTCGCGTAATACATTTTCGATATCCGAAGTTTTCACGGGTTTTTTGATGAAGGCCATGGCACCTAGTTTTTTCACTCGCACCTGGGCCTCGGGCTGGATGTCCGCCGAGATCACCACCACGAAGGTATTGAGTTGCTCTTTTTGTAGCTGTTCCAGTACCTGGTAGCCATCCATTACCGGCATGGTGAGATCGAGGAACATCACTTCGGCCTTGCCGTCGCGATAGGCGGCCAGTGCTTCCTCACCGTTCTCGGCCTGGGTGATCTCGATGTCCCATTCTTTCGGCAGGGCCCGAATGACCATTTTGCGGGAAATTTTGGAATCGTCGACGACGGTGACGGGGACGGCCATAAGTGGTTCTTTTCCTTGGGTGAATCAACAGGTCTGCAAGCAGTATCGGCAGCCAGGGCACAGGCTTTAGTGAGAAAAATCAGGAATATAGTGGAACACGGGCATGGGCAGACCGCGATGAATTGATGCGCAACCCAGGTGGAAACCCTCCCCCAGGTCAGCGCGGCGGGCCAGATACGGTATAATCCCCGTCCACTTTGCCATGAATATGAAAAAACGCGGGAAAACAGCACGATGTCAGCAGTAAACCAGGCCCTGGAACAGATCAAGCGCGGTGCCGAGGAGATTCTCGTCGAGGAAGAGCTCAAGACCAAGCTGGCCCGCGGCACGCCGCTGCGTGTCAAGGCCGGCTTCGATCCCACCGCGCCGGACCTGCACCTGGGCCACACCGTGCTCATCAACAAGCTGCGCCAGTTTCAGGATCTGGGTCACGAAGTGCTGTTCCTGATCGGTGATTTCACCGGCATGATCGGCGACCCCACCGGCAAGAACACCACCCGCCCGCCGCTGACCCGCGACGCGGTGATCGAAAATGCCCGCACCTACGAGCAGCAGATCTTCAAGATCCTCGACCCGGAAAAGACCCTGGTGATGTTCAACTCCAGCTGGATGAACGAGATGTCCACCGCCGAACTCATTCAGCTGGCCGCCAAGCACACCGTGGCGCGCATGCTGGAGCGCGACGATTTTTCCAAGCGCTATAAATCCGGCCAGCCCATCGCCATTCACGAATTTTTGTATCCACTGATCCAGGGTTACGACTCGGTGGCCATGTGCGCCGACGTGGAGCTGGGCGGCACCGACCAGAAGTTCAACCTGCTGGTGGGCCGCGAGCTGCAAAAACACTACGGCCAGGAGCAGCAGGTGGTGCTCACCATGCCGCTGCTGGAGGGGCTGGACGGGGTGCAGAAGATGTCCAAGTCCCTGGGCAACTACATCGGCATCGACGAACCGGCGGAGGAGATGTTCGGCAAGCTGATGTCCATTTCCGATGAACTCATGTGGCGCTACTTCGAGTTACTCAGTTTCCGCCCCATGAGTGAGATCGAGGATTTTAAAAAACAGGTGGCGGACGGCGCCAATCCGCGGGACATCAAATTCCTGTTATGCGAGGAGATCATCAGCCGTTTCCACGATAAGGCTGCCGCCGATAAGGCCAAAGCATCCTTCATCGCCCGCTTTCAGAAAGGCGCCATGCCGGATGACATGCCGGAGCTTGAATTAACCGCGCCGGACGGTAGGCTTGCGATTGCAAATTTGTTGCAACAGGCGGGGTTGGTGAAAAGCACCTCCGAGGCCCTGCGCATGATCAAGCAGGGCGCGGTGCGCATCGACGGCGAGCGCATCGAAGATGGCAAGCTGACGATCGCCGCCGGTACGCGGCATGTTTATCAGGTGGGCAAGCGGCGCTTTGCACGGGTGACACTGGTCTGAGTGCCCACCCTACGTGCTGGGGCGAATGTAGGGCATATTTTTTCCCGCGATACGCCCAGATAGCCTCGTGCGCTTCGAGAACGCATTCACTCCTTGGTTTATTTCAAAATCTGCTTATTACGCAAGCAACCTGCCCATTCATTAACCAATTCACTTTTTAAAAACAGTAACTTGCGATTGTTACCCCTTTGACGGTAGTTGAGTGAAATGCTCTACTACTCTCGTTTATCTGTTGTAGTGCGACTTCAGCACAAGGTAATCACAGGAGCGGATTAATGAAAAATCCGCGTATTGTTATTAACGACAAATGGATAAAAAGGGAGTTTCAAATGGATGTAGATAAAACACGGTATCAATCCTTCAGATTCGGTTTGTTGGGCGGCGCATTGTTGTTTGCCTGTGGTGCGGCGTTTGCCCATGATGACAAAAATAACAGTTATACCCTGCAAGGCACCTGCGCCTTTTTACCCGCTGATCGCGCCACGGAATTTCATGGCAATCCTGATCGCTCAAAATTGAACCTGGGTATGGCGGGTAATCAATGGGTGGTTTTTGATCATGTCATGCGCGCCTTCAATGTGTACATCGGTAAGGGTGATGGTACGGAACCGGCACATCGCGCCAATGATGCCAATGGCTTTACCCTGGCAGATCTCAATGACAATGCCAATCGCTATTTCATCGAGTTGATTCCACCGGGACAGATTCGCAAGCAGATCAAATCTGGCTGCATGTTGCTGGGCAATGACGAGGAACGCAATTTTTTGCCGGGGAATCTGCAAGTCGACTTCGATGTGTTCGCTTCCACCAATTACAACCTGATGCAGGACCTGGCCAACAATGGGTTTATCGATGAGGCGGTGCCCTACATCGCCAACCGTCTGGATCTGATGGTGTCCGCTGCCAATGGTACGGGCAATGTGGGCGACATGGCTATCGGTACTACCGATTATCCGGAATTGATGGATGCGGATTTCGAAACCCAGTTCGATATTGCCATGGATCTGTTATCCGGCGACATCGGGGCCTCATCCCTGGATCACATCAATGAAGGCATACACAATGCCGCCAACGGCTATATGAAGAAGGTGGATGCCTATATCAACGGCCATACCGAGGCAGGTACCATGATTTCCATGGAATACCATTTCGGCGATGACTCCTACACTGCCGGTGTCGAAACGCACACGGCCGCGGAGTGGCTGGAGCTTGCCCTGCAGGCGGTGGCCACGCCGCACCCTGATTCACCCAGTGCGGCACGGCTGCTGAGTGGGGATGCGGGTGAAAACCACAGCTCCCATGATCTGGTGGACAATGGCTGCGGCACGGCGGCAGACCTGGTGTTTTGTGAATACGCAGTGCTCAACAAGTTCAACACCCACGAGTCACGGGTGCATCATGTGGAAACGCCTAACGGGATAACCAATCAGCCGGGTTTTGTGCCAGTGGACGTGGGCTTTGTATGGATTACCGAGTTGGCTTTCCAGATTAACGCAGGCAATACGGCGGTGACCGGCATGTCGGGTTCCACCATCGGGAATCTGGGTATTCCCAATACCAACGGGGTGAATGCAGACAAGATTTATTCCCTGGCCTTGTTGGCCACCTCGGAGAATGAGAAACGTGGTCGTCAGTTCATCGAGTTTTTGCGCAGTCCCGAAGGTCAGGCGGTGTACACTGCCGGTGGTTTCACGGGGCTGAGCGATGCGCAATTGGAGGGTGGTAAGTGTTACGCCAGGCCGGTGGCCGGTGTGTCCGTGGCCACGGATCGCATGGGTGACGGTTCCTGTGATGACTGGTTGAAAAACGACTGAAGTTGTCGGCTGAGTTGTTGTTTCAGGCGGGCGCGCATGGCGCGTCCGCCTTTGTTATTGGTTTGATGGCGTCGGTCAGCTGATGTCCATATCGTCCAGCAGCGCCATCAACCTTTCCAGCCGCTGCAGCGGATCGTCCAGCTGCAGGAAGTATTGTTTCTGTTCCAGGCGGATGGGCAGCAGTTCCGCCAGCCGGCTGCTCACCCAGCTGGCGTCGTCGTAGTGTTTTTCCATCTTGATGAAGGGGTAGCCCAGTTGTTCCAGTTGCGCGCGCAGGGTGTCCGCGGCGGTGGTGAATTGTTTTGGCAGGGGACAGGCGGGCTCATTGTCCAGCAGGCTGACCTCGGCCAGGGTCAGCTGGTTGGCCTGGATCTCCTGGGAGAGGATGCGAAAGCGTTGCTGGCCGTGGGCGGTGATGCCCAGCAGACCGTCGGCCTGCTGGTTGAAATAGCAGATGTTGCTGAGGGTGCCGATCTCGTAGGTGTCGGCGGCCTTGCCCACTTCCGAGCCTTCGCGGATCAGACAGACACCGAAGCCCCGGTCCTGTTTCATGCAGTCGCTGATCATGTCCAGGTAGCGCGGCTCGAAGATGCGCAGCGGCAGGGTGCCGCCGGGAAACAATACGGCATGCAGCGGGAACAGGGGGATGGTGAGAGTACTCATGTGTGGTGTTCGCCCCAACGTGGTAGCAGCGTGTGTTCGATGCGCAGGTGATCCAGGATGCGCGCCACCACGAAGTCTATCAGTTCATCCAGGTCCTGGGGGCGGTGATAAAAGCCCGGGCTGGCGGGCATGATAACGACGCCCTCGCGGGACAACTTGAGCATGTTTTCCAGGTGGATGCTGGACACCGGCATCTCGCGGTGCAGCAGAATCAGCTGGCGACGTTCCTTGAGCATCACGTCGGCGGCGCGCTCGATGAGGTCGCGGCTGGCGCCCTGGGCGATGGCGGACAGGGTGGCCGAGGAACAGGGGCAGACCACCATGGCGCGGGCGGTGTTGGAGCCGCTGGCCAGGGGTGACATCCACTGCTCGCGGCCGAATACCTGCAGCTGATTTTCAGCGGCGTCGAAATACTCACTGAGGAAAATCTGCTGTTCCTCGGCGCGCCCCGGCAGGTCTACGTCGGTCTCCGTGGCGATCACCACCTGCGCCGGTTGCGAGATCATCAGGCTGACCTGGGCGCCGGCATCCAGCAGACAGCCCAGCAATCGTAATCCGTATTGCGCGCCGGAGGCGCCGGTGAGGGCAAGTGTTATCGACGTTACTTCTTCAGTATTCATTTTTTTCATTGAGTGCGTGGCGCTGTGGGTTTTAGCATGTCAGAGAAAAGATAAAAGGGGAAAGATAAAAGAAAAACCGTGGATGAATTTACTTTCATCTTTCCCCTTTTATCTTTTCTCTGCCTCTCAAAGAGGCTAGCAGTTTTTCGTGTAGGTTCCCAAACGCCCCATTGCTCATAATCAGCACGTGGTCGCCACTGCGCGCCATCTGCGCGATATGTGCGGCCAGGGTATCGATGTCCTCGAATACCTGCGACGTGTCCAGTGCTGCGGTGACCTGCTCGAGATTCCAGTCCAGCCCGGCGGGCTGGTAGAGCAGCACCGTATCGGCCGCGGCCAGCGAGGGCCCCAGGGTGTCCTGGTGAATGCCCAGGCGCATGGTGTTGGAACGGGGTTCCAGCACGGCGATGATGCGCGCCTCGCCCACCTTGGCCCGCAGACCGGCGAGGGTGGTCTGGATGGCGGTGGGGTGATGGGCAAAGTCGTCGTACACGGTGACGCCGCCGATCTCGCCGCGGATCTCCATGCGCCGTTTCGGGCTCTGAAATTTTCCCAGCGCCTCGATGGCATGTTTTGTGGGCACCCCGGCGTGGCGCGCCGCGGCGATGGCGGCCAGGGCATTGTTGACGTTGTGCTGGCCCAGGGAATCCCAGTGCACCGTGCCCTGTGACTGGCCGGCGAAAAACACCTCGAAGACACTGCCGTCTTTGTTGATGAGCTTTGCGTGCCAGCCTGTGCCGCCGGCCTGGGCGTCGATGGACTCCAGCGGTGTCCAGCGGCCCATGGCCAGTACCTGTTGAATGTGTGCATCGGCCCCGGGGGCGATGATCAGCCCGTTGCCCGGCACGGTGCGCACCAAGTGGTGGAACTGGCGCTCGATGGCCGCGATGTCGGGAAAGATGTCGGCATGGTCGTATTCCAGGTTGTTGAGGATCACCGTGCGCGGCCGGTAGTGGACGAACTTGGAACGCTTGTCGAAAAATGCGGTGTCGTATTCGTCCGCCTCCACCACGAAGAAGGGTGCGTTGCCGGCGCGCGCCGAGAGACCGAAATTGCGCGGCACGCCGCCGATCAAAAAGCCCGGCGTCAGCCCGGCGTCTTCCAGGATCCACGCCAGCATGGCGGCGGTGGTGGTCTTGCCGTGGGTGCCGGCCACCGCCAGTACCCAGCGGTCTTTCAGCAGGTAATCGGCGAGAAAGGCGGGGCCGGAGGTGTAGGGCAGGTTGCGCTCCAGCACGTGTTCCACCGCCGGGTTGCCGCGCGACATCGCGTTGCCGATGACCACCAGATCGGGGGTTGCGTTGAATTGCGCGGGATCAAAATCCTCGGTGAGGGTGATGCCGGCATCGGCCAGTTGGGTGCTCATGGGGGGGTAGACGTTTTCGTCTGCACCGCTGACCTCAAAGCCCAGCTCCCGCGCCAGCAGCGCGATGCCGCCCATGAAGGTGCCGCAGATACCGAGGATGTGGATGTGCATCGGCGGCTTTCTCAACCCGTGGCCGTGCTGGCGATTTGCAGCGCCACCATGACGCGGATGGAGGTGTAGATATACAGCAGTGCCACGCCGGTGCCCACCCATAGGGGGACGTCAATGGCGTGACGCAGAATGTGGCCGATAACGCCAATGTTCCAGACGATGAGCGCCAGCAGCAACAGTGACAGGGGGCTGGACTCGTTGGCGCCGAGACTATGCAGATAGGCCACAAGAGGCCAGCCCATGAGTTCGAACAGGGTACCGGTGGTGGCGAAGGCAGTGACGGTCTGCACCAGGCGGCCCTTGTAATTGCGGATCCACAGGGCGAGCCAGGCCAGGCCCACCAGTAAGACGGTGTCCACTCCGGCGGAGAGCAGGGCCAGGCCGATGCTCTGGTCTTGCATGGCCACACCCAGACCCACCAGCAGATAGGTGCCGACGCTGAGCAGCATCAGCAGCCGTGAAAAGGGCAGATCCTGGGGGCCGGCGCGCAGGCGCATGATGTCTAAAATCAGATTCAGCAGTGCGCTCATGGTGTTGGTCGTATCAAGTTAGGGCCGGGCATGAAATAATGAACGCCATCATAACGCGAGCGGTGTGCTTATCGGTAGTCGCGCGACGTTTTTACTTTTTGCCGGTACGCGTTGCAACGCCGCGCTGCCAAACAGAGGCCCCACACCATGGCTGATCTCCCGGAAAAAACCCAGTTTATTGACACGGAAAAAGGACTCGCCACGCTGTGTGAGCAATTACGCGGCCAGCCGGTGCTGGCCCTGGATACTGAATTCCTGCGCGAAAAGACCTACTACGCCCAGTTATGCCTGTTGCAGGTGGCCGCCGAGGGGGTGCTTGCCTGCGTCGATCCATTGGCTGTGGATCTCGAACCGTTGCTGGAGATCATCTACGACCCGCAGGTGACCAAGGTGATGCACAGTGCGCGGCAGGACATGGAGATCTTTTTCGACCTGCGCGGTGATGTGCCGCGGCCTTTGTTCGACACCCAGATCGCCGCCACCCTGATGGGCTTCGGTGAGCAGGTGGGTTATGCCAATCTGGTGCAGAAGATGCTGGGCGTGACCCTGGACAAGGGCGCCACGCGCACCGACTGGAGCCAGCGGCCGTTGGATGCCGAGCAGATCGACTACGCTGCCGATGATGTGCGCTACCTGTTCACCGTCTACCATCGGCAGGTGGAGATCCTTGGTGAGAAGGGACGTTTGGAATGGCTACAGGCGGACTTCGACGAAATGAGTGACCGCAGCACCTATGCCCCCGCCCCGGCCAGTCTGTGGAAGCGGGTGCGTGGGGCGCAGAAACTCTCCTCGGCGCAATTGGCCATCCTGCGCGGCCTGGCGGTGTGGCGCGAGGAACGGGCCCAGGCCAGCAACCGGCCGCGGCGCTGGATTCTCAAGGACGAGGTGATGGTGGACATCGCCCGCCGGGCGCCAGACCAATTGAGCGGCCTGGCGAAGATCCGCGGCATCGAGGAGCGCCTGCTCAAGCGCCACGGCGAGGCCCTGCTGCAGGTAATTGCCGAGGCGCGGGCCTCGGATCCTGCCGGTTGGCCGCAAAAACCCCAGGGTCGGCGCCTGAATCCCGAGCAGGAGGCGGTGGTGGATATGCTCATGGCCGTGTTGCGCCTGCGAGGCCTTGCGCATGATGTCAGTCCCGCGTTGCTGGCCGGCCGCAAACAGGTAGAGGCCCTGGTGGCGGGGGATACTGACCTGCCGGTGCTGCATGGCTGGCGCGCTGAGCTGGTGGGTCACGACCTGCAGGCGGTGCTGGCAGGAGAAAAGGTGTTGCGGGTGGTTCAAGGGAGGGTAGAGGTCAGTGGCGGTGTTGTGGATGGCTAACGGGCGCAGGTCCTGATGGCACGGGTATTTCGGCGACGCTTCCCCTGGCGGGAGAACAACCGCTTCCGGTTATTGGTGAATGGAGGAGAGATTTTTCCCGCCATGCTGGAAAAGATTGCGGAAGCGAACAGCCAGATACTACTGGAGATGTATCTGGTGGAGTCGGGTCGTTTGCTGGATCGTTTTATAGAAGCCTTTGCCGCCGCTGTGCAGCGCGGCGTGAATGTCTACTTATTGTTTGATGATTTCGGCTCCCGGGGATTGTCGGAACAAGACCGCCAGCGCATGCGTCAGGCCGGGATGTTTCTGGCAATGTACAATCCGTTGCATTATGGCCGCTTGCGCCGCAGCCTGTTTCGCGACCATCGTAAATTGCTGGTGGTGGATGGCAGGGTGGCCTTCGTCAGCGGTGTGGGTTTGACCGATGAATTTGATCCGCTCAGCTGCCCTGAAGATTTCTGGCACGATGTGGCGGTGCAGGCACAAGGCCCCGTGCTCAGGGACTGGCAGATTATTTTTCAGGCCAACTGGCATTACTGGGCGCGACAATCGCTGCCAGAGGTAAAGCCGCCAGAAATGCAATTACTGAGCGATAAACAGATGGTGCCGGCCGATGCTTTCCATCAGAAGGGGCGGGTGAGCGGTGGGCGTTATTTTGGCGCCGCCGGCATTCAGCGCTCATTTGTCAAGCATGCTCGCCATGCCACTGAGCGGGTGTGGATGATGACAGCTTATTTCGTGCCTCCGCGAAGCTTGTTGCGCGCCTTGCGCAATGCGGCGCGCCACGGAGTGGATGTGCGCCTGGTCTTGCCTGGCCCGAAGACGGACCACCCTGCTGTGCGTTATGCCGGTCATCGCTTTTACTATTCGCTGTTACGTGCTGGTGTGCGTATTTATGAATATCAGCCGCGCTTCGTGCATGCCAAGGTGATGTTGTGTGATGACTGGGTATCGCTGGGTTCCTGTAATGCGGATCGCTGGAACCTGCGTTGGAACCTGGAGGCCAATCAGGAAGTGCTGGCGGAAGAATTCGCACTGCGGGTGCGGGCATTGTTTATGGAGGATATGGCGCAGAGCAAGGAGTGCCATATTCAGGATTGGCAGCGGCGTCCATCTTATTGGCGTGTGAGCGAATGGTTCTGGGGAAATGTCGCCCAGTGGCTGGATACCCTCAGCGTGCGCCTGCGGCGGAAGAGAAAGTGACGGGGCATGCATCCGGGGTGTAAGTGTCGAGTGGCGGGTGTCCCTGGACTCGAAACTCCCCCGCTGTTTTTTCCTGGTTCCTACAAACTTAAGCTCCTAGAAACGTGAATACTCCACCGGCTAAAGCCGGTGACTTGGTGTTACGGCTAAAAGCCGGATTGATCGGCCATGCTACCGATTGTCCCCTCTCCCAAGACTGGGAGAGGGTTAGGGTGAGGGTTCAAGTTTCAACCTCGGAGCATGCTCACCCCTCACCCCGTCCCTCTCCCCTCAAGGGGAGAGGGTGTAAAAGCAACGATGCCGCCTAAAGGCGTGGGATTTACAAATCCCCTATCAAAGACATTAAACTTAGTGCAGTGTGTGCGGCAGGGCCAGGGTGAAGGCGGGAATGTCGGCGTCAAAGGCCTGGCCATTGTCGGTGACCATTTGATAGCTGCCGCGCATGCTGCCCACCGGGGTCTCCAGCACAGTGCCGCTGGTGTATTCAAAACTTTCTCCGGGGCGCAGGTAGGGCTTCTCGCCCACCACACCTTCGCCATGCACTTCCTGTACGTTGCCATTGGCATCGGTGATGATCCAGTGACGGGTCATGAGTTTGGCGGCCACCTTGCCAGCATTGTGGATGGTGATGTTGTAAGCGAACACGTAGCGCTCGTCTTCCGGCGAGGATTGCTCAGCCAGATAATTGGTTTTCACGCCTACTTCGATGCGGGCCTGTCCGGTTTCTTTAGCTTGACTCATGTGCTGATTTCTCGTGGCGAAAACCGCCGGAAGGGCGGTTGTTGATGCTGCGCATTATACGCCTATTTACGACAACAATTTATGGTGATTGTTCTTTTGTCGATGGTTCTTTTGCTGATGATGCACTCACCTCGGGGGTGTCATTGTCCAGGGGTTTGGCGGGTTTGGGGGCGTGCAGGCTTTCCTTTGGCGCATCACGCAGTTTGAGGATCACCCCGCCGGGCTGCCGCGCCAGGGTGATGGTGGCGCTGGTGATCTCGCGGAAGTTGCGCGCCAGCTGGCTGTTATCCGGATCGTTGTGATTGAAGATGATGTGGGTGAGGCCTTTCATCATGGCCAGTTGCTGCTCACCGTTTTTGGCCGCCGGCGGCAGGGGCAGGACATCAGCCCGCACCACCAGCATGGTGCGGGCGGGCCACTGGCTGGCGGCGAGGAAGTGTTTGTCAGGATCCGTTGCCTCGGGGATCAGGGCCTGGATCAGCTCATCGCTGGGCGATAGCAGGCCGCTTTCGATGCGCAGGGCATGGGCCTTGTCACCCTGCATGAACAGGGTGGCGGTAACCAGCAGGGCGGCCATCACCAGGCCCCGCTGGCCGACGAAGCCCGTGTGTTTGCCCAACATCACATTGGCGCGGATCAACAGGGGGGTTCCGCAGTAGAGAATGAGCACCAGGGCGACAAAGGCCCAGTTGACATCGGCCACCAACAGGCCGATGAGCAGGCCAAGCAGCAGGCTGGTGCCGAACAGGTCGGCAAGCAGGGTGCGGGCCTGCTTGAGCAGGATCAGGGCCAAGACGGCGGCGGCGATGATACCGGGGATGGGGCTGATGTCCTTTACCAGGGTGGCCCCCAGGCCCTGCAACATGAGACTCAGTGACAGGAAGGGATTACTCATCCATTGCAGGGCGATCCAGCCGGTCTGCATGGCGAGAATGATGCCGGTGGCGATGCCGATGCCGATCCATACCTGGTTTCTCTGACGGGGTGATTTGGGGGTTTTGTACCAGCTCCAGGCCAGGGCCAGGGGATAGGCCAGGCCCATGGGGTGCAGGGTGACGGCGATGGCCACCAGCAGCAGCTGGATAAAGTACAGGCTGCTGATAACGTGCTCCGAGGCGCGGTATTTGCGGTCCAGTATCCAGCCCAGGCCGAAGGCAGCGATGAGATAGGGGCCGACATCCATGTGGTCCGCCAGGCCGATGACCCCGGGAGCAATGAGCAGCAGGCCGGTGGCGATGAGCGCCGTTTCGTCACCGTATTGCGGGTCACGCTGGCGGGCCCAGCGATAGAGCAGCATGGCCGCACCAAAGGTGACGATGAGCGAAAACACTTTGGCGGCGAGGATGCTGCCGGACCAGTACAGGCCCAGGGGGATGAACAACAGGGCGCGGAAATCCGGTCCGCCATAGGTGGTCACCGGATTGACTACCTGATCCACCACCGACCAGTTGAGCAGTAACGCCATGGCGGCCCCCTCATCCAGCCCGAAGGGGGTGAGGTTGATTAGGCCGAAGCCGAGAATGGCGCCGCCCCAGGCGAGTAACAGCAGGTAGGCCCAGGCTTTGGACGGGATTTTTTCCAGCAAGGATTTGGACATCGGTCTTTACTCTGTAACTCGGCAGCGCCTGCGGCGAGGCGCTGCAAAGCCGGTAATTTTACATGATCTGGGGGAGGGCGGGAAATGGCCGGGGGATGACCGGAGATCAGAGTCACCAGCGGGTGGCCCGCCGCCGGGCCTGTCTGCCCCCACGACCCGGGTCATTTGCGGAGGGGAGTTGAGACAGGTTTCGTTGCGAAAATTTGCCGGCGGTTATTCGCACTCCTTGAAGATGCGCGCCGTGCAGGTTTCACAGATATCCTTGTCCAGCTTTTGGTAAATCCCGTGAATTGCTTCGTTCCTGCTGTCGAAGAAATGGTCGTTGCCGATTTCTTTGACGAAGTAGGTCTTGGCGACGAATTCATACACCCTGGATTTCAGGCCGGTGAAGTACAGGCCGCCGCCGAGCTTTTGCAGACGTTTGCCTTCGTTGATGAGCATTTCCGCGCCGCTGAGATCGATAAAGTTGATGCCGCTGGCATCGATGAGGATGTGCGAGATATTTTGATTCTCGACGATGTTGTGAATGGTTTCCTGGATATGGTTCAGGGAACCAAAATAAATCGACATGTCAATGCGGATGATCTTCAGCTGCGGGCACTGGTTGAGGGGCTTCTTGTTGATATTGATGAGAGGGCGCTTGGGGTCATCGACATCGACGCTCAGGGTGGGGATTTCCGGGTTTGATGTGCGGGCAAGAAACAGCACGAGTGACAGCAACACGCCGAGGTAAATCGCAAACTCCAGTTCCAGGAGCAGGGTAGAGAAAAAGGTCACTAGCAGCACGGCGGTTTCAGATTTGCTGTTCTTCAACACATTCTTGATGTGATGAAAATCGATCAGGTTATAGGCCACAATGAGAATCACCCCGCCCATGGCCGCCACCGGCAGATAGGCCGTGAGAGGGGCAATGAGCAGTACCGTAAGCATCAAAAAGATCGCCGCAAAGATGGCCGACATGGGGGTTTTTGCGCCTGCCGCATAATTAATGCCCGAGCGGGTGAACGAACCCGAGCCGGCATAACTGGAAAAGAAACTGCCGACCATGTTGGACAGGCCCTGACCGATGAATTCCTGGTTGGAATTGATGCGCTGGTTTGATTTTGTTGCTATGGCGCGGCTGATGGAGACCGCTTCGATCAGACCCAGCAGGGCAACGGCAAAGGCCTCGGGGGCGAGCATTTGAATGGTGGGGAAGGAAAAATCCGGCATTGACAGGGGCGGCAGATGGGCGGGTATTTCACCCACCAGCTCGACACCATGTGACTCGCCATTGAGCAAGATTGCGATGATGCTTCCGGCCACCAGGCCCACCAGCAGGTAGGGAATTTTTGGCGCCAGTTTTTTTGTCAGCACGGCGATCAGCAGGGTGCCGGCGGCCACTGTAAAAATGTACAGATTAACGCTGTCTACACCGTTCCAGACATCGACCCAGGTATGGAAAAAAGATTCACCCTTGGGGATGGGGATACCCAGAACATGCTTCATCTGGCTGGTGGCGATGAGGATGGATGCACCGGCAGTAAAGCCGATAATCACTGTGTGTGAGACGAAATTTACCAGTACGCCCAGTTTGGCCAGACCGAAACCCAATTGGTAGGCGCCAGCGAGAAAGGTCAGTGTGAGCGCCAATTGAATGAATTCCGGCGTGCCGGGGTCGGCATGATGACTGACGGCGGAAAATACCACGATGGAAATGGCGGTGGTGGGGCCGGAAATCAAGTGATAGGACGAGCCGAACAAGGCGGCGATAATGGGTGTCACCATCGCGGTGTATAAACCATATTCCGGCGGCAGGCCGGCGATGGAGGCAAAGGCGACGCCCTGCGGCAGGACGATGATGGCGCCGGTGAATCCGGCGATGCTGTCCGCCTTCAGGGTAGCGGGGGTGACCAGTTTGAACCACTGTAAAAAGGGAAAAAATCGTGCCAGTGTCATACCGTTTCTCTAGGAATGAAGTTCGTCAATGTGCAGGGAAAGAACAAGCTAAGCAGCATAGCCTACGAATACCCTCCCGGTGAATAGGGCAAGGGTGTGATAGACAATAAGCCGGTGCAGGCAGTACTATCCATCGTCTGCGTTTTGTCTTCATCATCATCGGTACCATCTTCATGCGTGAAACCATGCCATGAACCGTTGCTTATCAGGAATACTTTAATGGCCTATAAAATTTTTATCGGCATGCTGATGTTCTCCCTGCAGGCGGCGTTCGCTGAACCCTTTCCCCTGACCATTATCGAGCCCTTTGATGAGGGGAAGATCGTGATGTATGTTGCCGAAAGCGATATCGAACAATCGCCGGCCTGGCTGCCGGGGGAGGGTGCACCACCCCTGAGTATCGAGAATCTCATTAAGGCCATTGAGAAGTACCGCGCCGGCATGCCCAGGTTGGCCGAAGACACTGTCCACGAAATTGCGCTGAAGCCGATCTGGCATCATGAAAAACAACATCGCTGGTATTATCTGGTGCAAATGAAGAGCGCCGAGGGGCACGGTCACCGGCATTACCTTGCGGTGTTGATGAGCGGTAAGATTATCTCTGCCATCAAGGAACCGGAAGCCTATAAATAGACAACCATCCGAGCGTTTTTTTACTCTATGGGTGTTGGCTCGAGGATCTGATTGTGTGCTGATCCACTTTCATGGTGCAGGGTCTGTTTGGTGTCTATTTCAATTCCAGGTGCAGCATTTTGCCACCGGTTTCTTCCGCCAGTTTTTTGTAGTGCCAGGTGGTGTCGGGATTGTCTCGTCCCAGGGGCAGGGTGAATACCGGGCTGGGAATGTTGAAGTAATGGATGCGGTCTGCGGGGGGCTCGTCACCGATGAGCAGGTAGGCGCCGGGGGCCGGTGCATGTTCGGCAGCGTATTTGAAGGCGTGACCGATGGTCTCGTTGGCACCGACGAAGGGGGCGCCTTCGATGAGCCGGTCGAAGATTTCACCCATGGTGCCGCGGTAGGTGTCAGCCTTGCCGTCGGAGAACCAGGTGAGGGCATCGAGTTTTTTGCCAGAGCGAATGATGATGATGCGCAGTATGGGTACCAGGAATTCGCTCACTCCGTGCATGGAGCCGGTGGCATCGATGAGCAGGTGCAGGCTGTCGCCTGGCAGGTCACGCAGGCCTTTGACGAAGACATCGAAATCCTTGCGATTTTTCCCCTGGGCCATGCCGGAAGCGGCCAGTGCCTTTTCCATTTGTTCGTTGGTGGTGAGGCTGGCCATGGCGTCCATGCTGGCCATCAGGCGTTCGCGCTCGGCCTGGGCCCGGTCGAGGTCAGCCTGCAGGTGTTTGATGGCGTCCTTGAGCCGGGGCGCCTGGTATTGCTCGGCCATGCGCGCGGTGATGAGGATGGTGACCAGCAGGAAAATGAAGGTGGCGAGCATCAGCAGGGCGATGTCGGAGAACATCTCGTAGATATTGGGTGGATTTGAGCGGCGTTTTCTGCGCATGGTTGACGGCTATTTTTTGTTCTTGGCCCCGAACAGGTAGCCGATGATGCCGCGTTCGGCCTGACGCAGCTTGATCTCCAGCGCCAGGGTTTTGATATGGGCTTGGCGCAGGCGCACCATCTCCCGCAGTTTGTCGATTTCCATGTCCTGGCCAGGGTGTTTTACCTCGGTGGCGAATTCACGCATGGCTTCACGAGTGTTGACCAGCAGGGTGTGCAGTCCCTCGATATTGCGGCGCATGGTGTCGATCTCGGCGTTGATGAGGTGCAGATCCCGTTCCAGGGAGGGCTTCAGATCCGAGGAGCAATACACCAGGCAGGTGCGGGTGAGGCTGTCTTCCAGGCTTTCCACGCCGTTTTCATCGATGTGGGCGAAGATGCGCAACAACACGCCCCCCAGTACCGCACCCAGCAGGGTGGTGTAAAATGCCGTGCCCATGCCGCTCATGGCGCCGCGTAGACCGGCGAGCAGCTGGGCCTGATCCTGGCCCAGGGCGTCCAGGGAGGAAGTGAGGCCGGTCAGCGTCAGGGTCAGGCCAGCCACGGTGCCGATGAGACCCAGGGTGATCAGCAGGTTGCCGATGATCTCCAGGGCGTGGGCGAAGCGCTGATAAATGGAGAATTCCACGTCCACCAGGGCCTCGATGTTCAGTTCCCCGTTGTTTTCCACGATGGTGCGCAGGGAGCGGAAAAACTCTGCCACACAGCCCTTTTTATTGGCCTGTTCGATGCCCAGCCAGCCGTCGCGCTTGGCGATGGCTTCCAGTTCGTCCACCTTGATGGATTCGAAGGTGAGCAGGATGGTGAGCACGAAGCTGGTAATCACCCCCAGGGCGAACAGCGAGATGATTGCCCAGGTGATGCGGCTGGGGTCGTTCTGCACAAAGGCGAAGACTTCTGTGTCCTGGTAGAGCCCCAGATAGATGACGATGGCGGCTGCAGCCCATGCAATCCACAGGACCAGAGCCCGGTATCCTCGTTGTACCATAGTATGACTAACTCGATTATTTTCAGGGTGTTGGCAGACCGTGGGCTCTTGAGGGCGACCCACGGTGGTGGCTGCTTTGGCCTCAAGTATGTTGTGGCAATGAATGGAGGTCAAACCCGGAACGGGGGCGGCGCAGGGAAAATGAGTGACTGTTTGCCGGTTTAGGTTGCGGCACCGGCGCCATAACCTAATAAAATGCTTGGTTAAATTTGGGTGTCCTGGCGCTGGTAAGTTGTGGGAAACGTGATATATACTGGCCGCCGTTTGCTTGTCCGGCTGCGGGAAACCGTGTTATATACATGGCCGGAATTCCGAAACTCTGTTTTTGTGTAGTCATTTGGGAGGGGAGTAACATGGGTATTGATGCAACTATTGGACTTGTCTATATCGTGGTAACTATCGTGTCTTTCGCTGTCGCCGGGATGATGATGAAAAGAGGCAGCTGATTTATTCCAATCGTTTGCGTGGCCCTGGCCGCAGTTTGTTTGTGAACAGGGGTATGTGATGACGGGATTTGCAGGAAACGGCTGAGTGGGTAGTAGGCAAGCCCAGCGATTAGCAGGCCAGAGCAGGTTGGGGATAGAACAAAGGCGCAAGCCGGGCAAAACAAGAATCATATTGCTTATTACGAATTAACAAATTAGGTTGGGAGGGAGTGTTCTTATGCATCTCATAACAAAAGTATCAGCAGTCGCGACACTGTTCGCCGCATCTGCGGCGTTTGCCTCGGGCGGGAGCCACGGCATTCACGGTAATATCGAAAACGGCAAAAACATCTTCATGAACGGCAAGGGCGATGTACCTGCCTGTAACAGTTGTCATGGTCAGGATGGCATGGGTGACGACGCCATGGGCACGCCCCGCTTGGCGGGACAGGGCTACGTGTTTCTGGTAAAGCAGCTGGAAGATTTTGCCGCTGACAAGCGCATGGATACCACCATGTTTATCATGAATACCAACGCCAAGGGGCTGAGCCCGGAGGATCGTCGGGATGTTGCGGCTTATGCCGCCAGCCTGAGCAAGGAATTGGTGTCTTCCGATATGAAACAGGTGAAGGAGCTGGGAAATCCTGTGGGTGTGCGTCACCTGGGCAAGTCCATTGTGATGTATGGCGCCACGGATCGCGGTATTCCTTCCTGTTATTCCTGTCATAGTTTCAACGGACGAGGCGCCGCACCGGTGTATCCCATGATCGGTGGACAGAAATACGTGTACCTGATCAATCAGCTGAAAAAATGGCGTGATGGCAGCCGTGCCAATGATCCCATGGGTCAGATGCGTGCCGTGGCCAAAAACATGACCGATGACGATATCCACAATGTGGCTACCTATCTCACGTCTGCTCCGCGAACCACTATGGGTAATTCCCGGGTGCCGGATGACTACCCTCATGAATGATGTCTGATCCTCGACGGGTATGAAAAAAGGGCGGTTTTCACCGCCCTTTTTTTATCTGCTGTTTTTGTGTTCATGCAGTTTTCTCCTCTCTGCGGTTTTCTGGTAGAATCCTCTGGCCAAGATGGTTTCGGTCTGTGGTTTTGCCTGCCGAGTTATTCCGTCAATCCCTGTATCGCAGCACGCCTCCCGGAAGGGCTGGAAGACGTCATATGTCAAATCAGAAGCAGATATTAAAAAGCGGCGAAAAGATTCTTTTCGGAATCGTTGCCGTGTTTATTGGTCTTGCGGTGGTTGCCTATGCGGCCCTGGAGGTGTATCGCACCTCGCGTCCCGAACCCATGTTTGCGAACAAGACTCATTATGATTTTTCCGAGGAGGGACAGGTGGGCTCCGCACTTTTCCGCAAATCCGGCTGTACAGCATGTCATCGCGCCTTGCGAAATGGCACCAATATGGGTTTGTCACTGGATGGCGTAGGCTCAGTTCGCAGTCTGGAGTGGTTGGTCGACTTTTTGGCCAACCCAGAGAAAACATACGGGGCGAAGACCTTCGATCACGGTGCTCCACCCAAGGAGGCGGCCTATGTGGCTCAGTTGCCGGAAAAGGACCGTCACGCCATTGCGGTGTTTATCTCTGAATTGAAATCCGAGCAGGGTTCATCTTCGGCAGCCATGCCGCCGGAAGGACGCTCGGATTTTATTGATAACATGGTAGGTGCCTGGGCGCCGAAGGAGTGGAAGGAGCGCTACCAGGATATACGCACCAAGGATGCGCCGGAAGGTGCTTCACAGGGCAGGACGCAGTCACCTGCCTCCAAAAAAACCAGCGAGCAGGCCAACAACAAGGCTCATCAGGAGTAATCAGTGAACAGCAGTCAGCAAGAGCCGTGGGTGCATGATACGGAATATACTCGTTACACCCTGTGGTTTATTTACGCGTGTATCATCTACAGTATCATCGGTTTTTCCTGGGGGGCGCTGATGGGGGGTATTTCCGAATTTCGTCATTTCGTGGATCATCGCCTGCATGGCAATCTGATTGTCCGCGCTCACACCCATGTGAATCTGTTGGGGTGGGTGGAAATGGCTATTTTTGGGGCGGTCTACTACATTATTCCACGCTTGGTGAAAAAGCCTATCTACAGTCTCAAGTTGGTGAAATGGCATTTCTGGACACATAACTTTGGTCTCATTGGCATGGTGGTGTTTTTCACCACGGCAGGGATACTGGGTGGGCTGACCAGTGAGACCGGTACGCCGGAGCAGGTTGAGGCCGTGGTGAAGCCTATTCTTGCCACCATGGGTATATTTGGCACCCTGGTGTTACTGGCGAATTTTATCTGGGCATACAACCTGTTTCGCACCTGCGCCGGGTGGCGACAGGCTCGGGACCGGGACTGAGGTGTGATTATGTGGCGGATAGTAGTGACATTGCTGGTGGTGTCCCTGTCGGGCTGTATCTTTGACGATGGCAGCTACAAGGTGGGGATGGAGGTGCCAAGTTTACGCACCAAGACCCTCGAGGATGTGGGCGGAGATTTAAGCAGGATTACCAGTTATCGCTATCCCGATAAGCGCATGTACCAGTATTCCCTGGATGATGCCCTGGACTCTGGCAAGGTGATCGTGCTGGCCTTCGCCACGCCTGGGCATTGCACGCAATGTGACAAGCATTTACAGATGCTCAAGGGCGTCATGGATAAGTATGAGAATCAGGATGTGCTGTTCCTGCACATGGATCAGTATCAAAATCCCGAAGCCTTCAACGCCTTCAAGGTAATCGGCGACCCCTGGACCTACATCATCGACGGCAAGCACAAGATTCGCCTCAAGCGGGCCGGGCGCATGCTCTATCGTGAGGTGGATGCAGCGGTGGCCGGGTTGCTCAACGAGCGCAAAACAGGTTGATGCGGCGTGGCAAAATCAGCGGTATTTGAATTGGTGCAGGATCGCAAGGGCGTCACTTGGGATGCCCTGATGTATGTACCCACGGTGGCGGGTCTCGGCACTGGCGCCTTCATGTTCTGGTATGACGGCAATCAGGGGCTGGCGTACTTGTTGTTTTTTCTGGCTTGTTTCTTTTTCTACCAGGGCATTCACCGCATATTGGGAAGGTTGCTATTGTTGCCTCAATCGCCGGTATCGCTGGAGGTTTCCAAACAACGGGTCGTTTTGAGGATGCGTAATGGTGAAAGCGTCGAATTGATCAAGAATGTGCGTTTTTTCGCGGATCACGCCGGCAAGTCCTTCGGCCTTACCGGGATGGATATGATGGGCGCCAAGCGCCAATATGTGTTCCATAAGGGACAGTTTGCAAATGAGGCGGGATTTGGCCAGGCAACGTCGTCATTAAAAGTGTTTGCTTGATTTCTCAGTTCTGCCGGGTGTTTCCGTCTCCTGCTAGAATTTCAGCGGTCCTCTGTACCTGCCCTCCTAAGAAACGATTAGAAACATTCTTCGGCCGTATCAGCGATGACGTCGCTGACGGACGATATCCCATCCCATAAATGCGAGTACACCCACGCCGATCAGACAGGCGATGGCGATAATCCACTGCTCGGTGGCGGGGGACACCAGACCGCCGATGAGCATGTGGATTGAATATCCCAGAAGAAAAACAGAGCTGACGGCAACAGAGGCGAGAATAATAATTTCTTTCATTTTTTAGCGGTTTTTTTATGTAATATCGTTTGAAGTGGGCCCAGCTTAGCAGAAAATACTTGTGCGACAGAAGCTTGCATTTTTCAGACTGTTTGACTGAGGTATTCAGTTGATTTCACAGGAAAAATGTCAATAATTTGTCGGTTGAAAAACTCAGGCGCTTTTTCCCGGCGAAGGCTTGACCCCTGTAATGACATGTGACACTCTCCCTTGCCATGATTCCCCGGCTGTCACTGCGGGCGAACATTAGGGAGGGGGGACTTCCCGCATAATGAAGAGGTGAGAAGCGCCAACGTGTGTCTGCACCCGTTGCATTCAGCGCCTCCGTTAGACCCTAAATATAAAAATTTAATGTTTGGTTATCAGGAGGTGAAGGGATGAAAAATCCGCTAATGCTTTCTCTCGTTGGGGGAATGTTGACCGGAATGGGCAACGGTAGTGTGTTTGGCGCTACGCTCATGTGTTTTCTCGGCCGCGGCCAGTTCGACGACTGGGGTGGTTGGGGTAGCATGGCTTACGACCCGGCGACGTTCACCGGATTCATCGACTGGTCAATGATCGTCTTTGGTCTTGCCTTCTTTGCAATCCTCAAGGTTGCTGTTGGACGCCACCTGGAAATCGAGTCCAGAGCCTGATCAGGCGAATCAGACTATTTGCTAAACATTTTGGTTCAATGAGTTTTGGGGAGGGGTAGATATGGCAACTTTTGCTGGAGTAATGGGGATTCTGCTGGCGGCAGCTAGTATGTGGTTTGGCTGGTATCTGCTGATGCCACGCGACAGAAAGTAAATTGGTTGATTCGAAAAATATCCTGGGAGGGTAAAGATGTTTAAATACCTATTTGCGAAAGCGGAAGATATCCCGGCTGGATCAGCCGCGGTTTACTTCGGTTATTCGTCTATCATTTGGTTTGTAATCGGAACCGGTTTGGGTTCCTTCAATGCCGCCAAGCTCGCATTTCCGGATTTTGTCACCGGTAGTGAGATCCTGTCATTTGGACATATGCGCCAGGTGCACGTACTGGCGGTAATCCTCGGCTGGATCTCCATGGCCTTTGCCATGGCGATGATGTACATCACGCCGGCTTTGGGTAATACCAAGTTGTGGTCTGAGAAGCTGGGTGTCTGGAACTGCTTTATCTGGAATATCGGCCTGTCACTTGGGCTGTTCCTGCTGTGGTTGGGAGTGAGTTCTGGTCGTGAGTATTCCGACATGCCCTTCTTTATCGATGTGGTTGTGATCCTGGGCGTGTTGACTCCGCTTTGTGTCAACGTCTTTATGACTATCAAGACGCGCCGTACACAGGGTATCTACACCACTAACTGGTTCTTCGGTGCAGCCACATTCATGGTTATCATCGTTTTCTCGGTGGGTAATTCACCCGAGTTCTTCCAGTTGACTGGTTTGACTGAAGCCTATCTGACCTGGTGGTTCGCCCATAACGTATTGGGCTTGTGGATCACGCCGGTTGCAGCGGCCATCTCCTACTATGTGGTGCCCAAGGTAACGGGTAATCCGCTGTACTCGCACCGCATCGGTCACTTGCATTTCTGGTCTGTGGTGGTGTTCTACTCCACCCCGGCCGCTCATCACCTGATGTCCGCGCCCCTGCCTGAATGGCTGAAGTCCTTCGCATCTGTTGAAGGTGTGTTGATCCTGGTGCCGGCCATCGCCTTTGTGTCCAACCTGCTGCTCACCATGACCGGCAAGTGGCGCATGTTCGTGGAAAACATCGAAATCAAGTTCACCATCACCGGTGTGTTGATGGCGATCCCGCTAAACATGCAGGGTGGTTTCCAGCAGACCCGTGCCATTAACTGGTACATCCATGGAACCGGCTGGATCGTGGCCCATGCCCACTTGGCGTTGCTGGGTTTCTCCACCTTCCTGGAAGCGGCTGCCGTGTACTATGGCCTGCAGACACTGCTGCGCCGTAAACTGTATTCACTGGGCCTGGCTAACTTCCACTTCTGGATGTTGCTGGTAGGCTTTACCACGTACTGGGTATCCATGACCATCGCTGGTCTGATCCAGGGCGCAGGTAAAATTTACGAAGTGCCTTACATCGACGTCGTGATTGCCGAGCATCCCTACATGATTGCCCGTTGGGTGGGCGGCACCATGGTGTTCCTCGGTAACTGTGTGTGGCTGTACAATATGTACAAGACTGCTCGGGTGGGAACCGCAATTCCTGCTGGACGTCTGCCTCACGAACTTGCTTACGAACGTTAAAAGAACAATAAGGGGAGGAGTAAACCATGGCTTTTAGAGAGTATAAAATTGGTGCCCGAATGTTCGGTTTGGCGTTCGGTACATCAATGTTCATTACCTTGTACATGCCGGCAGTGGATATTCAGGATGTATCCGCGACATCCATTGCAATGGATCGTCAGCTGTCCTTCGGCCGGGTTGGGGGCTTCAGTTATGAAGATCCCTTCCTGCAAGGCTGGGCGAAACCAATCACGGTACAAATCACCCAGGATCCGAAAACAGGGGCAGCCATTGAGTCGACACGTGCCTTTGTTTACGAGAAGGACGTGCCGTTTCCCAATGGCATTCGCCATCCGCGGATTCTAGGTAAACTGCCTGCTGCTGCAAGCGAGTCCAAAGGGCGCATCAACGAGGCCTCAGAGGCGCAGGGTGCTGTCTTTATCGTGCGTGAAGAGGTCGAGAATGGCGAGTTGGTTCCGTTCATCGAAAATGCCACGGCAACTCGTGGCTGGACCCCGGAGGCTACCTTGGCGAAAGCTGCCGATTCTCAGCGTCTGCTCGTTGGTAAAGGTAAAATCATGTTCGTGCGTGAGGGCTGCTGGTGGTGCCACACCCTGCTGCCAGAGCAAACGCAGGATTGGCAGTACTTTGGTGCTCCGCCTATGCTCGGTGACTTCAATGGCGAGTCACCCACGGCATTTGGTTCAGACCGGAAGGCGCCTGACTTGACGCACGTGGGTTCACGCAACTCATCGCGTGAATGGATGATGATGCACTTCTTCAATCCACGTCTGGTGCAGTCGCATTCCATCATGCCACGCTACGATTATCTGTGGGGTGAAAAGGATGCCAACGGCAATACTATCGACTATGACGGTTGGCGTGCAGAATACACGGCTTATACCAATGGTGAGTCCGTGTATCCGCCCGAGGTGCCGGTACCTGCGGCTGATAGTGAAGCCCGCGCATTGATCGACTTTGTTCTGAACTTGAAATAAGGGGAGTAGACATGGCTTGGAAATTTGATAACCCGCTTTACACCCTGAGTAGTGATGATCAGAATGAAGCGGCTAAAAAGGTTTGGGAAGGAGAGAGTCTCGGTGGCATCACGGAGGATAACAACCGTCTGCCCGTGCCTGTCATTGGCCTTTTGATTTTGACGATTATCACGGCGTTTCTTGTTACCTTTCCGCTCTGGGGGCAGCGTCCCAATGCAGCAATCTACGAAGAATACATCGCGCTGATGGATTCTCCGGCAGTGCAGGGGAAGAGTGACAAAGAGGCGATGGAATATATCGTCAACAAGGTGAAGTCAGAAGGCTCCAAGTGGGCGCCGCTACAGGAACGCCATCCTGTGGAGATGGATGACTTACGGCTGATCAAGGATGCGATAATCGAACTGAAGCGTCAGAACGCCGATCTCCGCGAATATACGGTTCTTGGTAACAAGCTGGTGCTTGCGAACTTTGAAGGTAATTGGATTACCGATCCGAACACCGGAAAGATCCGTCGTGAGCGCGTACAGCCATGGTGGGATAAGGGATATACCATCGATATCTTTTTCATCGTCGTCTTTTGCGTAAGCGTGGTGATAGCGGTGAAACGGCTGCCTCCCTATGATTGGGAACCCACACACCACGGTCACTAGGCCAAATAGAGATAATGAGGAGATTGCAATGATTGATCTTGATAATGGCCCTTTGGCAATGCTCATATGGATTCTGCTGGTTTATACCGCACCGTTTATCTACAGCTTTTTTGTGGATAAGACGGATGAGGACAAGCCAAACATCGGCGACTATGGCTGATAGGCCATGGCTAACAGGCTATGGTTGGCTATGGTATGGTTGGCATAGGAAGTGCCTGATACGATAGCAGCCTGTATGCAGTAGTTTCCTGTATGCAGAAGTTTAGTGACAAGGCCACACCCATCCGGTGTGGCCTTGTCCTTTTCGGGGTAGAAAAGACAGGTTGGAAAATGCCCCTGGTGCAAGATTTATTGGCTGCAAAGTAGGCAGACATGGTAATATTGCGGGTCTGTCGGGAGATTCCTGGCACCGTTTGCTATTCCCCCATGCAGGCTATTTAAAGATGGTTTCTGACGCAGTGCGACATTTTCTTGATCTTGTGTATGAGCTTGTTTCTGTGGCGATTCTGCATCTGCCGAAACTCTCCCTGAAAGATGGAGGTGGGCCATTCGGTATTGATACCAGTATCGAAGGGATGAAGTCACAAGAATTTAGTGTTGGTATTTTCTATTTTTTAATTGCATCGATTGTTGTATTTACCGTTTTTGTTTTTCTTTTCATGACGAAGGGGAAGACGGCGAATCTGAAAAAAGGTGAAAAAATCCTTTTTGTCTGGATTCTATTTGGCATAGTTACCGCGGTCGTGTTTGGTGCGGCGCAAATGCTTCATGGGTATTTGTTTTAGGAGAAATGAAGATGGCGGATTTTTTTAACTCATTTGAAGATGGCTGGACGATTTATCTCTGGCTGATTGCCGGCGCCGCAATTGTGTTAACCGCAATTTACTGGGTACGTTGGGCAGCACACAATGATCAGTTTGACGAGGATATCAAATATGTCGTTTTCGATGAAAACGACAAAGACAAGATGACGCCTGAGGAATTCGAAAAGGCAATGAAGGTCAACAAACATCAAGAAGAGCTGCGTGATGAATATCTGGCAAAAGAGGCGGAGCGTAAGCAGAGCGGTTCATAATGCGTAAGGGCGAAAAGGCTATTCTTTTAGGTATCACGGCCTTTGTCGTGGTGGTTATGGCTGTGAAAGCCTGGATGGTCTCCCAGGACAAGGAAAAAGATCCGGGTATTCCATTTTACAGCACAGCCAGCCCAGAACTGGCACGTGAGGCATCGGTTCTATACCGGAAATACAAATGTCGAGACTGTCATGCCTTATGGGGTGTGCGAAACATCATGCAAGCCGTTCCTGCGCCTTCTCTGGATGGCATGGGCTCCATGCGTGATGAAGAGTGGTTGTACAGCTATTTCTCCTCAGAGAACCCCCAGGCAATACTTCCTTCTCGCCTCAAGCCGCGCTTTCGTATGCCTTCTTTTGCAAAGATCCCCGAAGCTGATCGCCGCAAGCTTGCCAAGTATATTGCCAGTTTGAAAGTTGAAGATTGGTATCTAGATGAGGCTCGCAAAACAGCGTATGAAAAACTCACCGGCAAGGATTATCGACAATGAGGGTGCGGATTAACTGGTTCACGCTTTTCATTGCATTACTTGCGGGCTGCCTGCTCAATTTTCTTGGGGATTGGCTGCTCGGCGTTCGTATTGAATTGTTTTGGGGTTTAAAAACATTCAATATTTTCTGGTTTTTGCAGTTATTTATTCTCCCTTTGCTGGTGGGGATAGCCGTCTCTTACATTTATGGACTGGGTGGGAAATGGATCGCGGTTTTTCCACCGCTCATAGTGCGCTACATCGCCTACTACCAAACGGTGTACTCGAATAACCCGCTTCCCGATGGGGCCGAGTTGATGCCGCTGGGCTGGTGGGGTTTTTTTGTCATTCTGGCAATGGAGTCTGCGATGATCGGTGGGGTGCTGGGCGAAATCATGAACAGGCGTATTTATGGCTGGAAGAAAGCCGCCCATGTATCCGATGGGGACGCTGCCGTGGACAAGCAAACGAGTTCACTAAATGCCGATGATAAGGCTGGCCCCGGTGCACAGAAGAGCTGAATCATGCAGACCCAGTATCATGCCAAATTGACAGCGGAGGAACGCCAGAAGCGTGAACGTTATCTGGCGGCCACAGTGATCACCTGCATTGCCGCAGCCGTAGTATTTGGTGTTTTGCATGTGGTCAAGTTGGGTTCAAACCGCATGGCGGATATGAGGGATCGGGCAACCTATGACCTTGCAGATATGAAGGATCATTTGCGTGCCGCGGGTGAGGATATTGCTCGCCATCGTGATCATGAATCTCAGACAAAGGCGCAAAAAGTTTATGCCTGGAATGAGTTGGATTCTCTGCTAACTCCCGCGCAGTGGAAAGAGCTTGAAGCAGTAGTGACAATACCGGCAGGTGAATTTTTAATGGGAACAGATTCGCCACGGGCGGACGATTACAATCGTCCACAGCATCGCGTGTTTCTGCCTGAATATCAGATCGACAAGTATCCGGTCACACAAGCTGAATACGCCAAGTTTGTCATGGAAACCAAGCACCGTCCGCCATTGGACTGGGCTAATGGCCAGATCCCTGATGGAAAAATCCTTAACCCTGTAACCATGGTGACATGGTATGACGCTGAAGACTATTGTCGCTGGGAAGGCAAACGTCTACCCACGGAGGCGGAGTGGGAGAAGGCTGCGCGCGGCATCGATGGCCGGCGTTGGCCCTGGGGAAACAAGATGGATGCCACACGACTCAATACCTATTACAACACCGGTGCCAGTAATATTGTGACAACCTACAAGAACGGTGTTAGTCCCTATGGTGTGTTTGACATGGCGGGTAATGTAAGTGAATGGACAGCCAGTGATTTTCGGCCATACGAAGGTTCTACGGCACCTGCTGATACCTTCCAGCCCAAGAAGGTGCAGGCACTAACCCCTGAGGATCGTGGGCTGAAAGTGGCCGACTTGGTGCCTATGGAAGGCGTCTATAAGGTGCGCCGCGGAGGTTCGTGGAAGAGCGATCCCTTTTCCACCTCCACCTATCATCGTAATTTTTCAATGCCCTATTATGCCTCGGACTTTTTTGGCTTCCGTTGTGCTGTGTCGTCTGACAAGAGCCACACTGAAAAGGCTGCGCAGCAATAGAAAAGCGAGTATCGACTTGTGAAAAGATTTTCCCAATGCTTGGTGTTTTTGATAATGCTGGCAACAAGCTGTTCAGTATTCGCGGTGGACAGTTATCGCTATGCTCATGTGACCATTGAGACGCCATGGTCCATTTTTATTTTCCTGCTGTTTATTATTCTCTTTCCGTTTATTCTGATGGCGGTTCTTTATTGGTATTTTGCGATGAAGAAACCAGAGGCGAAAGATGCAGAACATGAGTAACTGGGTGAATATTGTCTGGCTTGTGCTGTGTTTGATGTTGCCATTTGTCGCCCAGGCAGAACAGACCAGCGCGGGTTCTTCCGGCGAGCAGGGCAGCGCGGGAGTGATCCAGGCCTTCACTACCGACAAATCAGAGAAAAGCGAAATTGTAAGCATCGAAGATGACACCAAGCGTTTGGTGATGTTTGTCATGGGCGTGCCGCTGTTGTTGTTGATTATTGCCACCGTGGCGCTGGGCGTTGCCATGGGCGTGTATGGCAAGCCGGTGTTTGTGCCACATATGGTGTGCGCCGGACTCAGCCTAACCCTGGCCCTGGGGCACGCGGTGGTGGGTATTGTCTGGTTTTATCCTTTTTGATGGGTTGCTGTTCGTTTCCCGTCCTCTTTCCTTCCGATAGCCCTCCGGCCTGACATGCATCGTGTTCCCGCATTAAGACGGCTGGGGCTGTTTCTGGTAGTGATCTATCTGGTCTCCGGGGCCGCCAGCCTGAGTTATGAAATTCTCTGGACACGCATGCTCTCCCTACAGTTTGGGGTGAGTATCTTTGGTGTCGTGGCCACGGTGACGGCCTACATGGCGGGTCTGGGAGCCGGTAGTTTTCTCGGTGCCCGCTGGAGCCGTGCTACCTCGCATCCCCTGCGCCTGTTTGCGTTTATTGAGTTATTTGTGGCCATCACTGCACTGTTGTTGCCCTTGTTGTTTCAATCCATTGATGCCCAGCTCACGGTGCTCGCTGGCAGTACGGGCTACACCGGGTGGATTGCGCTGCAGATTGTGGTGGTCACTCTGGTGCTGATGATTCCCGCCATGGCCATGGGCGCCGGTTTTCCGCTGATTCTTGCCGCTGTGCAGGAGGCCAGGGTTTCCCTGGGCAGCATTTACGGCATCAATGCGCTGGGTGGTGCCTGTGGTGCCTTGTTGCCTCTGTGGCTGTTGCCCAATCTGGGCTGGCTGGCATCCCTGCGTATGGTGGCGGCCGTGGGATTGGTCATGGCGGGAATGCTGTTTTTATTGTCCTGGCGTTTTGAACGCTCTGAACGGGAAACGACACCCACCCCTGCCCCGCAGCGTCCGCCGCTTAAATGGCTCTTGGCCTACGCCGGTATCGGCGCCGGCGCCCTGTTGCTGGAGATCGGCTGGACGCGTCTGTTCGGCATGGTGATGTTGCGAACCGAATATGTACTGGCGATCATTCTCGCCGTGTTTTTGCTGGGTATCGGCTTTGGCAGTCTGCTGGCGAGAGTGCTGGTCAAACCACACTGGTTTTCCGTGCTGCCAGTGGTGGCCAGCGGCTTTGCCCTGTTCAGCCTGTGGTGGCTGCCGGTGTTATCGGCCTGGATTGAACAGGAACACTTCACATCCCTGTTTGCCGCGCTGTGGTTACAGGGCTCGGCTATCGCCTTTTTGACCCTGCCCGTGACCCTGGTGCTCGGCGCCTGGTTGCCCTTGTTGGCGGAACGCGTGGGTAATCGTTTTCAAAGCGGCGTGTGGTTGTATGGCGCCAATTCCCTGGGTGCTGCCCTGGGCACCTTGCTGGCCGGCTTCGTGTTCATTCCAGTGGTGGGCACCAATGCCACCATCGTTCTTGGAGCGCTGTTGTTGCTCGTTTTGGGTTTGGGGCTGGCCAGGGGTTGGGCCTCTCGACCTGCCTGGGCCCTGGTGATCATCATGGGGCTGGTGAGCACCACGGTGCTGGAGATGCCGCCGGTCTCCCGTCTCTTGCCCAAGGCCTATGCCGGGGCCAAGACCCTATCTCTACATGAGGACGCCATTTCCATCACCCATGTTGTTGCGGGCGCCGATGGCCAACGCCAGCTCCTGGCAGACATGCGACGCATGGATGCTTCCTCGGAGCCCACCGCCGTGGTGGTACAGAAGAACCAGGTGCGCCTGCCCCTATTGCTTCACCCCCACCCGCAGCGAGTACTGTTTCTGGGCCTGGGCACGGGCATTTCCGCCTCGGCCTCCCTGGCCTTTCCCGATCTGCAGCGCACCGCTGTTGAATTGTCCCGGGGGGCAATCCTGGCCGCACAGAGCGCCTTTCGTCCGGTGAATGGCGACATCACGCGTCAACTGCACGTGGTGCGGGATGATGCCCGGCATTTCCTGATGAGCGACAAGGCCGCCTACGATGTGATTATCGGTGACCTGTTTCACCCGGACCTGGTGGGCCGCAGCGCCTTGTTGTCCCGCCAGCAATTCCTGCGCGCCCGGCAGCGCCTGGCCCCGGGCGGGCTGTTCGTGCAATGGCTGGCACTGAACCAGTTTGACGTAGCCAACCTGAAAGTGGTACTCGCCACCTTCAGGGATGCCTTTCCCCAGGCAGTAATCTTCGTGGATGCCTTCCGCCTGGCCATGGTGGGTATGCGAGATGGCGAGGTCAGCAGCGCCAAACTGCTGGCCAATGTGCAACGCCTGGGCACTGCGCAGGCCACGGGCGCCACCGGTGGCGAAGGGCCCTGGACCTGGCTGGGGCGTTACTGGGGGCAAATCCCTGCGCTGGATGTGCCCCTGCAGGACGAGTGGGCACCGGTGATTGAATACCGTCTGCCAGGGGCGCGTTACAACGGCGAGCTGGATATGTCCAAGGTGTTGGCCTGGTTGCAGTCCATCCGACCCCGGGTGCAACAGGCCGCCAGTGAATTGGCAGTGGCGCAAGAGGATTTCGACGCCTTCGAACGCGCCTACATCGCCACGGAGCTGGCCCATCGCAGCTGGCTCGCCCTGTTGCGCGGGCAACAAGGCGAGGGTCAGCGCCTGCTGCCCCTGGCCTATCAGGCCAATCCCAATGATCGCTGGGTGGGCTTCGCCCTGGCCGACGCTGTATTGCAGGACAGCGCCGCGGCCGAGGCCCGTGGGCTCACGGAGCGCCAATTACTGGAATCGGTGCTGCGCATTCGTCCTGATCACACTGAGGCCCTGCGGCGGCTCTGGCGCCTGGCGCAAACGGCAGGAGAACGTGAGCAGGCCGCCGCCTATCGTCAACGGCTGGAGACCTTAAGTCCCCTGGATGCAGTCTTACAAAAACCCTAGTGTTTTCCTCAGTAACGGTGGTTGGGCAGGGCCCTGTTCAATGCTTCGCCAGGCCCAAAATGATAGACTACGCCAATGAGCAGTAATGACGCATTGAGCAAGATTCCCATTCGCATCGACACCACTCCCGGCGGTCTGAACTTTCATTGGCGCCGGCGCCTGACCCAGTTTTCGCTGATCGCCCTGGCCATCATTATTCCAGTGAGCGGACTGTTGCGCATTGACCTGGTGGCGGGCGCCTTCGTGGTGCTTGATCATCAGATCTGGTGGGCGGACTTCTTTCTGGTGTTTGGCCTGTGGATGCTGCTCGCCAGTGGCATGGTGATGTTGTATTCCACCGTGGGGACCGCCTTTTGTGGTTGGGCCTGCCCGCAGAACACCCTTTCGGAAATGGCCAACGAGTGGACGTATCGCCTGTTGGGCAAGCGTGCCGACATGAGCGTGGCCGGAGAAAAAATGAAAGTGGCGGCCAGCAAGAACCGCTTTCTCAATTGGTTGTTGCTGAGTTTGATCCTGCTTGCCATGTCCATGGTGCTGGCATTGATCCCATTGTTTTATTTCTACCCTCCCGATGTAGTCTGGTCCTTCATGACCCTGCGCGAGGACCCACGCCTTGCCGATTCGCTGCATTACATCTACGTGATTTGTGTGCTGGTGATCCTGGTGGATGTGAGTTTCATTCGACATTTCTGGTGCCGCTTCATGTGTGTGTACCGCGTCTGGCAACATGGCTTCAAGACCAAACAAACCCTGAAGATCGCCTATGATGAGGCGCGTGCCGCGAATTGCGAGAAATGCAACTATTGCAGCACCGCCTGTTTCATCGGCCTGGACCCACGCAATACCGATATGTACGACAGTTGCATCAACTGCGGCGAATGCATCGATGCCTGCAATCGCCTGCAGGCCAAAAAGGGTGAAACAGGCCTGTTGTCCTTCGCGCGAGGTTCATCGTCCGGGCCAACATTAAAACGCAACCTGGCATCCATCTCCCAACGCATGCGCTGGACCCTGCCATTCTCCCTGCTGGGGCTGGGCATGTTTATCTGGGGTTTGATGAGCTATGACCCCTATCACCTGGCAGTGTATCGTGCCGACCAGCAATATGGCTCGACGATCCGTGACTATCGCATTGCCATATCGCACAAACTCTATCGACCAGCCGATGTCAGTCTGCGTATCGAGGGCTTGCCCGAGAAAAGTTATTCCATTGCATCGAAGGCGCTACATTTCGATACAGCAGGACGCATTGATCTTAACCTGCATATCAATTCCAGCATGCCGCCGGGGTTGCATTCATTCCTGGTGCATGTGAATGCAGCGGATGGCTGGCACGATGTTTATCGGGTGCAGCATTTTGTCGAACAAAACAAGCAAGCAACTGCCAGCAGCGTTTCATGACCGTAAGGTAACAGTCCCATGAGCAAAGAAAATGAAGTCAGTAATGACGATACCGATCCGACGCCACCTGAAGAAATCAAGGACACGCAGTGGGGTGAGTTGCCAGAGGATAATTTTGGTTATGCCTCAGACGAAGAACGCCGTGCCAAGCGGGGCTTGGAGGACTGGGAACTGGTAGAAAAAATACCCGAATCACAACAACCGGTACCACGCTGGTTTTTCGGGATCATTATCGCAGTGGTACTGGTGGCAGTAGGTCTGAGTTTTCCCTTCTGGGGGGATCGCCCGGGTTACGAGCGTGAATGGATCAACTGGGGATTCGGCGCCGCACTGTTGTATATCGCGGTATTTGGCACCTTCGTGTATTTTATGGTGAATTTCTACGGCTCCAAGGTGGCGGGTCGTCTGGACACGGATACAAGGAAAGAGGCTGCCGATGAGGACGACAAGGAGAAGAAAAAAAATGACGGCCGTGCAAATGATGCGAAATCTTAGTGGCCTTGGTCTGCTGGTGATGATAACGGCCTGTGACACATCCACAGAGAACATTGAATACCCGGAGGCAGGTTCTCCTGCGGCGAAACTTTTCCTCGAGAAATGTTCGTTCTGTCATGTGGCGCCAGCACCGACTGCCCATGCTGCCCGTGTCTGGCCGGGGGTGTTACAGCGCATGCAGATGCGCATGAAGGCCAAAGGCATGCCATCCCTGAATAATCGCACGCTGGCCGATATTCTGGATTATCTGCAGCGCAATGCGGCAGAGCTGGAACCAAAGAAATGAATATGATTCCGTCACGCCTCATCTCGAGTTTACTGGGCTCGATGTTGTTGCTGGTGCTTAGCGGTTGCGGCAATGAACAGGCAGTGATTCTTGGCCCGCAATACTGGGAGGATCTGGGGTTCAAGGTTGAGACCCGGCCCAGCCCGCCACGCGTGGGCATGAACGAGTTTATCGTTATTGCCAGTCGTGATGAATACAAGCCCGGTGTGGGTTTGGTGGTGATGTTGCGGGTAAACAAGAACGACAAGTGGCGGCAGGCGATTCAGGATGGTTTTACCGGCGTGTACCGGCGTGCCGTGCGGGTGGATGATCCGGCCACACAATTCTTGTATGTGCACGTGCGCCGTTCAAAGGATGAAAAGGATGAAACAGTTCTGGTTTTCCCCTTGAATCAGAAACCAGCAACTTCCAGTTAGCCAGTCTTTTTGGCCAGGCGTCCGCTGCTGCGCCAGCGGCGTAACAAGAGGATGCGTTCACCGCCACGTTCCTCGCTACACCTGGGGCAGGTGAGATAGGCCAGATACATCTCCTTAGGCATACGTCCGTTGTCCAGCAAGCGCATCTGTTGTTCGCGCACACTTTTGCGCAAGGTGCCGATGCCGCCTTCGTGCAGGAAGCCCTGTAATTGAAAATCCATTGGCAGGTGCTGAAAATGCCGTGAAGGGGACTCCTTGTCTTCCAGCAGGCGAATCATCTTACCGCGCAGCCAGCCGGTGCGGGTGAGGGCAAAGCCGGGCCAGCGTTCGTGTAGTTCCAGTTGCTCGATCTCATCCTGCTGGCGTTGCCGGTAGGTCTCAAAAGACAGGGGCATGTGCAGAAAGCTGGCGATGGGTAATACGTGTGCAGTGTGGAAGGCAAGGTCTACGTCCTGCCCGTGCCAGTCGGGATACTCACCGGGGCAACCGCATTCGAGTATCATCTCAGCTCTCCGGCCTCTCCCGGCGCATCTTGCGGAAGGTCAAGAAGATGTTGGCAAAATACACCCAGAAACCGATGCCCATGATGGTCGATACCGTGGCGATGGTGGGCCCGTAAAAGCGGTGAATGCCGTCCACCAGATTGGCATCCTGCAGCAGGGCGCGGCCCTCGAGAATGCCGAAGGTCATCAGGGTGCTGTAAAAACCCGCAATACCGATGCTGGTCCACCAGAAGCTGTGATGCACCAGGCGTTGTGAGTACAGCCTGACCCCCGCCATTCTTGGCAACAGATAGTACGACGCGCCCATGAGAAACACCACAACACCGCCCACCACATTGATGTGGGCGTGAGCCAGAGGGTCGATGAGATGACCCGGGCCGCCGTAGGGACTGCCGATGCTGTCCAGCCAGGCACGGATCGGGCGGATTACCTGCAATACCCCGTGCACGGTGCCAATGAACAGGCACAGGGAGGACATCACCAGGTATTTGACGAGGTAGGCATCATCACCACGCTGTGGGTCAGGCTTGTCGTTGGATGTGGATGGTGTGGGTGGTTGTGTGGACATAGGTGCGGCAGCAACGGCGTCTGGGAGAGTTTGAATATCGGCGGGTTGATTGCAGACAGCGCAGAAAAAAGCCCGGAAGAACCGGGCTTTTCTGCACTCGGGGCCAAGACCCCGGGTAGTTGTTATTTTTTGCGTGCGTCTGCTGCAGCGTCGCAACCGATGCCGCCGAGTATGAAGCTGGATACGATGATGAACAGGAATACGGTGATTGGTACGATAATGGCCATTTAAAAATCCTCCTCAGATTTCCTCCCCCCACAGGAGGATCGGTAAAAAATCAGCCCTGAGTCTACCCAATCGGCCTCAGCCGTGCAAGCATCATTTCCCGCAGAAAATCCAAATGTTTCACTGGGTTATTGTCCTGGGTCGGCAGTGCCTGATTCAGGCGCTTTGCGCCATGAGGCGTTCGTACTTGGCGCGCAGCTCGTCTTCAGATTCCTGATGATTGGGGTCCAGCGGGATACAGTCCACGGGACACACGTCCACGCACTGCGAGGTCTCGTAGTGCCCCACGCATTCTGTACACAGATCGGGATCGATCTCGTAGATTTCTTCGCCCTGGCTGATAGCGCCGTTGGGGCACTCGGGCTCGCACACATCGCAGTTGATGCATTCGTCGGTGATCATTAAGGCCATAATGGGAAACTCGTCAAACGTAGAACCAAAGGGATTAAGCCTGCGAATTTTAACGCAATTTGCGTTGCAATTCAGCCCTGATTTTTTCGTGGACGAAGGGGCTGACGTCGCCCCCCAGAGCGGCGATTTCCCGCACCAGGCTGGAGGAAATGTTGGCGTATTGTTCGGCGGGGGTGAGAAACAGGGTTTCCACCTCCGGGGCCAAGGTACGGTTCATGCCGGCGAGCTGGAATTCGTAGTCGAAATCGGACACCGCGCGCAGGCCGCGGAGGATCACCCGGGCCTGTTTTTCCCGGGCGAAGTCCACCAGCAGGCCGTCGAAACTGCAGACTTCCACGTTGTCCAGGCCCGCCAGGACGGTGCGCGCCAGGGACTCACGTTCCTCCAGGTCGAACACCGGTCGTTTGCCCGGGTTGGCGGCCAGGGCGACGATCACCCGGTCGAACAGCCGGGCGGCCCGTTCCACCAGATCGGAGTGCCCTCGGGTGATGGGGTCGAAGGTGCCCGGATAGATGGCGTTGATGGTGTTCTGTTGGGACATGGGGGGATTGTCGCACGATTTCAGGCGGCGCGGGTGGCCAATCGATAGGCCACCTGGCCGGCGGTCTTTTTCCGGTCGATGTTCCAGTCTGGAGGTAGCTTGTTCAGCGCCAGGTCGCGTTCGGATTCCAGATAGATGCGCGCACCAGGGGCCAGCCAGTCCAGGTCTTCCAGCAGTGCGGTGCAACGGGCGATGAGTCCCTGGCCGAAGGGTGGGTCCAGGAACACCACGTCGTAACGGGCGTCGCCAGGGCCGCGTTGCAGGAAGGTCTCGGCGTCCATGGTCACCACCACGGCATCGTCACAGTCCAGAGTGCGCAGGTGGGCCTCCAGTTGTTGCGCGGCGGTAGGGGATTTTTCCACCAGCACGGCACGGGCCGCGCCCCGCGACAGGGCCTCCAGCCCCAGTGCGCCGCTGCCGGCGAACAGGTCCAGGCAACGTGCGCCGACGATGTCGTTTTGCAGCCAGTTGAAGAGGGTCTCGCGCACCCGGTCCGGGGTGGGGCGCAGGCCCTCCACGTCGGGGAAGTCCAGCCGGCGGCCGCGCCACTGGCCGCCGATGATGCGTAGGCGGTTGGTGTTGCCGCGAGTTTGTCCGCGGGATGCTTTGCGCCGCTTGCTCAGGCCAGCTCCTCCAGCCAGTTCCGCGGGCGCAGGAAGTCATCGTAGAGCCGGGCCTCGGGGGTGCCGGGTTCGGGCCGCCAGTTGTAGCGCCACTTCACCAGCGGCGGCAGGGACATGAGGATGGACTCGGTGCGCCCGCCGGTCTGTAGGCCGAACAGGGTGCCGCGGTCGTAGACCAGGTTGTATTCCACGTAGCGGCCGCGACGGTATAACTGGAAGTCGCGTTCCCGTTCACCATATTCGGTGGCCTTGCGTTTGGCGACGATGGGGCGATAGGCCTCGATGTAGTGGTCGCCCACGCTTTGCATGAACCTGAAACAGGCCTCGAAGCCGCCCTCGTTGAGATCGTCGAAGAACAGCCCGCCCACGCCGCGGGTCTCGCCGCGGTGCTTGAGGAAGAAATACTCGTCGCACCATTTTTTGTACCTGGGGTACACGTCGTCGCCGAAGGGATCGCAGGCCTTTTTCGAGACCCGGTGCCAGTGCAGCACGTCCTCCTCGAAGGGGTAGTAGGGCGTAAGATCGAAGCCGCCGCCGAACCACCAGATGGGATCTTCACCTTCCTTTTCCGCAATGAAAAAACGCACATTGGCGTGGGAGGTGGGGATGTAGGGATTCTTGGGATGAATCACCAGCGACACCCCCATGGCCTCGAAGGTGCGCCCCGCCAGCTCCGGGCGGTGGGCGGTGGCCGAGGCGGGCAGGCTGCCGCCGGAGACATGGGAAAAATTCACCCCGGCCTGTTCGAACACCGCGCCGTCGGTGAGCACCCGGGTGCGGCCACCGCCACCCCCGGTGTCGCGTTCCCAGTTGTCCTCAAAAAAATCGGCAGCGCCATCCTCTTCGGCGAGGCCGGCGCAGATGCGGTCCTGCAGGTCCAGCAAATAGGTTTTGACGGCCTGGATGTCGGGTGTGCTCATCAAATGGTGTCCTGTGTGTAAAGGTTTTTGCGGAGAAAAATCAGTCGCAAAGGGTACACCAGCGAGGCGGATATTGCGATGGCGCGCCGGGGGCGGGCAGTCTTTCCCTCCCCCGGCGTAACAAGCTTCAGCCTCCGCCGAGGATGGCCCAGGCGAGCACCATTTGTGCGCCGAAGCCCACCAGAAACGAAATGACCCGCAGTGCCGGAATGGCGAAGGTGAACACCACCACGTGCACCAGGCGTGCCACGAAATACACGAAACAGGCGGCCACCGTGGCCGGGGTGGAGATACCCAGTACGTGCAGAATCAGTACCAGCGGAGCAAACACCGCCAGGTTTTCTGCGGCGTTTTCGTGGGCCTTCAACATGCGCCGCGCCCATGCCGCCTTGGCCTGGGTGTGATCGTATTCGATGGGGTCCCAGATGGAGGCGATGAGACCCTTTTCCAGGATCCAGTTGCTGATGTAGGGCAGCCACAGCAGGGCCGTCATGGTGGTGGTGACTGCCAGCCAGAACAGTTCGGGGGAGAGTTCAGTCATGGTTTTCCCCTTTCGGAGGCTGCCAGGCCAGCTCCGCAAATTGTGCATCCAGCGGCGTGTGGGCCAGGTGGTTGGTGTAATTGCTCAGGGTCTTCAGCGCCACGATGGTCAGGGTGTCCAGCATGTGCTGCTGCGAAAAGCCGGCGGTCTGAAAGGCCTGCTGTTTTTCCGCCGGCACCCAACCTCGGTGTTGCAACACGGCGAGGGTGAACTGGCGCAGCGCCTCGTCACGGGGCTCGGACAGGGTTTGTTGCAGGCGCAGTTGCAGCAGGGTTTCGGCGGGCATGTGCACCATCCCGGCGATGGCCGAGTGGGCGCCGACACAGTAGCTGCAGTGGTTTTCGGTGCTCACAGTCAATGCCACTACCTGCTGTTCCACGGGCGACAGGGCACAGTGTTGCAGCACCTCATTGACGGCCGCATAGGCGCCGAGGGCGGCGGGGGATTCGGCAAACACGCCGTAAAGATTGGGTAAAAAACCAAAGGCCTTTTCGGTGGCTTCCATGACCGGCACGGCTGCGGCAGGCGCAGTGGTTTTGTCGTGTATGGTGAATAACATGTTTTTCTCCTGTGATTATGGTTTGTCCTGGTCTGTCCGGAATGGCGCCACCCCGTGCGTGTCGGCGACACGGAACGGGGCAGTGCCGGCTTGTGGATTATTGTTGTGCCGCCATTTCACGGGCTGCCTCGGTGGTTACGGGTTGTCCGGCGATACCCCATTCCCCCGAGTTGACATCTTCGACGATCACCCAGGTCACCGGGCGCATACCTTCGCCTTCTACGGCGACGATGGCATCGGTGACCCGACGAATGATCTCCTGTTTTTGTTCGGTGGATAAAAAGCCGCTGATCCCTTTGATTTGTGCAAGTGGCATGAGATTTCTCCTTTGTCGTTGTGTTGATAACTACATTTGTAGTTATGTTGGTTTGAGTGCTGCTGTTGCGGCGCCCTGAGTGGCGACGTTATATTGAACCAAATGGTCCAAAATAGGGTAAAAAAAATCAGTCCAGGCTACTGAGGGTGATTTTTATGATCTCTTTCAGCGTTTTGGCATCGGCCCCGGCCTTGGCCATGTTGCGTAGTCCGCCCATGCTGCTCACCAGGTAGCTGGCCAGCGCGCCGGGGTTTTTGTCGGCGGGGATGTCGCCCTCCTGTTGGCCGCGTTTTACTGCACGCAGAAACACGGCGCGCATTTTTTTTGTGCCGCTGCGCACCAGCTCGGCAATGGTCGGGTCGCTTTGCGCAAATTCACTGGCGGTGTTCATGATCAGGCAACCGTGTTGTGCGGTGTCCTGTTGTTTGCTGTTGCCAATGCTGCGAAAAGTATCTTCGATAAATTGCCGGGCCGAGGGACTTTGTTGCAGGTGTTGGAGCATGTCGTTCTCCAGGCCGTGGCGGTAATGTTCAATGCAGCGCTGGAACAGCGTGTGCTTGCTGTCGAAGGTCTGATAGAAACTGCTCTTGGATATCTGCATGGCATCGAGCAGATCCTGCAAGGAGGTGGCGGTGTAGCCACGACGCCAGAACTGGCGCATGGCGGCTTCCAGTGCCTGCTCGGTATCGAATTCTCTGGGGCGCCCCGCGTTCATGGAAGACAAAATAGGACCGATCGGTCCATTTGTCAACCGATGTTTCGCGGGATGGGCAAACAGGGCGCTGTTGGAAGCGTAAAGTGGCCATCCCTGGCCCGGAGGTAAGGGGGTTGGCCGGCTCAGGCCGCGTGCAGGGCCTTGGCGGCCTTGGCGGCTTCGGCCTGCTCTTTGTCGTAGGCGGCGCCGGACCAGAGCATGTCGTAGGCGATTTCCTCGTTGCCGTTTTCGCAGATCTCGATGACCTTTTCGAACAGCGGCTGGAAGGTGTCGCTGCGATGCGATGCTTCGTGTTCCTCGAAGGAACGCCAGAAGGTGATGATCAGCGCCTCCTTGCCCTTCAGCGGACTCTCCACCGCCTGACCGATGGTGCTGCCTTCGTTGGAGATGTTGCCGCTGTTGAGCGCCACCAGGCCGCCGACGAAGCCGGTGTCGGAGTGGTAGGTCTTGACGTTTTCACACAGCAGGGCGACGCGTTCCTGCAGGTCGTCCACGGTATAGCCGTCTTTGAGAATGACGCGGTTGACAGTGACCACGCCGTCGTGGGGGAAATTGGGGATGAATCCGGACATGATCTTTCTCCTCTTCTGAAGGGTTAAACATTAGTAATTAAGTGAAAGCTAATATATTGATCCAGAGTGAAATAGTCAAGTATTCACTTTGGGATACCATTAAAATAATTTATGAAGAGGCGGGACGAATAAGTTTTTTTGTGGTCAGGTCGCGGATGGGTGTGGGGCCGGTCTCGGCACCGAGCGGGCCGTGGAGGAGGGCGTCCAGTGTGTCGGGAAAATAGCGGCGAACTTGCATGGGCGTGATGGCAGGGGGGCTGCCGGCGGGGTTGGCGCTGGTGGAGACCAGGGCCTGTCCCGCGGCGCGACACAGGGCGGCGGCGATGGGGTGGGCGGTGACGCGCACGGCGATGGTCTCGTGCCGGCCGCGCAGCCAGCGGGGGGTGTCGGCCCGGACGGGCACCAGCCAGGTGTGGGGGCCGGGCCAGGTGGTGGCCAGTTGTGCCTCGTCCTCGGCGCTGAGCGGCGCGATGAAGGGGCTGAGCTGGGCCAGGTCGGCGGCGATGAGGATCAGCCCCTTGTTCATGGGGCGCTGCTTGAGCGCCAGCAGGTGGGCCACGGCCTCGGGATTCAGCGGGTCGCAGCCCAGGCCGAACACGGCCTCGGTGGGATAGGCGATGACGCCGCCGCTATGGATGATGCGGGCGGCCTGGCTGAGCTGCCAGCGGTTCATGGCGGTGGCGTAGCGATAGACGTGAGTGGGTGTTTACTTGCCGAGCTTTTGTTGCAGCTCGGCGTCTTTGGCGATCACCGCGCGGGCGTTGGCGGCGCGTTCGGTCCTGACCCGTTCCGCCAGTTCCTCGTCACTCAGCGCGAGGATTTGCGCCGCCAGATAGGCGGCATTTTTCGCCCCGGCCTTGCCGATGGCCACGGTGGCCACGGGGATGCCGCCGGGCATCATCACCGTGGACAGCAGGGCGTCCTGACCCTTCAGAGGGCCGCCGTCCATGGGCACGCCGATCACCGGTTTGATGGTCAGCGAGGCCACCACGCCGGAGAGGTGGGCGGCCAGACCGGCGGCGCCGATGAACACGGCGCAACCGCGGCGGTCGGCATCGGTCACGTAGTGGTGGGTGGCGTCCGGCGTGCGATGCGCAGAGGTGATCTTGACCTCGTAGGGGATTTGCAGCTGATCGAGGGTGTCGAGGGTGGCCTGCATCACCGGCAGGTCGGAATCGGAGCCCATGAGGATGGCGACGAAGGGTGTGGTCATAGTGGATTACCTGTCTTGTCGGTTATTTGGAATTGGGTGTTTGTAACGCAAAGGGCGCAGAGACGCAAAGGACGCGGAGATTTTTTGATTCGGAAAGAGCGCTCTGTTACTGAATATTGTTACCGAAGCGCGACGTCCGCCGTGTCCTGCCAGAGCGGTACTCTTTGCGTTCTCTGCGCCTTTGCGTCCTTTGCGTTAACAACGCTGTTCCTGGGCAATGGCACGATAGTAAAAATCGTAGGGTGGGCATGTTTTTCCTGCCCACGCGGAGTGACCAGATAACGCGTGGGCACCAACAACGTGCCCACCCTACGGGGATTATTTCGGTTCTTCCCGGGCAATGGCCCGGTAGCCGATATCGCGGCGGTAGAACATGCCGTCCCAATGGATCTGTTCGGCCAGCGCGTAGGCGCATTGCTGGGCTTCGCTCACTGTGTCGCCCAGGCCCACGGCGCAGAGCACGCGGCCGCCATTGGTGACGATCTGGCTGTCCTGTTCGGCGGTGCCGGCGTGGAAGATCTTCGCCGTGTCGGAATCTTCGGCGTCGTCCAGCCCGTGAATCACCGCACCTTTGGCGTAGTCGCCGGGGTAGCCGCCGGCGGCCAGCACCACGCCCAGCGCGGCGCGGGGGTCCCATTGGGCCTCCACCTGATCCAGCCGGCCGTCCAGCGCGGCATTGCACAGCGCGACGAGGTCGGATTGCAGGCGCATCAGAATCGGCTGGGTCTCGGGGTCGCCGAAGCGGCAGTTGTATTCGATGACCCTGGGCGCGCCGGTCTTGTCGATCATCAGCCCGGCGTACAAAAAGCCCGTGTAGGGATGGCCCTCGGCGGCCATGCCGGCCACGGTGGGCTCGATGATCTCCCGCATGATGCGCGCGTGCACCTCGGGGGTGACCACCGGCGCCGGGGAATAGGCGCCCATGCCGCCGGTGTTGGGGCCGGTGTCGCCTTCGCCGACGCGCTTGTGGTCCTGGGAGGTGGCCAGCGGCAGGATGTGTTTGCCATCCACCATGCAGATGAAGCTGGCCTCTTCGCCGTCGAGGAATTCCTCGATCACCACCCGGTGCCCGGCCTCGCCGAAGGCGTTGCCGGCGAGCATGTCGCGCACCGCGGCCTCGGCCTCGTCCAGGGTCATGGCCACGATCACCCCCTTGCCTGCCGCCAGGCCGTCGGCCTTGATGACGATGGGCGCGCCCTGTTCACGCACGTAGGCCAGCGCGGCATCCACGTCGGTGAAGTTGGCATAGGCGCCGGTGGGGATGTGGTGGCGGGCGAGAAAATCCTTGGTGAAGGCCTTGGAGCCCTCCAGCTGTGCCGCACCCTTCGTGGGGCCGAAGCAGCGCAGGCCGGCGGCGGTGAAGGCGTCCACCAGGCCCATGACCAGCGGCGCCTCGGGGCCGACGATGGTCAGCTCGATGCTGTTGTCCCGGGCGAAGGCCAGCAGGGCATCGATGTTCTCCACACCGATGGCGACATTCTCCAGCCTCGGCTCGCGGGCGGTGCCGGCATTGCCGGGGGCCACGAAGACGGTTTCCACCTCCGCCGATTGCGCCGCCTTCCAGGCCAGGGCGTGTTCGCGTCCGCCGCTGCCGATGATCAGTAGCTTCATTAGTCTGTGTCCTGCAGTCTGTGCGAAAAAGAGGCCGCGAATTATAGCAGAATGCTGGTGGCTTAAGCTGGCAAAGTATCGAGTATCGAGGGGCGAGGAAAAGCATCTGGTGTTGGGTGCGGCTTTTCCTCGATACTCGTCCCTAGAAACTAGAAACTAGAAACTAGAAACTCCAAAACCTAGCTACTCGCCCCTAGAAACTAGACACTTTTACTTAGCTCGCACTTTTTGCAACGCAACCTGCGCCCCAGATGGCGCGCCCGGCCCTTGGCGGTAACCACCCACGGCCGCATCTGCCAGGGCGGTTGGTGGCGCACGTGCTGGGTGTGCCCGCAGGCCAGATCGGCCACCCAGTCACCGTGTTCATCCTGATGAAACCCGATAATGGCCTGTTGGATCACCGCCGCACCTCGTGTGGAAATGGGTACAATAGCAGACTGTTATCACTATCCCGCTATTCACGGAGACAGCCTATCAGCGAGCCGCATCTATCCACCGGGAACGCGAACAGCTTCGATGCCTGGCTGCCCCGGCTCTCCTTTTTGCTGTTTTTTCTGCTCTGCGCCGGCTATTTCGCCGTGCCCCTGTGGGACAGCGATTTCTGGTGGCACATCGCCAGCGGCCGGGAGATCCTCCAGCACGGCATCCCGGACAGCGATCCCTTCGGCGTGTTCCCCGCCACGGACGCGGTGCGCAACGACACCGTGCTCCAGGGCCAGTGGCTGGGTCAGGTGGTGCTGTACACGGTGTTCCAAGCCGGGGGCGTGAACGCGGTGGTGGCCCTGCGGGTGCTGGTGCTGCTGGTCTGCCTGGGGCTGGTGGTGTGGCGCGGCCGGCGGCTGGGGGCCGGCCCGCTGGCCCTATGGCCGATGTTGGTCCTCCTTGCCCTCACTGTGGAGAGCTTCGGCGGCGAGCGGCCGCAGTTGTTGTCGTTTTTGTTCGCCGCGCTGTTCTTTGCGGCCATGGATGCCGCGGAGCAGAATCCGCGCTGCCTGCTGGCCCTGCCGCCCATCGCCCTGCTGTGGGCCAACAGCCACGGCGGGGTGTTGCTGGGGGTGGCCCTGCTGACCCTGTGGACGGCACTCAAGCTGCTCGAGCGCGGCGTGCCCTGGGCTGAGCGGCGTGGCTGGTTGCTGGCCGCGGGGGGCGTGTTCCTGGCTTCGCTGTTGACCCCCAACGGCCTGCAAACCTATCTGTACTTGCTGGATCTCGAGGGCAGTGTGCTGCAGGCCCGCACCTCGGAATATGTCAGCGCCTTCCGGTTGTATACTTTGGGTTATGTCTGGCCACAGGTGTGGGTGGTGCTGTTTTATGCCCTGGCGCTCATTGCCGCCTTTGCCCTGGCCCGGCTGCGGCAATGGCGGCCGCTGGCGGTCACTGTTTTTCTGGGACTGATCAGCGCCTCCTCGTTCCGGTATTTCGCCTTTTTCCTGTTCCTCGCCGGGCCCTATATTGCCCGTGGTCTGCAGGATGCGGTCAATACATTGCCTGCCTTGCCGGCAGGTTTCAGACAGGCCGGGCAAGCGCTGTGGCTGCTGGTGTTGCTGGGCGTGTTGGGCACCGGCCTATGGCGGGGTGAGCTGTTTCGCGGCGGATTCTATCAACAGCGTTATCCTGTGGCGATCGCCGATTTCGTGCAACAAAACCACCTGCGTGGCCGCGCCTTCAATACCCTGGAATGGGGTGGCTACCTGTTGTGGCGACTGACGCCGCAGGTCACGCCCTATATCGACGGGCGCATGCTGGACGAGGAACGCTTTGCGCCCTACACCAATATACTCTGGGCCACGGCGCCGGGCATCGCCTGGTTCGAGCACGAAGATTTTCAACTGGTGATCATGCCCTACCATGGCACATTCGACCCACAGCGCTACAAGCTGCTGGATTACCTGCGCAGCCGGCCCCGCTGGCATTTGCTGTATCGTGATGCCAAGGGGGTGGTGTTTGTGCGTGACTATTAACCTGGCCAGTATTGAAGGTCTCAAATTTGGTTTAACAGGCCCTAATCCCATAGCGCACTTATACAATGCCACATACGGTGGGAGCGCCTTTCCAGGCGCGAATCGCGCCTGGAAAGGCGCTCACACACAGAGAAAAAAGCCTGTAGAAATTATTTTGAGACGATTAATAAATAGATCACCCCGATCTATTTAATGAACGCCCGCGAAACACGGGGGCAACTGTGCGAAGTTGCTGGTATTTTATGGGCTTACATTGGCTTACGCCATGCCGGTACATCCATGTGCCGGGTTAGTAAACAAAGGTCGCCAATGTGTGAAAATAAGGCGACATGCCCATCCGTGGGTGTGGACGGCAGTGGTGCTGCCATCAAGCCTGCAGGGAAGTATTCACGGCGTCCCACGGATGAGCATGTCGCCTTGTTCATAAGCTCATCTGTAACCGAGAAGAAATAACGAGAAATGGAAGCCGAACTCTATCAACAAATGCGCGACCTGGAGGACCGCCACTGGTGGTTCCTGGGGCGACGCGCCATTGTTGAGTCACTGTTGCGCGATAGCGGCCTGCCGGCCCAGGCGCGTTTGCTGGACCTGGGTTGTGGCACCGGCGGCAACCTCGCCATGTTGTCTGCTTTCGGTGAGGTGGTGGGCGCCGAGCTGGATGCCCAGGCGGCGAAGCTGGCGCGGGAACGCAATCTTGCGCCCATTGTGCGCGGAAGGCTGCCCGATGGGCTGCCCCTGGCCGCCGGAGTGTTCGATTGTGTCACCCTGCTGGACGTGCTGGAACACATCGCGGACGATGGTGCCGCCCTGCAAACGGTGCACGGTTTGCTGGCCCCCGGGGGACGCCTGCTGATCACCGTGCCGGCCTTTGCCTTTCTGTGGGGACCGCACGACGAGGCCCATCATCACCAGCGGCGTTACCGCGCCGGGGAGTTGCGGCGCCTGCTGGAGGCAAATGGTTACGAGATCACTACTTTGAGTTATTGCAATACCTGGTTGTTTCCCATTGTTGCCCTGGTGCGCCTGTTGCACCGGGTATTGCCTACGGGAAAAGGAACGAACGAATTACAACTGCCCCCGGGGCCCGTCAACACCTTGCTGGCCGCCCTGTTCGCCAGCGAGCGCCATGTGTTGAAGACCGGCCTGCCCTTTGGCGTTTCCCTGGTGGCCCTGGCGCGCAAGGTGGAGTGAGACCTGTGCTCACCTCCCTGCTGCGATATGCGCTGACGGGCGGCCTGGCCACCGCCACCCATGTGCTGGTGTTTGTGCTGTTCGTGGAATTATTGGCACTGCGCCCGGTGCTGGCGGCGATCCCGGCCTTTGGCTGTGCCCTGTTCGTCTCCTATGGCATGAATTATCACTGGACCTTTTCCGCCGCCGGCCTGCACCGGGTATTGCTGCCACGCTACGTGCTGGTGGCCCTGCTGGGCCTGGCCCTGAACCTGGGCATCACCTATGCGGTAGTGGATGTGGGACACTACTGGTATGGTTATGCCCTGTTGCTGGTGGTGCTGGTGGTGCCACTGGTGACGTTTTTGCTCAGCAAGTTCTGGGTATTCCATCAATCGAAAGCATAAATCGTGGGCATGAATCAAGCGCAGGGCTGTGGCAGAGAAAATGGCGGAAGAAAAGGCTGAAGAAAAACAGACGACGGCCTA